>Ga0316187_10003038_pt1 | contig 14599 bp, 16 predicted proteins | sample CroRivburrow1_MG_FD_204927 | JGI IMG/M metagenome (GOLD analysis project Ga0316187, IMG submission 204927) | Coastal sediment microbial communities from Maine, United States - Cross River worm burrow 1 | ecosystem: Environmental > Aquatic > Marine > Coastal > Sediment | place: USA: Maine... | reverse complement strand
CTTTGACGGTATTCAGGATCCCGAACGGCGCAGCGTTCTCAACCAGATCCCTACCAGCTTCTCTCTGAGCGACGAACAGGTGGATCTGCTGATCGATGCCGGTGGCGAGTTATTACGCACCAATCCTGAATACCAGCGCCTGCTCCACGATCTCGGAGATGGTTGAATTCATTGCCGTATCACCATGTAACCGATCTGTGTCGCCAGATGGAGCCCGGAGATTATCAGGCAGCCTGGTTTCCCAGCGAGCTCAGCTTCTCGAGTGTGTCAGGAAATTTTCGAACCATCAGAATGAGAGCGGACGCTTACCGCAATCTCAGGAAGAGCTGATGCCATGGGCTGAGTGGGCGAGGGCACAGGCTGATGATCTTGACCCAATTGTTTCGGGAGGATTTCAAATTGATGGATTGCCTGATCAGAGTGAACGTAGTCTTGATCCATCAGTAGTTCCGGAATGATGGATATACCCAAGTAGAAATGACCGGGATGTCAGTCGGATAGAACCAGCGTTGGTATCTAACAACTGTGCCCAAAAGTGGCGGCACCCGTGTTACGCGCCTGTATAACTTACTGAGTAACGCGAGGAATCAGAGCCGGGGAGCGGTCCTGGCCGAACCTTTTCCTTGGACGGTGATTCAAGGGGTTATCCTGGTTTTAGTCATCATTAACAGTCGGTTATAAAACATCAAAATGGATTTGCCCACGCAAACCACCCAGTTAGAATCATAGTGGGTGCGATTATGACTCTCATCGATATTCGCATCGGTCGGGAATGATGGGAAATTAATAGAGTGATAAATGATATCACCTGTAAGCGGTCGCTTGGGTTGACTGCTAGCATCAGGAAACCATATTTCAACAAGTTATCCGTATAGTATACTAGCCACTGGAACTACTAATTCGGTATGAGCAATGGCAACACCTGAAGATATATTAAAAGAAGCAATCTCTCTTCGCCCGTTAGATCAGGCTAAGTTGGTTGATCAATTGATAGCCGTGCTAGATGCGCCTGACCCTGAACTGGATAAGCTATGGGCGGACGAAGCTGAATCAAGGTTAGATGCATTTAAACGCGGAAAATTAAAATCTATCGCGCTGGAAGATGTATTGTCAAAATATAAATGAAAATTGAATTCCTGGATGAAGCCCAATTTGAGCTGGATGAGGCTATCGAATATTACAACAATGAAGTAGATGGGCTAGGGGATGCTTTTTTGCAGGAAGTGCTAAATACAATTGATCGTATTGCTAAATTCCCGGATGCCTGGCACCCGCTTTCTGAAAACACACGAAGGTGCCAAACCAGACGATTTCCGTATGGGCTTATTTATACGAAGCTTGATAGCCTTGTCCTTATTATTTCAGTATCAAACTTACACCGAAAACCAAATCACTGGAAAGATCGCATAAAGTAAATCTACAAATGCATTAAGGTGCTTGCTTCGCATTACTTGGATATGCTATTCGTGCATCGCTTATGCAATTCAATATAGGTCTTGATGGCCTGCCTGGGTTTGTAGGGTGTCAGCACAGTTATCTATAGTATTTGAATGAACAGTGCTCTGACATGCATGGCACGAGCCTGTTTTATGTGGCTGGCAATCTGAGAGAGCAGGAGTGCAGGAATTGTTAATTCGCCGTTAAGCAGGTGACAATTGCTCGCAACTCTATCAAAAGTCACATCACTCCAACCCGGCGGTGCAGTAACTGATTGAAAAACTGTTACGAATCGAGCGTGCAGAAGATTGAGGTAGAACTGTCTGCATGGATTGTGTCTATCGACGAAACCAGATGCTCGTTCGAGTAGCTGTCATCGGTCATCGCCTTTAACTCTGCTGGTTGCAATGCGTGGAGTGGCTGTAAGGAAGATTCTTTTCTTTATTGGGATGATGTAATCGTTCAAGCAAACTGTAGAATCTTTTTCTATGTGTCCAGCAATGTGATGAGCCTCATCAAAAATCCCAAGCTCAAAAGAGAAATTAGTTTGGTTAACGGCTGTAGCAACTTTTAAAAGAAGGGAGAGAATGGGCGGTAGCGATAGACCTGAAATCGTTCTTTGACGAAATCCCTCATTGGCCCATTCTGAAACTGATTCGCCGAAAGGTGGCGGACGAGCAGTTTGTGACCCTGATTGCCAGACTCCTGAAAGCAGGGGTCATGGTGAATGGGGCATTTGAAAAGACGACCCAAGGATGAGCATTTATTTGCGCGGCTGGGTGGGCTATTTTGGGATTCAGGAATTCAAATACCTGTTCCGTAACCTCGATGCTTGGATTAGAAGCCGGCTGAGGTCGACGCAGCTAAAGAAATGGAAGAATCCCCGGAAGTTCCAACGGATCATGATCAAGGCAGGTTTTGACCCGAAAGAAGCGCACCGCGTCTGGCTCAAGATGAACCGATGGCAATCGGTGATGAGACGGCCAGTGCGGTTTGTGATGAACCTTGATTGGTTCAGGGAGCGTGGGTTAGTGTTCCTGCATGACTTTACAATGACTTTCTCCCGAGCCTGATGGGTTCGGTTACTGATCGAAGAGCGGTATACCTGGCCGGTACGTACCGTTCTGTAGGGAGGAGGTAGCCCATGGGCTACCTCCTACCAGATATTAGCAACAATCTGAGAATCGGTAACCAGTACGAGCGTCGTTAACTTTCATAATGTCCTCTACGGTTGGTAATTCACTTGGCAACCAGGAAAGGTAGCGAGGGCTTGAGAAAGTATGGCGGCTAGACTTGCAGTGCTTTAAGTATGAGCAGAAACAACCATGTGCCCAGGGAGGCACCAGCCACCGCAAGCAATGTCAATCGGGTCCATAACCCAAAAACCCGTCCCTGATACCGCTGCATCTTCCAGCTATTTTGTCTCATTCAACAGAGTCTAGCGTCTTGATATGACGCTCTTGTTAGAGAATGGTTAGGTTTTGATTGCCATACTATTTGCCAGAGTGGCGACTAGCCAATCCACCGGTTGCCTATCCAGCGTTTCCCGATAAGCGAGGTATCTAGTCCATTGACCGGAATAATGTTCGCCCACTCTACCGGGTAGTCCATCCTGAATATCTCATCACATATACCGTAACTGGAAATACGAGCATAGTGGAATTCCTGTTTCTTTCGAAGACGTTCTGAGACGGCGCGAAAAATGTTCATGAATAATCTCCTGTTTGGATCTGTAATGCTGTCTTGTCGTCAGGCAACCCGGCTCAAGTATCGGGTGATATCAAGCAGGGCAGCTTTGGGGTGGCTGAGCATGCTGCTGGGCATGATCACAAGACGAAACCCTAGATGGACACCCTGGTTCGTTTCGAACAGTTCGAAATGATGTTTGTACAGGCATTCGAAATGGTACGGGTTGATGTAGATAACATCTGGTGCTGTGCCGTGTGTATGCTCAAAGGTCTGTGCAGTGTTCAAAATATGATCCAGCATGACGATTGCTCCCGTAAATGTATGGACTCAGGCGTCATGTTAAGACCTGATTGTTCCAATAAAATTACAGTGATATGAGATTTACATTACGTGTCACCGCCAGATTTCACTCTATAGATTAATGTCTGTCGCTACTCTTTATTTTCCGCTGCTCAGTTAGTAAGAGAGAGTTTGTACGTGAGTTACTTATGATGTAAGAAAGATAGTAGTCAGTGTGTTGCTGGTCAGTGCAGGGCTGGGTCAGGCGGTGTGCTTCTCTTGCAGGATCTCAAGATCACATTCAGAGAACCAATAGTCGCCAAATCGCTGATCCTCAGCCGTTAACACCCATTGGTCGGAGTAAGGTGTATCGTCTTCGTCCACATACATGTGGTAAGAAAACACGGCCTCCGTGCCGACAAGATTACCCAGTTCAGGTTCCAGATCATCTGTAGTTTTAGGGCAAAATCGAGCCAATACTCTGAGGTTTTTGATTGGTTTCATAATGTGTTACTCCTTTTTACAGCGTAGTTAGGTCCTTTCCTTTCTTGCTATACCGACCAGATCCAGTAGGCCAGAGCCGAAGAGTTAGAGGCCTACTTTGACAATCAGATCCTTTCGTCAAATATTTGCAACAATGACCAACGTAAGTATAAAAATTATAGCTAACACAATAGTTTCATAACGAAATGTTGATTTTCTAATAGCCATAGGACACCTCCTCATAATGCTCAGACTTCTATGCTGTTGTCGTTAGTTATGCTATCAATAAAATATTAGAATCTGATTAGGAAAGGGTGCGACATAAAGTCGCGCAGACCGTTATGAAGGGGCACAAGAAACACCTGAACTCTCGATGCATGGCCTCACAATGTTTCACATACCAAAATTGAATCGCGCTTTCGGAAAGAATACATTTTAGCTGAAATTCGGAATCATCTAATTTTCGAGAAATTTCAACACTCCATCTTTTCGTCTTTAAAGATAAAGTGTTGCGTTGATCAGTTGAACTCACCACTGAAAATGGTCTTCAATTACAGTCATTAATCAGCAGTTAGATAGTGAATCTGGTCACTTTATGCGGCCCTTTTTATATCTGACACATTTCCATATTGCTATTCATAGTGTGCGCACTTAAGACGGGCGGAATGAACACCAAAACGTAATACAAGCGTAATACAAGGATTATGCTTGTGTAATCTGTCTGTAATATTTGCTGCCTATCCTCTCCTGCGAATCAATTTACTCGTATACCAATAATTCAGGAGAATTATGTGAAACTCAAACTAGGATTTACACTGCGATGTGCAGTACTTTGTTGTGTTAGTGGAGTCTCGTTACCTGCTATGTCTTCAGATGATGCCATGATGGATCTGCTCAAGGTGTTGCGGGACAAGGGCACTATCAGTGAACAGGACTACCAGATGCTGGAGAATGCTGCCACGCAGGAGACGGCGGCAGCGGCCAAGCAAGCAGATGGCGGGCTTGTTCTCGACACTGGCAGCTCGGCGCTGAAGCTCAAGTCGGCGGATGGAAACTTCAAATTCCAGGTAGGCGGCCGGCTGATGGTTGATGCGGCATACTACGACGAAGACCAGACCGAATTGGGTAGCGGTGCTGAAATCCGCCGCGCAAGGCTGTTTGCCTAAGGTACGGTGTTCCATGACTGGTTCTACAAGACACAGGTAGATTTTGCAGGTAACGAGGTTTCACTCAAGGATTTCTATCTGGGTTACTCGGGCTTTGATGCGCTCAATGTCACCATCGGTAATCAAAAGGAACCGTTCAGTCTGGAAGAGTTGACCAGCTCAAAATACATCACCTTCATGGAGAGGGGTTTGCCAAATGCCTTTTCACCGGGTCGTAATACCGGTATCTCGGTCAGTACTAAGGCCTACAGGTGGGGCTTGCAGGCAGGTTACTTCTTTGATGGAATTGAAAACGAGAATTCTCCCGGCAAGGACGGCTGGGGTGCAACAGGTCGACTGCACTTTGCGCCGCTACTGAGTGAAAACAGTGTTGTGCATATTGGTGGTGCTGCCAGTTACCGTGGGTCCGGAGACAGTGATGAGATCCGTTTCCGTGAGCGACCGGAATCGCATGTAACCAGCACCCGACTGGTTAACACAGGTACCCTCACCGGTTACGATAACCAGACACTGCTCGGTGCAGAAGCTGCTGCTGTATTCGGTCCGTTCTCGCTACAGGGTGAATATATACAGGCCAATGTGGATGACGGTGGCGTAGACCCGGACTTCAATGGCTGGTATGTGAACGGCAGCTATTTTCTCACTGGCGAACATCGACCCTATAAAGCCAGTAATGGCACGTTTGGCCGCGTCAAGCCGAAGAGTGTCGTTGGCAAGGGCGGCTATGGTGCCTGGGAACTGGCGGCACGCTATAGCAGTATTGACCTCACAGACAGCGGGATTGAAGGTGGCAAGGAGAGTAACCTGACGCTGGGCGTGAACTGGTATGCTACCCCGAATATTCGCTTCATGGGTAACTATATCTATGCCTTAACTGACCCGACTTCGGTTGTTGAGTATCCGACGGCGGGTGACGAGGACGTGAATATCTTCCAGGTGCGTGGCCAGATTGATTTCTAGTCTCATTTGTCCCTAACAGTAATCTAATATTGTGGTTGTATGATTATTATGCCGGATTAAATCAGGGATTGGTCAATTCAGCACCCATGGCGACGGCCTTCGTTGATTCGATGGTCGTCGTTTTTTCTGTGTCTTAAAAACAGTTGCGCAAGGATGCACACAGAAACCTTGCAGACTGATAACACTTCTGCCACACAATGTTGATAACGTGTTTCCCTGTTATCTGCGTGAGGTCTTGTGACATGGAAACGAAAACCCGTTTATATACTGCATTGGTATTAAGCATTCTTGTGTTGGCCTTCAATATGTTTGCGGTTGTCGAGGGCTTTTATGAACTGTCGGAAAGTGATGTAGTTGAAACCGGCTTGCAAGGTGATTGTCCTGGCACTCAAAACTATACATTAGCAGTTGTTACCAGCAGTGATATGCAGGAAATGAACTTACCTGGTAGTCGCTCTGGAAATGGATCCCTCCCCGGGATGGCGGGATATTCCTGTTAAATATTACGTTTTTGTTAGAGTGGTACCCCGTTACCGGAAAAATGTGGCACCATAGCGCCATGTCAAAAAATACAGTTTTGATCGTAGAAGACGAAGAAGATATCCAGACCTTGCTGGTCTACAATCTTGGCAAAGAGGGTTTCTCTGTAACAGCTGTTGAGTCCGGTGAGCAGGGTTTGCAGCATGCAATTGCGAACCATCCCGATCTGATTATCCTCGACCTGATGCTGCCGGGTATGGATGGGCTTTCCGTCTGCCGGGCACTGAAGAAGAGTGACAAGACCCGGGGTATTCCGATAATCATTGCCTCAGCAAAGGGCGAGGAGGCCGATATCATTACCGGTCTTGAAATGGGTGCCGATGACTACGTCGCAAAACCCTTCAGCCCAAAAATTCTTATTGCCCGCATCCATGCCCTGATGCGCCGTACCGGACAACAGTCAGCTGACCGGGGCGATGTTGTCAGAATCCACGAACTCGAAATCGACCCGGTCAGGTTCAAGGCTACGCTGGCAGGAGAAAAGCTTGAGCTTACGAGCAATGAATTCCATGTGCTGCATTTTCTGGCCAGACATAATGGCAGGGTGTTCACCCGTTACCAGATAGTCAATGCCGTGCGCGGTGAGGATTACATTGTTACTGAACGTGCCATTGACGTACAGATCGCAGGTATGCGCAAGAAACTCGGCAAGTATGCAGACTACATTGAGACCGTTCGCGGAATTGGCTACCGCTTCAAGGAATGAAGGCAGTTCGCAGTAAGCGAAAACACTCGATCTGGCTGTATTATGGCGCCTCAGTTGCGATCATTCTGGTCGCGCTGCTGCTGGTGACACTGTATTCGGCTGACAGGTTCAGGGATTTCTTTATCGATCACCTCGAGACCGTGCTCGAGTCCCGCGCACGCAGTGTCGCTCTCAATATCCAGTCTGAACGGCCACTGCCGGAGAACCTGGAAAGCTATTGCCTAGTGCTCAAGCCGACGGACCCTGATATCCGGGTCACGGTTGTCGATTTCGCAGGTGCCGTGCAGTGCGATTCAGAGGCTGATCCGGCGCAAATGGAAAACCACCGCCAGAGACCGGAAATCCTGGCAGCATTCAATGGCCATACCGGCTCGGTAATCCGCTTCAGTAATACGGTGCGTGCGCAATTACTGTACGTTGCCATCTTGCAGGACCAGTCTGATAGCAAGCCGTGGGTCGTGCGTACTGCATTACCGCTGTCTTCGATCGAACAGTTGCTGGGCGAGGTGTTCCGCAAGCTACTCGGGGTATTGCTGGCACTGGTTGTGGCGGTCTTCCTGCTCAGCTTCTATTTGTACCGCAAGATTGATCCGCCGCTGCTTGAAATACGTCATGGTGCTGAGCGGTTTGCACGTGGTCGCTTCGAGGTTCAGTTGCCGGAATACCCGGTCCGGGAAATCGATGAACTGGCCGGGGACCTGAACCGAATGGCCACCCAGCTCGACCGGCTGGAAAACCTGCGACTGGACTTTGTTGCCAATGTTTCGCACGAATTGAAAACACCGGTCACCACGATTGTCGGTTTTGTCGAGACCCTGCTTGAAGGTGCCAAGGACGACCCCGATGAGCTCAATCATTTTCTTGAAATCATCTCCCGTCAGGCAGACCGCCTGGCCGCTATCATCGATGACCTGCTGACGCTGTCGAGGCTGGAAAGCGCACCTCTGCACGAGATTCTCGAACTGAGGGAACAGAGTCTGCAGGACATCCTGGGTTCCTGTCACCGGATCTGCAGGGAAAGAGCCGAAGAAAAACAAATTTCGCTCAAGGTCGAGTGTCCCGCATCGCTGTATGTCCATGCGGATCGTTCGCTGTTGACACAGGCCGTGGTCAATCTGGTGGACAACGCCATTAAATACAGTTCAGCCAATACGAGTGTGGTGATGCGGGGTACCGCGGTCGGCAACGATGTACAGATAGTGGTCGAGGATAACGGTCCCGGTATCGACGAGCGTCACCAGGCGCGGTTGTTTGAGCGCTTCTATCGTGTCGACAAGGCACGCAGCCGCAAGCTCGGTGGTACCGGTCTGGGACTGGCAATCGTGAAACATATTGTCAATGTGCACGGCGGAGAGGTGGAGGTAGAGACCCGTATTGGCAAGGGCAGTACCTTTATTATCCTGCTACCGCGCTTTCAGGCACCGCGATAGACTGCTGCAGGAAAATCTTATCAAACTCTGAAGGCTGCCTAACAAAAAGCAAACAATTGTCCTCCACTATTTGCACCAGCAAATGATTAATACATTACATCGGAGGCAATATGCTTAACAAACGTGTCAAAAACATTGCATTATATTCTTCAGCTGCAGTAGCGCTTGCAGTTCTACAGAGTGGTGCGGCTGTCGCCCGCGACCAGGTTCAGATTGTCGGATCATCCACGGTTTACCCGTTTTCGACAATCGTTGCCGAGCGTTTTGGCAATCGCGGTAAATTCAAGACACCGGTCATTGAGAGTACCGGCACCGGCGGCGGCATGAAGCTGTTTTGTCAGGGTATTGGCAGCAGCCATCCTGATGTTTCCAATGCGTCTCGTGCCATGAAGTCCTCGGAGTGGGAGAACTGCCAGAAAAATGGTGTAACGGATATTATCGAGGTTGCCTTTGGCAATGACGGTATCGCCTTTGCCAACAACATCAACTCTCCTCAACTGAACCTAACGCGGAAACAGCTGTGGCTGGCGCTGGCCGAGCACGGCTCGAAACCGAAGAAGTGGAGTGAAATCGACTCCGCACTACCGGACAGCAAGATCACCGTGCTGGTACCGCCACCTACTTCCGGTACCCGTGATGCCTGGAATTCCCTGGTGATGAAGAAGGGTTGTCCTGATGAGGTCAAAAATAAAGACAAAAAGGCCTGCGAGGTACTGCGCGAGGATGGTGCAGCAGTTGAGGCAGGGGAGAACGATACCCTGATTGTGCAGAAACTCGAGGCCAATCCTGCTGCCTTCGGAATTTTTGGTTTCAGCTACCTGGAAAACAACCGCGACAAGATCCAGGCAGCGACCATCGAAGGTATGACCATCAGTCTTGACTCCATTCAGGACTACAGTTATCCGATTGCACGTCCGCTGTTTTTCTATGTCAAGAAGGCACACATCGGTGTCATTCCCGGCCTGCAGGAATACCTTGCTGAATTCGCCAGTGACAATGCCATTGGTGAAGAGGGCTACCTGATCGACACAGGACTGGTACCGCTTGAATCCAGGCAGCTTTCCAGGCTGAAAGCCGATGCCAGAAACCTGGTTACGATGCATAAATAACGGCCAGCCAGGCAGACTATCCGCACCCTGTCAGTCCTTTCGCGGCTGACAGGGTCTGGCTCTGAAAACTGATGACGTTTATTCAACTTACCCTCGTTTTTGTGATCCTGGTACTGGCCTCGGGCGTGCTCGGCTGGAGAAGGATCCGGATTCCACAGCTGGCCGATGGCATTCGGCCGCGCTCACGGGCCATCTATCACGGGCTCTACAATGCCCTGTGGTGCGCGCTTCCCATGCTGCTGGTAGTGGCCGCCTGGCTGGCCGTGGAACCCGGGATTATCCGGCCCGCGGTGCTGGATGAACTTGCTGCGAACAGCGCGCTGATTGAAGAGAACAGCGCCTTCAAATATGTTGAAATAAAGAACATCGCCGAGGGCGTGCTGCCGTCCGCGCTTGCCGATAAATCTGTACTGCAGGCCGTTGATCATTACCGGACATTGCAGCAGCAATCCGGCATTGTGCTGACCATCCTGTTCATTACGGCTGGACTGGCAGGCTTGTATCTTGGCTACAGACGGCTTGGTCATCTGTTTCCTGCGCGTGATAAAGTCGAGGGTTTTGTCCGTGTATTCCTGTTTGTCAGTGCCTCGGTCGCGATCCTTACGACCATCAGTATCGTGCTCGCGCTGGCATTCGAAACACTGCGATTTTTTCAACATGTGCCGGTGATGGACTTCCTGCTGGGCACCAAGTGGAGCCCTCAGGTTGCCATTCGTGCCGACCAGGTTGGCAGTTCCGGTGCCTTCGGTATGGTGCCGTTGTTTGCAGGCACACTGTTGATTGCCCTGATTGCGATGCTGATTGCAGTGCCGGTCGGCCTGTTCTCCGCGATCTATCTGGCTGAGTATGCGCACCCGGTAGCGCGTAGCGTCCTCAAGCCGATGTTGGAGGTTCTGGCGGGTATACCGACGGTTGTGTACGGTTTTTTCGCTGCACTGACCGTGGCTCCCATGATTGTCGATCTTGGTCACACGTTCGGATTGAATGCTTCGTCTGAAAGTGCACTGGCCGCCGGTCTTGTCGTGGGACTCATGATCATCCCGTTCATCTCGTCATTATCCGACGACGTCATCAACTCGGTACCTTATTCACTGCGTGACGGTTCACTGGCCATGGGCGCCACCAAATCGGAGACCATAAGGAAGGTGATTCTGCCCGCAGCGCTGCCCGGGATCGCCGGCGCCATCCTGCTGGCGGTGTCCCGCGCGATCGGTGAGACCATGATTGTCGTGATGGCAGCCGGGCTGGCCGCCAATCTCACGGCCAATCCGCTGGAGAGCGTTACCACGGTGACCGCCCAGATCGTGACTATCCTGGTCGGTGATCAGGAATTCGACAGCCCCAAGACGCTGGCTGCGTTTGCACTGGGATTGACGCTGTTTTTTGTGACGCTGGCATTGAACTTCATTGCACTGCACGTGGTACGGAAGTACCGCGAACAGTATGACTAGGTATTCATGATGTTGCAGACCAACAAGAACAAACTGCGGAAACGCGCCCGTGCCGAATGGCGCTTCAGATCTTATGGGATCCTGTCCTTGCTATTTGCCAGTACGGCACTGGTTTTCCTGGTCTCGACTATCGTCTCATCGGGTCATTCAGCCTTTTTCAAAACGACTATCGATTTTGAATTCCCGCTTGATGCAGAACGCCTTGGTATTGAAACGCCCTATACCTGGGAAAATTTATGGGCTGGCAGTTACTACACTGCTGTCAAACAGGCCCTGTACGCCCTGTTTCCCGAAGTAACATCCCGACCTGACAAACGGGCGTTGTCAAGGATGCTGAGCCCGGGTGCGGAGCTGGAATTAAGAGACTATGTGATAGCCCACCCTGACAAGATTGGTGAGTCAGTGTCGCTGGAAGTGCCGGTGTCTTCGGATTATGACCAGCTCTACAAGGGGCACCTGCCGCGTACCGGGAAACACACCAAGCTGAGTGCGCAGCAAATGGAACAGTTCGACCGGTTGGTGGACGAAGGGCTTATCCACTATCGCTTTAACCCGGGTTTCCTGACCGGGGGTGACTCCCGCTACCCGGAACTTGCCGGGATTGGTGGCGCGATTACCGGGTCATTCTATGCCTTGCTGGTGTGTTTTCTGCTGTCGTTTCCGCTGGGTATCGCGGCTGCGCTCTACCTCGAGGAATTTTCGAAAGACACCCGCATGACCCGGCTGATAGAGGCCAATATCAATAACCTCGCAGCAGTGCCTTCTGTGATTTTTGGCCTGTTGGGTCTGGCAGTTATTCTCAATGTATTTGGTTTGCCGCGCGGGACGCCGCTGGTCGGCGGCATGGTGCTGGCGCTGATGACCCTGCCCACCATTATCATCGCCTGCCGTTCTTCCCTGCGCGCGGTTTCCCCGGGCATTCGCCAGGGAGCGCTGGCCATGGGTGCCTCACCGGTGCAGGTGGTGTTTCAGCAGGTGCTGCCTGCGGCCATGCCTGGCACCCTGACGGGCACCATCATCGGTCTGGCCCAGGCGCTGGGCGAAACCGCGCCACTGCTGATGATCGGCATGGTGGCGTTTATCGCCAATGTTCCGGCCACACCACTGGATTCCTCTGCGTCTTTGCCGGTGCAGATCTACCTGTGGGCCGAGAGTGCCGAGCGCGGTTTCGTTGAAAAGACGGCGGCAGCCATTATCGTCATCATGACTTTCCTGATCCTGATGAACCTGTTGGCTGTCATTATCCGTTCCAGAACACAGACAAAAGTTGAGTAAAGGTGCTTGTTATGAATTTGAATACCGTATATCCCATGAACGAAGTCACAATGGCTGCCGACCTGGTCGATGTGAACGCTGTAGAGGAAGGTCTCAGGGTTGTATCATCGCCCGGACTGACTGCAGAGAACGTGAATGTTTATTACGGCGATATCCAGGCGCTACAGGATGTCTCGATCAATATCTACAGTAAACAGATAACCGCGCTGATCGGCCCATCCGGATGTGGAAAATCAACCTTCCTGCGTTGTCTTAATCGCATGAACGATGTGGTCGATGGTTGTCGGATAACCGGCAACATTACCCTGAATGGCGAGGATATCTATGCATCGGACGTGGATGTAGTGGAACTGCGCGGCCGCATCGGCATGGTGTTCCAGAAACCGAACCCGTTCCCGAAATCGATCTTTGAAAATATTGCCTACGGACCGAAGATTCACGGACTTGCAGAGCATCGCAGCGACCTGGAGGAATGCGTGGTAACCAGCCTGCAGAAGGCGGGGCTTTTCGAGGAGGTCAAGGATCGTATGCACCAGCCGGCAACCGGGTTGTCCGGCGGGCAGCAACAGCGCCTATGCATTGCTCGTGCCATTGCTATTAACCCTGAAGTGTTGTTGATGGACGAGCCATGCTCGGCGCTGGATCCTATTGCAACCGGTAAGGTCGAAGACCTTATGTGGGAGCTGAAAGAGAATTACTCCATCGTTATCGTTACCCATTCAATGCAACAGGCTGCCCGGGTGTCCCAGCGAACCGGCTTTTTCCATCTCGGCGATCTGGTCGAGGTCGATTCAACAGAGAATATTTTTCAGAACCCGGTGGACTCACGCACCCGCGACTATATCACCGGCAGGTTCGGTTGATACTGCACGAGGAGGGGAACAGTGACACTGCATTTTCTCAGAGAAATGGACCGGCTGAATGTGCGCCTTATTGAAGTAGGTAGCAAGATTGAGGCACAGGTTAGTACGGCATTCAAGGCCTTCATACAGCTGGATGAGGCGGCTGCCAGGCGGGTCATCAAGGGTGATGTTGAGATCGACAATATCGAGATTCAGATGGAGGAGGAGTGTCTGAAACTGCTTGCACTCTACCAGCCGGTAGCCAGCGACCTGCGCCTCATCATCGCTGTACTCAAGATCAACACCGATCTGGAAAGGATCGGAGACCATGCAAAGAATATGGCCGAAGTCGCAATCAGGCTGTCAGCCGGTTCAGCTATCGAGATACCGGAAAGCATGTACGCCATCTACAAGCAGGCCAAGCTGATGTTGCGCAAGACATTGCTGGCCTTTGTTGAGGCGGACTACGAACTCGCCGGGATGGTCCTGGAAATGGATGACGAAGTAGACAAAATGTGCAGTGACGAACTTCCCCGTCAGATCAAGCTAATACAAGAACATCCAGAGGACGCTGACCAGCGACTGATGCTGCTTTCAGTTTGTCGCCAGCTGGAAAGGATCGGTGACCATGCTTCCAATATTGCCGAGGACGTTGTCTATCTATTATCCGGCGACATAATCCGTCACGGTGAGAACATGGCCATGAAATCCCGGGGTTGAGTGCTTGCGGGCCAGTTACTCAGCCGGTAGTGCCAGTGCGTGGGAAATTAGTGATTTTCGCTCGTTGTGGTCTGGAAATTGAAATGCCTCTGGTAACCTTCCCTCCATCGCCTATTAAATGAATATGGCGATCGGCTTTATTAATTTGAAGAGTAGAGAATGTAGGGAAAAATAACTGGTAATCAGAAGGATAAAATCACTGCTGGTATCTAACAGCTGTCGGCAAAAGTGGCAGCAATCATGTTGCGCGGGTATATAACTTGCTGAGTAACGTGTGGAATCAGAACCGGGGAGCGGTCCTGGCCGAACCTTTTCCTTGGACGGTGATTCAAGGGGTTATCCTGGTATTAGTCATCATTAACAGTCAGTTACAAAGCATCAAAATGGATTTAACCACGCAAACCACCCAGTTAGAACCATAGTGGGTGCGATTACAACTCTCATCGATATTCGCATCGGTCTGGAATGATGAGAAATTGACAGTGTGGGAAATGATATCACTTGAGAGTAGT
>Ga0316187_10003037_pt1 | contig 14606 bp, 12 predicted proteins | sample CroRivburrow1_MG_FD_204927 | JGI IMG/M metagenome (GOLD analysis project Ga0316187, IMG submission 204927) | Coastal sediment microbial communities from Maine, United States - Cross River worm burrow 1 | ecosystem: Environmental > Aquatic > Marine > Coastal > Sediment | place: USA: Maine... | reverse complement strand
GCTACACACGAAGCTCAAAGCTAATACAGGTGTGTTATCAATTTCGCTTTGAGCTTCGTGTGTAGCAAAGCTAACAAAGCTTATAGTATTCGAACTAACTTCAATCTGTTTGTTAAGTTTTTTACTTTGTCCATTTTCATTCATCGCTTTAAATGCAAGGGTATGGGTTCCTTCAGGTAAGCTTAACCTTGTGTAGTAAATACTATGTGGCAAGGTACTCCAATGTCTTAAATCAGCTTTTTCATTTTTGTTCCCTGCTTTATCTACTGCTTTATTTGCGATACCAGATAAAGCTCCTAAACCAGCCTGATCTAATCCTTTGCTTAATAGTTTCTTTGCTCCTGCTTTAGCCAATTTCTTAACTGCATAACGTGCAATTACCTCACCCATTTCTTTATTTTTACGGGCTTTTAGCGATTTAATAGCTAAACCACTAACATCTTCACACTTTTCAAAACTAAAGCTATTCTCACCAGCATTAATCTGTGCCATTACAAAAACCTCGGGGCGTTCATTAAATTTTGGATAAGCCATTTTTACAACTCCCCCACCGGTCATTAAGCTTGAAACACCAGCTACTGCTCCAGCTGCCAAAGGGAAACTTTCACCCGTTGCAGCATCAACAAATTTCATACCTCCACCACTGCTGCTCATTCTATAATTAAGCATCAATTGCCTTTTTACAGGTGCTAAACCATTGTGCCAAAAGGCCACTACATTGCCATCGTTTTCAACATCGGCATAAGTTAAACCAAACTTTGTTTCGTATGAAGCCAATTCGCTTGATGAACTTAATTTTGCCGTACGAATCATGTCGCGTTTTAGTTGAGTTGGTATATTAACAATACCATTGTAGTTCATTTCATAAACATCTGAAGCTCTTTGGTAATTTTCAAAAGCATTACCATAATCTGAATTTTTTTCAAAAGCAATTCCTTTTAGTAAATAAGTAATAGCTAAATTCGATATGTCTTTTTTACCTTTTGTATCTGCAGCAACCAGGTTTTGCAATACTGACTCAATGTTGTTAAGTTCACTTAGAGCAGAATTTGCATCATTTAAATGCAAATAATTAAAGGCCATAAAATAATGAATCATAAGCTGTTCGGAATCCTCTCCCCTATAGTCGCGCTTTATAGGATTCAACATATAGGCTGCTGCATCTTTCCCTGTTTTTGCATTTATTTCATCGAAATACGATTGAGCCTTAGAAAAATATTCATTGCTTTGCTCAAAATTACCGGCATAACTATTTATAATACCACTATTCAAATACCACAATAAGCGATCAATATCTTCTGATTGATGCTGATTTAACTCTAAGAATGATTTACATTCTTTATAATTGTAATTTTTAAAAGACGAGTAAAACCCATCAAGAATTAATTTTTGTGCATTTGCTCCAATTGCTATCAACAACACAGCACTCAAAAATAATTTTTTCATAATAAATAATGTTTATTTGGATATATCTATCTTAATTACAATTACCACTTTAAGATGTTCATATCTTTTTTTCGAATTATCTATATGCATAGGGATTAAGTTAGTTTTAATTGCCAATTAGTTAGATATACAATTACTTAGACATGATAATAAAACTAATTGTTCAAATTACAACTGCGTTGCAGAAAGTAACTAAACAAATATTAATTTGTGCAGAAATAACCGTGGAAATTCTAATTTTAAATCAGGTGAAATTAAGGCAAAAACAAAGCCACAATTCCAACAATTAAGGCATATAAAACTAATACGCGCACAGTTCGTTTTAAAATATAGCCTTCAACATTACTTAAAGCTAAAACTGAGGCAACAGCAACAATATTATTTATACAAATCATATTTCCCATTGCTCCCCCAGCCGATTGTAAAGCCAGAACTGTAGTTCGATTTAAACCAATGGTTCCGGCAATTGAATCCTGAATAGCACCAAAGGTTAAATTCGATATAGTATTTGATCCTGAAAAAAATGTTCCGAGCGCTCCCAACAAAGAAGCAAAATATTTCCAACTTCCTCCGGTAAGCTCAGCCAAATTATTCCCAATTAAGTTAACCGGGGAATCATTTCCTCCCATCATCATTAAACCAACAAAAACCAATGTTCCTAATAAGGCATAAGTTGGATTTACCATTTGCCTAAAGGTTTCGCCAAAAGTGCTTTTTATAATTTTACGTTCGCTTTTATTCCATAAAAAAGAAAGTAAAGAAATGGCTAAAAACGGCAGTACCGAAGGCACATATAATATACTATGCGACCAATTTATATTGGTTTGAAATATATCTTTTAAAGAAATAACTAAGGCCGGACTGAGGGTAAAAGTACCCAACGAACCTAGAGCTACAGCAAAGTTTGTATGGTTATAAACCAATAAGCTTTTTACTCCTAGCTGTGGAATTCGGGTAATAATTAATAACAAAAGCGTTCCCCAAATTGGAAATGATGCTTTTAATAGTTTTTGTAATGTCGGTTTTTCAACATGCAAGTCAGTATCAGTATTTAGAAGTTCACTTTTAGCAACTGCCTCATGCATAACTACTTCTTTTTTTGAAAGGCCAACTTTGTACTTTGCAAGAACTACTGTAGCAATAATCCCGATAAAACCGCCAACCAACGACGGAAATTCATAATTATACTGTGCAACTATTACATAAGGCACTACTGTTGAAATAACAGATAATAATATGAAAGGAACATTCTGAAGCACTGATTTGAGTTTTACTGCAAACGTTAAGGCCGCAATGGGAATAAAAAGTGCAGCAATTCCGTTTAAGGTAGATGTCTTGCTGCCAATTTGCAAAATTTCAATCGCAGTAAGTTCGATTCCCGAAAAACCAAACCATGTAGGTGTACCCACTGCTCCGAACGAAACCGGAACCGTATTCATAATTAATACTAAAATTGCCATTCGTACTGGCGGAAAACCTAGTCCGACCAATATTGGTGCAGCAATAGCTGCAGGTGTTCCAAATCCACTGGCACCTTCTATTAAAAATGGAAATGCCCAACCCACAATCATAAGTTGAGCAACTTTATTTTCCGAAACGCCATTTAACCAAACCTTAATTACAGCAAGGCCGCCAGTTTTTTCCATGGTTTTAAATAGAAAAATAGCACAAGCAATAATTAAAATGGGTGTAAATGCAACAAGCAAACCTTGTAAAACTGTGGCATGAACAATATTTGCGTTTTGTCTAAATATTATAAGTGCAATAAAATAAGTTACCAATGCTGTTATAGGCAATGCTTTATTCGATGGTAAACTATTCTTTTTTGTCATTAAAAAAATGAGCAATATAATCGGAAAATAGGCCGATATAATCTGAATCATAATAATACTTTTACATATTTAAGGTAAAACAATATTAGCACATTCACCTTTTTGTAAATAATCTTGAATGTTATTAAAAGTAGTTTCAGCAATATTTAAAACCGCCTCTTTGGTAAAAAATGCCTGATGTGCAGTAATTAAAACATTTGGGAATGTTTGTAAACGTACAAAGGTGTCATCTTGAATTACTGTTTCCGATAAATCTTCAAAAAACAGTTTTTCTTCTTCCTCATATACATCTAAACCAAGGTGGCCAACTTTACCACGCTTTAAACCTTCAATAACAGCGTTACTATCAACTAATTTTCCTCGGCTTGTATTAATTATTGTAGCCCCTTCTTTCATCGTGGAAATAGCCATTTCGTTTATCATATGGTAAGTTTCATAAGTAAGCGGACAATGCAATGAAATAATATCACTTTGACGGTACAAGCTTTCCAAATCAACATATTCCACACCTCTTTCTTCCAATTCTTTATTTGGAAATTTATCGTAAGCTATAACCTTACAGTTAAAGCCTTGCATAATTCCGGCAAATATTTGACCAATACGTCCGGTGCCAATAACACCTACAGTTTTACCATATAAATCAAAGCCTAACAAGCCGTCTAAAGCAAAATTACCATCGCGAACACGGGTATATGCTTTATGGTATTTGCGGTTTAATGTTAGTAACAATCCAACGGCATGTTCAGCAGTTGCAAATGGTGAATAAGCAGGTACTCGTACTACTCCAACCCCAAGTTTCTTGGCTTTTTCAATATCTACATTATTAAAACCTGCCGCTCGTAAAGCAATCAATTTCACACCATTGTCTTTTAATTGCGTAAGTACATCAGCATCTACCACATCGTTTACGAAAATGCAAACGGCATCAAATCCTTTTGCTAAGGGCGTGGTTTTTTGCGTTAGTCGTGATTCAAAATATGTAATATCGAATTTAAATTTTTCGTTGGTAGGATTAAATGTTGAAGTAACCCAATTTTTTGAACTAAATACTGCTAATTTAATTCGTTGTTTTTTGATTTTATCTGTCATAGTTTCATTTGTATTTGTAAGTATAACACAACACTTTTATAAGCTTAAAGTTTTACAAAAAGTACTTTTTAATGAAAAAATTAACTACTCTTTTAAAAAACAAAAAACAAACAAGCAATAAAAGCAGTTGAACTATTCAGCTATAATGGGCAATTATTAAGAACAAAAACTAATAAATCCGATGAATTTATATTTGAAAAGCAACAATTAAAACCTGGTATTTATTTCATTCGCTGTACATTTTCAAATAAAAATAAAGAATCTTTAAAAATAATTATTGAGTGATTAGTGTTGATACACTGCGTGTTAGTATATGGGGTCAAAATATTTTAGTACTGTGTTTTGCATAGTACCATATTTTTTATATATCTTTGTATAGGATTATTCATTGCAATGGATAGTACTATATTCTATAACCCGTATGTTAACACTTTAAAATCATGACACAAACCATTAGTATTAATTTAGGAGGCCTCCTGTTTCATATCGACGATGAAGCATTCAAGATTCTGGATAATTACTTGAATGCTATACACCGCCAGTTTAAAAACGAAACGGAAAAAAACGATATTATTGCCGATATTGAAGCACGACTGGCTGAATTATTAGCTGAACGCATCGACCGAAAAAAGGATTTAGTTTCGCTTAACGATGTGAATGCAATTATTGCCATTATGGGTGAACCTCACGATTTTGTAGACGATGAGGAACCTCAACCCAGAGCTCAACGAGAAAAACGCCGCAGAACTAAAGCATCAAGAAGAATGTATCGAGATAGCGATAATAGGATTCTTGGTGGTGTTTGTTCAGGATTAGGTGCGTATTTCAGCATTGATCCATGGATATTTCGAACCATTTTTATTGTCTTTTCAATTTTTGGCTTTGTTGGAATTATCATCTACTTCATATTATGGGTAACCATACCTGAAGCGCTTACCACTGCCCAAAAATTAGAAATGCACGGCAAACCCATTAACGTTGAAAACATTAAAAACACTGTGAAACAAGAGTTTGAAAATGTAAAACGACGAATGAATTTGTAAATCCTTTTAACTATTAACAAAAATATGACGACTTATGAATATAGATAATGCTAAGGCCCAAATGAAGAAAGGGGTACTGGAGTATTGCATACTCTCAATACTCGCAAATAAAGATTGTTATGCTTCAGAACTGATTAATGAATTGAAGGCATCGAAACTAATTGTGGTAGAAGGTACACTTTACCCTTTACTTACTCGACAAAAAAATGCAGGATTACTCACCTACCGCTGGGAAGAATCAACTCAAGGACCTCCACGTAAGTATTATACTTTAACTGAAATAGGGAAAGAGTTTTTAAAAGAACTTGATGGTTCATGGAAAGATTTAGTTAAAGCAGTTGATTCAATTAATAAGAAATAAGGAGGACATAATAATGAAAAAGACGATTAAAATAAATATTAGCGGCATAATATTTCATGTTGATGAGGATGCCTTTGTGATATTAGATGCCTATTTAAATAAACTAAAAAAGCATTTTACCAATAAAACTGAAGGCGACGAAATAATAACTGACATTGAATATAGGATTGCAGAACTTATGCAATTGAAAATCAATGAACAAAAGCAAGTAATTACTATCGACGATATAAACGAAATTATATCAATAATGGGTAAACCCGAAGATTTATTTGAAGCTGATGAAGAAATGAATGATAATTCTTCAAATGAATCCCATGGATTTCAATCTAAAAAATTTTATCGCGACATAGACAACAATGTTGCTGGTGGTATATGTTCTGGCTTGAGCCAGCATTTTAATATCGATCCCATTATTCTGCGCATACTATTTATAGTGTTGGCTATTCCATTGGCCGGATTCCCTGTATTGCTATATTTTATTCTTTGGATTGTAATTCCAGCTGCCGTAACAACCCAGCAAAAAATGGATATGAAAGGTGGAAACTACACTGTTTCTGATATTGAACAATCGGTTAAAAATGAATATGGAAAAGTGAAAGATAATTTCAAAAATTTTAAAGACTCGGATAGATACCAGAATACTCGCGAAAACATAAATCAAGCTGGAAATGGTTTTGTTGAGATATTAAATTTCTTTGGAAAACTAATTTTAACAATTATAGGAATAACCATGATATTTGCAGGCATAAGCTTAATTGCCAGCATGTTTGGAGCCTTTGTTTTTAGTGATTCGGTCATGTTTTGGACCTACACCGATCAACACCATTTCTTAATACCTGACTTTTTATTTAGTATCGTAAATCCAAAAAGTGTGGTATTGGTTGCAGTATGTATTGTTATATTAATTGCAGCACCAATTATAGCTATTATTTATTGGGGATTAAAGCTTACCATCCGCTTTAAAGCAAACGATAAAATTATTTCAATTGTAGCTTCAGTAGCCTGGATATTAAGTGCCATAATACTGCTTGGTATTGGATTATTTGAAGTTAAAGAATACGCCTTTTCAACAAGTATTGACGATTCCATTGAAATGGAATTACCAGAAAACACAATACTTTATATTAATTCTAGTACCAATATTGATGACTTTTCGGAGATTTACTTTTTCGAGGAAGGAATGGATGTTTATTCACATGAGGAATATCCGGATAGAATTTATTTAGAGCCTGAATTGAGCATTAAATACACTTCGGAAGACAGGATATCGATAAAACTAGAAAAAGAGGCACGAGGTGCAACAAATGGTAAAGCACGAAAAAATGCTGTAAACATAGAATATAACTGGCATTTAAAAGACTCTGTATTAACCATTGATCCTCTATTTTATCATGAAAACAAAGATAAATGGGCTTTTCCTGAACTTGATATAGTGTTGTACCTTCCTCGTGGTCAGAAAATATGTGTGGATAAAGATTTGGAGTGTACCTTTGATTATGCTGAGCGAGCTGATAATATTTGGAATTCTAATATTCCGGGTAATTGTTGGGTAATGACAAGGGATGGACTAGACTACCCTTAGCCTCATACATAGCTAACTGTGCCGCATTAATTGATAATATATTAATGCGGCACTGTTTTTTCTAACATATTTATAGTATTCATTTTCAATTGCTTGTGTGCCAATAATTTCGTAAATTGTATAGGCAAAATATTATGAGTAATGTTCCGATTTTTGCTATATGCATGCATAATAATATGCACTTTGTGCGTAAAACAAAACAGTTATGCACAAGAAATAACTGACTCAACAATACTTTGGCAAATAGAAACCCTTGATGCAAATAAATATATTGGTTTCATTCTTTCAGAAACAAATTCCGAGATAAAATTTCGTTCGCTTAGTATTGGTGATATAAAAATTCCGCCCCATACAATTATTAGAAAAACTGAATTACTCAAATCTTCTTTAAAGAAAAAACAAAAAAAAGATCCAGATGTAGTGTTGGAACCTGAAGAATTATGGCTAGTAGAAACAACACACGGAAATATTTTTACTGGCAAAATTATTTCACAAAACAATGATTCTTTAAGCATAAAAACAAACGAACTCGGTATTCTTAATATTCCTTCACACCAAATCAAGAGAAAAAAAGTTATTAAACAATCGCAAATATTAGGGGGCGAGTTATGGATGGATAATCCACAAGCAACACGATATTTTTGGTCGCCAAATGGGTATGGACTAAAAAAAGGCGAAGGCTATTATCAAAATGTGTGGGTTTGGTTTAATCAAGTAAGTTATGGCTTGTCTTCGAATTTTTCAATTGGTTTGGGTTTGATGCCAAACTTTCTAATAAATGGTCCCACTCCAATATGGATAACCCCAAAATTTTCGGTTCCCATTGTTAATGAAAAGCTAAATATAGGAGGCGGAATGTTATTGGGCTCACTTGTTGGTTCCAATGAAGATATAGATACTGAAAATGCAAATTATGGCATCGCCTACGGTGTATTGTCTTATGGAAGTAAAGATGTAAATATAACCTTTGGTTCGGGTTGGGGCATGGTTTCAGGAGAGTGGGCTAAGAATCCAATAGTTACAGTTAGTGTTATGGCTCGTATAACTCGCAGAGGGTACTTCTTGTCCGAAAATTTTATACTCCCCATTGACAATGGCACAGTTGTCCTATTATCGTTTGGCGCCAGAACCGTTTGGAATAAAAGCTCAATTGATTATGGTTTATTTATACCTATAGCTGAAGGTATAGATAATATGTTTGCAATTCCATGGCTAGGATTTGTAATACCTTTTGGAAATTATTAACAAAATAAAAATTACTATTATGATTACACACCCAACACTAATTATTGATAAAACAAAATGTCGCAACAACATAAACCGAATGGTTATAAAAGCTAAAATGAATAAACTAATATTCAGGCCTCATTTTAAAACTCACCAATCCATTGAAGTATCAAAGCTATACCGTGAATATGGAATTAATAAAATAACGGTTTCATCGTTAAAAATGGCCGAATATTTTGCAGCTGATGGTTGGGATGACATTACTTTAGCATTCCCCGTAAATGTATTGGAAACTCCAACGATTGATGCTTTAACAAAAAAGATAAATTTAAACCTTTTGTTTGAATCAATTGAAGCTGTAGAGTATGTTTCAAGCAAAATAAATCATTACGTAGGTGGTTTTATTAAAATAGACACTGGGTACAACAGAACGGGAATACATTACTCAAAAACTCAAGAAATAGATAAACTTTTGCAATTCATCAAGAAATCGAACTTGATACATTTCAAAGGCTTTCTTGTGCATCCAGGACATACCTATAAAGCACAAAATACTGATGAAATTAGATCCATCATTGATGAAGCTTTAGATGCCTTAAAGGCACTAAAATCAAAATATGGATCGATGTTCCAGAATATTGTTGCAACTATAGGAGATACACCGTCGTGCAGTATATTAGAATCGTTTGAAGGTGCGGATGAAATACGCCCAGGAAATTTTGTATACTACGACCTTATGCAATACCAACTTGGTGCATGTAAAATAAACGAAATTGCTTCTGCTATTGCTTGCCCAGTAGTTGCCAAACATATTGAACGAAATGAGTTAATAATTTATGGAGGCGCAGTTCATTTTTCAAAAGAAGCACTTGAGCATAACGATTATGGTAAAATTTATGGCCTTGCTGTTGAAGTCAAAGAAAAGGGTTGGGGCAATACAATACCTAATGTTTTTGTAAATCAAATATCGCAGGAACATGGATCCATTTCAGCTCCCGACGAATTTATTGCTCAAACAAATGTAGGCGATATATTATATTTTTTACCGGTGCATTCATGCCTGACTGCTAATTTAATGAAAAGCAATACTATTTATGTAAAGTAGGATATTATTTATTTGCATTTTGTATATTGCTGCCAATAAATAATAACAATGAATAAAACTGTTTTATCTTTAGCTCCCCTGCAGGGATTTACCGAATATCCTTACCGTAATGCATTGCATAAAATAATAGGAGGGATAGATAAATACTATACCCCTTATTTACGTTTACAAAATGATGAATCACTTAAAAAGAAAAACATAAAAGATATTTTACCAGAAAATAATTCAACTCCACTTACTCCCCAAATTCTGGTAAATAATTCAAACGATTTTATTCATTTAGCTCAAATTATTAGTGATCATGGGTATCAAGAATTAAATTTGAATTTAGGCTGTCCTTATCCTATGGTTACGAATCGTGAACTTGGCGCAGGGTTATTAACACAGCCCAATAGAATTATTTATATGCTTGAAGAAGCTTTACCTAAAATAAATATCTCGGTATCGATTAAGATGCGATTGGGTATGTATAATGCAAAAGATATTGCAAATATTTTACCACAATTCAATCAATTCCCAATTTCTGAAATAATAATCCATCCCCGTATTGCAAAACAACTATATCGCGGATCTGTTAATCTAGATGCATTTCGAGAAAGCCTTAGCGTTACAGAACATAAATTAGCATACAACGGTGATATTACGACCCTTGAGCAATTCCAAAATATCCAAAACACTTTTAAATCCATTAAACATTTTATGATAGGGCGAGGGTTACTTAACAACCCATTTTTGGCTCAAGAAATTATAAATAATAAGACTTTCCCGTTATCGGAAAAACTAGAAAAACTACATGAATTTCACAATTTAATATTCGCTTTTAACAAACAGGCAACATCTGGAAATACACATTTACTTAATAAAATGATACAATTCTGGAGTTACTTTGCATTTAGTTTTAGTGAATCCAAAAAAATTATTAAATCAATAAAAAAATGTAAAAACGAAAAAACTTACCTGAAACTTACCAATGTTTTGTTTGATCAATAAAAAATAAACTTAGCCCAACAAATTGTATGTTTTGGTCAATTACAATATATATATTAATAGGCATCTGTAGAATAATTAGTATATTTGCAGTTCCCATTTGCGAACGGGACAACTTTTTACCTACTATTATGAAAAATATACTTACTAAAAATTTTTTAACGGTTATTCTTGTCATAGCTTTTGTGTTTTTGGCTTTGTACCAATTAAAAAAAGAACATATTCATGCCAAAGCTAAGGAAAATGATATAAAAGACTTTACCGAAAAACCCATTGAAGATGGAGCTAATACTAATCTGGCTGGTTTAAATTAAGAAAGTCATTTTTGCACACCTTTGGACTTAACCCGTTATTACTCCTTTTTTTAAGCCCAAATCTTATACAAAACTGAACTTTCTGTGTTAGGTATTTTATGTCAAACTCGGGTTAATAATATAACCATAAATGAAATTGAATATTCGCATAGCTAGTTTTTTGTTAACATCTATTCTTTTCACCTCATTTAATTCCCTTGCTCAATTTGACTCAATTTTATTTGAATCCGGAATAGCTGGTTATAACTATACCTATCAGGGAGAAAAAATAAATGGCACCCAAGTATTGGAAATTATTGAAAATAATACCACTGCATATGAACAATTTAAATCAGCCAATGAAGCCAGTGTTTTTGCTAATATTTTTGCGGTAACTGGCATTTTACTTATTGCTTTACCAGCAGGAATGGAATTAACTAACTACGAAGCAAACTGGTCAATGGCATGGGCTGGTAGTGGATTAATAGTAGTATCGATACCTTTATTCTACAAACGCAATAAAAATATTCCTCTAGCCATTGATGCATATAACAATTATAGCTCACCAATAAAGGATGAAAGTCGTTTAGAATTAAATTTTGGATCCAATAAAAATGGAGTAGGCTTATGCCTAAAATTCTAAATTTTATTAGCTACACTTTAGGTAGAAGGTCTTCCAAAAGCTGCTGCATTTCTTTTTGCGTTTCCTGAGCCTTTATCATGGCAACCTCAGCAAAGTTTTCAGTACTATCGGCATAGATAATTGCACGTGATAAATTCACCAACAAGCCACAAGTTGCATTCATTCCATAGCGTGCCACCTCAGCTAAACTCCCTCCTTGGGCGCCTACTCCGGGCACTAATATAAAGTTGTCTGGTGCTAAAGTTCTAATTTCTTTAAGCATTGTTGCACGCGTTGCCCCGGCTACAAACATTAATTCGTCAGGTGATGCCCAAAATTGAGCTTTCTTAATTACTTGACTATATAAGGGTGGAGTACCCACAAATTGAAAATCGTCAGCTCCTATATTCGAAGTTAAACCCAATAAAATAACCCATTTATCTTTATATCCTAAAAATGGAGTTACTGAGTCTTCACCCATGTATGGTGCAACAGTAACCGCATCAAAATCCATATTCTCAAAAAATGCCTTAGCATACATTTTCGAAGTATTACCAATATCACCTCTTTTAGCATCGGCAATTATAAATATGTCAGGATAATTACTTCGTATATAAGAAGCGGTTTTTTCCAATGCCAATAAACCCTTTGCTCCTACCGATTCATAAAAAGCCAAATTTGGTTTATATGCAATGGTAAATTTTGCAGTAGCATCAATTATTTGTTTATTAAATTCAAATAGCGGATCATCTTTTGCTTTTAGAAATTCAGGAATTTTATCAATGTCAGTATCTAAACCAACACACAAAAAACTATTTTTTTTCTTAATTTGTTCAAATAATTGTTCTCTGTTCATGTTTTTATTTTAGTAATGCTAAATTATATTATAAATCGGCTTCTTTTAATTTTTCAGCGTTTTCGGCCACCTGTAGTTTATCAATTACTTCACTTAAATCGCCATCAATAATCGAAGGTAAATTATATAAAGTAAGATTTATTCTATGATCGGTTACTCTTCCTTGTGGCCAATTGTAAGTTCGTATTTTTGCCGAACGGTCACCCGATGAAACCATGGTTTTTCTTTTGGATGCAATTTCATCCATATATTTTTGATATTCCATGTTGTAAAGGCGTGTACGTAATTCTGCCATGGCTTTATCAAGGTTTTTAAGCTTCGATTTTTGATCCTGACACTGAACAACAATACCGGAAGGAATGTGAGTTAAGCGAATAGCAGAATAAGTAGTATTTACAGACTGCCCACCAGGACCCGAGGAACAAAACTCATCGCGGCGAATATCATCCGTTTTCAATTCCACATCAAACTCATCGGCCTCAGGTAAAACAGCTACAGTTGCAGCTGAAGTATGCACTCTTCCTTGAGTTTCGGTTTGCGGTACTCGTTGTACACGGTGAACTCCTGATTCGTATTTTAAAATACCATAAACTCCAGCTCCACTAACATTTACAACAATTTCTTTGTATCCACCTGATGTTCCTTCACTAATGTTTGTAACTTCCATTTTCCAATTTCGCGATTCGCAAAATTTCGAATACATGCGAAATAAATCACCAGCAAATATGCTTGCTTCATCGCCGCCCGTACCGGCACGAATTTCAAGCACTGCATTTTTATCGTCTTCAGGATCGACAGGTAATAATAATAGTTTTATTTCTTCTTCTAAAGGTGCAATCTGACCATCTAAATCATCAAGCTCAATTTTAGCCATTTCGCGCATTTCTTCATCAGTTTCCTGTTCAAGAATTTCACGAGCACCATCAATATTGCTTAAAATATCTTTAAATTTATTGTGAGCCTCCATTAAAGGCTCTAAAAATTTATATTCTTTATTAAGCTTTATATAACGCTTCATATCTTTAATTACTTCCGGATCGGTAATTAATTGCGATACTTCATCAAAGCGTATTTTAACTCCTTCGAGTTTTTCAAAAATTGCATTTTCGGCCATATATACCTCCTAAAAAGCGCTTAAAAAGCGTCATTATTAATATTCAAATTTCCCATACCCACTTTCAATAGTAAGCTTCTTATTGGCCGACTTTTCAACTCTACCAATTATTCTCGCATCAATATTAAATCCATTGGCAATATCAATAATTGAGCCAGCCACACTTTCAGGCACATAAAACTCATATCGGTGTCCCATATTAAATACTTTATACATCTCTTTCCATTCTGTACCTGATTGGTCATGAATTACTTTAAAAAGTGGTGGAATATCGAATAAGTTATCTTTTATAACGTGAACATTATTAACAAAGTGAAGTACTTTTGTTTGAGCTCCACCAGAACAATGAACCATGCCATGAATATCAGAAAAATGCTCTTTTAATACTGATGCTACAACAGGTGCATAGGTGCGTGTTGGAGATAAGACTAATTGTCCGGCATCTACTCCTATACCTTCAATAATGTCAGTTAATTTATAATTTCCTGAGTATAATAAGTCACTTGGAATTCCTTCATCGTAACTTTCGGGATATTTCTTTGCTAAATAATTATGGAATACATCGTGACGAGCTGAAGTTAACCCGTTACTTCCCATTCCACCATTATATTTACTTTCATAATTTGCCTGTCCGTACGAAGACAAACCTACGATAACATCGCCAGCTTGAATATCGGTATTTGGAATAATTTTACTTCGTTTTGTTCGTGCAGTAACTGTAGTATCTACAATAATTGTTCTTACTAAATCACCTACATCGGCGGTTTCACCACCTGTAAAAACAACATTCACACCCAAACTGCGTAATTCCGATAATACCTCTTCCGTTCCATTAATAATTGCAGAAACTACCTCGCCAGGTACCAAACGTTTGTTTCTACCAATGGTTGAACTAACCAAAATATTATCAGTAATTCCAACACATAATAAATCATCGATATTCATGATTATTGCATCTTGGGCAATGCCTTTCCATACTGACAAATCGCCGGTTTCTTTCCAATACATATAAGCTAAAGCAGATTTTGTACCTGCTCCATCGGCATGCA
>Ga0316187_10003034_pt1 | contig 14608 bp, 10 predicted proteins | sample CroRivburrow1_MG_FD_204927 | JGI IMG/M metagenome (GOLD analysis project Ga0316187, IMG submission 204927) | Coastal sediment microbial communities from Maine, United States - Cross River worm burrow 1 | ecosystem: Environmental > Aquatic > Marine > Coastal > Sediment | place: USA: Maine... | reverse complement strand
GTTACCCTATACAACGCCAGCCCTATTCCGGCCGTCTACCGATTTCTGCCCGCAGTGGAACGAATCGTCAGGCATACTGAAAAAGCGGCGACCTATGATGCAGCTCTTATTTTGGATTGCGGCCATGTGTCACGGGTTGGCGAAGCTTACTCGGTGGTCAGTCAAATCCCGGTCATCATCAATATCGATCACCACATCACAAATAACCGCTTTGGTAACATTCAGCTCATCGACCCGGCCGCCTGTTCCACCGCGGAAATCGTCTACCGCTTGATAAAAGCTTTAAACGCCCCCATAAACAAAGCAATTGCAACGTCAATATACACCGGTATCTTGACCGACACCGGATCGTTTCGGTTTTCAAACACCAACCAGGCAGCTTTTGCCATCAGCCAGGAGATGGTTCAATACGGAGTCACGCCTTATAATGTTGCCCAACACGTATTTGGGACTTACTCCCTGGGACGCATAAAACTGTTAAACCTGGCACTGGATTCTATAGAGATTTCCGATAACGGTAAATTATCGGTTATGACGCTTACCAATGCCATGTTTGAAGAAACCGGAACCCAGTCGGAAGATGTCGACGGTATCATCAATTATGCCAGACGAATCGAAGACGTCAAAGTGGCCGCCCTGATCCAAGAACAAAAAAACGGAGGCGCGAATTCAGACAAGTTACGAAATTTTCATGTAAGCCTGCGTTCCGATGGATCGGTCGATGTGGCGGCCATCGCCGGCGCTTTTGGAGGTGGTGGGCATTCCAATGCGGCGGGATTTCAGGCCGAAATGTCCATGGCAAAATTAAAATCCGAAATTATTACGCTGTCCAATGATTTGTGATGGCGAGCGCCCGTTTAAGTGGAATTATTGTTATCGATAAACCCGGCAATATCTCATCCGCCGGTGTTGTGAAATTTGTTAAAAAAACGCTCAAGGCCGAAAAAGTAGGACACGCCGGTACGTTGGACCCCTTTGCCGAAGGAGTGCTGATTTGCTGCTTGAATCAGGCGACCCGGCTTGCAGGATTTTTACTGCGCGGCAATAAAAAATACACCGGTGTGCTCAAACTAGGAGAAGAAACGGATACCCAAGATTTAACCGGAACACCTGTTTCGACCGGCAAACCAGTTGATTTCTCGCCGCAAACCATACAAAATGTTTTCAGAAAGTTTGAAGGGCCCATTAAGCAGCTACCGCCGGTTTATTCAGCATTGAAGCACAAAGGTATTCCGCTTTACAAGCTGGCGCGTCGTGGCACGCCAATTCAAAAGCCACCCAGGTGTGTGCGAATTGACAACATCACCATACGGGAAATTTCACTTCCACTCATTCGTTTTGAGGTGACCTGTTCGGCCGGAACCTATATCCGTACATTGAGTGCCGACATCGGAAAATCCCTGGGTTGCGGTGGGCATCTCACCGCCTTAAAGCGGCTTGAAAGCAGTGGATTTACCCTGAAGCAGGCAATTTCGCTGTCCGAGCTTGAAAAATTGAAAAACAGCACTAAGCTGTCGGCGCATATCATTCCCATGGCAGACGCTTTGCCGGACATGCCGCAACTTCGTGCCGACGCCCGGTTGGCTGAAAAAATACAGCAAGGTAAAATGATTTCAACCGGAGATCTGATAGGATTAAACAGCATTGTCGGAGCCCATCGTGCCGGTTCCGAAATAAAAGTAGTTGACTGGGAAGGAGATCTTATTGCAATATTGAAATGTAAAGAACCCGGTCACCGTCTGGCGTACCACTGTGTGTTTCCCAAACAGTAGAAACGCCAAATCGGATAAACTGGAAAAAACTGGACGCTTCATGTTTCAGAAATCTTAACATATTGAAATTATGACTATAAATTGACATAGTCAAACATTCAACCAGGCTGAATTAAGATACTAATTAACAGAGGAGGCAGAAAAGAAAGTGGCTTTCACAACCAGCGATAAGAAAAAACTGATCGAGAAATTCAAATTGCATGAGTCCGATACCGGATCTCCGGAGGTTCAGGTTGGACTTTTGACCCACCGAATTTCCTATCTCACCGAGCACTTAAAGATTCACAAAAAGGATCATCATTCGCGCAGAGGACTGCTGATGCTGGTCGGCAGACGCCGCCGGCTACTTAATTACGTAAAGTTCAAAGACGTAAATCGTTATCGTACCATCATTGAGACGCTGGGCTTAAAAAGGTAAGCAGCCGGTTGCAACCAATCTGTATACCGAATTACTCTGGTGTGCTTTTGAACCCGGTGAGCCCTGAAACATTATTTCAGTCATATCGATATTAGAAAGACCGCGAGCGCTCCGGCAGCAGGCGACGTGCTGACGGTATTCGTTTGAAAATGTTTGATAACATCGAGCAGGTAAAATTTCAGCGTCGCATAAATCCAGGAGATAAACATGGAAACTACGCTTAAAGCAGAAATCGACGGAAAAACAATCAGCATCCAGACCGGCAAAGTTGCCAAACAGGCATCCGGGTCGGTTGTGGTCCGTTACGGCGACACTATTGTACTAGTCACCACAGTCTCCGCTCATAAAGCGAGACCATCGAGTTTTTTACCGCTTTCTGTTGAATATCAGGAAAAGATCTATGCCGCCGGCCGGATACCCGGTAATTATTTTCGTCGTGAAATCGGCCGGCCCAGTGAAAAAGAAACACTGACAGCCCGTCTGATCGACAGGCCCATTCGTCCCCTGTTTCCTAAAAAATACAATTACGAAACCCAGGTAATTGCGACCGTGCTATCCATGGATCAGGAAAATGATCCGGATACATTGGCGATGTTAGGGGCTTCGGCCGCTCTTACGATCTCGGACATCCCCTTTGCCGGACCCATTGCAAGTGTGCGGGTCGGTCGTCTAAACGGCCGGCTGATAGTAAACCCCGGCATCCCGGATTGGGAAGAAAGCGATCTCAATATCATCGTGGCGGGCTCCAAGACCGGTGTCGTGATGGTCGAAGGCGGCGGAAACCTGATCAGCGAGGCGGACATGCTGGAAGCCATATTTTTCGCTCATGAGGCCATGCAGCCCCTCATCGATATTCAAATGCAACTGCAGGAAACCCACGGCGCAACCAAACGACCCTATTCTCCGCCGGCAAAAGATGAAGATCTGGTCGGTCTGCTGGAACCGCAAGCCTCCGCACCCATCCGCGACGCGATTTTAATTCCTGAGAAAACAAAACGCTCTGGGGCCTTGCGCGAGCTTAAAGCGCAACTGTTTGAAAACTTGGGTGACGCCTATGCCGATCGAGAAGAAGAAATTTACGACATTCTAGGCGATTTGCAGAAGAAAATCAGCCGGGATCTCATTTTGAAAGAAGGCCGCCGAATCGATGGTCGTCAATTCGACGAAATCCGGCCGATTGACTGCGAGACCGGTATCCTGCCGCGTCCCCACGGCAGTGCTCTTTTTACTCGGGGAGAAACCCAGGTCCTCGGCGTACTGACCCTGGGTTCCGGCCAGGATGAACAGCGCGTCGAAACCCTTGGCGGTGAAGAATTACGTCCCTTTATGCTGCACTATAACTTCCCGCCCTATTCCGTCGGCGAAGTCAAACGCATTGGAGGCCCCAGTCGCCGGGACATCGGTCACGGTGGATTGTCCACCCGAGCCATCGAAAAAATTCTGCCTGATAAAGAAAATTTTGATTATACCGTTCGGCTGGTATCCGAGGTCTTTGAATCCAACGGATCTTCCTCCATGGGAACCGTGTGCTCATGTTGCCTGGCCTTAATGGACGGCGGTGTTCCCATCAAGGCCCCGGTGGCCGGCATCGCCATGGGACTTGTCAAGGAAGATGATCAGATTGTGGTCCTTTCGGATATTTTAGGAGATGAGGATCACACCGGAGACATGGACTTCAAGGTGGCCGGCACCGCGGAAGGTATTACGGCCCTTCAAATGGATATCAAAATCCTTGAACTTTCCAAAGACATCATGGAAAAGGCCCTGGCCCAGGCTAAGGACGGACGGTTGCATATTCTCAACAAAATGGCCGAAGCGTTGAGCGCACCCCGTCAGGAAATTTCTCCCTATGCGCCGACCATCACTACCATCCAGATCCATCCCGACAAGATCCGCGAAATTATCGGCCCCGGCGGCAAAATAATTCGAGGCATCCAGAGTGAAACCAACACCAGTATTGCGATTGAAGATTCCGGTGTGGTTAAAGTCGCCGCTATCTCAAAAGAGGAAGGCGATGCCGCCATTAAAATGATTGAAGACCTTACCAAGGAGCCGGAAGTCGGTACGATCTACGAAGGTACAGTTGTTAAAATCATGGATTTCGGGGCCTTTGTCCAGATAATGCCCGGTACCGACGGTCTGGTGCATATATCTCAACTGGCCCACCACCGGGTCACCAAGGTATCCGACATCGTCAAGGAAGGGGACACGCTCAAAGTCAAGGTGCTTGAAATCAGCCGGGATGGAAAAATCCGGCTGAGCCACAAAGCCGTTCTAGAAGAGGAAAAAAAAGGTGACCGTCGATAAAACTACGCTTAAAAACGGTATTCGAATTGTCAGCAAAACAATGCCCCACGCCCGTTCGGTGTCCATGGGGGTGTGGGTCAATGTGGGTGCCCGGGATGAATCCGAACTTGAGAGCGGACTTTCCCATTTTATCGAACATATGATTTTTAAAGGCACCCGCAAACGGTCCGCTTTTCAAATTGCCAAAGAATTTGATGCCATCGGCGGCCACACCAATGCGTTTACGGCCATGGAAAATACCTGCTACCATGCCAGGGTCATGGATACCCACACGGAAACCATGGTGGATATCCTATCCGACATTTTTATCAATTCGGTTTTCGATCCCGCGGAGATCGACAAAGAACGACCTGTTATCTTGCAGGAAATCGGAATGGTGGAAGACAGCCCGGAAGAGTACGTCCACGTGCTTTCGGGCCATAATTTTTGGGGTGATAATCCATTGGGCCGATCGATTCTCGGCTCCCCGCAGAACATCATCCAATTTGATGCCCCGATGATAAAAAAATTTTTCAGCCGCCTGTATCAACCCGAACGCATCGTGATTTCGGCCGCCGGCAAACTCGACCACCATCATCTGGTGGATCTGGTGCAACCGGCATTTGAAACCATCCAACCCGGCAACGGCATTCCGCAGCGGATAACCCCCCAAGGCTGCTCCGTGGTAGACCTCACCCACCGGGATTTAGAACAGATGCACATCTGTCTGAGTGCAAAGGGATTATCCATCACCGATCCTCGCCGTTACACGTTCTCCCTTTTAAATACCATCCTGGGTGGCAATATGAGCTCAAGGCTGTTTCAGGAAGTGCGGGAAAAAAGGGGCCTGGCCTACTCGGTGTATTCATTCATTTCTTCCCATGGGGATACCGGTATGTTCGGTGTTTATGTGGGGGTCGCACCCGAACGAGCTCAGGAAACAACCCAGCTGGCTTTAGACGAAATTCACAGGCTGCGAAAGGAACGGGTCGATGATTCAGAGTTAAAAGGCGCCATCGAGTACACCAAAGGCGGTCTCATGCTGGCTTCTGAAAGTATTGACAATCAAATGGTCCGAAGCGCCCAAAACGAAATACATTTTGGCTGCGAAATTCCATTGCAAAAAATTATCGAAAAAGTCGAGGCGGTCACCCGGGAGGATATCCTGGCCCTGGCCAACGATCTTTTCCACCCCCGCCAGATGGCATTGACCCTGCTGGGCCCTGCAAATAATAATAAAGAAGAAATTGAAGCGATATTGTTTGACCCAAACCGTTCATAGGTTCAAAATTCCTCTCTTCTGAAACTGCCAAACATTGTTGGTTTCGCAAAAAGGCCCGAATTCGTCATGCCGGACTTGATCCGGCATCCAGAATATCCTGAAGTTACTGGATTCCGGCCTTCGCCGGAATGACGCTTTAAAAAAATTTTAAACTTTTTACAACATCGTCAAGTTTCTTTTTCGATCGGACTGGACGCTTGCGGCCTGCGGCCGCGCTCGTGTGAAACTTCGTATGCGATTGTGCCTGGCCGAAACCATGAACAGGCTGTAGGTTAGGTTGCGCCGTAGGCGTTACCTGACAATCTGCGGGTGGTGCCAGGGATTCGTCAGGGAACTCGCTTCGCTCGCACCCTGACCTACTAAAAGAACGTTCAGATAGCTTCCGGAGTTTCTTTTCCGATCAAAGCGGCAGTTTTTCTGGACAGCAGCCGGTCTGAACCTTGAACCCTAAACCCAGAACCTGGGAACCCTTCATTAGCTTAGATCTTCATGGATTTTTTTCAAAACTCTACCAATTTGTATGTTTTGAGGGCATTTTTTTTCTGCTCCGGTATAGTCTGTCTTGCAAATATTTTCTATCTCACCTGTTGGCAAGGCATTGAATAGTGCCAGTGCCTTGTCCCGATCTCCATAGCTGTGATAGTACATGGAACAACGCAATACATCACTGATCGGTACTTTAAAATCCACCATTGATTCGCAAATATCTGCGCAGCCGGCACAGTAACCGCCTGCAGTTTTTTTTGCATATTGCTCAAAATGCTGTTTGTCTTTTAAAGATAGCTTATTTTTGTTCAGGGCGGCGGCGACATTGGCCTGCAGGATCGTCATATTGGGCATCGCTGAACAAATACTGGCAATATTTGGATTTTCCCAGACGATCTTCAGCTTCGCCTGTTCCTCTGTAAATCCTTTTTTCAAAAAACTTTCGTTCATATTCAGCGCATCATCCGTTTCAGATCCAATTGATGCATAAAAGTTTGCCGAGAATGCCGCCTGAGTTTTCATGGCCGTCAAGCCGATTCCGGCGTTGACACAGGCATCGACGGCTCTTTTCATCTCATCTTTTACCATGAGTCTGTAATTGTAACTCATCATGATGCCGTCGATCCAGCCAAGTTTAGCGGCGGCCAGCATACTATTTTCCATATTTTTATGAGCGCTGAAGCCAAAAAAACGAATCTTTCCTTCGGCTTTGGCTTTTTCAGCCCAGGATTTGACATCACTTGTCAATTCATCTTTTACATCTTTGACATAATGGATGAAGTACATATCAACATAAGACGTTTTCATTCTTTGAAGCGAGGCATTCAGCTTTTCAGTTAATTTGTTCGGATTGGATGTTGACGCCTTGGTAACAAGAAAAACTTTTTCCCGGTCGTTCGGGAACTTGGAAAAGTACTTGCCGATGGCCTTTTCATTTTTCCCCCAACCATATCCGTCGGCCGTATCCCAATAGGTTACGCCCATTTTCATCGCTTGCCTGAATATTAACAGATCCGACGTATCCAATACACCACCGAGCGAGAGAATAGAGACATTTACGCCTGTTTTCCCAAACGGTCGCGTCGGTACGGTCGTGGGGTCGATTGATTTTGAATTTTGCTTATCGGCAGCACTGGCGAAAGGTGCCAGGGAAGCAATTATAGGTGCGGCACCAATGGCACCGGCCGCTTTTAGAAACGTGCGTCGTGAATTTTCTTTTTCTGTCATTGTGTCTCCTTGTTAAATAATTTTCGGTTCTATAACCAAAACAAAGATCTTCGCTAAAAGCCGGTGGATGTTGCGATGTAAACCGTGAAACTGCCTGAGTTTTTCACGATTTAACACGAAATTGTCCTACGACAGCAATGGTTACCTCTTTTTGATATAAAAACGCATTAATAAAAAGAAAAATCTTAGATATTGAACAGACAGAATTCCTTAAATCTTCAATCTTCAATTTTCAATCTTTAATCCCTCCCGGTATGCCCAAACCCGCCACTGCCCCGATAGGTCGTGTTGCTGAATTCTTGCACCAATTTTAAGGTGGCATTAATGACCGGCATAAACAGCATCTGGCAGATTCGCTCACCCGGTTTTACTGTGTATTGGCTTTGACTCCGGTTATATAGGCCTATCTTTATTTCACCCTGATAGTCCGAATCAATAACCCCAATGGTATTGGCCAGCACGATACCCTTTTTTATTCCCAGACCGGAGCGAGGCACGATGATGCCGACGATGTTGGAATCTTTGATATTAATCGCAATCCCACTGCCAACCAAGACGCTTTGCCCCGGTTGAATGCCGATCTGTTCCTTGAGGCAGGCCCTCAGGTCAATGGCCGCCGACCCATCGGTGGCGTATGAAGGCAGGGGAATGCCTTCCCCCATGAGCGGATTTACAATTTTTGTTTCAATATTGACTGAATTCATATAACCGATCATACCTTTTTTAGACTTTTAATTTTGTTCCGTTTACGGTATTTAACCAAATATTTTCGCCACCAAGACACCAAGACACTAAGTTAAATTATCATAAACAGTTTTTGTTTGTGGCTTGGTGCCTTTGTGGCTATTCTATCCGGGTTGGCAATACAGATCTAAGGATGCAATAACGCACATCAACTATATGGAATCAAAAATTCAAAAACTGCGACAATCTTGTGACTACAACCTCGCTGTTTGTATGCTGGCCAGCGGTAGCAAGGGCAATGCGACCTATATCAGCGACGGTGACACCTCTATTCTCATCGATGCCGGTCTATCGGGCGTCGAGCTTCAGCGTAGATTGGTTTCAAGAAATCTGGACCCCGAACATCTGGATGCCATCATTGTCACCCACGAACATTCCGATCATGTCCAGGGCGTCGGTATTCTTTCCCGCCGTTATAAACTGCCCGTCTACATCAATCGAAAAACCTATCATGCGTCTCCCAGACTTGGCAGCTTGCATGAAACCAAATCGTTTGAATGCGGCCAGACCTTTCACATCAGCAATCTGACCATCCATCCCTTTTCGATATCTCATGATGCTGAAGATCCGGTCGGTTTTACCATCGGTCAAAACGGAACCACGATCGCCATTGCCACCGATTTGGGGATCGCAACATCGATGGTCAAGGAGCATTTAAAACACTGTGCATTGCTGATTCTTGAAGCCAATCACGACCCGCAGATGCTGGAAAACGGCCCCTACCCCTGGCCCCTGAAACAGCGAATCAAAGGCAGAACCGGCCACCTTTCAAATACATCCTCAAAAATTCTGCTTGAGGAATTGCAGCACGAAAATTTGCAGCATGTTATCCTGGCCCACTTAAGCGAAGTCAACAATACCCCTAAATTGGCGTATGACGAAGTCGCAAGAGCGCTTACTCGCTGCAGCGCCAAGCTGTATGTGGCCGATCAGCGCACTTCCAGCCCTGTCATCTACTTAAAGTAAAGAATTTTCATCGACCTAAAATCGGCCATAATTTCCAGCGTCGACATGCTTTTTCTTTACCATGAAAAAAGGCAACCCGACAGACAAAGATTTTCCAGCGCGACCCGCATTGGTTGACACAGCTCCAGGGGATGACTACATTAAAATTACTAAAATGGTTGGATTGTTTATTATTTCAAGTGCATATTAACCTATTTGGCTTTTCCCTGATACGATCGGCATATAATTAGGAGAACCTACACATGTCCGAAAATTACATGGCGAAAAAATTATTCGATGAGGGTGCCGCTGCCTATCTCAAGCAGGATTACCACACGAGCATAAAACTATTTACTCAGGCCCTAAAACACGATCGTAAATATGCTCTGGTTTATTCCGGCCGCGGTACGGCATATCTGAAGCTAAAGAAATTTAAAAAGGCGATATCCGACTTCACCCGTGCGATTCGATTGAACCCGAAATACGCACGCGCCTATCACTTGCGTGGCTTGGCCTACGAAAAGATGGGAGACTTTGCCCCTGCCTTCCGTGATTTTGATCAAGCCATTGAAATAGATCCGGATTTAGCTGGCGCCTATCGCGGTCGCGACTCCGTGCTGGATAAAAAAATCGACCACCAGTTGCAAATCGAAGACGGTGAGATCGCCGACCACTTGGCGTCAATGCGGGTCACCCAATTTAACGGGGATAAAATATTGCATGATCCTGAAATCTAACTCAATAATACGCCATCCAACGGCTAACCCGGCTCAATACCCGCTGCACTAATTCCCCGGATATAAAAATCTTGGTCGTTTAAAAAGCTTAAAAATATGACAATGAAAGCTACCGAGGCTTCCAGCATCAGGGGTTTGTTCTGATACAAAACATCCAACTGCTTGTGACGGATTTTTTTTGCGCTATTTCCGAAATAGGTCGAAAAGAAACCGTCTAACAACTTGCTGCCGTCCGGCACGGTTACCAGGTCGCTTCTGCCGCTGTAGCAATATCGCATTGCTTCGAGCACAAGGCCGCGTTGAGTGTCCAAATCCTTAACATGGTAGCCGATTAAATGGATCAATGTGCGCTGCGCTTCCTTCAGGCCGGCCTCCGACAACGCATCGAAAAGTATTCTTAATTCCTGCCGAGCCGGTGCTGGCACTTGTTGGCGGATCAATGATAACAGCACGGCATTTTTAAATAGCTGGTACAAACGCCTGGCACCGTTTATGGCTGTTGTCGGTGCATGTTCCATTTTCGGACGGTAACCCGGGTAATTATTGACAAACATGATTTGAAATACAGTTTCAAAAAAATCGACGCCGGCAAGCGGATCTTCAAGGTCAATACGCATGTCCAAAGTATTATCCAGCCGATCTGCCAGCTTTATTTGAACAATTTCGGGATAATTTTGGGTATTATTCAGCAGCCGGCCGATATACCGGTAATAGGATTCATTTTCAAGGCGGGTCAGAGAGGTGAGACGCGTCACCAGCCTGGATTCATCTTCGGTCTCCAGACGTTCCATGAGTCTGTACAACTGGTCTTCCATGGATGCCCATTGTCGTACCTGATAGTCGACCGGTTTGATGTCTTCGAGAATATCGTGAAACAGCAAGGTGAGCAGGTCTATCAGATTGGTATCGCTGTGGGAGCGCGTAAACAGGGCCGCGGTCCGCAGGGGGTGCAAAACGGCCATGGGGCCTAAACGACGCCGTTTCTGACTGTACACACTGAACAAATACCCCAGGGCTTCCATCAGGATACCTTTTTGTTCGCGGTCTTTCTTCTCGTCGGCATCCAGACGCCTGTCGCCGATGATATACATCAACACATTGTAACGGTTTAAAGATGCAGCGCTCAGATTGTAGTTCAGCACTGATGACAGTTTAAAAAACTCGGTCAGATCAAAAAGCGGCATCTTCTCCTCCCCGTTGCCGGATAAACCGGAAATTCCCCGATCGACATTGAGAAACAGGGAATTTTTCGACAGACTTTACCTCCTAACATTAATCTGTCGATATGTAAAATCAAGGCAAAAAGTAAAATCTTGACAATAAGGCCGAAGATCCCTAAAACAGAACCGATTACTCCTGATAGCCACGCCACTGCCCTTCTCTGAGTCATGTGTCCCAGGGGCGGTACTCATCTGCAGGCAGGGTTTGGTGATGTCGACGGCGGTTGCAGGAATAAATTCTAAGCGACTTTAGAAGGAAAAAAAATCCAGTTGATCCGGGAAATCCTGTCTAAAAAAAATTACAATGAGAATCCATTCAATATTAAAAACGATAGGGGAAAAATGAAATTTCTCCGCGGCAAGCCGCGGAGTATCATGTTTTTAGGATTTAACTCACTTTTATCGCAGCAAGCTGCGGGGAATTAAACCCAGGAGAGATTAAATGGAAGAAAAAGTAAAATCCATATTGGATTACTTCGAGCAGATCAATGCCATCCCGCGGTGTTCTAAAAATGAAGAACAAATTGGTCTGTGGCTGAAACAGTGGGCCGAAACAAAACAGTTTGTGGTGAAAAAGGATGCCGCCGGCAACCTTCTGGTCAAAGTACCGCCGACACCCGGATATGAAAATGCACCGGTCATTGTGATTCAGGGTCATACGGACATGGTCTGCGAAAAAACGCCGGATTCGACGCATGATTTTTCCAAGGATCCCATCAAAAATATCATTGATGGTGATTGGCTGCGGGCAGATAACACCACCCTGGGAGCGGACAACGGCATAGCCGTGGCGCTGGCAATGGCGGTGGCGAGTGATGAAAGCGTTGCCCATCCGCCTTTGGAACTGTTGTTTACGGTGGACGAGGAAACCGGGTTAAACGGTGCCAAAGAGCTTGAGCCCGGATTCATCGAAGGCCAGGTGCTGCTTAATGTGGATTCGGAAACCGAAGGCGTCTTCACTGTCGGCTGCGCCGGCGGAAGACACACCCATATATCCCGTAAGCTTACGTTGACCGATATTGCTGAAGGGAGTCATTTTTTCAATTTGAATATCAGCGGATTGCACGGCGGCCATTCGGGCATCGATATTATCAAGCAACGGGCCAGCGCCAATAAAATTCTGGCGCGCACCCTGCACCGGCTAGCCGTTGCATGCGACCTTCAGCTGGTTTCAATCAAAGGTGGAACCGCTCATAATGCAATTGCCAGGGATGCGGATGCCGTCTTCGCCTGTGCCTCTGACAATTCCAGTGATTTAGCCGGGATGGTTTCCGAATTCGAAGGCACCGTCCAAACTGAATATGGCAACATCGAATCTAATTTGGCCATAAAACTGACGGCAGCAGAATCCGCTGCGCAGAAAAAAACAGCGCTGAGCGTGGCGGAAACACGGGACGTCATCAACCTGCTGCTATCCCTGCCCCATGGGGTGATGGGGATGTCGGCGGTATTCTCCGATTTAGTTGAAACCTCCAACAACCTGGCAACTGTTGCGATAAAAGACGACACCCTGAAAATATTGACCAGCCAGCGCAGCCTGACCAAATCCAGGTTGGACGAGATTACCGATGCCATTAATGCAACAGCGGCAATTGCCGGCACAGACACCCGCTGCGACAGTGAATATCCCCCCTGGACACCGAATATGCAATCCGCTCTGCTTGAGCGCTGCCGGAAAACTTATGAGCAGGTTTTCGACCGGGAGGCCGAAGTTAAATCGGTTCATGCAGGACTGGAGTGCGCAATCATCGGAGATAAATACGAGAGTATGGACATGATATCATTCGGCCCGGATCTAAGAGACCCCCACTCTCCCAACGAAGGGCTCTATATTCCGTCTCTTGGTAAGGTGTGGCAGTTTATGGTGGCACTTTTAGAGAATTATGGTAATAAATAATTGTTTAGAGTTTAAAGTAGCCGTGTGCTGATAGCACTTCGATTAATAGCAAATTCTAAATAGCAAATCACAATTTACAAATATCAAATAAAATCAAATGACCAAATTTCAAAATCTCAAACCTGTTCTGTATAAGATTCTGAAGAAATCACAATAATAAGAAAATTAAGATGTGCTACCTTTAGAACTCAATTAGACTGAGGATAGCGGAGATCAACTACGTTTTGGTCATTGAAAATTGGAATTTGTGATTTATTTGTAATTTGTTGCTTGGAGTTTGTAATTTTATCCTCTGGTGCCATATCCTAATTTATCTTATGGGTTAAATATGGAACATATCGTTATCATTGGCGGCGGAGGCACCGGGGCCGCCCTGGCTCACGACCTGGTATTGCGGGGATTTGAGGTCTCGCTGTTTGAACGCGGCGAGCTGCTGTCCGGCGCCACCGGCAGGCACCACGGACTGTTGCATAGCGGCGGCCGATATGCGGTCGACGATCCGGTGGCGGCCCGGGAGTGTATCCGGGAAAACAACATCCTGCGTCGCATCGCCCCCGAGGCGATCGAACAAAACGACGGGCTTTTCGTGGCGTTAAATGATAACGATATGGATTACCGGCCGGCATTTTTGAAAAAATGCGGACAATCTGAAATTCCTACGGAAGAACTCACCGCCGCCCAGGCCCTGGCCATCGAACCCGCGTTGCATCCGGATCTGAAAGCAGCCGTCCGGGTGCCGGATGCCACCCTGGATGCCTGGCGGCTCCCGCTTTATTTTTATGCCACCGCCAAAGCCAACGGCGCCAGGATTCACAACTTTTCCCAAGCCATCGGCTTTCAAAAATCTGACGGCACCATCACGGGGGTGCGCATTTTCGATCACCAGACCGAGCGCGAATACGATGTCCATGGGGATTTGTTTGTAAATGCAGCTGGTGCCTGGGCCGGCAAAATATGCGCCTTGGCGGACATTACATTACCGGTTCAGCCGGGGCCCGGAGTCATGGTGGCCGTCGATACCCGACTGACGGATATGGTCATCAACCGGCTTAACCAAGCCGGCGAAGGCGATATCATCGTTCCCCAAAGAGAACTTTCGGTTCTCGGAACCACCCTTTGGCTGGCAGAAGACCCTGATAGGATTGAATCGCCGTCGGACCATGTTCAAAAAATCATCGAGCTTTGCGCCCAAATGGTCCCGGCGGTCAGAGAAAAGGCTATCCGTTCGGTCTGGTGTGCCTCGCGGCCTTTGATCGAGCAAGAGCAGGCCAAAGAACCCCAGCTAATCAGTCGTACCTTTGACTGCTATGACCACAAGCAAAGAGACAACCTGGAAGGACTGGTATCGATTATCGGCGGCAAGGCCACCACCTTGCGGGCCATGGCCGAAAAAGCGGCGGATTTGATTTGCCGCAAAACAGGCAGAAATATTTCCTGCAAAACGACGGCCGAGAAGTTGCTGCACTACCGACGATATTATTCACCGCAGAGCTTGCTATATTGCAGTAAGCCTTGAGTTTAAATTAAAAAGGCTATACTCATTCTAATTCCAGTTACATGTAAGTTGGTTGGTAATCTGAAATTAAAAGAGGAG
>Ga0316187_10003031_pt1 | contig 14621 bp, 10 predicted proteins | sample CroRivburrow1_MG_FD_204927 | JGI IMG/M metagenome (GOLD analysis project Ga0316187, IMG submission 204927) | Coastal sediment microbial communities from Maine, United States - Cross River worm burrow 1 | ecosystem: Environmental > Aquatic > Marine > Coastal > Sediment | place: USA: Maine... | reverse complement strand
GACCAGGCCGAAGTGACGGGCCCGGGAGCGAGTTTCCTTGAGGGGCTGATGGAGTACTTGCGTGGGCGAGAGCGCTAGGCTGCGGTTCTACCGAGACAAATCATGACTTCGCACGAAGACCGGGATCGCAAGGCCGAGCACATCCAGTTGTCTCTCGACGACCGGATGCAGTTGCACGGGCGCTACTTCGATGCCTACTCCTTCGAGCACCAGGCGCTGCCCGAGCTAGATCTACAGGAGGTGGAGGTCTCGACCCGATTCCTCGACAAGGCCATCGCAGCGCCTCTCCTGATTTCCTGCATGACAGGCGGTACCGGCGATGCGGTCCGCATCAACCGGCATCTTGCCGAGGCTGCTGAGGAGGTCGGAATCGCCCTTGGGATCGGCTCACAGCGTAAGGCACTGGAAGATCCCAGCCTGGTCGAGAGCTTCAAGGTCCGGCAGTGGGCTCCGACAATTCCCCTGCTCGGCAACTTGGGTGCGGTGCAGTTGAATTATGGCTATGGCCTGGACGAGTGCCGAGCCGCCGTGGAGATGATCGAGGCCGACGCTCTGGTGCTACACCTCAATCCTCTGCAGGAAGCGATTCAGCCAGAAGGCCAGTGCGACTTCAGGGGTTTGATCTCCAAGGTCGGGCAGATCGCGGAGGGTCTGGAAGTGCCGGTCATCGTCAAGGAGGTCGGGTCGGGCATCTCCCAAGGGTTGGCCACCAGGCTGTGGGATGTCGGAGTGAAAATCGTCGATACGGCTGGAGTTGGTGGAACGAGCTGGGCGCGAATCGAAGGCGCCCGTGCCCGGGACGCAGAGATCGGTGAGCTCTTTGCTGGCTGGGGGATTCCGACGCCGGCGAGCATTCGGCAGCTGCGCCGAATACCCGGTCTCCAGATCATCGGCAGTGGTGGCGTCAGCAACGGCCTCGATGTCGCCAAGGCGATCGCTCTCGGGGCGGAAATGGCGGGCATGGCGCAGCCCTTTCTGGTCGCTGCGGATGATTCGGCCGAGGCCGTCGTGAGAAAAGTCAGGCGCACGACACGAGAGCTCGAGATCAGCATGTTCTGCGCCGGAGCGCGCAATCTCGAGGCCCTACAGCAAGTCGAGTTACGTCATCGAAGCGAGGATTGAAGCACCATGACCTCTGCACAGCAAGATCCCGTGGATCGTGAGGAACTGGTTCGACAGTTGGTCGAGGGTGAGCGGCGCTGGCACGAGTTGCCGGAAGGGATGCCGGCTCACGTTCAAGCCAAGATCCGACGTCGTGCCCTGGAGGCCTTGACCGGTGTCCAGCTCGACAACATCGCCGCCTACACTCTCGATCCGGTGCGAGCTTCAACGCGACACGCGGAGAACTTCATCGGTGCGACGCAGATTCCCGTCGGCATCTGCGGACCGCTCAAGGTCAAGGGCACTTGGGTCAGTGTCGAGGAGGATCTTCACGTACCGTTGGCGACCAGCGAAGGAGCGCTGATCGCGAGTATCAACCGGGGCTGCCGAGCCCTGCGTGAAGCGGGGGGCGCTGTCGTTCGTGTCGAAGACGTCGGAATGACCCGAGCGCCGGTTTTTCGCACACTCGGAATCGATGACACCCGGCGCTTTCTCGACTGGGTGCGCCAGAACGACTCGAAGATTCGTCGGGTGGCGGAGGCGACCAGTAACCATCTCGAGCTCCTGGATATCAAGCCGCAGACTTTTGGCAGTTCGATCTATCTCCGCTTTCGCTTCCGGACGGGGGATGCCATGGGCATGAACATGGCAACGATCGCTTGCGATCGAGTCGTGCGGGACCTCATCGAGCCGGGCACCGGCATTCCCTGCGTAGCGCTGTCGGGCAACTTCTGCGTCGACAAGAAACCCTCGGCGGTCAACTTCCTGGAAGGCCGGGGCAAGCGAATCTACGCCGAAGTGGTGCTCGATGGCGAGATTCTCGAGCGCTGCCTGAAGAGCACTTCTCGATCGCTGGTGGAGGTGCAGTATCGGAAGAACCTCCTGGGTTCGATCGCTGCCGGTTCGATGGGATTCAATGCCCACTATGCGAACGTTCTGGCTGCGGCCTTCATTGCCATGGGTCAGGACGTGGCACAGGTGGTCGAAGGGGCAATGGGGGTGACCTGCATCGAACCCCGGGGCGACGATGCCGTCTTCGCCTCGGTGTATCTCCCGGACGTGCCGTTGGGTGTCGTCGGTGGTGGTACGGCACTGGGCCCGCAAAAGGAGGCCCTGGAGGTCATCGGCGCCGTTGCCGACCCCGAGAACCCCGGTGCTGGAGCGATGCGATTGGCAGAGATTCTGGGCGCGATGGTCCTGGCTGGCGAGCTTTCATTGCTGGCTGCCTTCACCTCTGGAGACCTTGCTGGGGCCCACGAGCAGCTCGGCCGCGGCGCCATTCCCGACGCAACCTAGAGTTGCCCCCGAGCATGATGGAGAGTTCCCCTCTGGCGCCCGAAGCAGGCTCGACGCTGAGGGCGCGTTCCTGATGCCGCGACACGTTCTGGCCACCACCCCTGGCAAGCTCATTCTGATGGGGGAGCATGCGGCGGTCTATGGACGGCCGGCCCTGGTAGCGGCTGTAGCACCTCGCACGAGGGTGGAGGTGACCGAATACACCGCAGGGGTCGTGGTGGAGCTACCCGACCTGGATCGGGAGCTGCGCAGCAACTGGTCCGAGTTGGCGGCAGTAGCGGAGGCTGCGCGGATCCAGTGGGAAGCTTTCTCCGAGAACCCGATAGCGGAGCGCTTCGAGGCCCTGCGAAGCTCCGACCCTGCCCACCTGGTCGAGCTCGCTCTCGGGGAGGTGGCGGTCGAGCTGGGAGCCGACCTGCCTCCGATGACCCTGCATGTGAAGTCGGACCTACCTGTCGGCTCGGGATTCGGCAGCTCGGCGGCCGTGGCGGTGGGGCTCGTGGGCGGGGTTCTGTGCTTCATGGAAGGCGTCGCGGCTCGGCCACTCGTCGATCGCATCGCTTTCGATGTCGAGCGTCGCCAGCACGGGATGCCTTCCGGCGTTGATCACCGAACGGTGCTGCAAGGCGGCATTCTGTGGGCCGAGCGGAGCTCTGGGGGTGAGCTTCTCACCACGCCGGTCGAAGGCGGTCAGCTCCTTGGCTCCCGCATCCAGGTGCTGCATACAGGGCAGCCGTCGGAGACGACGGGTGACGTGGTGGCGGCAGTTCGGCAACTCGCCTACGAAGACCAGGCGGGCTTCGACAGGTTGCTGCATCGGATGGAGTCGTCCGTCGACGGTTTTCGTGACTGGCTGAGGAGTGGGGCGGGCGATCTCGATCGAGCGATCACGGCGATTCGAGACTATGAGACATGCCTGGAAGCCATAGGTGTTGTTCCTGCATCTGTGCAGCAGGCGATTCGAGAAGTGGAGGCGCTTGGTGGGGCCGCCAAGATCTCTGGCGCCGGGGCCCTTTCGGGCGAGGCCGCGGGTTGTCTTCTCGTCTGCTGGCCCGACACCTGGGATGGTCGGTCGCCGAAAGGTCTGTCGGCATACAATCTCCAGGATGTGGAGTTGGGGGTGCCAGGATTGACTTGCGAGGTCGAGGGATGACAGCAAAAGCCACAGTCGTTGCACCGGCGAATATCGCCTTCATCAAGTACTGGGGCACGCAGGACTGGGATCAGACGTTGCCCTTCAACCCCTCCATCTCTATGACTCTACGTGAGTGTGTCACCCGCACGACCGTCGAGCTCATCGAACGTTCAGAGGGCGACTCGGTCCTTCTCAGAACGGCAGAGGGTAGCCTCGAGCCAGCCGCCGAAGCGTTCCGTCAGCGCCTCGAGCCCCACCTTGACCGGCTCCGCAGATGGGCTGGTGAAGAAGTCGCGTTTCGAGTCGCCACCGAGAATAGCTTCCCCATGGGGGCCGGCATGGCTTCGTCGGCATCGGGCTTCGCTGCCCTCACACTGGCCGTGGTGGCTGCCCTTGGCAAGCAGACCTCAGGGGAAGAGGCGTCCGTTCTGGCACGCCTCAGTGGGTCCGGATCAGCCTCTCGATCGGTCCTGGGAGGCTATGTTCGGTGGCCCGCTGGAGAGGAACCTGGAGAGGAGCATGCGGTTCAGTTGGCATCGGCGGACCACTGGGACTTGCGCGATGTCGTAGCTGTCCTCCAGGAGCAGGCCAAGGAGGTCTCCTCTCGCGAGGGGCACGAGCGGGCACCTTCGAGTCCCTACTTCGAGCCCAGGCAGAAGTTGCTTCCGGACCGCCTCGAGACCGTCACCCAAGCGATTCTGGCGCGGGACTTTTCGTCCTTGGCGCAGACTGTCGAAGAGGAGGCGATCGACCTCCACCTCATCGCCATGTCTTCCCACCCGCCAATTTTCTACTGGAGACCAGGAACCCTCGAGGTCCTGGCGGCCATTCGCCTCCTGCGGCAGGATGGGGTCGAGGTCTGTGCAACCATGGACGCTGGTGCCAACGTGCACATGATCTGCACGCCAGACTCCGAAGCCGCGGTGGCAGAGGTGGTGGGAGCGATAACAGAAGTCGGTTATTTGATCTACGACGGTGTTGGGCAGGGTCCCAGGACGATTGAAGAGCACCTGGTCTGAAGCGATGGCATCGACGATAGAAGTCGTTCTCGTCAAGCTGGGCGGCAGCCTGATCACCGACAAACGGCGACCGGAGACGGCGCGAGAGGATGTTATCGAGCGTCTGGCCGGGGAGCTCGCGGCTCTGCGGCAGGCTGGGGTGCGCCTCGTCCTGGGTCATGGTAGCGGCTCCTTCGGTCATGTGGCGGCTGCGAAACACGGCATCCACGAGGGGGTGGCAACGCCCGATCAGCTTCTTGGCGTGACCGAGACTCAGGATCGGGCGGCAAACCTGAACCGACGGGTCCTCGGCGCCCTGCTAAAGAGCTCGGTTCCGGCTTTCTCATTGGCGCCGTCGAGTTTCCTTGTTTCGGCGGGAGGAAGACCGGACGAGCTATGGATCGAGTCTCTGCTGGGCGCCCTGCAGGTGGGAATGCTCCCAGTGGTCTTTGGAGACGTCGTCATGGACCGCCAGCTGGGAGCCTCGATCGCGTCGACCGAAGCCGTCTTCCTGGCCCTGGCCGAGGGACTCCAGGCCCGTGGCATGGTAGTTCGGCGCAGCATCTGGCTGGGCGAGACCGACGGCATCTACGACAGTCAGGGCGTGACGATCGGGGAGCTGCGACCCGACACCGTTGGGGACCTGCTGGACCAGATCCAGGGGGCCTCAGGAACCGACGTCACGGGAGGGATGAGACTTCGTCTGGAGACAGCGACTCGTCTCGCTGGGCTCGGAGTCGAGTCCTGGATAGCGAATGGCCTTCAGCCCGGGCTGCTGGCTGAGATCATGAGCGGCCATTGCGCCAAGGGAACGAGGGTGTTGGCGGCTCCGACTTCTCAGCCCCCAAGCTGACATGCGCTCGAGAGGAATCGACGGCGAGGCAAAGGGCGAGGGCTGTTAGGATGAGCGGCCAAAGGAACGCAGAAGGCTGAAATGAGCGGCGATCGAGACGAGGCTTCAGTTGTGACCGAGCGCAATCGGGCTGGCGATCAGAGGCAGGATGAGCGCGAGTTGTTGCAGGATCTCCTGGTCAAGACAAGTCGGACGTTTGCCCTGGCCATTCCACTTCTGCCGGATCCCACGCTGCGTGAAGTCACGATTGCCTATCTGTTGTTTCGGATTGCGGACACTTTCGAGGACGCCAGCGTGCTGTGGGACAAGCCGCAGCAGATCCGGGCACTGCAGGACTTTAGCGATCTTCTGCGCCAACCTTCTGTGGAGCGGGCTCGGGAGCTGTCGCGTCAGTGGCAGTCCAAGCCCTCGTCAGAACACGCGGGCTATTTGGAGCTATTGGACAGGACGCCGGATGTCATCGCGGCCTTTCTCGAGCTCAGCCCGGGAGCCCAGAGGGCAGTGGCCCATCACACGATTCGGACGGCCGAGGGAATGGCCTCTGTGGTGGAGCGGACCGGTGCCGACGGTGTGTTGCGGCTGGATAGCATCCCCGAGCTGCAGAGTTATTGCTACATCGTTGCGGGCATCGTAGGAGAGATGCTCACAGACCTGTTTCTTCTGGAGCGCCCCAACCTGATCCCCATCGCCGGCTACCTGCGACAGCGGTCGGTGGCTTTCGGTGAGGGTCTGCAGCTTGTCAACATCCTCAAGGACTCGGCCGACGACAGCGTCGAAGGCCGCAACTATCTGCCCTACGACATCGAGCGACGAGAAGTCTTCGATCTGGCCCGGCAAGACCTCGAAGCGGCTACGGAGTACACCCTGGCGATTCAACAGGCTGGGGGGCCGGACGGACTCGTTCTGTTCACCGGCCTGCCCGTAGCTCTGGCCTGGGCGACTCTCGACAAGGTGGAGAAAGACGGACCGGGCGCGAAGATCGGCCGCGTCGAGGTCTTTGCCATTAACAGTCGCTTGAAGAAGGCCGTCGCCGCCGGTCGGCCGGCAATCCAAACCCCGAACAAGAAGCCGGCCTGATGGGTCGCTACCTTCGTCGTATCCTCTTTCTCCAGACTCTCCAGGTTCTGCTCGTAGCCGTGGCAGGTGCCCAGATCTGGGCTGGCCAGGCCGAAGTCCGGGGTCTTGTCACCGACCTGGACCAGGTGCCCATAGCGGCAGCCGAAGTCACGCTGTATCTCGTGGATCAGCCTGGTGTCGGTCCGACATCTGTCGAGACAGACGTCCAGGGTCGCTGGAGGATCGGGCGCATTGCCGAAGGGCGATGGGATCTCGTCATCAAGGCTCGAGATTTCATGACTGTCGAAGGGTGGGTACAGTCGTCGATAGGACACTCCGAAGAAGTCGAGGTCTGGATGCGCCCCCTAGCCGAGGTCACGGCCGCCTTCGCCGAGAGCTCCTCGTCGGTTCTACGGTGGCTGGAAAAGGGCGACACCTTGCTGGAGCAAGGCCGGTATCCGGCGGCCAGAGAAGAGTATGAAAAGGCCCTTGGGGCCGTTCCGAGGACGTCGTGGGCCAAGATCCTGCAGTCCATGGCCAGGACCTACTACCTCGAGGGGGACCTCGAGGTGGCGATCAGGACGCTTCAGTGGGCGCTGGTGGTCGATCCTGTGGATCTGATTTCCACACAGCTCTATTCCAACCTGCTGGAGCAGTTGGGTCGAGGCCCGGAAGCTGCGGAGTTCCTGAGGGAGCTACGGGCCAAGAGTCCGGCCGAGCTGGAAGAGCTGGCCGACCAGTACGGCTCAGTCTTGCCGAAGTCGCCAGTAGCGGACCCTCCGTCGAACGATCGCACCAAGGTCCCCATCGATGAGCCCGAGGCGGGAAGAACCGGCTCCTATCGTGTCCGGTTCGAGGAGGCGAGCCCCCACTCGTCGTTGGAGGTGCTCCTGCAGCGCTTGGATCTCGATCTGGCTGCAGTCGAGGCTATCGATCCAGACGCCGGCCGCTACGACCTGAAAGGTGAGAGCTTCAGGGTCTTCGTGCCGCCCGCGTACTCTCCAGATGCAGATTTCGGGCTCTTCGTATGGATCAGTCCGACTCCTTTTGGTGGCTTCGCTTCGCCGGAGATGCAGAGTGCGCTCGAGGCGAGTCGACTCATCTGGGTCGGGGCCGATCGGGTCGGCAACGGCCGAGCCCGCTGGTATCGATACCTCCTCGCCCTGGATGCGGCGCACAATATGCGGCAGCTCTATCGCCTCGACGAGGATCGGATCTTCGTTGGCGGCTACTCGGGGGGAGGCAGGGTTTCCAGTGGATTGGCCATGCTCTACCCGGAGGTCTTTCGGGGGGGGTTCTCGCTGTCCGGGTGCGACTATCCGGAGCTCCTGCCGGTCCCCGACAAGCCGGGAGCTCACTGGCCGCCTGGGTTTCCTGCGCCCCCGAAGCGAGCGCTACGCGAGGTGAAATCGTCGAGTCGATTCGTGTTGCTGACGGGCGAGCTCGATTTTAATCGCGCCCAGACCCGCAAGACCTATCTGAAGATGCTCGACGAGGGCTTCGAGCACGTCGTCTATTTCCAGGTTCCAGATGCCAGCCACTACGACCACCCAGACGCAGAAACCCTGACCCAGGCCTTCCGCTTCCTCACCGCCGATTCTGCAAGCCCATAGGCCATTACTCCTCTTGTCATGGGGTAGGATCGGCCCAACGAAGGAGACTGCCATGAAGAGGATCGCTCACGGATCCGGCTCGAGGGCCGGTGTCGGTTTCTGGCTTCTGGTGCTGGCGCTTGTCGGCCTTTCATCGGGTCTACAGGCAGAGGTCGTCTTTCTCGATCCCGAAGGAGAACCGCTTCCGTTCGAGTCCTTCGAAGACGTCGAGAGCTTCCTGAAGACGGCCGACATCGTTTGGAAGGAAAAGCTGGCAGAGGGAACCAACAAGAGAAAGCGCAAGATCATGCTGGAGAAGGATGGTGTACAGGCTCATGCCATCCTGCGCACGGGATATGAAGTCAAGGACTCCCCTGGTGGTGGGTTCGTGGACTCCTGCCACTCCGAGGTAGCGGCTTATCAGCTGAGTCGTCTGCTGGGTCTCGAGAGTGTTCCGCCAGCTGTCCGACGCAAGGGAGGGTCCATTCAGATCTGGGTCGAGAATGCGACGACGGATGCCTCCCGCCGAGAGAAGGGGGCCGAGCCGGAGGACCCGGTCGCTTTCGAGCAGCAGGTACAGGTGATGGGGGTCTTCGACAATCTGATCGCCAACACGGATCGAAATCCCGGCAACATCCTGATCGATGGAGAGGGCAAGGTGTGGTTCATCGACCATACGCGCAGTTTTGCGGGTCAGGAGGTGCTCAAGTACCCCGAAAGGATCACCGGCTGCGACCGGCAAGTATGGGACCGTCTCCGGGGCCTCTCCGACTCGCAGCTCAGAGAGGCCATGCGACCCTATCTCCGCCAGTATCAGAACGCACTGCTGGTGCGCCGCCAGCTGGTAGTTCAGGCGATCCAAGGTCTAATCGACAGCCAGGGCGAGAACGAAGTGCTGTTTGATTCGGCTTCTCGCTAAGAGGGGTTTCTGCGCACCAGATAGTCAGGTTTCGTCGTTCGAGATTCCAATGAGCCGACGATTTGTCGACTATGACCGCATTGCTGAGACCTACGATCAGCGCTACTCGCTGAATCGACTGGATGGGGTTGCGAAGGCCCTCGAGGAGAGGCTTGGTAAAACTGAGGCCGAGACGATCCTGGATGTGGGCTGCGGCACGGGCAGATGGCTGAGCGAGTTGGCGCCGAAATCGAGTCTCGCCGTTGGGCTCGACCGCTCATTGGAAATGCTGCTCAGGGTGCCCGTGGCAGACGGTCGGGCGGCGTTGGTTTGTGGGTCGGGTGAGTCGATCCCTCTTGCTGACTCGTCGATCGACTTCGTCACCTGTGTCAATGCGATCCACCACCTGGCGGCCCCGTCCTCGTTCGTCTTGAATGCTGAGCGATTTCTCCGCCCCCGGGGTGCACTGGCAGTCGTGGGACTGGATCCTCATCCGGGCCGGGATCGCTGGTATCTGTACGACTATTTTCCTGAAGCTCGAGAGCTCGACCTTCGACGCTATCCCTCCGCCGAACAGCTGAAGGAGTGGATGAGGGCCTCTGGCCTCGAGAACATCGAGACCGTGGCAGTCGAGCGAATCCGGAGACGATTTGTCGGTGGGGAGATCCTCGAAGACTACTTTCTGCAGCGCAAAGCGAGCTCTCAGTTGGCGATCCTGTCGGATGAGGCCTGGGCGCAGGGCCTGCAGCGGATTCGTCGCGCCATTCAGAAAGGAGCGCAGGAGGGGGCGCCCACGATCTTCGAGGTGGACCTGGCCCTCGTGCTGGTTTGCGGCAGCAAGCCTGTGGCCACGAGTTAGGATGACGGGGAGCCGCCGATGATCGGAAAGACCGTCACACACTACGAGATTCAGTCCCAGCTGGGCGCTGGTGGCATGGGAGTGGTCTACAAGGCAAAGGACCTTCGGCTGGACCGTCTGGTGGCGCTGAAGTTTCTGCCTCCCCAGTTCGCCTCCACCGAGGCGCTCAAGAGGCGATTTGTAAATGAAGCTCGCGCTGCCTCGGCGCTCGATCACATCAACATCTGCACCATCCATGAGATCGACGAGAGCGAGGATGGCCAGCTCTTCATCGTCATGGCCCTGTACCAGGGTGAGAGCCTGCAGGAGAGGATCCGTCGGGGACCACTTTCTCCTGCCGAGACGCTGGATATCGGCATCCAGGTGACCGCGGGCCTATCGGCCGCTCACGAGAGAGGGATTCTGCATCGGGACATCAAACCCGGGAACATCTTCATTACCGATCGCCAAACGGTGAAGGTCCTGGACTTCGGACTGGCGAAGGTGTCGGGAGCCACCAAGATCACCCGTTCGGGAACCTCGATGGGCACCTTGAGCTATATGCCGCCTGAGCAGCTCCGCGGCGAAGACGCAGATCAACGATCGGACCTGTTCTCCCTCGGTGCGGTCCTTTACGAAATGTTGGTTGGTGAGCCCGCTTTCGGTGGAGACAACGAAGGCGCGGTGTTGAACCGTGTGTTGAATCAGGAGCCCGCACCACCCTCGAGTCGGCGGCCGGGCATCGCACCGGGTTTCGATCGACTCGTCGGCAGGGCTCTCGCCAAGGATCCCGACCATCGCTATCCGACGGCCGTGGACCTGAGATCAGACCTCGAGGTGCTCCGGGTCGAGGCCGCGGATGCCGATGACCAACCTACCCTGCTCGAGATTCCGGAGGAGCCGACTCTGGTTGTCACGACTGACTTGTCCCCGGGTCTCAACACCATCGCCGTGCTCGAGTTCACCAATGTCTCTGGAGACTCGGAGGTCGAGTGGCTGAGCGGCGGTATCGCCGAGTCGGTGACCGCAGACCTCAAGAAGGTCGGCTCGCTCAGGGTGGTGGATCGAAGAAGGGTGATGCAGACGCTCGCCTCAGTGCCGAATGGAGTGGCGGGCGACGAGGACCTGGCTAGCGCGGGTAGATCCCTTGGATCTCGATGGCTCGTCAGCGGAAGCTTCCAGAAGATGGGAGACAGGCTACGAGTGACGGCCCAATGTCTGGATGTGGCAAGCCAGGCAGTGAAAGCGTCGATCAAGCTGGACGGAACCATGCAGGAGATCTTCAGCCTCCAGGACCAGATCATCACCGCCATGATGGAGGCTCTCGGGGTTCGAATCAGTGAGTTCGAAGCCCTGGAGATCGAGCGTCCCGAAACCTTGGACCTGGAGGCGTACGAGTACTGCGCCAAAGCGCGACAGCTCATCCACAGGATGGGTAAGGAAGATCTGGAGCTGGCTCGTCAGTTCCTGGAAAAGGCGCTGGCGTTGGATCCCGACTACGCGATGGCACACTCCTCGCTCGGTCAGCTGCACTCCATGCATTTCATTGCCGCTACCCAGCAATCAGACCTCGAGCGCAGCATGGAGGCACTCGAGCGCGCCGTGCAGCTCGATCCAGAGCTTGGAGACCCCCATCTCTGGTTGACATACGTCTACGCCCGCGAGAATCGATTCACCGAGGCGCTGAGAAGTGGTCGGCGGGCCCTGGAGCTCGAGCCCGACAACCCCATGGCCCACTACTTCTTGGGCGTATCACTATGGCTTCGGGCCATTCTCGATCACCAGACAGAGGGTTATGAGGAGGCAACAAGACACCTCCGACGAACCACTGAAGTGCTTCCCAAGTACCAGTCGGCTTATCAGGTACTGGCGGATATCTGCAGTCGTCGCGGTGAGTACGAAGAGGCTGAACGGTACTTGAAGACCGCGATGCAGATCGAAGAGTCAGGGGAATTCGATATGGCCAGGTTCGTCGGCTCGCTTGCCCACATGGGACAGCTGGCGCTGCGGCGTGGGGACCTGGACACAGCCGAGGAGCTATACCTCAGACAGCTGAAGCTCATTGAGGCGACCGATCACGTCTATAGCCCATCCTACGGTGCCATGACTCTCTGTTTTCTGGGCGAGATTGCCGAAAGACGTCACCAACACGACTCGGCGCTCGACCACTTTCGCCGGGCCGCCTCTCAGATTTCGACGACTCCGACGTCCCTGGGAATCGGCTGGGTAGAGATCCGGGCTCGCCTCGGGCGAGCCCGGATCTTCCGGAGTTTGGACATGCGCCGAGAGGAGGATCAAAGCCTGCAGCAAGCGCTCGCGCTGTTTCGGGGTCGTGAGGGCTACGATTTCAGCGGCCTCTTCCTACACGGTGACGGGGAATTCTGGGCCGATCTGGCGGCCTATCAGGTGTCGGCCAGCCGTTCCAAGGACGCCCTTGCCTCATTGGAAAAGGCAGTCGAATGTGGCTGGCTGGAGACCGCCCGATTGAAGTGGGATCCGGACCTTCGGCAGCTGCAGAGCGATTCTGAAGCACACACAAGGATCGAGAAGATTCTGGCCCGACGCCAGGAGATAGGTCGACCAAACCACCCACCTCCCGTGTACGAGCTGTTTGGTGAGTCTCGGAAAGGCGGTGAGACCTCCCCAGCTCGCGACGCAACCAGGCCACTGAAGGGTATCGAGGCCCCACCCCGACCTGAATCTCGATGGAGACACTGGTTGATGGTGATCGCTGCAGTAGCTGTGCTCGTCGTCTGCGGTATCGCGGCTCGCCGATGGATTCGAGATCGACACGAGGCAACGGACACCAGTGAGACCGCCGTGGTTCGTTCTGGGGAGACATCGGAGCCGGCGGCGAAGCTCGTTGCCAGGCGGGTTCTGGTGGCGCCCTTCGAGAATCGTACAGGCGATCCTTCGCTGAGTAGCCTGGGCCTCATGGCCTCCGACTGGATTACACGCGGACTCGCTCAGACCGGGTTGGTGGAAGCGGTGTCGCCGATCACGGCTGTTAGCTCCGCCCGCTTTGTCGCGCAGGAAACCGGAGCGACAGACGAACGAGAGAGGATAGCGGCTCTGGCAGCGGAGACCGGTGCCGGTACCGTGGTCACTGGAGCCATCTACCGTCAAGGCGAGGAGATCCTGATTGCAGCCCAGGTCACCGATACGATCACAATGCGCCTCCTCGGCGCTCTGGAGCCGAGTCGCGCACCGATCGGAGAGCCCTTGGTCGCCGTCGAGAATCTGCAATCGCGGATCATGGCCTCGGTGGCAACTCGTCTGGATTCGCGACTCGCCTCGCTCGCCAGACCCTCTGACTTGCCCAATTACGAGGCTTACAACGAGTACTCCCAGGGGCTAGAGCGATTCATTCTTCTGGACTTCAGGGGTGCAGCGAACCGCTGGACCAGGGCCAACGCACTGGACTCCTCTTTCATTCGTCCGTTGCTACTTGCTGCCATGGCCTACCTCAATCTCTCGGAGTGGGAGACGGCTGACGGACTCGTTCAGAAGGTGGCACCCCATCGCAGCTCCCTGTCGGTGTTGGATCAACTGCTCTTGGATCGACTCGTGTCCACCTTCGAGCCCGACTTTGAAGGAGCTCTTGCAGCCATGCGTCGCTCGGCAGAGCTGAATCCCCAGGGCCCCGGAGCCTTCGATGCAGGAGCTTTGGCCCTGATCACGAATCGCCCTCGCGAGGCAGTAGAGCGGCTCGAAGCCATCGACTTCGAGCGCGGGTTCTATCGAGGATTTGCTCCCTATTGGCACTTTCTGACGGAGGCGTATCACCTCCTCGGAGATCATGCAGAAGAGGTCCAGAAAGCGCGCCTGGCTCGGGAGCTATATCCGAGTCGTCTGTCTGCTGTCTGGTGGGAGGCACGAGCGCGTGTCGCTATGGGTGATCTCGCGACAGTCAGGGAACTGATAGGAGTTGACGCTGGCAACGGCGTGTTCGAAAAGACAGCCGGCTCTGTGATGATTGCGTCTGCCGGTGAGCTGGGGGCCCATGGTTATCCGGAAGAGGCAGTGGAGATCGCGGCAGCAGCGGTGGAGTGGTACAACCTCCGCCTCGAGTCCGAAGGAGCAGATCGTGTAGCACGCGCCGGCAGAGCCGAGGCCCTGTTCGCAGCGGCAAGGTGGAAGGAGGCCGAAGAGGAGTTTGTAAAGCTCGCCGAGGACGACCCCGATGACCTGACCACCAGGGGCTACCTAGGTCTCCTGGCGGCAGGCCGGGGTGACAGCGTCACGGCTCAGGAAGTCTCGAGCTGGTTCGAACAGCTGGACCGACCCTACCTGTGGGGAGCGCCCTACTACTGGCGAGCAGCCATCGCCGCCTGGAGTGGAGACATGGACCGTGCGCTGCAGCTATTCCGCGATTCAGCGGCTCACGGCCGGGCTCTGGCAGGGTCGTTCCCTCCTCCCCATTCCGACCCTGTTCTGCAGCCGCTCTGGAACTATCCGCCCTTCCAGAAGTTCATCGAGCCGAAAGGGTAGTGAGGCAGTAGAGCGTCGAGGGTTCGCTGAGAGTCAACTGTTCTTGTCTTCGGTGGCTGTTGCCAAAGCGGCCGCGGTGTCCTGCTGTGGCTTCTTCAGAAAGCGCTGGCGGTGGAACTCGATCCCGGTGAGCCACTGCATGGAGTTACCCGCTCCGCTGGCGTATCCAGCCATCTCGCCCAAGCCGTCGAAACCCAGCAGGACAGTCAGGATCGGCAAGACACGAAGAAGGAGATTCGATCGCCCCGATCGCACCAGCGTCCGGGTGGAGCGCCAGGTCCGAACCAGAGGAATCAATGGAGAGGCCACCGTGAACAGGAGGCGCTTGCCGAAACCCCAGTCGCGAGAGCGATTGGCCGCGAA
>Ga0316187_10003029_pt1 | contig 14625 bp, 13 predicted proteins | sample CroRivburrow1_MG_FD_204927 | JGI IMG/M metagenome (GOLD analysis project Ga0316187, IMG submission 204927) | Coastal sediment microbial communities from Maine, United States - Cross River worm burrow 1 | ecosystem: Environmental > Aquatic > Marine > Coastal > Sediment | place: USA: Maine... | reverse complement strand
CGGCAATGATCCAACGTTACCGGACCCGACTCTCCGGCCCCTTGCTCGATCGTATCGATCTTCAGGTCGAGGTACCGCGGGTGCCGCATAGTGATCTCGCTGATACCCGTCCAGCGGAAGCGAGCGTCGTAATTCGAGGGCGTGTGGAGCAGGCTCGAGAGATTCAGCAGGCGCGTTTCTCCCGGTTACGGATTCATTGCAACGCACGCATGGGTCCCAAACAGTTGCAGGCTTTTTGCCGTGCAGATACGGCCGGCCAGGAATTGCTCAAGCAGGTGACGGACCGGCTCGGTTTGTCGGCACGGACCTATACCCGTTTACTCAAGGTGGCACGGACGATTGCCGATCTCGCCGGTTCAGAAGATATTGAAGTCAAGCATCTGGCTGAGGCGATTCAGTACCGATCTCTGGATCGTCAAACCACCTTGGTGGGATAATGAACATTGTGAGTTCTTGTCTACCGTTACGCTTGGTTATGACGTCTGATCTATGATATTTTGCTGCCATGAGTGAATCTCTTCTGCCATTGTTGATCGCATTTGCGTTTATCTTCCTCGGAGCCCTGGTTGGCGGTCGCATGGCATCAGTTTGCCGTATCCCGCGAGTGACCGGTTATCTGGTGACCGGCCTGCTGATTGGCCCTTCTTTTGCTCACCTGTTAGGGTTGCCGGTTCTGTTGCCTCCGGAGATCCTGCTGGAGTTACGGCCCCTCTCCGAAATGGCTCTGGCGCTGATCCTGATGCATATCGGCGGACTTTTCGAGATCAGTCATCTCGATCGCTGGCGTCATCGCATCCTGCTCTTCTCGGGCAGTGAAATTCTGTTGACATTCTTTTTGGTCGTTGGCGCAGTGTTGACGGTCAATATGACTTTTCTGCAGAAGGTCGTGCCGGGCCTGACGCTTTGGCAGACGTCTCTGACCTTTGCACTCTTCCTTGGCATTATCGCCGTCGCAACAGCTCCCGCAGCGACCTTGATGGTTATTCGTGAGTACGAGGCCGAAGGTCCAGTGACCGGGATTGTCTTGACCCTGGTCGGTTTCAACAACCTGGTCTCGGTGCTCGGTTTTGCCGTTCTGGCCCATTTCCTGATCTTTCCGGGTGAGAGCCTGTTGGTCCTCATGTTGCGAATGGGGGGGCCTGTCCTGGTGGGTGCTTTTATGGGTTTTGCCATGTCAGTCTGGGCACAGCGCCTGGAACTGCCAAGTGAGAACAAGATCCTTATCCTCGGTGGCATTGCTGTAAACGTCGCCATTTGCCGTGCTTTACAGGTTGATCCTTTGCTGGCGAGCCTGGTGTTGGGCATGGTTCTGGCCAACAGTTGCCCTCGCTGGCACCGGCTGCAGAGTGATATCCGCCAGGTTGATTATTTGCTGTATGTGGCTTTCTTCGTTCTGGCCGGAGCGAACCTGCATATTGAAACCCTGACCCAGATCGGTCTCCTCGGCGTGGCTTATGTGATCGCCCGAACTCTTGGCAAGTGGCTGGGAGCAGCTATCGGTGCCCGCCTTAGCTCTTTTGGCCCGAACGAAAAGGCCTATGTCGGCCTGACTCTGATGGCCCAGGCTGGTGTCGCTATCGGCCTAGCCGGTCAACTGGCTCATAATTGGCCGGTTGGCGGCAAACTCCTTGAAACGGTCGTGCTTGGCTCCGTGGTGGTGTTTGAACTGGTCGGGCCACTCGCTGTACGGCACGGCCTGGTGCGTTCCGGCGAGGTGCCGATCCTGGCTCTTTTGCAGAAGCGGGCGCCGGTGAGTACTTTGGAGGGCATGCATAATGTCGTACATCATTTTCGTAGTTCTCTGGGGGTGCCGGTCGGTCACAGACTGGAAGATCCCGGCGATATTCTGGTGAAGCACATTATGCGGCAGAATGTGGAAACCGTTCTGCACAGCACACCTTATTATGCGCTTCTCAAACATATTGCCCACAGCCGCTACGACCGCTTCCCGGTCGTTGATGATAGTGGTCATTTTATCGGAGTAATCGATTACACGGAAATTCGGAACCTGCTCTATGAGCCGGCATTGGTACCCCTGGTGGTCGCCGGAGATTTAACGGCAACAGCACAATATTGCTTGAACCCGGATCAGCCTCTGCGCGAAGCATTGAAGATCCTGCAGCGGCATCGTAACATCAGCTACTTTCCTGTTGTCGCTGCAGATGATCCGCAAAAGCTGGTCGGCATTCTCAACCAGAACGATGTCCTGGCAGCGTTCCGGCGTCTCGGTCAGGATGCCTAATGCTCAAGGACGAACCTGAGTCCTCTGCGGGTTCAGGCTTCGACAGAAGTGAAAAGTGTCGACTTGACCCCTTTTCCATAGTAGATATCGGTTCCAAAATTTACTCATCTGGAGGTTTGTTTTGATCCCCAAGCAATTTCGGATTCACATTGTTCTCATCGTTGCCTGCGTCTTTATGATCGTTTTTCCGATTCTCAATGAAACACCGGATACGGAGAAGGCCGAAAAGGCAACGGCTGTAGCCATGGAGTTTTTGCAGCTGGTCGATGCAGGCAAGTATGCTGAAAGCTGGCAGATGTCAGCTGTTTTGATGAAGGAAAGAGTCACTGAAAAGGACTGGGTGGAGAAGTTGACCAAGGCCCGAACACATTCGGGGACCTTGCTCGAGCGCCAGGAAAAGGACTCGAGTTATTCCACAACGGCTGTAGATAGCCCGGAGGGTGAGTATATCTCCCTGGTCTTCGATTCCAGGTACCAAAAGGCCGAAAGTGTGGCCGAGTACATTACCGTGATGCTGGATGAAGGTCATTGGAAAGTTGCCGGCTATTTTATCCAGTAAATCTCCAAAAGCTAATCCAAACTCGCGAATTCAACTAGCTATTACAATTGGTAGCTTGATCCCTATAAACCTTGCAGCATAAAAGACCTCAATCAAAAAAAGTGGGGTTTTACTGATCTATAGCTCGCAAGAGAAAAACTTATACCTGGTTATCCACTTTGCTCAAGTGAGGGGCATTCAAAGAAAACCTTTCACCACAGAGACACAGAGGACACAGAGAAATTCAAAAAACAATCAGCTGTTCTCTGTGCCCTCTGTGGCTCTAGTGAGAGAAACGAACGGGTGGTAAAGAGAATTATTGATCCTGACAATAGGATTGGAGAGAAGTAGACAACCAGAAACTTATATTTATTTCTCTTCCCCAACCTCGGGCAGATAGGCCTCGATGTTATTCAAAACCCAAACGTTATCAAACCATTCGATCGGATTAACGGCGACACCGTTAATGCGCATCTCGTAGTGCAGGTGATCGCCAAAGACCAGGCCCGTTTCGCCAGAGACCGCGATAAGGTCGCCCTTTCTCACGCTGTCGCCTTCCTGAACGTTCGTCTGGTGGAGGTGGCCGTAAAGAGAGTGCAGGCCGTAGCCGTGGTCGATAATGACAACATTACCGTAGATGCCGATCTCACCAACAAAGATGACCTTGCCGTGGTTGGCTGCGAAGATCTGGGTATTGTTGATCCCCGCGATATCAAGACCCAGATGCACCTGCTCGCTGACAACCTTTGAGCCATATTTATAGGTGCGGCTGTCGGCGAAGCCAGCCTTGGTCGCGCCCTGATTACGCAGGAAGGCTCCTTCCCAAAGCTTTTTTTGCTCCGTGTTCTGGCAGATTTGAGCAATCTTCTGATAGTTCTCCTGGCGAACCTTGTTATTGATTTCGACAAAAACCTCCAGAGGGGACCGGGTTGAGGTTGCCATCATCTTATCTTTAACGGTTTCCAGAAAATCATCGCTCAGCTCGATCACCTCTTTACGATAGGCGTGTGAAGCGGTTCTTGAGCCGGGCCTGATCTTTCTCAGGTTCCCCGCGGCGTCAACCGCAAACACCCTCGGCTTGAACTCATCTGCTTTCACATTATAGGGGTGGGCATAAAAACTCAGGTACTTGTTCGGCTCAAACTCGAAGGCCCTGAAGCGTAAATCACCAAGCAGGACACCCGTTTCACTGGGCACCTCACCCACCTCGTAGAGAACCACTCCAGTCCCCCCACGTTTCAGGGAGAGAGACCCCTGCAGGGTCATCAGGTTCGGAGCCTGGTTATCGTAGGTTAGCGTGATAGAACCGTCCGTTTTGTTGACGATGAGTGAGGAATCGACCGCTTTGACAGTGATCTTCACTTCCAGGGGTTCCGAATTGACAACGCATTGATCGGGATCAATCGGCAGGTCAAAGGATTGGGTTTGCAGTTCTCTTGAGCAACGTTCCTCACCGGCGCAGGCGCCGCCGGATAGGGTGTAGCAGACCTCTTTCAGGCTGACATCGTCGGCAACGTTCACTTTAAGGGCGTGGTTAATGCTGTCATTTTCTGCAGCGCCCCAGGAGATAACCGGTGGGGTTGTGTCGATATAAAGGTAAAAGGCCACCAGCCCGCAGATGAGAAGTACTGCCACAAAGGTAAATTTTTTCAAAGAAAGCTCCTATTTATTCTTTTCCAACAGAGTCGAAAGAGTAGATAAGTATACTCGGAGGAGGTGTGAGGTCAAAGCCAGAGAAAACTTAATTTTTAACAACATCAACAAGGCAAAGTGTTTATGACACATCGGCTGCATTTATGAAACAGCTGAAGTGACAAAAAATAACGACGACAACGATCACAACACGTTTGCTAAACAAAATTCATAGATAAACTTTTCCTGTCTCTTATGGGCAGCCTGCCTGCCAAAATAAAGGCGCGTTGACACGACGAAAATCTCCTCCATAATTTGAGAACAAGAGATCTTTTGCCTGAAAGGGGTCGCTATGAAAACTCTGGGCATCATTCTTTTCTGCCTTGCTGGCGGCATCGTCGGGTTGCTGACCATTATACTGATATTGCAGGTTCTTCTCTCCCTGCTCTCTGCCGAATAGAGAGGAGCCTTTTGTCTTGCCCGCGGCAGCCTGTTGCCTGCTGCAAAACTTACGCAGATTCATCTTACCAGTACAACGACGGATTGTCCGGCAACGCGATAACTCTTCTGATCCTGCAGTGCCACCTCTTTTCCCGGGGAACAACTTGGACCTTCCACTGTCAGGGAGGTGTCAACAAATCGCCGCCAGGGCTTGTCGCTGCTCGCATCCGGCAGTGCGAATTCAGTGGCTTTTGTCGAGGCATGGGCGATCAGGTAGATTTGAGCTTCATCAGCCGTGCCCTGTAAGTGCATGGCCAGGGACTGGGAGGTCGCTGACCAGTCTGGCTTGTGTAACCTGAAGCCGTGCCAGGTCAGGCAGCGGTCACCGCTTTCTTCCCCCTCGAAATGACGGGGGCGCAGCAAGGCATGTTGCTGGCGGAAAGCGATCAGGTGGCGAAAGAAGGTGAAGCGCTCCCGGTTGCTCTCAAGGTCACCCCAATCGATCCAGCTGAGAGCGTTATCCTGGCACCAGGCGTTGTTGTTGCCCTGCTGGCTGCGGCCCATTTCATCACCGGCGAGCAGCATCGGCACACCATGAGCCAGGATCAGCAAGCTTGCAAAGTTGCGCACCTGCTTGTCTCGCAGAGCGCGGATCGCCGGGTCCTCACTGGGCCCTTCGACGCCATGATTGGCACTCAGGTTATGGTTGTCGCCATCGGCGTTGTACTCGCCGTTCCCTTCGTTGTGTTTCTCTGTGTAGCTGACCAGGTCGGCGAGGGTGAAACCATCGTGGCTGGTGATAAAGTTGATGCTGTGGTAGGGGGCCCGGCCGTCATCCTGGTAGAGGTCTGAGCTGCCGGCCAGACGGGTCGCCAGTACCGGAATCATGGCCAGGTCACCACGAATGAAACGCCGCAGGTCATCGCGGAACTTACCATTCCATTCGGCCCAGCGCCCGAAGTTGGGAAAAGTGCCGACCTGGTAAAGCCCGGCGGCGTCCCAGGCTTCCGCGATCAGCTTGGTGTTGGCCAGCACCGGGTTGCCGGCAATGCGTTCCAGCAGCGGCGGGTTGGTCAGTACTTCACCATCGGGGCCTCGGCCCAGGATGGAGGCCAGGTCAAAACGGAAACCGTCAACGTGCATCTCGGTGACCCAGTAGCACAAAGCATCGATAATCAGATCGCGCACCACCGGATGGTTGCAGTTGACCGTATTGCCGCAACCGGAGTAGTTGGCGTATTCACCAGTTTCCGGGTCGACGATATAGTAGATGCTGTTGTCCAGCCCGCGCATGGAGATGGTTCGGCCCTGTTCATTGCCCTCGCCGGTGTGGTTGAACACCACGTCGAGAATCACTTCGATACCGGCCTTATGCAACGCCTTAACCATCGCCTTGAACTCGCGAAGCTGCGCGCCGGGCCTCTTGTCGACGGCGTAGGCAGCCTTGGGGGCGAAGAAGCTCAGAGGGTGGTAGCCCCAGAAGTTGTGCAAAGCCTCTCCCGTTAAGGGGTTTTTGCGGTAGTTGTCGGCTTCGTCAAATTCGACGACTGGCAAGAGTTCCACTGCGGTAACTCCCAGCTCCTGCAGGTAAGGGATCTTGTCAATGACGCCCAAAAAGGTTCCCGGGTGAACGGCCTCAGCTGATTCATGCCGGGTAAAACCGCGTACATGCATTTCGTAGATCACCGAGTCGGCCAGGTGACGATTGAGCGGCTGATCCATCTCCCAGTCAAATTTGTCGTCGACCAGCAGCCCGCGCCAGTTGCCAGCCCTTGACGCTGCTCGGCTTGCTTCCCGCCAGAGAGAAGGGCCAGAAATCGCCCGTGCGTAGGGGTCGAGTAAAACTTTGTCATCATCAAAACGATGAATGGGCGACTCTTCTGTCGTGTCACGTGCAACCCGGTAACCGTACTCAAAGCCCGGCACCAGCCCTTGCAAACAGAGATGCCAGACATCACCGGTGCGGTTGATTTTGGGGTCTAAGGGAAACTCCAGAAACGGATCGAGGTTTCCGGGCTGGAAGAGGACGAGACTGAGAGTGGTTGCATGCCGTGAGAAGACGGCAAAATTAACCCCTTCGGCCAGGTTGCTGACGCCATAGGGTTGCGGCTGACCACGAAGTACGGCAAAATCTGTAGTCACAGCATCGAGCAGGCGGTTATCATGAGTGGCAGGAGTCATGGTGAACTTTCTGAAGGCTTCTAAAAAGGGGCTGTAAACCAAAGCAAGGTTTAACGCAGAGGAAAAGGATAGTTCGTAAAATGTCTCTTTTTCTCTCTGCTACTTTGCGCTTTGGCGTTAATGAATGGGTTAAGCCAGCCAAGTTTTGTTTGGCTCACAGGCCCGTTGAAAATCCATCTGTGCCAGTGTACCAGAGTCTGGGATATCCTTCATTACGAGCAACAACTTTCCTGGAGGAAAAGTTATGCAACACACAATTCAACCGGGTCGCTATCGGCACTACAAAGGCAATCTCTACGAAGTCATCGACGTGGCAAGACACAGTGAAACTGAAGAGCAGCTGGTAGTTTACCGCTGTCTCAGTGACGGCAACTCGTTATGGGTTCGTCCCTTGCTGATGTTTATGGAGACGGTTAAAGTGGCAGGGCAGGACGTCCCACGTTTTGCCAGAACCGACCAGGACGACTGAGCTATTGCCCCACAGCACATGCAGACTGGCCGTGTATGAGGTAAAATGTTAGCGGGAGGCTTCGTATGTTTTTTGAAACGACATTACTGGGTAGCGTCGAACTGGCAATGACCATCAAGCTGTTGCTGGCAGCTCTGGCCGGCGGGTTGGTCGGTCTTGAGCGCGAAAAGCACGGCCGCCCGGCAGGCTTGAGGACCAACCTGCTGGTGGCTGTCGGCTCCTGCGTCATGATGATCGTCTCAGAAGCTTTTTTCGTCAAGTACGGTGCCTTCGACGCGGAAAGCACCTTGCGCCTCGATCCATCCCGGGTCGCAGCACAGATCGTCACCGGTATCGGTTTCCTCGGTGCCGGGGTGATTCTCAAAGAAGGGGCCTCGGTTCGTGGCTTGACGACCGCCGCCAGCCTCTGGGCGGTTGCCGGGTTGGGCATGGCCTTCGGTATGGGCTTCTTCAGTCTCGGCGTTATTGCCACAGCCCTGGTCCTGGTCAGCCTGACTTTCCTGAAAAAACTCGATCCGATAATGAAAAAGGATCGTTTCCTCACTCTGAGCGTAACTGCACTCAATCGTGATGGCCTGCTCGAAGAGTTATTGGCAGTTTTTGCCAAGCGGGATCTCGAAGTGTCCGATATCAGCTCCCATCTTGACTTCGCTCTCGATGAACTCTTTTACCAGGTGGTCATCACTCAGCAAGAACGCAGCATTGGCCATGAATTGATGGAAGAGATCAAGCAACTGGAGGGTGTCCGGAAAATTCGTTATCACTAAACAGTACAGCAGTAAAGAAAGCAGATTTCAATTTTTCTCCCTCTTTGCTGCTCTTAACTTTATTTCTGCAGGCTCAAGCCTGGTGCGCCGGTCTGAGCAGGTCAAAGACCGTCTTCACCGGGTTGAATGCCTCTGGCGGAATCTCGACGAACAGAGTGTGCCAGCCCGCCATGGCGCCATTCCATAGACCGGGCAGCTCCAGGACTTTAAGTTCTTGTCCCTCCATTCTCTTGCTGGTGATGATCACCGCATCCTCATCGACAAAACGATTCAAATCGTAAGGTCTGCCACGCCAGTCACTGACGCCACACACCATGTCAACGGGGTTGAAGTGGGTAGAACCGGCCAGGATTTTCGCCTGTTCGGGATCGCTCTTGTCGATCTGCGCCCCTTCGACAATCTGCCTGCTCACCCGCCCATCGCTACCGCGCACCCAGAAAGGCCCCCCTCCGGGCTCACCGCTATTAGGGACCATGCCACACACCCGTATCGGTCGGTCAAGCTTGTCGAGCAAGGTCTGGCTGTCATCAAAGAGTGAGACGTCCAGCTGCAGCCGGTCGCCAAGGAAACAGACCGCAAGTTCCCGGGTCATGGGGTCTTCCGGGTGATCATGGAGCGCCCGGAGCAGAGCGTGCTGTTCTTCCTGCAGGGTCACGAGGTACCCGGTCAGCAGTTTGGCCCAGGTCAGGTTGGCTTCCTTGTGCACGTCGGGAACAACATTATCAATGTTGCGGATCAGAACGATGTCGCCAGACAGGTCATTGAGGTTTTTGATCAGGGCGCCGTGCCCGCCGGGACGCAAGACCAGGCGGTCCTCACTGTCACGTAGTGGTTGATCTTTGGCATCCAGGGCCAAAGTGTCGGTCGAAGCTTTCTGGGTGGAGTAGCTGACTTCGAAATGACAGCCGTAGGCCGCAGCAAGGGTCTCCTGCCAGGCGGCAAATTGCGCCTTGAACAGTTCAAGGTGTTCCGCGGAGACGGTAAAGTGCAGTCGAACAATACCGTCCAGACCGTTCAACAGCGCGGCTTCTGCGAGATGCTCAATAAAAGGTGTGCGGGCGCCGTCAACAGCGGCGTGGAAAGCTAACAGGCCTTTCGGCAGTCGTGAGTAACTCAGGCCACAGGGTTCCAGCAGGTAACGGACGATCAGGGGCAGGTCCCGGTCAGACAGGGCTTGCTGTAAATCCTGGCCATCTTCCGCCATGGCGTTGTTGAGGTCTGGGTAAAAAGCGAAGGCCTCAATTTCATCGAGGAAACGTCGCAGGTTGAGCTCCGCCTGCGAGGCCTCTGTAAGCGGTTTGACAGCACGACAGGCATCGAAAACACTTCTCTCGGCGTGCAGGGGGCTGAACATGCGTGATGCCGCACCTGAAGCCGGGACAAAGCGGCGCAGACGTCCGGCTGCGATCACCGAGTCGAAGGCCTTATACAGGTAAGCGTGGGACTCAGGCTGAAGCTGCGTGATGCCGTCATCGACAGTGCAGCAGCGCTCCAGCTTGATATCGAGCTGACCACTGCGCAACCAGGCAAGCTGCCGGGCCGCTTTTGACGGCTCAATCTCCAGCGCTTCGAGTTGTTGCAGGTCCTCGGTAGTAAAATTCATGATTCTCTCTGAATATTAAAGAGGCGGGTCAGAAGAGCAGGACCGGGCAGGCGACGTTGTGCAGAACATAGTTGGCCACCGAGCCGAACAGGACATCGCGGATCTCGCCGGTGCTTTCGCGCCGACCGATGATCATGAGCTGAAAGGCCTCACCGTTGGCGATTTTGCAGATAGACTGTCGGGGCTGGCCAAATTCGAGGCGGGCCTCCACGATAAAGCCGGCCTCCTCAAGAATGGCAACCTTGCTGTCAAGCACAAGCTGCCCGGCCTTACCAGCATTTTCCCTCACCATTTCGATCTGGAAGTCGGGAATCATGCGGTACGCCAATTTGTCGACATCGACAACATGTAACAACGTCAACTCTTTCGGGAAACGTTCTTTTAAGGCAATGATTTTTTCGAGAGTGCGACCCGCGGTGTCTGAACCATCGACCGGAACCAATATTTTCGTTTCCATCAAAACCTCCCTGAAAAAACACTCAAACAACAGGTCATGAAGACGACTTGTCTCAACAAGTCTACACTAAAAAAACCGACCATTTTCGAACGCAGATAAGGACTGATAAAAACTGATTTAAGATCAAATGCTTAAGCCATCTTTTTACGACGGCGGGTACACCCAGTGTGGCAGGAAGAGCACCAGGTCGGGCCAGAACGTCAGCAGCATCAGGATAGCAATCTGAATCAGCAGAAAAGGCATCACCGCTTTTGAGACATAAATCAGGTCACGATCGGCAACCGCCCCCGAAATATAGAGACTGACGCCCAGCGGCGGCGTGCAGTAGCCAATACCCAGGTTCAGCGTCATGAGCAGGCCGAAATGCATGGTGTCTATACCGAAGCGGCTCAGCAGGGGGAGAAAGATCGGCGTCAGGATCAGGGTGGCGGAAATAATATCCATGAACATGCCGATAATCAGCAGCAGGAGATTGACCGAGAGGAGGAAAACCCAGGGGGACTGAATGTTCTCGACCACAGCGTTGGCGATCTGACCGGGGATCTGTTCAAAGGTCAGGTATTCGCCAAAGACCGAAGCACCGGCGACAATCACGAGCAAGGTTGACGAGGTGATCGCAGAAGAGATGACGACCCCTTTTATTTCACGCAGTTTGAGATCGCGGTGAATGAAGATTTCGACAATGAAGGCGTAGAAGCAGGCGACCACAGCCGCTTCGTTAGCGGTAAAGTAGCCGGAGTAGATTCCACCGAAAATCAGGACCGGCAGCATCAGAGCCCAGAGGCTTTCGCGCAGGGTGGCAACAACTTCCTGCAGGCTCGGCTTCGGCATGGTCATGGCGTCCCGGCGTTTGCAGAAGAAGTACGCGTAAAGAGACATGAAGAACATGATCAGGAAGCCGGGGACGAAACCGGTCAAAAAGAGCGCCTCAAGCGGGTCGTTAGTGACCATGGCATAGAGGATCATCGCAATCGACGGCGGGATTATGACGCCGAGGATGGGTGCTGTGGTCATGACGCCGATAGAAAATTTCTCGTCGTAATTATTTTCAAGCAGCGCAGGAATCATGAAGCCGCCGATAGCCACCACCGTCGCGACCGTGGAACCGGAAATAGCGCCGAAGAAGCCACAGGCCAGAATCCCTGCCATGGCCAGGCCGCCAGGAAGGAAGCCCACCATGCAATTCGCCGTCTTAATCAGTTTCGAGACGATGCTGCCGGTGGTCATGATGTTGCCGCACAGGACGAAGAAAAGCACAACGATCAGCGCGAACTTGTCCATGCTGCGGTAGAGCACTTCGATAACAATCTGCGGATCGATACCGGCAATCCAGACCAGGCCGACCATGCCGGTAAAGAAGAGGGCCATGAAAACCGGGATGGTTGTTGCCAGGCAACCGATCAGCAATGCCATGATGACGAGGTAATTGGTTTCCATCAGGCCACCTCGTCTTCAATTGGGGGTTCGCAGAGTTTGATGCCGAACCAGTCTTCAACCATGATAATCAGGGTGCGAACAAACATCATCACGCCCATGATCGGCAGCACCGCGTAGAAATACCATTCGGGAATTTGCAGGGATGCCGTTTTAGCATATTCGTCGTAGTAGACCATTTCAGCCAGAGAATAGCCGAGCTTGATCATGAAGCCGGAAAAAACCAGCACACCGATATGACTGAAAAAAGTAAGTGGCTTCTTCAGGAAGGGGAAGAGCTGCGGCAAGGCGTCGATGCGTATCAGCGAGCGGTTGCGGATCGCCGCAATACAGCCGACATAGGTGGTGAAGAAGATTGTCTTGCGCACCACTTCATCGGACCAGTAGAGGTTGACATCGTTGGTCAGCTTGCGCAGGGCGACATTGGCAATCGCAACCGACAGGGCAACCATAACTGTCGCGAAGAGGCTCCAGTCCTCGACGAAAGAGAACACCCGGTGAATATAGTAGATAAGTTTTTTCATAGGAAAGAGGCGCGTAGCGTGGAGCGCGTGGCGCGAAAAGCAGACCCCCCCAACTTATAGATGTTTTAAAATATGGCTCGCTTCGCCTTTTGGGGCGTTGCAGCAAAAAAAACGACCGGGAAGAGAACCTCTCCCCGGTCGCAGATCATAGCTGTTTTTGCCTTAAGAATCAATTGCCGAGCGCAGCCTGAACCTTTTTGAAGTAATCCATACCGATCTTCTCTCCCCAGGTCTCGTAAACAGGGGCGATCATGTCGACCAGTTGCTGCTTTTCAGCGTCTGAAAGTTTGCTGAAAGTGACGCCGGCTTCCTTGGCTTTGGCGACCTGATCGTCATGCTGCTTGCGGGTCAGTTCGCGAGTCGCGGCACTCTCCTCTTCGATGGCAGTGATCAGGATTTTCTGCAGATCTTCGGGGAGTTTGTCGAACCAGCGCTTGTTCATCAGGTGGATGAAAAGACCCTGGGCATAGTCGAGCTCGGTGAAGTTTTTGGCAATGGTAAATTTCTTGGTGATGTTACAAACGATGGCGGTGTGATCAAGGCCGGTGATAACGCCGGTCTGCAACGCCTGGGGAACGTCCGGCCAAGGCATGACCGTAAATTTCATACCCCATGCCTTGTAGAAGTCCGCGTTGAGTGGCGCCTGGGCAATCCGGAAGTTAATCGACTTGGCGTCTTCGATGGTTTTGACCGGGGTGGTGGTGGCCCAACCGTAAGGGCCGTAACCGGTGACGTCGACCGTCATGATACCGCTCTTCATGGCGCTGTCAGCAAACGGCTGCCAGAGTTCTGGAGTGTTGCGGAATGTGTCGAGCTTGTCGAAAGTATCGACAACATAAGGCATGTTGACGATGCCGAGGGTGTCGGAAACATTCTGTGCCGCCACCGAAGAGCTCATCATGCCATGCACGGCTCCGAGCTTGAGCTTGTTGATAACGTCCTTCTCGCCACCGAGTTGGGCCAGGGGACGGAAGTCCACATAGAGGCGACCTTTTGAAGCTTCCCAGACACGATCGCGAATCCGGTAGCCTGCACCGACACCTTCAATAACCGGGTGTGAGATGTTGGAGAGGATGTAGGTGTACTCGGCACCACTCGGATCAAACTTGGGCTTCCAAGCCGCCAGGGGGTCTTTCTTTTCTTCTGCAGCGAAGCCGGCAGAAATACCGACAACCAGGGTGAGACAGAGAGCCAGAACCAACAGAGACAAACGTTTCATGAGAGCCACTCCTTAAGAAATTGAGGTTAAAAATAACCCTATAAGACAATGATTGAAATCCGGATCTTAAAGCAAACTGTGTTTTATTTCAATTTTTTTTATAGGAAACACTCAGTTAGCCAAGTATTCATTTTTGCATAACTAAAAATTCAGACATTAGAAGCCAGGGGAAAGACAATCTCCACACAGAAAGCATCCTTTCTTTCCCTTCTCAGATTAAAAAGAGCCAATAACATGTTATTATTAACGTTCAAGGTTGACGTTAATGTAAAAACAATATATATGTTTTTTTGAATACTTGTGGTGTGGGCACTCTCTTTCGATTTATCTGACGAACTTGTCGTTTGCGGTGAATGACATTCACTCCCTTATCGGCATATCTGCACTCAAGATCGTCAAGGCCAGCAATGACAGGCAAGGTAATGAAAGCTAAGCAATTCTTTTCTCTTCTTCTGAGCCTACTGATCTTCCTGCCGGTGGTCGCCGCAGGTTCGGAACTTCCGCAGATCTGGACAGCTCGGCAGGCCATCACTTTTGCCAGGCAGAACAACCCGGACAGCCAATTGGCCACGCAGCGAATTCTTGAGGCTGATGCCTTTCTGCAGAAGTCCTCTGCGACTTTTTATCCCCAGGTTGAACTCTTCAGCAACTACAGCCAGACGAACAACCCGATGTATTCCTTTGGAAACATTCTCAACCAGGGAGAATTTTCTCCGGGAATCGACTTTAACGATCCCGGGCGTACCGACAACCTCGGACTAGGCGTTGGGGTACAGTACCGCTTCTACAACGGTGGCCAGGACCTGGCGCACAAAAATGCTGCCAGAGCCGGGGTCGACCTCTCCGCCGCTGCAAGTGAGGCGGTCAGCCTCAGACTTGAGTTTGAAGTCTTCCGCGGCTTTCAGCGAATTATCGAAGGCAGAAAGGTTGTGCAAGCACGACAGAAGGCGCTGGAAGCGATCACATCCTCGCTGACTGTTGCGCAGGCCCGCTATGACGCAGGGGATCTCCTCAAGCTTGACTTGCTGAATCTTGAGGTGGAGAAAACAGTGGCCATGGAAAACCTGATTGAGGCGCAACATAATCTTGCATTGGCCAGCAAGGTTTTTCTGACGCTG
>Ga0316187_10003028_pt1 | contig 14626 bp, 15 predicted proteins | sample CroRivburrow1_MG_FD_204927 | JGI IMG/M metagenome (GOLD analysis project Ga0316187, IMG submission 204927) | Coastal sediment microbial communities from Maine, United States - Cross River worm burrow 1 | ecosystem: Environmental > Aquatic > Marine > Coastal > Sediment | place: USA: Maine... | reverse complement strand
CGTTTCGGCTACGAGTACGCCATTCCGGTAGACGGAATGCATCTCTTCGCCGCCGCCGAAGCTCCGCCCACGCCCGATGGCTGGTCCGTACGTGCCGCCGAACACGAAGACATTAAAACGATCACCGAGGCCCAGGAATCGTTCGCTCGCGCCGCCGACGTCGCGATCACGGCGACCTCATGGGTATGGGACATCTATCGCCGCTCCCCCAACTATGAAGTCATCATCGCCGAGGGGCCGCAGGGGGTCGGATTCGGCCGGATCTATGCGTGGGAGGACGACCGGTATCTCACCGACATCGTTGCCTCATCAACCCACGCGGCCGCCGCTCTCGTCAACGCCGCCAGCGATGATGGACACTGGGACGTGTCCGCAATGAGTCGTCCAGGCGCTCGCCGCTACCTCGAGGAGCTGGCCTTGTGGACGCCGTCGCACGACGCCTACTACCTGCGCGTCGCCGACCCGATTGCCCTGCTCGAAGCGCTCCGGCCGGAGCTGAGCCGCCGGCTCGCCGAGCGACCGGGAGCCGGCCTGGAGGGCGACGCCCTCATCTCGCTGTATGGCTCGTCCATTCGATTCAGTTATGGCAAGGGCAGAGTGGGGCCGCTGCGCCGGGAGGGTGCAGTGCCCGGGCCGATCAGCGAAGGAGGCTCCGGAGTTGCTCCCGACCAGATCGTATCGTTGATCCTGGGGCCGCTGGGCGCCGCCGGCCTGGCCGAATTGCATCCCGACGTCAACCTCGGCGAACAGACCGAGTTGATGGAAGTTCTCTTTCCGTCACACATCTGTGACGTGCATAGTTGGGTAATCCCCTAGACCGGTAAGACCTGGACGCCTGCTACCTTGGCCGCGCATGCCGATCGGAGGACCATGAAGCAGACAAAGATCACCCTCAACGAGTCGGAGATGCCGACGCAGTGGTACAACATCATCCCGGATCTGCCGGCGCCGCCCCCTCCGGTGCTGCATCCCGGCACTCACGAGCCGGTGGGCCCTGCCGACCTGGCGCCGCTGTTCCCGATGGAGCTGATCATGCAGGAAGTCAGCCAGGACAGCTACGTCGACATCCCCGGTGAGGTGCTCGACATCTACAAGCTGTGGCGCCCGAGCCCGCTCTACCGGGCGCACCGGCTGGAGAAGGCTCTCGATACGCCGGCGCGGATCTACTACAAGTACGAGGGCGTCAGCCCGGCGGGGAGCCACAAGCCGAACACCTCTGTCCCCCAGGCCTTCTACAGCGCTCAGGAAGGCGTCAAGAAGATCACAACTGAGACAGGGGCCGGCCAGTGGGGATCGGCTCTCGCGTTCGCCTGCTCCCTCTTCGGCATCGAGTGTGAGGTGTGGCAGGTCAGGGCTTCCTTCGATGCGAAGCCGTACCGCAAGGTCATGATGGAAGTCTGGGGAGCGACGGTTCATCCAAGCCCCTCCGAGCTCACCGCGGCCGGCCGGGCAATTCTCGAGGAGCACCCGGACAGCCCTGGAAGCCTCGGGATCGCCATCAGCGAAGCAGTCGAAGCAGCCGGCCCGCATCCGGAAATCAAGTATGCACTCGGTAGCGTCCTCAACCACGTGCTCATGCATCAGACGATCATTGGTGAGGAAGCGCTGCTGCAGCTGGCCAAGGTCGACGAGCAACCGGACTTGCTCGTGGGGTGCACCGGCGGCGGGTCCAACTTCGGCGGTCTCTCTTTCCCATTCTTGCGGGAGAAGATGGCCGGGAAGATGAACCCGACCATCCGCTGCGTGGAGCCGGCGGCCTGCCCGTCGCTGACGAAAGGCGAATACCGATACGACTACGGCGACACCGCAGGTATGGCCCCGCTCGTGAAGATGCACACTCTGGGCCATGACTTCATTCCGGACCCAATTCATGCCGGCGGCCTGCGCTATCACGGTATGGCACCGCTCGTGTCGCACATCTATGAACTGGGCCTCGTAGAAGCAGAGGCGATCCACCAGAAGGAGTGCTTCGACGCCGGAATCGCCTTTGCCCGCACCGAAGGCATCCTGCCGGCACCAGAGCCGACGCACGCCATCGCCGCCGCGGTCCGTGAAGCCAACCGCTGCAAAGAGACCGGTGAGGAGAAGGTCATCCTGACGGCACTGTGCGGCCACGGCCACTTCGACCTGGCGTCCTACGAGGCGTACCTGAGCGGAGAACTCACCGACTACGACTACCCGGAGGCCGCTGTGGCCGCGGCGATGGAGCGGGTACCGGTGATCGCCGACTAGTCCACGATCACGTCGAAAAGGCCGAGCGGTGGGTCCATCCTCGCGACGCCGCCGTCAATGTCCACTTCGTAGACAATGGCGGCCACGAAGGGCACTTCGACGACGGTCCCGTCGGGTGTCGTAACGGCGAGTCTGTCCTGGGCGGCACCCGTGACGACGCCCGTCACCTCGCCCAACCTCGTGCCCGTCGCGTCCAAAGCAGTGAGGCCCTCGAGGTCCTCCGGCCAGAACTCGTCTTCGTCGAGCCGGCGGCGCTCTTCGGGACCGATCGTGAAGCTGACTCCCCGTAGTGCCTCGGCGGCGGTGCGGCTCGAGGCCTGGCGGAGCCGAAGGAGGACCCCGTCGCTATGCGGGCGCATCTCGACGACTTCGAGGTCGCGCGGCGGCGACTCATCTGTCAGGAAGGTGGCGCCGACTACAAATCGATCCGGATCGTCCGACAGTGGGCGGACCAGTACGTCACCGCGCAGGCCGTGGGCACGGCGGACGTAGCCGACAACGATTCGTTCGGTTTCGTCAGACGGCACGTGTCAGTCGAGAAACTCGACCTGGACGTCGAGACCTTCCTCATCACCTGCGGCCCGCGCCACGGTGCGGATTGCCTTGGCGACCCGGCCGCGGCGGCCGATAACCCGACCCATGTCCGACTTGGCGGTGCGGACCTCGGCGACAACAGCGTCCGCACCGTCCTCTACGACCTCAACCTCGATCTCTTCGGGGTTGTCAACGATGTTGGACACCACGTACGTGACGACCTTCTCTACGATTTCGCCGCTCATGTCGTCTCCTCAGAGGTTTCTGGGGCTTCTTCTTCGCCTTCGGTTGCCGCGGCCTCCGCTTGCAGGTCATCCAGCATCACCGGTGCCGGCTCTGGCGCGGCCTCCGCCGCGGCCTCGGCCTGCAGGTCATCCAGCATTACCGGTGCCGGCTCTGCCGCAGCCTCGGCCTGCAGGTCATCCAGCATTACCGGTGCCGGTTCCGGCGTAGCCTCGACAGCCGGCGCTGTGTCGACCGTATGGATGTCGCCCTTGGCGACACGAAAACGGGTCCAGGCCCCGGAAATCTCGAGCAGCTTCTTGGCTCGCTCCGTCGGCTGGGCACCCTTGTTGAGCCAGTCGAGCGCACGATCATTGTCGATCTCGACGATCGAGGGATCCTCGCGGGGGTCGTAGCGACCGATTTGCTCTATGTAGGCACCGTCACGCGGCTTGCGTGAGTCCATGACCACAACGCGGTAGCTGGGCTGCTTCTTTCTGCCCACCCGCGTCAGGCGGATCTTTACGGCCATTCATTCACCTCTTTTTAATGCGTTCCATTCCCGGTATAGAGAGCCCCGGTATCGGGCTCTTGCCACCGGAGATGGCTTTCATCATCTTCTGCGCTTCAGTGAACTGCTTGAGGACCTGGTTTACGTCCTGGGGGCGAGTCCCGGAGCCGCTAGCGATACGTCGCTTGCGGCTCCCGTTAATGAGCTTCGGGTTACGACGCTCGACAGGCGTCATCGATCGTATGATCGCTTCAACCCGGCCGAGATCCTTGTCATTGACCTCGACGTCGCGCAAAGCATCCCCTGCGCCGGGCAGCATCTTAACCAGGCTTTGGAGCGGACCCATCTTTCGGATCTGTTGGAACTGCTCCAGGAAGTCGTCGAGATCGAAACTGGCAGTCCGCATCTTCTCAACGGCGGCGGCCGCCTGCTCCTCATCGAAGGCCGACTCCGCCTTCTCGATGAGCGTCATCACGTCGCCCATTCCAAGAATCCGGTCCGCCATCCGATCCGGATGGAAGACGTCGAGATCGTCGAGACCCTCGCCGATACCGACGAACTTGATGGGCTGGCCGGTCACCTCGCGAGCGGAGATCGCAGCACCACCGCGGGCATCGCCATCGAGCTTGGTCAGGAGCAACCCGGTGAGCTCCGTGTACTCGAGGAAGCCCTTGGCGACATTTACTGCCTCCTGACCGGTCATCGCATCGACTGTGAGCAAGACCTCATCAGGATCGGCGGCCTTGCGAACGGCCGCCAGCTCACCCATGAGCTCTTTGTCGATCTGGAGGCGCCCTGCCGTATCGATGATGACAACGTTGTTGCTTTCCGCCCTGGCATGTTTCAGCGCGGCTTTCACCAGCCTCGTGGCCTTGGCCTTGCGGTCGACGTAGACCGGAACGCCAACTCGGCGACCGAGCGTTTCGAGCTGGTCGATAGCCGCCGGGCGCTGCAAGTCGGCCGCGACCAACAGCGGGCGGCGCCCCTTCGACTTGAGCAACTTGGCGAGCTTGGCTGCCGAAGTCGTCTTGCCCGATCCCTGGAGACCGGCGATGAGGATCACAAGCGGCGGCGCCGAAGGCTTAACGAGAGGCGCTTCTTGTCCGAGCGTCACCTTGAGCTCCTCATGGACGATCTTGATAACCTGCTGGCCCGGCGTGAGGCTCTTGAGTACGTCGGCACCCATGGCCCGGTCTTTCACCCGGGCAAGCAGCGCCTTGGCGACGCCGACGTTGACGTCGGCTTCCAGCAGCGCCAGACGCACCTCACGCAGCGAGGTGTCGATATCGGCTTCGTTGAGTCGGCCCTTTCCCCGCAGACGCGTGAAGGCATCTCCGAGGCGTTCTGTCAGCGAGTCAAACATTCGGCTCCATCTTATGTCGCTGGCTGGCGCAGTCCGGCAACGAGTAGTTTGGAGCCGACCCCGGATCAGGAGCTTGCCAAGTGAACCTCACCGTCATCGACCACCCGCTGGCCCGACACTCAATGACGGTCCTGCGAGACAAGACAACAGACCCGCAAGACTTTCGCAACGCCGCCAAGCGTCTCACCTACGCCCTCGTGATGGAGGCGACCAATCGCATCCCGCTACGGAAATTCGAGATCGAGACACCTTTGGAGAAGACAGCCGGATACGCCCTCGGTGATGTCGTAGCCGTGGCGGTGTTGCGTGCAGGGTTAGGCCTTCTGGACGCTGTTCTCGAACTGATACCGGACGTCAAGGTCGGGTTTGCCGGCGTGCAGCGTGACGAGGAAACGGCTCTGCCGCAGGAGTACTACGCCAAGATGCCTCCCATGGAGGGAGCTTCAGTGCTCGTACTCGAACCGATGCTGGCCACCGGCGGGTCGTTGTCGTGGGCCTGCAGCAAGGTCAAGGAATCCGGGGCCACCGATATCACGGCGCTGTGTGTCGTGACGGCGCCGGACGGCGTGACCCGCATGTACGAGGACCACCCGGACGTTCGCATCGTGGCGGCTTCGCACGACAGGGAACTCAACGACAAGTACTACATCGTTCCCGGCCTCGGCGATATGGGGGACCGGCTTTTCGGGACCTTGTGAACCACATCCCCTCAGATGGCGCGCGACTCGAGGCGTTGGCCAGGGCCTACGACGGTGATGCCGCTCGCCGCGCCAAGGCTGGCCTCGAGTGGCGCCGCGATCTGATCGATGAGTGGTCTCGCTCGCTGGTACAGGGGGCCCGCATCCTCGAACTCGGAGCGGGCACCGGGCAGGCCTCGGCCCGCCTGGCCAACGCCGGCTTCGAGGTGTTCGCCCTCGATCTCTCGCCGGGCAACGTTGCTGAGTGCCGCCAACGTGGTTTGGCCGCCGCCGTTGGCGACATGGGCAACCTTGAAGACCTCGATGATCCCCAGTTTGAGCCGCCCTACGACGCCGCCTTCGCCATCAATGCCTTGATTCACTTCCCCAAGGCTCAACTCGACGGCGCCCTCAGCTCGATTCGTACCGCGCTAGTGCCGGGAGCTCCACTGCTCCTCACATTGTGGGCCGGGGAAAGCAGCGAGGGCATATGGGACACCGACTGGTGCGATCCGCCCCGCTTCTTCTCGTTCTACGGCGACGCCGAAGCCGCCTCCCTCGTCTTCACCGAATTCGAGACAATCGACTTCCGCACCCTCGACAACTCCGATGCCGCCGGGCTCCACAGCGCGGTGTTCGAGCTGCGGGCGCTCTAGGACAGCAGCAGCTTCTCGACACGCCGCCCCGCAATCGTGAGACCGATGAGGCCCATTCCCAGCAGGAATGCGACATGGCCCAGCATGCTCCAGTCGAAGGTGCCCAGCGTGAGGCCGCGGATCAGATCGACGCCGTGGTAGAGCGGTGAGAACCGAGCCACTCCCTGCAACCAACCCGGGTAGACGCTGAGAGGGTAGAAGGTGCCCGAAAACAAGAACAGCGGAAGTGTCACGAGCGTCACCATGTCGAAGTCCTGCCATGAGCGCATGAAGGTGGTGGTTGCCATGCCGACACCGGCGAAGCCGAAGCCGATGACCAGGGCGGCAGGAAGGGCCATGAGACCCCACCATGACGGCATCAGTCCGCCTACGAGCATCACGATCAGGAATCCGATCGCGTAGAGCGCGCCGCGCAACAGCGACCAGCCAATTTCGCCTACAGCCACGTCGCCGGGCGCCAGCGGCGTTGCCAGCATGGCGTCATAGATCCGACCGTACTTCAGTTTGAAGAAGATATTCATAGTGGATTCAAAGACCGCACCGTTCATGGCAGAGGCCGCCAAAAGGCCCGGGGCGACGAACTCTGCATAGCTGACGGGAGCCCCACCGCCAGTTGTCACATCGCCGACGAGCTGGCCGATACCCACCCCGATCGAGAAGAGGTAGAACACGGGCTCAAAGAACCCGCTGAAGACGATCATCCACATGCGGCGATAGACGAGCAGATTGCGTTCAATCAGCCGAATGGAATTGCGCGGGCGGAATCTGATGGGCGGGACGATGCGCCTGGTGAGGGTGCCAGACGTCATACGATCATCCGCCTGCGTAGCTGCCGCACCGCCAGGAGTGAGCCGGCGACGATCCACAGTCCGAGGTAGGCGAAGTGAAGGCTTGTCGGGAATGTCGGATCGATTCCGAGCGCCCACGCTCTGGTGAGCTCGACGCCGTGCCACAGCGGCGTCACATATGCGATCGGTTGCATCCAGCCGGGCAACTGGCTGATCGGGAAGAAGGTGCCCGAGAAGAGAAACATCGGCACGATGCCAAACCGGAACAGATTGGTCAGGCCCGTGTGGTCGGCCACGGTTGCCGAATACGCCGTGACGCTGGCGCCGAATGCCAGCCCGGTGACGATCGCGGGGATGATCGCTCGAACGGCCTCAGCCACGCCGGTGGCACCGAACATCACCATCACGAAACTGAAGATCGTGGTCATCATCAGGAGCCGCAGGGTCACCCAGAGCAGGTGCCCGGCGACCAGATCGCGCACCGCCACAGGCGTAGCCAGCACGGCCTCGTAGCTGCGGCGCCACTTGATCCCAGCCATCACCGGCCAAGCGGCGTCTCCGGCCCCGGTCTGCATCGCCGAAGCTGCCAACAGTCCGGGGGCGAGGAATGTGAGGTAGTCGAGTCCGTCGAGCGCCTGGCGGCCGGCGCCATCATCGACGAGCACGCCGAGGCCGACACCCATCGCGGCGAGGTACAGGATCGGGTTGAGGAACGTCGAGATGATGCTGCCCCGCCAGATCCGCCGATAGGTCCTGGCGTGGTTTTCGACGACCCGCAACGTTTCGGTGGCCGCCATCAGTCGATCAGCGACCGGCCCGTGAGGCGCAGGAATACGTCTTCGAGCGAGCTGCGGCGCGCCAGCACCGACTCCGGTTCGAGCCCTCGTGTCCACACTTCGTGGCTCGTGGCGTCTCCATCGTCGGTGTAGAGCAGCACTCGATCCGGCAGGACTTCAACCCTCTTGGCGAGCCCGTCCAGCCGTTCGGCAATGTCCGCTTTGGCCTCGTCGGGGAACCGAACCTCGAGAACCTCCTTCGTGGAGTACTCCTCGATCAGGCTGCGCGGCGAACCCTCCGCCGCGATCTTGCCTTTGTCCATGACGACTAGTCGATCGCACAACTGCTCGGCTTCATCCATGAAGTGAGTGGTGATGATCAGCGTCACCCCTTGCTGCTTCAGCCGATAGAGGCGATCCCAGAGCAGGTGACGCGCCTGGGGGTCGAGCCCGGTCGTAGGTTCGTCCAGCAGGAGCAGCTCCGGCTCGTTGATCAGAGCGCGGGCGATTGTCAGGCGACGCTTCATGCCCCCGGACAGCGACTCGACCTTGTCGTGGCGTCGCTCAGTCAATTCAGCGAAGGCCAACAGCTCCTCGATACGCGGCCACAGCACCGCGCGCGACAGCCCGAAATAGCGACCGTAGATGAGGAGGTTCTCGTCGACCGGGATCTCCTCATCGAGATTGTCCTGCTGAGGAACAACCCCGATTCGCGCTCGGATCTTGGCGCCTTCCCCCTCCGGATCCATCCCGAACACACTCAGATCGCCGCCGGCGATGGGCGACACGGCACCGATCATTCGCATCGTAGAACTCTTCCCGGCACCATTGGGGCCGAGAAATCCGAAGGCCTCACCGCGCCGAACCTCGAAGTCGACCGCATCAACTGCGGTGAAGTCGCCGAATCGTTTGGTGAGGCCCCGCGCCTCTACAAGGGGGGAACCATCCACGGCGCCAGCCTACTGACAGATTGTGAGGCGGTCAGACGAGGATCCTGCCGTGGCTGCCTGCCGATTACGATTCCGCAAATGGAACGCGACGACGCGTCATTCACCGAAGCGGTCATCGAGGTGTTGGATCGACTGCAACCCGGCGAGGTCATGGCCTACGGCGAGGTTGCGGCCGAGGCCGGCTACCCGGGTGCAGCCCGCGCCGTCGGCAACCTGCTTCGAATGACGCCCGGCGTCCCCTGGTGGCGGATCGTCACCGCAACCGGACGCTTGGTGCCGGGCCACGAGGTCGAACATGCTGCCCGGTTGCGCAGCGAAGGGGTGCCGGTAGCCCGGGGGCGAGTGACCCGCCGTTGAGGAGCCATACTTGGCGCTAACTTCTTCCGGAGTAACGACATGAGAGCGGAGGCTGGATGGCTACCCATTCGATCGTCGAGCTGATCAGACGCAAACGTGACGGGGCCGAACTCACGGCGGACGAGGTGGCGTGGATCATCACCGCCTTCACGTCGGAGGAAATCCAGAAATACCACATGTCGGCGCTCCTCATGGCGATCATGTTCCGCGGGTTGAGTGAGGGCGAACTGTCAGCCTGGACCAAAGCAATGCTGCACTCGGGTGAGGTTCTCGACCTGTCGGCGGTGCCGGCGCCAAAGATCGACAAACACTCAACCGGCGGCGTGGGCGACAAGGTGTCTATCCCGCTGGCTCCGATCGTCGCGGCGTGTGGCGTCGCGGTGCCGATGATGTCGGGCCGCGGTCTCGGCCACACCGGCGGCACGCTCGACAAACTGGAGTCGATACCCGGTTTCTCCCCCAATATCCTGCCCGCCGACTTTGTCACGGGACTGCTCGAACACAACCTGGTGCTGGCGGGCCAGACGGAAACGCTGGTCCCCGCCGACAAGGCGATCTACGCGCTGCGCGACGCCTCCGGCACTGTTCCTTCGATCCCGTTGATCGCCTCATCGATCATGTCCAAGAAGTTGGCGGAAGACCTCGACGGCCTCGTGCTCGACATCAAGGTCGGCAAGGGCGCTTTCATGAAGACCGTTGACGAGGCAACTGAACTCGCCGAGACCATGGGCACCATCGGTCGCCGCTACGGCACTGCCACCGTGGCCCATCTCACCGCAATGGATCAGCCGCTCGGTGACAAGATCGGCAACGCTCTCGAGATCGAGGAGTCACTCGAGATTCTGCGCGGCGGCGGCCCGGCAGACATGGTGGAGATCACCAAAACGCTCGCCGTCGAGATGCTCGTGCTGGCGGGTATTGCTCGTGACGCCGATGCCGCCATATCCATGGTCCGGCGCGTCATCAGTAGCGGTGCCGCACTGCGGAAATTCCGCGACGTGGTCGAGGCTCAAGGCGGCGATCCGGAGATCGTCGACGGCACCAGACCTCTCGTCAGTGCCGCCCATCGCCACACCCTCCATACCCGATCCGCCGGATACGTCCGCGAATGTGACGCTCTGGCGATCGGGATGGCCGTGGTCCGGCTCGGGGGCGGCCGGGTGGCAGCCGAGGACTCGGTCGACCCGGCGGTCGGCCTGGTGTTGGCCGCCAAGGTCGGAGACGCCGTCGCCGAAGGTGACGAATTGGCCACTGTGCACTACTCGACGTCGGATCAATTGGCGTCGGCACTTCCCCTGCTCGAACAGGCGTGGGCCATATCGCCTGACCCGGTCGAGGCCCCTCCGTTGCTGATCTCCCGCATATTGGGGAGATGAACAGGTAGCCTCGACGCCATGACTTACGAAGCAGCTGAAGCTGCCGCGCTGAGGATCGCCGAAACAACCGGTCGCCCGGCCCACGACGTGGGTCTCGTCCTTGGCTCTGGGCTCAGCGGATTCGTCGACGACCTGCCCGGCGCGGTATCGATGTCTACCGCCGACATCGGCTTTCCTCAGCCGAAGGTTGTCGGGCACGTCGGGCGGGCGGTCTCGGTCGACATCGAGGGCACCCGCCTGCTCGCATGCGCCGGCAGAGTGCACGCCTACGAAGGCTGGGACCTCGTAGATATTGTCATGGGCGTACGAACAATGGCGCTTGCCGGATGCCAGACGGTGATCTTGACCAATGCCTCGGGAGGCATCGGCGTCGGACTACAGCCAGGCGATTTGGTGGCGATTTCCGATCACTTGAACACCATCGGCCGCGACCCGCTCGTCGGCGACAACGACGACAGATTGGGGCCCCGTTTCCCCGACATGACTTCGGTGTATCCCCAGAGTCTGCGCGAAATCGTCGCCACGGCTGCTGGCATGGTTGGGATCGAATACCGTGAGGGCATCTACGCCTGGCAGCTCGGGCCGAGCTATGAGACGCCGGCCGAAATCGAGGTGTTGAAGCGTCTCGGTGCGGACATGGTCGGCATGTCCACCGTGCCCGAAGCGATCGCGCTGGCTCATATGGGCGTGCCGGTCATCGGCATTTCGCTGGTTACGAATCTTGCTGCCGGCATCGGGACTGGGCCGCTCTCTCACGAAGAAGTCACCGAAGCGGCGGGCGAAGCACGGGCCCGTTTCACGGCGCTGCTTCTGAACCTGATCCCCAGGATCCCTCTCGCCTGATCGCGTCTTTGCGGTGTCGGACAAACCACGTAACATCGCTGCGTTTCAACCAGGAGCGCCAAGCGTATGAAAATCGTTGTCTGCGTCAAGCAAATCCCGGACCCGGCGTCGCCGTATCAGCTGGACCCGGAAAGCTATTTTGTGGTCCGGCCCAACGATCAGGTTCTCGATGACACCGACCGTTATGGAGTCGAAGTGGCCCTGCAACTTGCCGACGAACTCGGTGACGACGCCTCGGTGACGCTGCTGTCGATGTCGCCGGGCGGAAGCCAGCAGGGTATTCGGCAAGCACTGGCGATGGGTGCCGACGGCGCCATCCTCATCGAGGACGAGACGCTGCGCGGTGCCGACGCCCTGACCACTTCGCAGGTGTTGGCCGCCGCAGCCACGCGAGCCGAGGCAGACCTGGTCATCGCGGGCACGGAATCAACCGACGGATATACCGGTGTAGTTCCCCAGCAGGTTGCCGAGCTAATGGGAGTACCGGCGCTCACGTTTGCCCGCAAGGTGGAGCACGTCGACGGCAAGATCCGCATCGAGCGCCAGACTCAGGCCGGCTACGACGTGGTCGAGGGAGCGCTACCGGCGGTGCTGTCGGTCACATCGGGCGTTGTGGAACCGAGATACCCCACCTTCAAGGGAATCATGCAGGCCAAGTCGAAGCCCGTCGAGACTTTGACGGCCGCCGATCTGGGGGTCACGCCGGACGTTCGCCAGAAGATCGTCTCGGTGGAGGCGGTGGAGGGCCGACAGGCCGGGGACATTATTGAAGATGACGGCGAGGGCTACCTACGCATCATCGAGAAGCTCGAAGAAGTGAAGGTTGTTTGATGAAGACCTGGGTTTTTTCAACTGAGTCAGATGGTGAGGCAGCCGGATCGGCCCTCGAAGGGCTGACCAAAGCGCGGGAATTCGGAGGCGAGCTCGGAGCGATTCTCGTTGGTGCCGGGAGCGATGCGGCGCTCGCGCAGCTCGGTTCGCATGGAGCGACCACAGTGCTCCACGCCGCCGAAGACAATTCATCCGCGGTCATCGCAGCCGGCATCGCGCTGGCGGTCGAAGCCGAGCAACCGGATCTTCTGATCTTCGGCACCGGCAATCTCGACCGTGACGTAGCCGGGCGATTGTCCGCCCGCCTCGGCAAGCCGGTCCTGGCCAACGCCGTGGATGTCACCGTTGAAGGCGACACGTTGCGGGTTGCCAACGAGATCCTTGGTGGCTCGACACTGGTCGTAACGGAGTTCGCCGGTGGGTCACCGGCAATCGTGATCACGCGGCCGAAGGTCTTTGCGGCAGAGCCCAGCGGACAAAGCGCTCCCGTGGTCACCGCCATGGAAACTCCCGAACTCGGGCACGCCGACGCTGTCGAGACGCTTTCCCAACACGCCGAAGTATCCGAGGGCCCCGATCTCGAGGCTGCCAACATCGTTGTTTCCGGGGGACGCGGAATGGGCGATGAAGCCCGATTCGGGGTTCTAGGTGAGCTGGCCGGTCTCCTCGGTGGTGCCGTCGGCGCCACCCGGGCAGTGGTCGACGCCGGCTGGGTGCCCTATTCGCTTCAGGTCGGTCAGACCGGCAAGACGGTCAAACCTGATCTGTACGTGGCATGCGGAATCAGCGGAGCGATGCAGCACCTCGTCGGCATGAAGGACTCGACGACGATCATTTCGATCAACAAAGACGCTGAAGCCCCAATCTTCGGCGTCTCCGATTTGGGAATCGTCGGCGACGTCCACACAGTCGTCCCGGCTCTCGTCGAGGCCCTAAAAGCACGCGGGTAGGCGGAATCGTCTCCGGCATATCCCGACTCGAGCGAACTCCATACGCGACGGAACCGGCGCCAGTGCGGCGCCGGTTCCAGTCCGGGAGCAAGAATTACCCACCAATGCCTGCTCGCCAATGTCCTCCATCGGAGTGCTGACATGGCGGCCTTAGCGACCCACCAAAACCGATGGCGTGAGGACTCCTACCAGTATCGGACCGTTGCCGCGCTCGCTTGAGAGACGCTCACGAGAGCGATTCGGGACCAAACGCGTGAGGCAGCAACTCTTCGAGCGGGTGTTCCCGCACGCCGTGTTCCGGGTCCTGAACGATCACACGCGTAACGCCGAACTCGCGCATCAGTTGCCGGCAGTTTCCGCAGGGGTAGCACTCGGCAACGGATAGGCAGCCGACCGCAATCGTGTCGATCTGACGCACGCCGGTTGTGGCCGCCGCCGCGATGGCAGCGGCTTCGGCGCAGATCGTCGAACCGTATGCCGCGTTCTCGACGTTCACCCCAACGAAGCGGCGCCCGTCGGCGGCAACGGCGACGGCGCCCACCAGGAAGTCCGAGTATGGGGCGTAGGCCGCCTCGGCCGCCCGACGCGCCACCTCCACCAGGCCGGCTGCATCTTCAGGAACATTGGTACTCATTGACCTGTTTATAGCTCATTCACCGACAAGCGCGTCGACATAGGCCACCGGATCGAATGTAACCAGGTGCTCGATGCCCTCCCCGACGCCGATGTACTTCATGGGGATTCCGAGTTCCTGCTCCACGGCCACGACGACCCCACCCCGGGCCGAGCCGTCGAGCTTGGTTATGACGAGCCCGGTCACCCCAACCGCCTCAGAGAACGCCCGGGCCTGAGAAAGGGCATTCTGGCCCGAGGTACCGTCCACAACCAGAAGCACCTCATCGATGGTGCCTGCTTCGCGGCGCAGAATTCGGGCGACCTTGGCGAGCTCATCCATGAGATTCGTCTTTGCCTGAAGTCTCCCCGCAGTATCGATGATCAACACGTCCGCGTTGCGGGCCTGAGCAGCCTGATAGGCGTCATAGGCCACCGAAGCCGGATCGGTGGATCCGCCTCCCCCGACGACCGGTACTCCGATCCGGGAGGCCCAGGTGCGTAGCTGGGTGTCGGCGGCGGCCCGAAAGGTGTCGGCCGAACCGAGAATCACGGAGTTGCCGTCATCCTTGAGGATCGACGCCAGCTTGGCGATCGTTGTGGTCTTGCCGGATCCGTTCACACCGACGACCAGAATCACTGCGGGGGAGCCGTCCGTCTTGAGTGAGCGATCCTTGTCCCCGAGAAGCGCGAGCAATTCGTCACTCAGTGCGGCGCGAGCTTCTCCGCCCGTCTCGGGGCGGCGGCCCTTGACGCCGGCTGCAACCTCGGTCGCGGCAGGTACGCCCATATCGGCTGCGATGAGCGACTCTTCGAGTTCGGTCCAGAAGCTGTTGTCGAGCTCCCCGCGCCGGAGCAGGGTGTTGAGCCTGTCGCCGAGCGCCCTCCGAGTCTTGTCGAGCCGCCGGCGCAACGAATCATCGGTGCCGGCCAAAGTCGGTGCCGTAC
>Ga0316187_10003027_pt1 | contig 14627 bp, 16 predicted proteins | sample CroRivburrow1_MG_FD_204927 | JGI IMG/M metagenome (GOLD analysis project Ga0316187, IMG submission 204927) | Coastal sediment microbial communities from Maine, United States - Cross River worm burrow 1 | ecosystem: Environmental > Aquatic > Marine > Coastal > Sediment | place: USA: Maine... | reverse complement strand
AACGTGATATTTCGGTAAAAAACTTTTCCCTGTCACTCAAGAACGCTTCATAGGTGATCACTTCGAAATCAAAGCCCATTTTTTCAAGCATCTCTTTTTCTTCCCTTACTCTTTCCTGTTCGATTCGAACTAACATTTCAAAATCATCAAGGTCGATGACGAAAGATGCCTCACTGGGAGTATAATTCTTCCGATTATAAACCCCTCGCTGTTGCGCAACCATTCCGGATATTACCTGTCTGAATGTGTTCTCACGTTCGAGGTAAAGAACCGAGTAGCCTCGCTGTTTGAGGAGCTCCTTCAAGCCGGGACACTCAACAAAATGGTTGGCCAACACCTTAAACCCGAACCGCTCCCCTTCACCTGCACTCAATGCAGCCTTCTCCGCCTCTTCAAGGTAATGATTCATCAGCTGTTTACGGGTCAGCAATCCGGCGGTTGGTACAACATAGAGCTCAAACAAGAAAAAATTAAATCTCAAGAACTGACTTACCCATGCACCATAAGGGAGAATCAACTGATCGAAGGTAATATGCTTATAGAACTCCTTGCCGTGCTCCTTGTAGGCCTGAGCAAGCCTTGGAGACCTCTCCAATTGGATGAACAGCTCCTGCATTGTCACTATTTCAGGGTGTTTCCCCAACTCATCAACAATCGCAGTTGAGCCGGTACGTCCACGCGTAAAAATAAAGAACTTTTTTGTGGTCATAGATCTAACTGCTCATCCATTCCAATCAACTTCAGCTCCTCCCTCAATTCAGTGCAGTTCGAAATAATTTCATCGGCCCTTTTATTTACCATGATGGTATATTCAGACCTTTCCGGGACAATATGATCGACTCCCAGAAAGCTGCATATTGGCTCAAAGAATGCATTTCGATCCGCCAGAAAATCTTCATACGAAACTTCAAGAAGCTCAAACCCCTTATCCCTAAGTAGCCTCTTCTCCTGACTGACTTGTTTCAAATCCCAGGCGATACGTTTGGTGAAGTTTTCAACATCGATATGATATTTTTCATCCGGCGGTGTGAAATTCTTGCGATTATAAATGCCTCTTGCCTCCGCCACCATTCCCGACAGGACTTTTTTCACTACATTTTTCCGCTCAAGGTAGATTGCTGCATAATCCGCCGCCAAAAGGCACTCATATAGCTCTGGCCATTTATAAAAATGGTTCACTAAAACCTTAAAGCCTATTGCCTCCGCTGTTTCTGAAGGGTTCTTCAGCTCATCAAGGTAGTGCGCCAACAACTTTTTTTGGGAATATAATGTCCCATCCCGGAAAAAAAGACCAAAACGCCCAAGCTTTAATGAATGAAACTGCCGATAATAGAACTCCATAGGCAATACTTTGTATGGATTCTCCACATGATCCAGAAATCTTGTGCCATATGTTTCATAGGCTTCCATTAATTTAGGGGCATTGACTCTATTGATGAACAACTCCTGATGGCAGGCGATCTGTGGATGCTTTCCTAGCTCATCAACAATTGCGGTTGAACCGGTACGACCCTGAGTGAATACGATAAATCCTTTCATTTCTGGCCTTTGATGATGTTCTGATATTCAGTCAGTGCCGGATCTGTATCACCATCAAACCTGATAGCGCCATGATCCAAAATAATCGTACGCGAACAGATATCCCGAATGATATCTTCCTGATGAGAAACGATCACAAGTATTTCACATCTGTCGATCATTTCAGTCATCCTCTCTTTAGCCTTCTTCACAAACGAGGCATCGCCTGTTGCAAACACCTCATCCAACAATAAAATATCTGGAGCGAGAAAGGATGCGACACTGAACCCCAGCCGACTTCTCATGCCCGACGAGAGATGGATTAACGGCTGCTCACTGAAATCTTCAAGACCGGAGAAATCGAGAATTTCCTTCTCCAGCTCCTTCACTTCAGCCCGTGCCAATCCCAGAATTGCGCCGTTCAGAAAGATGTTCTCCTGAACAGTCATCGCCATAGAAAATCCGGCTCCCAGCTCCAGCAGCGGAATGAGAGAGCCTACGATCTCGACACGCCCTTTTGTCGGTGGATAAATCCCTGCCATACATTTCAACAATGTAGATTTTCCGGCACCGTTGTGCCCCACGACACCCACACGTTCACCACTCGAAATTTTAAGGTCGACACCTTTCAAGGCTGTCATCCTGTTCCCAACGTGGCTATTCAGCTTCCCCCGATGGAAAAGCTGCTTTAAAACCTTGCCTATGCCTGAGGCGTGGGGAAAAGAGACTTCCAGTTCATCAATAAGGATAAGCGCATCATCAGACATGATACACCAACATCTTACCCCACTTCACATGTACAAACACACCGAGAAAGAAGGTTAACAAAGCCAATGTTGACGGAATCACAAACAGGCTCCAGTCAACTTCTCCTTGAAAATATATCGCTTGATGGAACAACTCAACAAAGTGCATAAAAACATTTAAATCCAGATACACCCTGTACTGTTCCGGAATCATAGAGATCGGATAAATGATGGGGGTTAAGTAGAAAAATGCCTGCGTAATAACATCTACAATATGCTTAATATCTCTAAAATAGACAACCGTGACACTAAATACCGCTGCCAAGCCTATGCAAAACAATAGCGTAACCGCCGCCGCCAGTGCGAAATAGCCCCAATGAGGGGATACGACAAAATCAAGAAACATTCCAACTACATTTAATGATAAGAAGACCAGAATAAAATTTATAAATTCGGAGAGCGTGACCACAACGGGGTATAAAAGAGATGGAAGCGCAACCTTTTGAACCAAAACTTTATTGGATAAAACCGACTCCCCACCAACCTTCAACGAGCTAACAACAAACCTCCAGACAATTAATCCGGAAAAGAGATATACAACATAATTCTCCATCCTCATCCGCATTAACAATGGAAAAATAAGAGCGATGGCAATCAATGTCAGTAAAGGGCTTAATACCGACCAGGCAACGCCCAGCAAAGAACCGGAATATCTTCTAGCTGTTCTGTCACGAAGCAAATTCCACCCAACCAGCCTAGCAGACCATGTTGCCTGAAGCAGGTTTTTCATCCCGGTTAGAATTGGGATTTCATCATGCGCGAGATATACAACCGTGTGTTTCATCGGCAAACAGCCTCGCACACTTTCTCTACTTGATCTGACGACATATGTGGACCAATAGGGAGACTCAAGATGGATTTACAGACGCTTTCAGCCACAGTAAATGAGCTACCTGCGAACTCTGACTTAAACGCCCCCATTTGGCTTGGAAGATGGGGATAGTGGATAAGGGTTTGCACGCCGGCATCTGCACACTGCTTCATCAGATCGTCGCGTCTTTCCGTTTTAATGACAAACAGGTGCCAGGCACTAACATAATCTTTTCGCATCTCTGGAAGCACGATATCCGCACCCGATAGTCGATCACGGTAGTGAACAGCGATGGCTTCTCTGCGTTTGTTCCACTCATCCAATTTAGCCAACTTAACTCTAAGAACAGCCGCTTGAATTTCATCGAGACGAGAGTTCACCCCTTTAAGCTCATGCTTATACTTTTCTCTGGAACCGTAATTCGAAAGCATCCGAACCTTGTCTATTAATGTCTGATCACTGGAAACAACGGCTCCGCCATCCCCCATCGCTCCCAGATTTTTACCGGGATAAAAACTAAAGGCTGCTGCATCTCCCAATGAGCCGGCTCTTTTCCCCTTATAGATTGCCCCGTGTGCTTGAGCTGCATCTTCAATAACCTTTATATCGTGCTTATGGGCAATGCGGACGATCTCATCCATATCTGCCGGGCAGCCGTAAAGATGAACGGGGATAACCGCTTTCGTTCTAGCCGTGATTTTTGACTCAAGTAACAATGGATCAATATTAAAAGAGCCCGCTTTCACATCCACAGGCACTGGCGTGGCCCCAACCCCGGATACCGCTAACCAAGTAGCAATAAAGGTATGGGCTGGCACAATGACTTCATCACCAGGCCCCACGTCATAGCCACGCAAAATGAGTTGAAGGGCATCAAGGCCATTCCCTACCCCTACGCAATGATCAACCGAACAATAAGCAGCGAATTCATCTTCAAATGAAGCCAACTCTTGACCGAGAATATACCATCCTGAGTTCAACACCCTATGGCATGCCGTATCAATTTCTGTTTTCAATTCTTGATAAGCGGCACTCAAATCCAGAAAAGAGACGCTACTCATCATTTACCACCCGCATCAATAATAAACGCTCCATAATCGCGATAGTAATCATTTTCGTCATACTTTTCAGATGCCAAGACCAAACAAACAGAGCCCGACGAAAAATTGGTGATATCCCTCCACATCATCGGGCAAACCAACAGTCCCTGACTCGGGCTATTCAAATGAAATGTTTTTTTGCTTTTACCATCATCAAGGATGACATCAAAGCTTCCACTCACTGCGACAATCAGCTGTCGTAATTCACGATGTCCATGCGCCCCTCGATCAGCGCCGCCCGGCACATCATATAGGTAATAAATCCTTTTTATGTCAAAAGGGATATGGTTGCCCCCTTCAACGAAAGTCAGATTCCCTCGAGGATCAGTAATTTTAGGTAGTTCAATGATCCTACACTGATCAAGCATTGTTTCTCACCTCAACCGCCGCCAAATAGAGCTTATATAGATTTTCTAAATACAATAGCAAACAGATCACCGCCGCAAGCGAGCGACCATTCAAACTTCTCAAGCCAAAACCTATCTAAACAACCGTAACAGTGCAGTATAATAATCCGCACCAGCTTCAATTATCACACCTAAGATCACCATGGAACATCGAGGTTATAATCATCGATTAACATCTGTTTATCTTTAGCAAAAAAATCCCCGGCAACCTGCTGAATCCTATCTTTGCCCGATTCGCTTACGGTATATTCACGCACATGTTTAGGAGAAAAATCAATTGAATCACAAGGTTCAATCCCGATAAATGAAAACACTTTTTGGAGCGTTTCTTTAGTGTTATTTCTCATATCATCACTAAACAGGATAAGGATATTTTCCAGGCCAAAGAGATTGGCATATTGCTCTATTTGCGGCGCATAAATCCCCCGACGAATTAATGCGGGCTCATCCCCCTCTCTTTCCCCATTCATGATACTCAGTTCATAATCCAGGAAATAGTCTATATCAGGAGAAACATTTCCTTCGGCTATCGGCATAAAAAACGTTTTTGCATCAGGATTTGCATCTACAAGCTGGCTGGCAAACCATGCGTTTCCAACTGCCTGTTTATACATATTAAACGCTGAGAATGCCCGGGATACGGGTTCCCGAAGCAAGATAACAATCTTCGCATCGGGACTAAATGCGTGAATCCTCTCAGGCGCTTTCGCATAATATAGATACGCAGGTGTAGAATCTAAAGCGTATTTCGCAGGGTGCGGCGAAGCAAAGAACGAAGAGTAATACTCCTCTCCTTTTTCATATGCAGACTCCACATCAAAGAAATGAGCTTCCTTACCGCTTGCCCCTGCTATATCAGGATGACAAGCAAGAAAAGAGTGCAGGGATGTTGTTCCTGCTTTTTGGGCCCCTACTATATATACAAAGCCACCGAACTCTTTTCTGAGAAAAATATTTCTGAGAAATGAACTAAAACCCTCATATTTCAAGTTTTATTCTCCCAAGGAAAAGCATCCCGCAGTGGCTCTACTCCAAGAAATGCACAATAACGGCCATATGCATCTTGCTCGGACAAATTAATAACAAGCAAATCATCGGGCCTGTCTCTGAAGTATTCTAAAACAGACTTGTTGTATTGGTCATAATGAGCAATTAACGCATCTTTGTTATAAAGGTCATCATCTAAAGTCCCGTAAACTTTTACGGCACGATAAACAAAGCCCTTGTTTACATACGCCACATTTCTCAATTCTTCTGCTGTAGGAATACCCCCCTGGCTTCCAAACGACTTTGAGTGGAAGCGGACTAATGATTGATACCATTGCTCTGGAGTATCCCGCACAGTCAGGATAAATTTACTATCAGGAAATGCTTGATCAAGATGCTTGAATGTCTCTGGCCAACTAAAAGGTATATCCTGAAACACCTGTGCAGTCTCACAGTAAGAGATGATGGGTTCAAAATTACCATCAAAGTAATATTGATCTGCTAATTTTTCGGCAGCCATCTGATCCCCGACTACGAAATCAAGATCTTCAAAAGATTTTTTCAATGACGTTGTGCCCGTTTTATTCAGGCCTATGCAGAAATATTTCATCCCCTCGACCCGCGAACGTTCATCTCTATCAGTTGTAATAACTGACTTTAATTTTTCCATGAATTTAATCATCTGATTAGTAGAGTGCTGATCAACTTAGGTTTAAAAACCTTTCCAATAATCAACAAAACCTTCGCGCAGGATTAGATACTCTTCCTGGAGTTCATCGTTAACTTGAATCACTTTCTCTTTAACTTCTTCAGCCGCGACCTTTAGCAGCACCCAGCTTTTAGCCGACAAACAGTAAATAGATGACTTATACCCCCATTCTTTCATTAAAAATTCCATGCTTTTGTTTGTATGAAAAGTAGTATGCACTGGAGGATCAAGATAAAACCAATCAGGATTTTTAGGAATATTTTCGCAGATAACTGTATGAATCACCATTGCTCCCTCATCATTTGAAACCAATGAGTTTATCTCATCAAATGATTGTCTATTTAGCAGATGCTCAAACAGCGCACTATTAACAACTGTTTTATAAACCGTAAGGTCTTCTTTATCTACATATTCCGAGAACTTCTCATCACGAACATAAGGGTCATACACGGGTAGATGCAAATCAGAATATTTCGCCAACACTCTGCTTAGAGTTCCATACCCTCCTGCGTAATCAATACAACTATTCATATCTACAATATTATTTTTAGAAAGAACATTTAACATCATCGCCTGATGTATATATGGGGGTTGATTAATACTACTCGTGGTATTCTCAAGTAAGTGATGGAACTGGTTGTTAAGCATAACCCATTCAGCATGACTTAGATCGCCATGTGTTTTAGACAACACCAGTCCACAGTGTTCACATTTATAATAGTCCACATCTCCAATTTTTGTCATTAACTCTTGATATGGGGTTCCATCATAACTTTTAGAAAAGAAATATTTCATTGGATGGTTACAAATGATGCAGTTCATACGCAATAGCCTTTAATTATCATTTTTGAAAATGAACAAACCTTAGTGAGGGTTTTATTCTTTTCGCTTATCCTAAATTGGCGGCAGATAAAGTTCAGCTTCGCCAGTGATGACTTTTTTGCCTTTAACAGTACATACTGTATCAAAAAAAACCCTTCGCTTCTCTCTATCTATTGATTTTACTATCACCTCAGCAGTAACCGTGTCATCTAAATAAACAGGCCTTAGAAAGTTCAAGCTTTGCGAAACATACACACAACCATATCCTGGTAACTTTGTTCCAAAAATTGCAGAAAAGAAGCCAGCCGATATCAAACCATGGGCAATTCGTTTCCCGTATCGAGACTCCTTGGCAAACTCATCACTTAAATGAACAGGATTGCAATCTCCTGACACTTCTGCAAACGCCTGAACATCTGCATCAGTTATCATTCGAGAGTAACTTTCTACCATCCCGACCTTTATGCTATCCATCCTATCGCCAGAAACCGTCATGCACTTCTCTTTATTATTTTTGCAGGATTACCAAAAACCGTTGAGCCAGCAGGAACATCTTTTGTCACCACAGCCCCCATGCCTATTATGGCCGACTCTCCAATGGTAAGCGGAGCACCGCCTTTCCCCGGTCGAATAACTGCCCCAGCCCCAACATATACATGATCTTCGATATTTACACGCCCATTACACTTAACACCTGGGGCGAAAGTTACATAATCACCTATTACGCAATCATGAGCCACGTAGCTATATAAATTTGCATGGAAGCACTTTCCAATCAATACGTTCGATGTGATGGTCACAAAAGGACTAAGGATTGACCCATCGCCTATTGTGACATCATCCATTATGACGCAATTTGAAGCTCGGATAGTCCAATCATGCAAGCCCACCAATTCTGACCTGCCCCTTAACAAAGCTCTTGCGTGGCTATCTGCTACTGATATTGCCATCCATTTCTTTTCCGCATCTATTTTCATAAATTCAGATAGTGAAAGGACTGCCGTGCCATTAATGTTATCAGCGCCCAGCATTTCGTCGTCAACAACGAAAAACAAGCTATCCAAACCTACGTTACTTTTCTGCAATTGTTCCCGAGCCAGAGGCATTACCTCCCGTCCGTAGCCACCTGCCCCAAATATTCCATATACATTTTTCACAACACAACCCCATATGTTTTCTCAATAGAAAGGCAGGAAAAAACCACTAAATTCATATCAGGATCAACTCTATTTTAGCAGCTCAGATAAAATAATTTCCGAAATCTTACGGTAATCATCCCCAAGTTCGGGATATAATGGCAAGCAAAGAATCCGACTGGCAACATCACGAGAAATACGACACGCTCGACCTTCATTCAAGAATGGCAAGGTATCAAGTGAGGGATAAAAATAACGCCTTGGAAAAATGTTCTCCGCATTCAAGGCATTTTGAATACGTTTCGTGGTCTCCTCATCTTTAAAAAGAACCGGGTAGTAACTGTGATTGCATGTCGCATCAGCTATCCATTGTTGATGAACCACACAATCGCCAAGCACCGAATCATATAGGGTGGTAAGTTCGGCCCTGCGTCGAATCACAGATTCCAGATCATCAAGCAGGCACAAACCCATCGCTGCCTGAAACTCATTCATTTTAGCGTTAATGCCTAAGCACTCAATTGATTCAGGGCCGACAATACCAAAGTTGATCATCTTCCTGGCCTTTTCAGCTAATGAATCATCTTGAATAATGAGAGCTCCCCCCTCAATCGTGTGAAACAACTTGGTTGCATGAAAACTCAATGTGCTCACATCGCCCCAATTTAAAACACTTTCGCCTTGGTACCTTACTCCAAAAGCATGGGAGGCATCGTAGATAACTTTTAAATTCTCTGTTTTGGCTAAATGTTCGATAGCATTCACATCACAGGGATTGCCAAACACATGCACGGGAACAACCGCGGATGTCCGAGGCGTGATTTTTTTCTTAATATCCTCTACATCAATATTGAAAGAGCCAGCGTCAATATCGGAAAAAACAACATCCAGCCCCTCCCATGCAAGAGAGCTTGCAGTGGCAATGAACGTAAATGGAGTGGTGATCACTTCTCCTTGAATACCTAACGCCTTATACGCCACCTGCAGTGCAAGCGTTCCGTTTGCTGCAAGAACCACATTACGTACGCCAAGGTATTCAGCCAGCCTTGTCTCAAGCTCCTGAACAAGCTCTCCCCGGTTAGTTAACCAGCCAGAATCAAATATCCTGTCAACGTAAGAATGAAATTTCTCTCGATTTGGGATGAGTGCTTTTGTTACATCGATTCTTTTCATGCAAAGCCTGAAAGAGTCCTGTCCCACAGGCTCCCTGTCTGAACAGGTGTTGCTATCCACTTAATTACGCACTTAAACATCACTAGCCGTAACCACCCCTTCAGATAAAATATATTTTTTATTACAGCATATGACTTCGTTATGTTCATTCAGCATCAATCGTGACCCGCACCGACAAACCCACCCACGAATACGAGCAGGATTACCGAAAACAAGTGCATGATCTGGTACATCCGATGTCACCACGCTGCCGGCACCAACCAGTGCATATGCACCAACTTCCAAGCCGGGAAGGATGGTCGCATTTGCACCTATGCTACATCCATTCCTCAGAACGGTTTTACCAAATTGATCCGGATAGATTTTACTTCGAGGCGTTCGGTCATTGGTAAAGGTGGCATTAGGGCCGATAAAGACATCATCTTCAACAGTGACACCATCCCACAGATAGACCCCGCACTTCACGGTGACCCGATCGCCGAGCGCAACCCCGGACTCAATAAACGTATGGTCACAAATATTGCAATCGCAACCGACCTTCACATCCGGAAGCACGTGAGCAAAAGCCCAGATGCGACTCCCTTTACCTATGCTTACGCCTTTCTCGACCAGCGCATTGGGGTGGATAAAGATATCTTCAGTCAAAATACCAGCTCACAGTCTTACGTATACCCGTTTCAAATGTCTCAGAAGGCTGCCAAGCCAACTCGGCATTCATCTTCTGTGCATCAATCGCATAGCGCCAATCATGACCTGGACGATCCTTCACAAAAGAGATTAATTTCTCATGCGGGGCATTTTCTGGAATCTTCTCATCCATCAACTTACAGATCAGTCGGCAGATATCGATATTCTTCCACTCGTTGATGCCACCGATGTTATAACACTCCCCCAATCGTCCCCTTCGAATCACTGCATCAATACCAGAGCAATGATCCATCACATAGAGCCAGTCACGAATATTTGTGCCATCGCCATAAACAGGGATCTGCTTGCCCTCAACGCAAGAGCGAATCACAGTCGGAATAAATTTTTCACCATGCTGGTATGGACCGTAGTTATTCGAACAATTGGTCGTGGTCACAGGTAGACCATAGGTATGAAAGTAAGCGCGCACCAGATGGTCGGACCCCGCCTTAGATGCCGAGTATGGTGAATTGGGCGCATAAGGGGTCGTTTCAGAAAAAGCCGGATCGTCCGCTTCAAGCGTGCCATATACTTCATCGGTGGAGATGTGATGAAACCGGCACTCGTGCTCGCCCCAACCTTTCTCTTTTTGCCAATAGTTCCGTGCTGCATCAAGCAAAGTGAATGTGCCCATCACATTTGTCTTCACAAAGATTTCCGGGCTAGAAATCGAGTTGTCTACATGGCTCTCAGCAGCGAAATGAACAACTGTATCAATATCATGCTCTCGCAGCAGCCGATCGATCAGCTCACGATCGCAGATATCACCTTGGACAAATTCATGCCGGGACGGATTTGGAAGATCTTTCAGGTTATCCAGTGATCCTGCATAGGTCAGCGCATCAAGATTAATGATTCTGACACTCCTGTCCGTCTCCAGCATATACCGCACGTAGTTACAGCCAATAAAACCGGCCCCACCTGTCACCAATAGCACTTTTGGATTAAACTCAGGCACAAACACACTCCCTCACTATCATTTCCCCTCTCGCAACCGGGCAATCAAATATTTTCCATAACTGGTTTTATCGAGCTGCTTTGCTAATTTACTTAGCTGCTCGTCATTAATAAAACCTACATCCCAAGCAATTTCTTCAGGACAAGACACTTTCAAACCCTGTCGCTTCTCCAAGACTTCTACAAACTGCCCCGCTTCCAGCAACGAATCATGTGTTCCGGTATCCAACCAGGCCGCACCACGCCCCATCCGTTCGACACGAAGCTCACCCTTTTCTAGATACATCCTGTTGATATCTGTAATCTCGTACTCACCACGAACCGATGGCTTCAGATTAGCGGCCATATCAACCACTTGATTATCATAAAAATAGAGTCCTGTGACGGCATAGTTTGATTTCGGCTTTAGCGGTTTCTCCTCCAACGTTTCAGCATTTCCTGACTCATCAAACGAGACAACGCCATATCGCTCCGGATCATTTACATGGTAGGCAAAGACAGAGGCACCCTTTTTACGCCTAGCGGCAACTCTCAACTGTTTGACCAAGCCATGCCCGAAAAAGATATTATCCCCTAAAATCAAACTACAGGAGTCTTTACCGATAAATTCACGCCCAATGACAAAGGCCTGCGCAAGACCATCCGGACTCGGTTGTTCGGCGTAGGAAAACTCTATTCCCCACTGAGAACCATCGCCCAGAAGATGTTGAAAAAGAGGAAGATCATGTGGTGTGGAGATAATCAGAATTTCACGAATGCCAGCCAGCATCAGCGTTGAAATGGGATAATAGATCATCGGCTTGTCGTAGACCGGCATGAGTTGCTTGCTGACGGCTAAAGTTAAAGGGTGCAGCCGTGTACCAGAACCTCCGGCAAGGATAATCCCTTTCACAATTCTCCTCCCTCCAAAGTCATATCAGTCGAAGAAACAACAAATTGATGATCAGCTAAATAGTTAATCACCTGTTGCACCGAAGCGGGCAAATCCAACACTCCTGTGTTTACAACAATTTCAGCTGATTCAGGCTCTTCATAAGGTGAAGAGATTCCTGTGAAATCCTTGATCTCGCCAGCACGTGCACGCTGGTACAACCCCTTCACATCCCGACTTTCACACACTTCCAATGAGCTATTACAATAGATTTCAATAAAATCATCCCCCAACAACTTGCGTGCCTGATGTCGGTCACTTCGGAAGGGGGAAATAAAGGCTGTGAGAACCACAACACCTGCATCCACAAAAAGTTTAGCAGCCTCGCCAATACGGCGGATATTTTCCCTGCGTGCCACATCGGAAAAGCCGAGATCTCCACATAAGCCATGTCGAACATTGTCGCCATCAAGAACATAGGTTCCTACACCCATTTGAAACAAGCGCTCTTCCACGGCATGGGCCAAGGTTGATTTACCCGCCCCTGAAAGGCCTGTAAACCACAACACAGCACTCTTGTGACCATTAGCTTTTTCGCGCATTTCGCGAGAAACCTGCGACTCATGCCAGACAATGTTTTTATTCATCAACTCTCCCCAGAATATATTACCGATCACCCTATTGGGCAAACTGAAAAAACATAGAATTTCATTACATTCGCCAAAGATTCAGCATATCGATACCCATCATACTACGATTAAAAAGTGCCTTCACATCCATGATAGGTGCACCAGATTTAACCATGCTAGCCACACTCTTGGAATCCAAATGACGGAACTCCCTGTGAGCCACCGCTACAATAACGGCATCAAGACTACGAAGTCTCTCGATCGGCAACACCTCTATACCATACTCGTTCTTAGCATCTACAGGATCAGCAATAGGATCATGAACAAGCACCTTAACTCCAAGTGATTCAAGCTCTTGGATGCAGTCAATTACTTTAGTATTTCGAAGATCAGAACAATCCTCTTTAAATGTAAGACCTAACACACCGACTCTGGCACCTTTAACACACACACCAGCACGAATCATCTCAATAATGGTCTGTTCAGCCAGCCAGCGCCCCATGCCGTCATTAATACGACGAGCCGCTTTGATGACTTCCGGCCTGAAGCCTTCGATCTCAGCACGATGAGTCAGATAGTAGGGGTCTACACCAATACAGTGGCCACCAACCAGGCCCGGCCTGAATGGAAGAAAATTCCATTTGGAACCCGCCGCTTCAAGAACATCCTGCGTATCAATACCTAGCTTATGAAAGATAAGAGCTAATTCATTGATCAAAGCAATATTGACATCGCGCTGCGTATTCTCGATCACCTTCGCAGCCTCAGCTACTTTGATCGTTGCCGCACGGTGAACACCCGCTTCAATCACCAGTTCATAGAGCTGGGCAACCTTCTCTAGCGTCTCTTCATCCTGCCCTGAAACCACCTTCACGATAGTTTCCAGACGATGAACTTTATCTCCAGGATTAACCCGCTCAGGCGAATATCCGACCTTAAAATCGGCACCACATTTCATGCCTGATTCGCGTTCAAGAATGGGTACACACTCCTCTTCGGTCACACCCGGATAGACGGTCGATTCAAAAATAACGATTGAGCCCCGCTTCATATGCCTTCCGACTGTTTCGGAAGCCTTGATGACCGGTGTCAGGTCTGGACGGTGAGCGTTATCAACCGGCGTTGGAACTGCCACGACAATAAAATCAGCTGTGGAGATATCACTAGGATCAGTCGAATAACTGAGTTGACCAGCCCGAACAAACAGCTCTTTTTCCATCTCACCTGCAGGATCATAGCCATCACGATAAGCAGCTATCTTTGTCTCTACGACATCAAAACCAATCGTTGGCATGATGCGCCCAAAGGCTAAGGCCAAGGGTAGCCCGACATAACCCATGCCGACAACAGCTACAGTTGTTTTACTCAATTAAGATTCCCTCCCATAGGCATCGTCAAAGCGCTCAATATCATCCTCACCGAGGTAGTCGCCCACCTGCACCTCTATAATCTGCAAAGGGATTCTTCCATAGTTGGCCAAACGATGCTTTTCACCAATCGGGATATAGGTACTCTCATTCTTCGCAACGGTAGCGATTTCATCACCTCGAGTGACCGTCGCAGTACCGGAAACAACAACCCAGTGCTCAGAACGATGCTGATGACTCTGAAGACTCAATGATGAGCCTGGATTCACTTCGATACGTTTCAACTTATAACCACTGGAATGATCCTCTAGCACCGTATAACTGCCCCACGGGCGTATAACCGTTCTGTGTTCAATATGTTCACGGCTGCCACGCGCCTTGATAACATCGACAATTTCCTTAACCCGCTGACTCTCTCCCCTCTTTGTAAGAAGTATGGCATCAGCTGTCTCCACCACGATTACATCCTCAAGACCTACCGCTGCCAACAGCTTTGATTCACTTCGAATCAGGGAGTTTGTACAATCAAAATCAAGTACATCGCCAAGCAAGGCATTGCCCTGACCATCGTGATCGGAGATATCATAAACAGCATCCCAGCTACCCACATCCGACCAGCCGATATCACATGGAATAAGTTTAACTTT
>Ga0316187_10003026_pt1 | contig 14627 bp, 14 predicted proteins | sample CroRivburrow1_MG_FD_204927 | JGI IMG/M metagenome (GOLD analysis project Ga0316187, IMG submission 204927) | Coastal sediment microbial communities from Maine, United States - Cross River worm burrow 1 | ecosystem: Environmental > Aquatic > Marine > Coastal > Sediment | place: USA: Maine... | reverse complement strand
CTGAACATTGCCCTGCACGTACTCGGCGACTTACGGGAACACCCGCGAGAGCCACGCCTTGCCCTTCGGTCCCACAAACAGCGTGTCGTTCAGGTTGCGCACGATGTTCGCCAGCCCCTGCGACGTTCCCGAGTAGTTGCGCCCACCGCGCACCGGGTTCGTGATGCGCTCTGCGGTGCGGAAAAACTGCGTGATGAGGTTGCGCTCGCTTTCGTTGAATAGCGTGTTGACGACCGGCGAGGCATCTCTCAGGGCCCGCTCCCAGGCGGTCTTCGCCTTCGCGCCGCTGACGGAAACCTGCCCGCCGGCTTGCGCGCCCTCGAGGTTCGCCCCAAAGCGCAGGAACGCCTCCTCGCGCAGCGCCTGCCATGCGTCGGAGTTTCGGCCCAGCGTCTTGCGCAGCTGAAATAGCTCCCTGGCGAGTTCAGGCTTGCTGGCGAAACCTAAATTCGCTCGACCGAAGATCAAATTACTGGCCGCTTCGGGCGCCACCACAAGACGACTGCGGCCACCGGCCGCCTCAGTCTCAACAAGGTCCGCCACAAGGTCGCCGCGCCCCTGGAAGCGCGACCCCATGTTCCGCCTGCCTTTGATGCCGCGGAGCCAGTTGCGCGCCGCGGTCTCATCACCCGCCAGCAAATGCGTTTTAACGGTGTCTTCTACGTTTGCGTCGAAGGCCCGCACCAAGTCCCTTAGCCCCGCGCCTGTTTCTCTGTCGCCGGCGTTGTTTGCCAGCTTGCTAATGCGGCTGCGCCAGTTGAACAGCGTGTCCACCGACAGGTCGCCTTCCGCCGCCGCGTCGCGCAAGTCTTGCAAGCGCCCGCGCACCCCTTCGTTGTGCAGGTAGTCCTGAGCGCCCTCGTTCAAGCGCCCCACGAACTCGTCGACGCCGCCGCCGGACACAGCCGCTGGCGTGGCCCTGGCGCGGTCGTAGAGCGTGTCCACGGCGCCCCTGGCGCGAGCCTCCTGCGCGAGCAGGTTCGCCTGCGCCATCTCCCCGGCCTCGCCCTTGCCGGTCACCCGCCGCTGGCCGCCTCCGACAATGCTCTGAATGGCCGGCACGTTCTCGCGGATAGCGCGCGCCTGATTGTTCTGGGCCTGCTCCGCTATCTGCTGCGCGGCCTCGCCGAACACCCCGTCACGGGCCTGGTTCTCGGTCATCTGGTGGATCGGCGAGCGCGTTGCGCTGCCCAGCGTCTCCGGGATATCCACCGGCAACGTCTGACTCTGCGCATAGCGCGCCGCGGCGAGCGGGTCGGTACTCCGGCGCATCAGGTCGGCGAACAGCGCAGCCTGCTCCCCGGTGAGCTCGATGCCCTCCTGGCGCAGCGCCTCTGACACCTCCGGCCTGACCGTGCCGGTGGCGTCCAGCACCGACTCACGGCCAGCGGAGCGCAGCGCCACGTTCCCCATAGGCCGAAGCAGCTCCTCCCCCGCAGCACCGCCTACGCCGGCCATGACGGCCCTGGGGACACTGACCCCCTGCTGCGACCCCGCGGCCCCGGCTGCGACGTCCAGCGCGCCGCTGGTGGCCGCGTTGAGGCCCAGCAGGCCCGCCACCCTCGACAGCAGCCCGCCGGTCGCCTGAACCGCCACCCGGCTCGCGGCGCCATAGGGCACGGTCTGCGCCGCCAACCGAAGCGCGTCCTGCTGACGAAAGCCCGGCTTCCAGGCGTAATACTGCTCGCCCTGCCAGTTGATGATCGGGTTGCCCTGGCTGTCCTGGCTGGCCGTGGAGCCGGGCAAGTTGGCCAGGGCGATGTCGACCACCTGCGCCGGCTCTGAGGCGGCCATGATGCCCATGCGCAGCGCGTCCTCGCCGCCGCCACCGGCCGAGGCTGGGCTGGCAAAGCCCATGCCGCCGGGTGTCTCCACCCCGGACTGTCCGATCACCTGCATGATGTCGGGCATGTCGGGGAAGTCCATCTGCCCCTCGCCGGTCACAAAGCGCCGCAGACCGCCGGTGGCGCGCTGGAACGCCTCCCCGCTGCTCAGCACCTCGCCTTCGCCCTGCGCCAGCGGATACTGCCGCGGCATCGTGCCACCTGGCATGAACGTCGGGTCCACGGTCGGGTCGACGCGTGAGCCATTGTCGAGCCATGACATGTCCCCGCCGGGCGCCTGCGGTGCACCAACACCTGGCGCCGGCTGCGCGAGCCCAGGGTCGGGCGCATCGACCAGCCGCGAACCTTGGTCAAGCCAGTCGGTGTCGCTCACAGCCTTTGTCTCCGCTCACCTCTTGGACCCACGAACCACATGCCAGGCTTGATCTGCTCGAGCTCGGCCGGGTTTGTGACCCTGGGGAGCTGCGCCGGGTCATATTGGTCGGCGAACATGTCCTGCGCCTGGAAGTTCTGCTCCAGCACCTCATAGAAGCCGTCGTCCACCACCCCGCTCGGTGACTGGGCGCGGTACTGGCGCGCAAGCAGGGCCACCTCCTTGTCGCGCTGGATGAGCCGGCGCTGGAACTCCAGCATGAGCTTGCGGCCCTCCCTGGTGGTCCCGAGCCCTGCGATCATGGACGTCAGGAACTCCCGGTCCTTGTCCGACATGGCCCCGGGCATACCGGCCCCGCCGGCCGGGTTGCGCAGCTGCAACGCCATCTCGTTGGCGAGTGCCGTCGCCGCTTCCGCCTGACCGATCTGGGCCTCATTCGACAGGCCAGCAAGCCAGGACATTTTCTGCGGGTCGAAGCCCATTCCGCCGAGCGCCTTGGAGAGCGCAAGCTTCGTGGTGGCGAATGTGCCGGTCTGCACGTTCTCGAGCAGCCGGTCCATTTGCGACAGGTTGGCGAGCCGCTTGGTGCCTTCCATGGCCGCCTGCTGCATGCCCGTGTACTTCGCTGCCCAGTCTTTGCCGATCTGCGTTCCAAAAGAGCCCTGCGACTTCTCGCTGACGATGCTCGGGCCACCGACGCTGACGGTGGTGCCGCGCTTGCCGGCCTCAGTCGCGGCCACGTCTCGCTCTCTGAGCCCGAATTCACGCTCTCTATTCTGCTGCGCCAGCTGCTTCGGCACTTCCAGGAACGACATCGCCACCTCGCGCGCGCCCTCCGGCGTATATACCCCAGGCATGGCGTTCCAATCGAAGGCGCTGGCATGCTGGGGGTTGATGTTCGTCTTCAAATACTGCAGGCGCTGGTCCCAGTCAGCCTGATTTTGGGCACCGCCAAGAACCTGACCGACCGTGTTGAACGTCTTGCTGAGCCCTTCAACGTCGAACTCTTCGGGCGCGTTGAGCTCCCGCTCGTCCGCGGCTCGGTCGTAGTCGAACTGGTTGCGCTTCATGTCGAGCACATCCTGGCGCTGGTTCAGCGCTGTGCCGCTCGCGAGCGTCTCAGCAGGCCGGAAGGCATTCGCCCCCCTGACGGCCATCGGAATGCGTGCGTCGATCGGCATGTCAGTACCCCTTGCGCCCTGAGCTGTCGTAGCTGAACGAGCCCAGGTTGCCCCACGAGCCCGACGAGCCGACACCGCCGTCGTCGCCCTCACCGCCGCCGCTGCGGAGCAGGTTCTTCAGCTGCAGGTAGTTGCTGATATTGCCAGCGGCGCCGGTCAGTGCATTGGATCCGCCCACGGTCCCGGCCGCGGTCGCGTTGCCCGCCTGGCCAAGCAGGTCTGCGCCGCTGCGGGCGAAGTTGGCGCCGAATTGCCCGGTCATGCTGGCAGCCCCCATGCCCGACCCGCTCAGCCCCGTTAGATAGTTGTACTGCCGGTCCTTTTCCGCGGCGTCGCGCGCCCATGCGCGGCCGTACTCGTCGCTCGCCGTGCCCTGGCGGAAGCGCTCTAATCCCTTCAGTGCGGCCCCGGAGAGTTGCATGCCGCGAGCCGCGGCGGAGTTCTCGATGCCCTTGCGGCCCTCCTCGACGCGGAACTGATAGCCGGGGTCTTCGCGGAAGTCCTCGCGGCTGAATGGCCGCACGAGGCGCCCACGGCCACCGACCAAGCTGCCCAGCTCATTGATCGCGCTTGCGCCGATCGTCTTCCACGGCGCTAGGTCGCGGCGGGTCGTCTTCCACATGTCCTCCTGGAGATCGAGACCCTCCCTTGCCGCCGCGGCCTGCGTCGACGCGGCGCTCTTCGCGGCCTTCTTGCCCATGAGGCCGCCAAGGAGTGAGCCCCCGACGGCAAGTGCTGTTCCTAGCGCCATGACCCGGCCCTCGTGTTCTTCATACTGTAGACCCGCTGGCGTTGACCCAATTGGTTCCGTCGTACCACACCGGGTGCCCCAGCGTGTTGTCGAAGTAGCGCCGCCCGATGTAGAGCCCCGCAGTCGGTCGCTGTGCCGTCGTGCCTGACTGCTGCATCCATGTGAGCAGCTGCGACACCCGCGAGGACCACGTCAGCCACGGGCCCGATGCCGCGATCTCCGGGTCGGTCGTGATCTGTCCGCCTGGGCCCGGGAGGCTCATCCTGCATCAACCCACGCGCCGGCGAGCGCAAACTTCACGTCATCGGCGTTGCGGATCCGAAAGGTCCATTCGTAGGCGCGGCCCAACCGGCGCCACACCGCACGCGTTCCGCGCACCCCGATCTTGCCCATGTCCGCCCAGCGCTCCGGGCCCCAGGTGGAGCCACCGTCCTTCGACACCTGCAGCATGAGCTGAGGGTCGGAGCTGTTGCCGGTCTGCATGCCAACGCCTGTTTGCATGTCGACCCACAGCCTGCCCACGGTGATGAACTCCTCGTTGAATATGTGGCGGCTCTGCAGCTGCCGGGCGAAGCCCACGCCATTGTCGGTGTAGAGCTCTGCGTCGACGGAATACAAGTTGCCGTTGTCGTAATCGCTGACGATCGTCTTGTTGATGAATTGCTCGGAGATCTCCGCGCGATGCCGTGCGCCGAGCGCTGCGTACTCAAACTTACTCCACAGCCCCGATTGCAGGTCGAACGCCCACGTCACCTGCGGGTCCGGGAAGTTCAACACGTAGAACGTGTGCCCCGCCGCCGTGAACGTGTGGCCGGTGGTGCCGCTGACGCTGTTGTAACCGTTGATGATGCCGTCAAACTCGGGGTTGCTGATCACCTGCGGCACGTAGCCGTTGAGGCGCACCACCTGCACCTGCCCGGTCCTGTTCTTCGCCAGCCATGCGATGGTGTTGCCAAAGCTCGCGACGCTCCAGCGCGCGGCCAGGCCCCACTCGACCGTCGAGCCGTCGATGCGTGCGTAGGGGAAGTCGAGCGCTCCGATGTTGCTCCACGCCTCCATGGACGTCTCACCGAACAGGATCACCTCGCCCTGCTCGACATAGACGCGAACGAGGTCGTCGGAGAAGCTCTCCGCGGTGGCGAACTCCAGCGCGTCCCATGAGGTGCCGTCATACGATGCCGATATGTAGAACTCGCCGGTGGCCGGCTTGTTGACCAGAAAGCGCCCGCCCTGGAACGCGCACGTGTCCGCGCCAGGGAAGTCAGCGTCGACAATAGCGGTCAGCGTGTCCGCCACAATGTCGTAGATGTAGCCGGTAGCGCTGCCGTCGACGATCAATATCTCGAATCCGTTGTCGACCATGTCGACGCGCCCGGTGGACGTCCCAATCGTGTCGATCGCCGTTTCGGTCGCGGCGTTGTCCAAGCTGTAGAGCGTGTCCCCGCGCACCACGTAGATCAGGTCGCCCACGGCGTGCATGCCGCGCGCTGGCAGGGAACCGCCGACCTTGAACGCGGCCAGGCCCGGGCGCTGGTGGAAGCTCATCCGCGTGCGGTCTTCCTCTGGGCGGAGCTCAGCGTAGACGTTGATGCGCTCCTGCGCGGTCACGCGGGTGGACTTGCCGGTCTGCTCGACGCCGAAGAGTGTGAACCTGGACACTGTTAGCCTGCTCCCGGTTGTGCTAGGCTCGGGAGGCCATGAGACACATCAACCCGCCCATTCAGTTTGGCAACGTGTACTGCGCGCAGTACGTGTTTGGCTATACGACTATGCACCGGGAGCCCCTGGGCGAAGCTGATTGTCATCCGAGGGTGGTGCCATTCGAGAAAGTACCCCTACTGCGATGGCCGGAAATAGTCCCTTCGCGGCGCCCGCCCGAACGGCCTTGAGCCCGCCGGTCTTCCAGGCCTGCAGAAGGGCCATGATCTTATCGTTTGGGATCCCGCCGGCGGCCTTCAGCTCGGTGTAGGCGTCGTGCATCTCGCCCATGAGAGCGCGCGTGTCCGGCGAGTCCGCGTGCTGGCGCATGAGCGGGACGTCCGGGTTGTCGATGGCCTGCAGCATGTCCGTGGTGACCGGTGAAGGCGTGTCGATGTCGGGACCGCCCCATGGGTCTTTGCCGCCCCACGGCAGCTCGTCGAACAGCAGCGTGCCACCACCGTCTGGCTGGCGCCCAACCGTGCCGCGGGTGAACTCTGCGTCCTCGCCGAGCATGCCCTTGAGCGCGGGCTCGACCTTACTCTGGAATTTCTGAGAGAAGCGATACTTCGGGTCCGGGGCGCTGCCCTGGTTGTGGAATAGCACCGCGAAGCCGCCGTCCTCGGTGTTGATGATGGCCAGCTTATCCATCGCGTCCTCGCCGAAGGTGTCCTCGAGCTCCTTCACGAGGCGCTTCGAGCCCGCGGCCGTCAGCGGCTTGTTCACGCGCACGGCGTCCTTCTTGCCGCCCTTTCCGACCATGTTTGCGGCGACCGCGTTCTGGCCGAGAATGGTGCCTCTGATCTTTTCCTGCGCCGCGACGCGCCCTGACGTCACAGGCGCGATCGTGTGGTACGGCTGCGCGCCGACGGAGCGCGAGGTTATGCTGGGGTTCGTCTCGAGCTCGCCCGCTGGAGTGCGGTACACGCCCGCGCCCCGGGTGACCGGCATCTGCTGTGTCGTGCCCGTCGCTGCAAGCAGTCGGTCGCGCCCCTCGGGGTCGACCAGCACGTTCGACGCCTTCTCGTGCAGCTGTTGCCGCAGGCCCTCGTCGGCGCCCTCGAAATGCTCCGCGCGCGACCCCGGCGCGGTCTCCCACGTTTGATAGGTGGTCTGGCGCGGCAGGTTGCCTTGCCAGGTCTCGTTCTCCGACACCCACCGCGGGGTCTTGTTCTCATAGCGAGCCTTCGTGGCCGCCCAGTTGAGCTCTTGCGCCTCCTTGGGCCGTAGCAGCTCGCCACCGCGGCGCTGCTGCACGATCTCAGCGGCGCGCAGCCGCAGACTGTGCAAGAACTCGTGCTGCGTGTCACCTGCAGAGGACACTTTCGGCTCCGTGCCGTACACCGAGTGCACCTCCCATCGGTCATTCGCGCCGAGCGCGTTCACGTCCCCGCGAGCCGCCGATGCGTACTCTTCGATCTTCGGCCCCTCGACGACGTCGTGCGCTTTCCCGCCGCGCCCGGTGTGCTCCATCATGCGCTCCATGAGCCGGTCCTGGCGGCGGTACTGGCCAGCTTGCAGCGGGTTTCTGGATGGCAGCGCAACAGACTCGCCAGCCGGCGACGTCATGTACCCGCCGGGCGTCCCCTGGCCCATGTCGGCCTGCTCGATCGCGCGCGCCGACATGCTGCGCTCGTTGACCACCTTGTTGCCGGCGCTGACGATGGCCGAGCTGCCCATGATGTTCTCGGCAGTCGGCACGTGCCCGCCTGAGAGTTCGTTGATCACGCGCCCGGCGCCCTCGTAGAAGTACCCAGGCTCCACCCCGTCGTTCAGCGCCTCCTCGATCCGGTCAGCGTACTGCGCCGCGAGGCGGTCGAACTGGCGCGGCGTCTTGATGCCCTCAGGCGCGCCGATGTACTGCCCCGCGTTGGCGCCGCCCTTGATGCGTTTTAGCTTTCGCTTGGGCGTGATGCGCGAGCGCCACGGCTCGGGCCTCGGCGGCCCCTCCAGGGCGTTCTGTGGCACCTTCGTTGCTCGCCGTCCTGCCGCCAGCGCATTGCGCGGCATCTTGCCGCCGATCGACGCCAGCATGCCCGCACCGGCCTGCACCGGGGCCCCGAAAGCGGTGCCCATGCCACCGCCCTGCAGCGTCTCCGACAGCGCGTTCTGGACCATCTCCTGGCGTGTCGGGCCCACCGCGCGCTCGAAGTCCGACAGCGGCACACCGAAGCGCTCGATCTCCGCCATTTGCTGGTCTTCGTAGTCGTAGAAGTCGCGCAGCCGGCGCTTGCTCGCCAGTGCATTCATCTGCGCCGGCGTCGCCTGCGAGCGCATGAGAGCGTTGCCGCGGCTGGTCAATGGTGTCGGCATCAGAAGGCCTCCAGAAGGTTTTTCTTCAGGGCGCGACCGACGCCGCGGTATGCCTCGGCCATCTCATCCACCGAGGCCCTGCTGCGGCCACCCATGAGGCCGGCGTACTTCGCAGCGGTGTACCCGGGGATCGCCACCAGCTGCTCCGCGAGTCCGTATATGGGCCGCTTGCGCACGCGCATCTCAGCGTAGGCGCCGTGCTCCTTGGGTCCGAGTACGTTCTGCCGGGGGTCGTTTTTCGGTATCTCACCCCGCGCGCGCAGCAGCTCGTAGAAGGCGCGCTCCTCCTCGGTCAGCTCGTCGTCTTCGGGGCGACGCACGCTGGCCACGCGCTGCAAGCTTCCGCCCTTGTGGCCGGCGCGGTAAGGCTCCAGAAAGTTTGCTGGCACGTCACTCACCCGTCCGGTAGTCGAAGGTTTCGCGCCGCGAGCCGATGTAGGCCGGCTCGATCACCGGGTTCGGAACCTCGACGTTGAGCCGCTTGATGCTGCGCATGGTCGACGCCGCGCGGATCCGCACGCTCTCCGGCAAAGGCCGCTGATACTCAGGCGCCAGCGACAGCGCCAGGTTGAAGACCAGCATGTCCTCGTAGCCTGGCGGCAGTGCGATCTCCGTGGTCGCCGCTGGGAAGCTCTGCAATTGCTCCCACGTCTGCAGGTACAGCGTCGCGGAGTCGGTGGGCACCTGATACACCCAGAGCGTCGCGATGGGGAAGTCTGGCTCCAGGTACACGCGGTCCATGATCGCGGTAGCGAGGCCCTTCTGCTGGATGCGCGCCCACTGCGCCGAGGTCATCACATGCATGGGGTAGTCGCTGTTGCCCAAGCGCTGCCAGGCTTTCTCGATACGCAGCGGGCGCACCGTGTCGAAGTCGCCGCTGGGGCCAATCGTGCGCGACTGCGTCGCCGCCGGCCAGGTGTAGCTCGAGGCCTGGATATGATAGATGGCCAGGCGCTGCGTCGTCATGAACTCGAGCATGGCGTTGAGCGCGGTTAGCCCATCGGTCTGCTCGTCAGCGGACGGAGTCTCGCCGCCGCCAAGGGCGCCTATCAGGCGCATGGACCGCTTGATCATGTCCAGCGCCGTTGCGGACATGGCTCAGTCAGCCAGCAGGTTGTGGGTGTCGACGGGCGGCTTCTTCGGGGTATTCGAGCGCTTCGCCGGCCTGACCTTCCAGCCGTTTTTCTCGTTCCACTCGCGGTGCTCTTTGGAGTAGACCGGCATCTCGCCGTGCTCCTCGCTGACCATCCAAACTTCTTTGGTGTTGCGCGCCATAGCTCACCTCTTTGTTGAAAGGCCCGGGGGCCGAAGCCCCCGGGTGAGTGCCCAGGTGGGCGGTAGCGTTAGCCGGTGATGCGACAGCCGAGCTCGGGTCGGATCGTTTTGTACCCATACAACACGTCGATGCGGCACGGGATCTTATCCGTCGCAATGTCGTACTGGCGCACGATACGCATGCTGATGCCGTCGAACACCTGCCTGCTGGCGAAGTGCACGCCCTCAGGCATCACAAGGTCGGCCGTGGCAAACGTCGCCACGTTCTTGTGGTAGGCAAGGTGCTGCTCGTAGTCAGTCGACAGCGCCCCGCTGGCCGTCACCGCGGCATCGTTGGCCGGCAGCGCAGACACGTTCTGCTTGGCGCCGGTTGAGTACAGCGGCGGGTCGAACGTAACCAAGGTGGTAGTCGCCGCGGTCACGACGAACTGTTGCAGAAAGCCGAAGTCCTGCTTCGTCTCGGCATGCACCGCGTTGACGCCGGCGATGGTGAAAACGGAGCCGACCGACAGAGCCGCGGTGAAGCCGTCGACCGCCACGGAGGTGTCCCCCGAGGCGATGGCCGCACCCGCGTCATCGATGGCACCGGCCACGTCGGCGCCGTTGGAGTGCACGTACACCTTCTCGTTCTCGAACCAATTGAAACCGGCATGACGGCCGATCAGCCCGTCCAGGTACGCCTTCGAAACCTGCGTGCTCTCGTGGAAAAGCCCCTCCAGGGCTCCCACCATGCTCGCCATGGTCAGCGAGTCCATCTGCACGCAGCGCATGTTGTCCTTCGGCGCCAGGTACTGGTTGAGCTTGGCACGAGCTTGACCGAAGACCAGGGTGCCAGCCGGCGTGGTGCCGGGCGTGCCAACCAGGTTGTAGATCTCCTTCGTGACGCCCGTCAGCACGTCAGCCTCGATGTTCGAGGCCAGCACCGCCATCTGCGGCTCCAGCACGTTTGAGCTGAAGTCGTCCAGGCTCATGGTTAATTCATCGGTCGTGAAGGTGACGTCCACTCCCTTCTGGGTGCTCACGGCGAGCGTGGTGGACTCCTCCTCGTGGTCTTGCAGGCCGATATCCGAACCGGTTCTCACGGTGTACTTGGCGGGCTTGCGGATCCGAAGGGTGTTGCCGATTTTGGCGCCGGAACGGGCAAACGAGCTGTCGTACTCGCGGTTGATCGTGCCGATGAAGGAAAGCTTTTCGTGAAGGACAGCCAGCGCTTCGCGCGTGATCATGTCCGCAGTGAGGATTGTGTTAGCCATTGGCTCCTACTCTATTTGGAGCGCTGTTGTGCCTTCGCCCTCAATGCTCGCCTGTTCTTGATCCACTCGTCGGTCGTGAGCCGCATGTCGAGCGGGTTCTTCGTGCCCGAGGTGTTGCCCCGGACTGGTTTCGGCGGCGTTGGCGCAGCACTGCGCTGTGCGTTCGTTGTGAGCCGCTCCTCAATGCGCCCAACCTCGCGGATGGCAGACGGTCCCGTCATTTGCCCGAGTTTTTGCAACGTGGCCGGGTTCTTCGCCAGCCAGTAGACGACGTCCGCCGGTGCGTCCGAGTCCTTGATCGCCTCCGCAACCACTGGGTTGATGGAGGTTCCCACGGCCTCGAATGCCTCGTGGTAGCCCTCAAGCCGCTCGTATGCGGAGTTATGCGACGCTTCCCATCGTGCCTCTCGGGCTGCGTTGACTTCCGCTCTCGATCGTTCTGACTGTAGCCGGTCCCGCTGCTCGTACTCGTCTCTGACGGCCTCCCGCGCTGCCCAGCGCGATCGTGCCTCGAGAAACGCCTCGTAGTCGTCGAACTTGTTCCGGTCTGGCTCGGCGTCGGCGTCACGCGCTCCGGCTGCTTGCTCCGGGGTCTGGCCCCGTTGCAGCAAGCCATACATGCGCTCCACTTCAGCCTCACGAGCTCCGAGCGCTTGCTCGGCTGCCCGCAGCCTGTCCGTCAGTTCGCCAAACCGCTTCGACAGCCCGCCCTTCCGTGTGGGCTCTTCTTCGGCGCCATTCGTTGGGGCCGGGTTATCGCCACTATCGCGGTCGCCGGTGGCTGCGGCGTCTTGCTCGGGGGACGACTCCGAGCCATTTTCGTCCGTAGGCGCCGGTTGTAAGGCCTCCGGGTCGGCCATCTGCTCAACGTCGCTCATTGCGTGCTGCGACCTCACGAATATTCCCGCGGCTGGCGCGGTGTGAGGTATTTATGACACAAATAGCGTTGCGTTATAGCAACACTTATGGGAATGGGTTTCGGTTAAGCCGCCAGCATGATCAGCAGGGCCGCCAGACGGCGCCGGCGCTGGCCAGCCTCGTCGTCCTCGGCCGCAAAACCGCTCTCGAGCGCGTCCAGCAGCTTGGCGCGCTCCTCGGGCCCCAGGGCGGGCTCGTAGCCCAGCGTAAGCGTGGGACGCCCAGGAGAGGGCGTGACGGGCGCCTTGGCCTCCTGAGCGGCCTGTGGGGCCTGTGGGGCCTGAGGGGCCTCCTGCGGCTCTGAGGGCGCCTCAGGCTCAGCACGGGGCTCCAGGCCCAGCTCGACGCGCCGCTCGCGCCTGGACGCCTCACGGGCCTCGTCCTCGCCGGCGTAGATGTCGCGCTTCTTCTTTGCCTTCTTGCGCGGCAGCCAGCCACCGGTGGGGCCCGTGACGTCCTCGCCGCCGATGCCGACGCCGTCGACCCGGAAGGCGTTCAGGGTGACGTTGCCGGTTCCAGTCACCTCCACGGCGCCTGTGCCGTCGATGGAGAAGGCGTTGAGCTCGAGCCCGCCGCTTCCAGACACAGGCTCGCCAACGGAGCCCGTGCCGTCGACGCTGAATGCATTCAGAGCGACAGCACCGGCGCCGGTCGGCCCATAGGCCCCGGTGCCGGAGAGCGTCATCGCGTTCAGCTCAAGGGCGCCGGAGCCCGTGGGCCCGTACGTGCCGGTGCCGGACAGTGCGAACGCGTTTAGCTCGACGTCACCAGAGCCGCTGAAGACCCCGAGCGTGATCCCGGAGTAGCTGTATGCCAGGTGGACCCGGTCGACGTCATCTACCGTGCCGTCTGGCAACGGCAGGGCGACAAGCGACGCCAGCGTGAAACCTAGAACGCTGGCCCGCTTGCTGCGGGTGTCGACCGCCATGGGCTAGGTCTGAAGCTGCGGCAGGCTGAACGTCAGCGCGGTAACGGAGACAGTACCACCGGCCACGATGGTGATCGTGTTCAGCTCGATGTCGCCGCCGCCGCCGGTCGCCGTCACCGTGCCGGTGAAAATGATCGCGTCATCGCGGTCATAGGCGACGAAGTGGCCTGCGTCATTGGATGCATCCGCGTCAGTGTCGTCAGCGATCGCGTTCGCCGTAGCAACGGCAGGATCTGCAGTGGTCGATGCCCCGAAGGCATTGGTGCCGTCCATGGTGAGTGTGGCGAGCAGAACGCCGGTCGCCGCACTGTCCGGGTCTCCAGCCGCGCCCGTGCGGATCTGGATGTAAGGAAGCCCAGTGCCTGCGTCAAGCAGGTCCACCACCGCGTCGGTGGCGGCGGCGCGTGCAGCTGCTGCAAGATTGAGTGCCATCGTTCGTGTCTCCTCTTAAGCCGAGTCTGTCCATTCGCCGCGGGTAAATGTCCCGGCGCTATCAGAAACCGTGCTGGTGCCGATGTCCGCCGAGTCCGCATCATTGCGCAGGGTCTGGGTCGTCGCGTCCTGCGTGACCTTGTTGCGAGCCAGCATGTAGAGCCAGCCGAGCTTGTCGCTCAAGCTCACGGTCGCCGCCGGCACGTCGGCCAGCTCGGCGTAGGTGTCAGTAGCCAGCGTGTCCACCACCTCGGCGTTCACATCCGCCTTCGCCTGGGCCGCAAGAGAGCCAACCGAGCCCGTGACGTTGCCGTCCACATTCCCAGCAACAGAGCCCACGGCGCCAGTCACGGACCCAACCGCACCGGTGACCGAGCCGACCGAACCGGTCAGGTTGCCCGTGAAGGTGGTGGTTAGCCCGGTCGTGATCGTGGTGGCTGCGTTCGTGCCCGCGATAAACACACCACCGGCTGCGCCGGCAGTCGCGGAAGGCAGGAAGTCCGTCTTGACCTGGATTGCGTCTACGACTGTATCAATGTCCTTGAGATAGACCGCAGCACTGTCTGCCGTGACGTGCGCAGTCAAAGTCTCATCCCACACCGCGTCAGCGATAGCCGCCGCGGTCGGGTCATTGAGACCGACGATAAGCGCATCAGTCACGGCCGTCGCGGCCAGCATCTCGGTATTGGTCGGCGGGTCGTAGTCGCTGAGCGCGGTATCGGCCTCGGCGTTTACCTCTGCCTTCATCGCCGTGGACATGCCGCCCAGGTCGGTCAAGCCGGCACCCGCTGTTCCGACGTTGGTGTCGATGGTGTCTACCACCGTGTCAACGGTCGTCACGAGCGCCGGGATGTCGCCTGCCGTCTGCGTGGTTCCGGCCACTGTCGTCACGTTCGCGTCAACCGGCCCGATTACAATCTCGTGCACCACTTCGCCCACCACCGATACGGTATCGACCGTGCCCGTCGTGATGACGAACGAGTAGTACTTGCCAGCCTCGTATCCGTTCGCCGCAGTCGCGACGACAGCGACGTGATTCATTCCGGTGACACTATCGTAGCTCGCCGTTAGCGTAATGCCCGCGGTTATCTGGGTCAGGTTCGCGTCCTCGTATGCTGAGATCACCGGAGTTCCGCCAAGCGTCTGAGGCGCCCCGGTGTCGAAATCGCGCGTCGTGAATTTGAAGTAAAAGGTATCTTCTAGTGCTACATATCTCATCCGGCTAAGCCTCCACCGATACCTGCCAAACCACCACGCCCAGCCAACCCACCAGATCGCGCCAAGCCACCCGTCGCCCACCCGCCCGCTGGTGGCGCAGCCGCAGCCGATGGGATGTATATCGGGCCGACCGGGTAAACGATGGGCGGGTTTCTCGAATCAAGCGTCGCGTTCGTCGGCGTGCCGGTCGCCTGGCTAATTGAGTCGACTGCGCCCGTCGTCAATTCTGGTGCAAATACAATCTTGCCCGGCTGCACAGTGTACGGGTGCGCATTTTGCAGCGTGTCGACATCCTGTTGAGTGAGTTCGTAATTACTCCACATGCAAGGAAAAGCGATACGGCCATTCAATGCGCTGTCTGCATAGCCATAAGTGCCTAGATAATAATCATCATCGGCAGCTTTTAATGTTGAGGCGCTTCCACTTTGCGACCCGAGAGATTC
>Ga0316187_10003025_pt1 | contig 14629 bp, 12 predicted proteins | sample CroRivburrow1_MG_FD_204927 | JGI IMG/M metagenome (GOLD analysis project Ga0316187, IMG submission 204927) | Coastal sediment microbial communities from Maine, United States - Cross River worm burrow 1 | ecosystem: Environmental > Aquatic > Marine > Coastal > Sediment | place: USA: Maine... | reverse complement strand
CTCGTCACCAGCCGACGAGCCGCTGGCAGAACCGGCCAGTTCATCGCCGAAATCAAGTAGGCGTTGGATCAGCGCATCGGACGCGGCACTGGTTGCTTCGCACTGCGTGCCGTTGTTGGTCAACGCATCGGCCTGAACAACCGCTTGGCGCAACAGCGCTTGGCCAGACTCGGATATGGTGTGCCCGGTTGCGAGCGCGGCGCGCAAGCAGGCTTCCAGGGTATCCAGCAACTCCAACGCCGGGCGGAACGATCCGGGTTCAGCCTCGGTTCTGAAATCCAGGAGCCCTTCCAAGAAAGCGTTCGCGTCGTCGCCGGCCGATTCAAACGACTCGGCAAGGGTCTGCAACTGACCGATCGTAGCCGGCAACCGCGAGGCTTCCTCCAACTGGGCGGTCACGGCCTCAGGGGTTGCTGCCTCTGTGGTTGCTGCCTCTGTGGTTGCTGCCTCTGTGGTTGCTGCCTCGGGCGCAGTCTCGGATTCATCCACTGCCGTGGATGGACCGTCATGGGCTGCCGTTGTGGTTTCGTCTTCGCTGCCGGCGACGTGCGACTCGATACGGTCCTGCAACGCCTGAACACAGCCCCCGGGCCGACCCAGTTTCATCTCATCGATGAGCCCGCTGTATGCCTCGATGCATTCACCCAGCAGGCCGGTCAGCTGCGCTGAAACCGGCACCCGCAGGTCAAGTACGCGATTCAAGAGATCCTCGATCGCCCAGGCGAAATCCCCTGATTTGAACGCACCGACCATCCGCCCGCTGCCCTTCAGCGTATGAAATGACCGGCGAATCGCCTGCAGGCCCTCCAGGTCGTCCGTGTTGGCGACCCAGGCCGGAAAGCCGGAACGCAACTGCTCAAGCTCCCCGTCGGCCTCTTCCAGAAAAATATCGAGAAACTCGTGATCTGCCCAGACTTCTTCGGCCCCTTGGTCAGCGCCGGGCTCCGCGGCCGGTGCCGCCGAATGAGGCAAGTCAGCTTGCAGTTGGGCGATATCCTCAACAGGGGCGTGGTCCTGTTCTGTCTGCTGAGCATTCAACAGCGCGACCGGATCGGTCCCGGAAGACAGTGTCAGGTCGTCCTCGGTCACCTCGGATGCAGACGTGTCCTCGGCCTGATCAGACCCGGCTGAGCCAGCATCATCTGATTCGGCGATGGGCGGCAGCGAATCCTCGAATAAGATCACGTTTGCGGTAGCAGGATCGAAATCGACTGACGAGTCGATGTCTTCCGCAACGGCGTGCGGTTCCGTTTGAGCGTCAGATTCCGCCTTTTCGAGGGCATTCGGGTCACACTCGTTGACGCCGTCATCGACCCGACCCGGGTTGAATCCGTAGGCTTCATCAACGCGTTCGATCAACGAATCGGGGCCAGCCGCGCCTATGCCCAATGCAGCGTCGTCAGAATCCGTCACGTCATCAAATGTGAGATCGTCGACACCAAACCAGTCGGAAACACCTTCGAAATCGGTCGGCATGACAGAATCGATGGGCGAATCGGCATCCAATGCGGCCGCTGAAGCGTCGTCGTCGACTCCCGCCTCCAGACCGGCACCCTGCTCACTTTCACCTGTAGCGGCTGTGATCCCAAGCTGATCTTCCAACTCACCCAGGCGCCGCTCGGTGTGGGCCAGGTGAATATCGTAGTCGGTGTGGCCGGGGCCGGATTCTTCAAGATAGATCTCGATGCCAATGATTGCTTCGGCCAAAGCGGACATGGAATCGGGGTTCTCCGCCAGCACGGATGTCAGACCGGGGTGCTGAGTCAGAGTCAAAACTCGATCGGCCAATCCGCTGGCAAGTTCATCGCCCAGCATGGAGAAAACATTGGCCACCCGGTGCAGCATTGGCGTCAGTTGGCGCCAGCCCTCTCCTGCCTGAGTCCAGTCGAAGCTGACGGCGAGGTCATGCACATGACGCATGTCCTCGATGGCCTGGTCAATGACCGCAAAGCGGGCCGCAGCGGTTTTCAGCTGGGACACAGGCGACGCGTGTTCCGCCTTAGCCAACAGTTGGCCAGCAAAACCGCGCGACAGCCGCGGGTTCAGCAGGCCGGAAATGGCATCCTCAACCACCACCAGATCAGCGGCAAGTTGTTCGAGCTGATCGCGATCGAGCTGATCGGCATCCCCAATGGCTTTGCATTGGTCGCTCAACAGCTTGGCCGACGAAGTCATGTTCAGCATCGACATGACGCCAGCGCTGGCATGCAAACGCTCCAGAATCGCGTCGCGGCTGTTGCGATCCGGTACGTCGCCATTTGCCAGACGGTCCACAGCATCTTGGACCAGCGTAATGTCTTCGGCCACATTGGCAGCTATCTGGCGCAGGGTTTCACGATCAGGCCGAGGGGGTGCAGAACCCGCTACCGGGGGGAAATAGTCCGACCGGTCTTGCAGGATTTCGGTCGCGCCCGAATCCCGCAGCGTTTCCTCGACCCGGTGGACAAATTCGTCCACCTCGCCCACGTCGAATCCGTTTTCACCGATGTCGATCAGATGCTTGATCTGCCGATCCATGCCGCCCAGCAGGCGGAGCATGTCGGGCCCAAGTTGCGCACGACCCTGACGCAAGGCAAACACCAGTTTGCTGCAGCTCCACCACAAGTGATAGGCCGTTTCACCCTGTGCCATTTCCCGCAGGGCGCACACCACCTCGTCAACCCGCGCCAGTTGGGCCGGTACTTCCTGTCCACGGAAAACACTGGTCAATGCACGCTGAAAACTGGGACGTAGCCGACGGACCACAACAGGGTCCTCGAAATCGCCGCAATCGGATTGCGCAGCCAATTTGGCGCCGGTTCGCTCCTCACCGCGCACCTGACGAAGCTCATCCACGGATCGCTGAAGATTCAGCGTATCCTCTTTACGAGGTCCTGTAGACAGGGCCTCCAGGTAAGGCGGCAACAGAAGTGCGGCTTTAAGCAATGCATCCCGGCCTAGCGCGATACTCTCCAGTGACTCATCGCATATGGCCTCGGAAACACGTCGCATCTCGTCGGCGATTTGGGCCCCTTCCTCGAGCGCCATCATGGTGAAGACACCGCGGAGTTGATCCAGATATTCGTTGGCAACCCGAAGCTCGGAGGCGTCCTCGGTGAACTCCGAATAGGCCTCCAGGGACTGCTGGATGCGGTCGACAGTGACCTCCAGCTCATCGCGCAGGTAGTTCAACGCATTGTCCGAGACACGCGATTTCATCGCACCTTCCCTTGCCTGTGCCGATGCCGTTGAGGCGGCGTAATCGATCTGGCTCAAAGCTAAACCTGGGTCTGCCTGTTTCAGGCGACCGCAGAGTCGGTGTGGCTAACCGGCAGCTTGAAGCCGGCGACTGTCGTTCTGAGGCTGTCAGAGAGCTTGGCCAGTTCGCCGATGGAATTCGCCGTCAACACCGTGCCTTCGGAGGTCTGTTCGGTCAGTTCGTTGATCGACCCCATGGTTGAGGACACCGATGCCGCCACCTCGGATTGGTCGCGAGCGGCCTTTGAAATATCGTTGATAAGCTCTGCCAGGCGATTGGAGACGGTTTCAATCTCTTCCAGCGACTCACCCGCACGTTCGGCCAGCTCCGCGCCGTTGACGACTTCGGAGGTGCTTTTCTCCATCGAAAGAACCGCCTCGCTGGTGTCCGCCTGGATGGTTTTGACCAGCTGCTCGATTCGCTTGGTGGAGTTGCCGGCACGTTCGGCCAGTCGTTGCACTTCGTCCGCAACCACCGCGAAGCCACGACCGGATTCACCTGCGGCCGCAGCCTGGATGGCGGCATTTAGGGCAAGAATATTGGTCTGATCGGCGATGTCATTGATGAGCCCAACGATGGCGCCGATCTCCTGGGAGGACTCACCCAGTCGCTTGATGCGTTTTGATGTCTCCTGGATGTGCTCACGGATGACATCCATACCCTGGATGGTGCGCCGAACTCGATCGCCACCCTGTGCGGCAATCTGCACGGAGTTGGTTGCGACCTCCGCGGACGCGGCCGCGCTGGCCGACACTTCATCCATGGATTGGGTCATCTGGTCGATGGCGCTGGTGGCGGAGGCAATCTGCCGACTCTGGGTCTGCGCGGCATCTTCCAGGCGCTCAGCGACGCTGTTGGTATCGTCGGCGGCCGCGGCGACCTGGCCCGATGTGTCGTTTATGGTCAAGACCAAGTCTCTGAGGGCTTCAACCGCGTAGTTGATCGAATCGGCGATGGCGCCGGTCAGTTCCTCGGTCACATTGGCGTGAACCGTCAGGTCGCCGTCGGCGAGATCGCCCATTTCATCCAGCAGAGCCAGAATAGCTTGCTGGTTGCGCTCGTTTTGCCGGGCGATTTCACGATTTCGCAGGTCACTCTCTCTGGCCCGCCCGCGGGCTTCAAAAATCTGCCAGACAGCAACGCCGGCGAGCAGAACGGCGGCCAGGATGCCAAACATCAGCGCCATGGTTTCGCGCGGGTTTGATACGTTCTCGTACTCTCGCGCCACAGCTTCGACGGATCGTCTTAGATCGCCGGCATGGTCAATGATCGACTGGGAGGCGGCAACGACCTGAAACAGCTCAGGAGAGTTGGCGAGAATTTGTCCTGCGGCATCTTCCACCGTAATGAAAAGATCCGCCACCTCAGCCAACAAATCGTTGACATTTGCATCGCTCACCCGCGGAATTCCAAGTCCGGCGTCGCCCTGGCGCATGGCATCCAGCACTCGGGCGAACAATGCCACGTCGCGCCCGAATCGGTCGGCAGCACTGGCAGTTTCAATGCCACCGCCCAACAAGCGCTGGACATTGTTTTCGAGACGCTGCAGGAGCAGCAGCTGACGGGTTGCGATGTAAATTTCGTTTGTCGATGCGCCGGACTCGATCAGCCCGACCGCAATCTCGTCCGAGAGAATCTGTATGTCCGGGATCGTCTCTTCGATGATCGCCACCTGATCGCTGGCGGACTCCAGCGCGTTTCGGCCGTTCAGAATGGTGGAGATGTTGCGGTGGGTCTCGTTCCAGCTCTGCTCCATTTTGTCCAAGGCGATTTCCACCAGGGGCGAGCGCACTTCCAGTATCTGGCCACGGGTGCCAGCGCGCTGGTCCACTACCATCTGATCAAACTTTGTCTGTGATTCGGCCAAGCTCTCAAACGCCTCGGCCTGCCCTTTGGAGGCATCCAGAGCGTCGGTGACCAACCCAATAGACAATTGACGCTGATCGCCAACCCTTTTGAAGAAGCCCTTGTCCCGATCGCTTTGCTGCGCCTGCATGACAAACACGGTGGTCATGAGGCCAACTGCGGTAACGACCAAAACAAACAGAACGACGGACTTCAGAAATGTGCTGTAATCCTTGTTCGATCCTGAAGTCTGCTGAATTGCACTCATCGCTGACTATCTCCCCTGAATCGGGTTCGTCACTTGGTTCATCGAAAAAAAAGCTTCGGAGGTAGAACTAAACCGCCGCCGCCAGGAATTTGTTGTCGGCCAGCAGGCGCGACGGTTCAAACACACGCCACAAAAAACCTTCGGCCTTGTAAGCGTCGCTCAGGTATGGCTCGAGTTCCGTATCCACGTGATCCACATCGCCGACGTGATCTCCATCGTAGAAACTGCGCATTCCCAGAACTTCATCCACCAGGATGCCGGAGAACCAGTTCTCCCCTTCGAACACCAGCACTCGAGCATGGGCCCCATCAGTGCCGTGGCGCAGCCCCAGATAGGCCCCCAGATCGGCGACGGACAACACAGTGCCACGCAGGTTTGCAATGCCGCGCATCCACGACCTCGCCCCCGGCACACGGGTGATGGGCGGCACCGCGGACACTTCCGTCACCTGGGCCAGGCGCACCAGCAGTCGCCATTCGCCGACTCGAAATCCGAGCCCGGCCCAAATGGCTCCGGTCCCTTTGCCGCGCGTGTCACTGCTGTCATGGCGCAGGGTCAGGGATTCCAGCGCAAGCAACTGATCAAACGGATGCAGAACACGCAGGTCCTGTTTGGCATCGTCCATCGGAATCACTCTGCCAGCAGGCCGCGAATCTTGCCCATAAGCTCGGCCTCGGACGCCGGCTTGGTCACATAGTCCGAAGCACCCTGGCGCATGGCCCAGATACGATCGGTTTCCTGGTCCTTGGTGGTCACCATGATGATCGGAATCTTCGACGTCTCGGGGTCCCGGGACAGCCTGCGAGTCGCTTGAAAGCCGTTCATACCGGGCATGACCACGTCCATAAGAATGAGATCAGGTTTTTCTCGTTTGGCTTTCTCGACGCCTTCCTCGCCATTGGCAGCGGTCGTCGCCTCATGCCCGGCGTCCTCAAGCATGCGCTTGAAAGCGAAGATTTCGGTCGGTGAATCGTCCACGATAAGAATGCGCGCCATGTCTTTGTCCTGAACCGCTCTAGATGATGTTTACCATCGGCGTCGATCGGTACCCGAATTGGACCGTCGCCACCCTGTTTCGTATGCCTATTCGCCGTGCTTAAGATGTTGCTGGATGGCGTCCAACAATTCCTCGCGGGTGAAAGGCTTGGTCACGTACTGTTCGGACCCGACCAGCGCGCCACGCGCCCGATCGAAAATACTGTCCTTGCTCGAAAGCATGATGACCGGTGTTGTGCCAAAATCCTGATTGTTCTTGATGACCGCGCAAGTCTGGTAGCCATCGAGACGGGGCATCATGATGTCGAGGAAAATGATATCGGGCCGCTTGTCGACAATCCTGGAAAGCGCCTCGAAGCCATCCTCGGCGGTCACAACGTCATACCCTTCACGCTTGAGAAGCGTTTCCGCCGTGCGCCGAATTGTTACGCTGTCATCGACAATCATCACTCTGGCGAGTGATTCCGGATGCCTGGTATCGGAGACCTCCGAATCAGAATCATTTGAGGGCACCGATAATTCTTCAGTGGTCGCGAACTGCTTCATTCTGAGAGCCTTACCCGGATTGCTTTCACACTCACACCTACCTCATCGAACACGAGCTACTCTACTCGATCGGCCTTAGACCTAGCGTAGGAATCAAACAACCGATGAGTAAGAATTCACTGACCATCGAGGTGCGAGCCAAACACGACGGAAGGGGGATACGGCAGCATTGCCTCAAACAACGATGACAAGTCGGTTCAGCCGGGAAGAGCTCGGGATCGGCTGACAGCAACAACCACCCAGGGCGAGTTATCAGGTCAGTCAACCTGACGGATCAAGTTTGTCCCTGCCGACGGCTACTGTGACAATGCCGTATTAGCTGCCAGCAGGAGATTCACACATGAGCATCCGCGTAGGGGTCGTGCTCGACCCAATCGACCAAATCAAACCGCACAAGGACAGCACCTACGCCATGATGCTCGAGGCCCAGCGTCGAGGCTGGACCGTATTGGTTATGGAGCAGCAAGACCTATACCTGATCGATGGTACTGCCTTCGGGCGCGGCCGAGAGATCACGATTCTTGATGAACAGTCGCCTTGGTACAGCCTGGCTGCGCCAACCCATGCGCCGCTATCGCAACTGGACGCAGTGCTGATGCGCAAGGATCCACCATTCGACATGGAGTACGTTTACACCACGTATCTGCTGGAGCGGGCCGAGCAGCAAGGCTTGCTGGTGCTAAATCGGCCGCAGAGTTTGCGCGATGCGAACGAAAAACTTTTTACGGCGTGGTTTCCGCAATGCTGTGCCCCCACACAGGTCGCGCGCGATCCCGCCTTATTGCGTGAATTTCTCAAGGATCATCAGGACATCGTGATCAAACCGCTGGACGGCATGGGAGGCGCTTCGATTTTTCGCGTCCGAGCAGACGATCCCAACATCAGCGTGATACTGGAAACCCTGACCGCCCATGGAACCCGATTTGCCATGGCGCAACGCTATATCCCGGATATAGCCAGCAAGGGCGACAAGCGCATCCTGTTGGTGGACGGGGAGCCCGTGCCCTACGCATTGGCCCGCATACCCGCACCGGGTGAAAGCCGTGGGAATCTGGCCGCCGGAGCCAGCGGTGTCGGCGTGGAGCTCAGCGACCGCGATCGGTGGATTTGCGCCGAAGTCGCACCGGAACTGCGCCGAAGAGGCCTGGTGTTTGTCGGCCTGGATGTCATCGGCGACTATCTCACCGAGATCAACGTCACCAGCCCCACCTGCATCCGAGAGTTGGACGCGTTGTTTGGCCTCAATATCGCCGGCTCTCTGTGTGAAGCCGTGGAACGAAAACTGATGCAGAAAGGCAGGTAGTTGTCCCCAGGCGGGTCCGAATTCGGCTATTGCGGTCCAGGCCCTTCTGCAGCAAGGTCTGACCCATTGATGGGTATCGGGTCCAAGGACAGAACATCGCAAACACTGCGACGCGGGATACAGCAACTGATCTGGCCTGTCTCGCCGCCGCCGACGCGCCTTTGAACTAATCTGGACGAAGCAGATTGTCGGGTGAAATGCGCAGATTGAAGACGCAAATCGCGGATAATAGTTGTTCTATCGCCAAGATCTGCAGCGCTGAATCTGTGCATTTCAGTGCTACATGAGCGGATCAGATGCTCCCAGGCCCGGTGGTTGCCAGTCGCGTGCAGCGCCGGAGCCGCAGCGAAGGTATAATCCCGCAACGCTGAAGACGAGTAGCGGCCCGCAAATCAATGCCCCAAAGCCAATGTCTCTGACACGCTCTCCAGGCCCGACTGTAGACCGCCTGGGTTTTGCCATCCTGATCGCGGCGCTGTTCCATGCCGCGCTGATTTTTGGCATCCAGTTTCAGGCGAGGGAGTCCCAGGACGCCGATCCCGAGCCCCTCAGCGTTTCACTGGTGATGCAACCAAATCTGGCACAACCCACACCCGATGCGCCGGTTGCCTCAGCCGATCATCTCGGTGGGGGTGACCCGGTCGATGACGGTCTGGAATCCGGCGCCCGTCCTCAGCCTGAATCTCTACCGCCGCAACCGCAACTCGCAGAACCGACTCCACAGACAGAGCCGGACGCTGAAGAACTGCCCGCGGCCGAAGAACCCGACCAGACCGTAACCACCCTCGCCCCCGCGCCCACGAGTGCGCCGATCAAGGCTCAGGAACCGACCAATCGGCCCATGCCTACGGCCAGCGAACTCATGCGACAGGCCCGCCAGCTGGCAAAGCTTGAGGCACCCACGCCACCGGATGCAAGCTCGCTGGGGGAAAACCCGAACAGCTTCGGGTCCACCAGTCAGTTCGACATACGCGAAGCTTACATCGAGGCCTGGGAACGGAAAGTGGAGGAATGGGGAACCCGAAATTTCCCGGACGCCGCGCGCAAACAGAATTTGACGGGCAGCCTGTCACTCACCGTAGTGTTGCGGCGCGATGGAAGTATCGAGCGGATCGAACTGATTCGATCATCCGGCCATGAGGTACTGGACGACGCTGCCTACAGCATCGTATCCATGGCTGCGCCCTACGCCCCATTCCCAGACGAACTGCGCGAACAGCACGGGGATTTTCTGAGAATACAACGGACCTGGCAGTTTCTGCAGGGCAACCGTCTCAGCGCACGCTGATCACCTGGCGCTCGACGATCAAACATGCGCGGCTTGTCAGAGGCCCCATGGCTCCATGATACTGAGCCCATGAGTGAACCGAGCTATCTGACAGACCAGTTTCTCATTGCCATGCCAGGCTTGGCCGATCCCAACTTTGCGCATACGGTCACCTATCTTTGTGAGCACAATGCGGAAGGTGCGCTGGGGTTGGTGATCAATCGCAGCAGCTCGGTTACGCTGGGGGATCTGCTGGAGCAGTCCGAGGAAACTGGGGCCACAGCCGCTGTGTTGAGTGCGCCCGTTCTGTTCGGTGGTCCGGTCCAGCGCGACCGCGGCTTCGTACTGCACAGCCCGCTCGGAAACTGGGATGCCACCCTGGCAATCCGGGATGACATCGGCCTGAGCACCTCGAGGGATATTCTGGCCGCCATGGCCCGCGGAGAAGGTCCAGAGAAATGGCTGGTGGCGCTGGGGTATGCGGGCTGGGGCGCCGGACAGCTCGAGCAGGAGATGGCAGCCAATGCCTGGCTCTCCGGCCCCGCCCGAGCCGAGGTTATGTTCGAGGTGGCGCTGGATCAACGCTGGCAGGCCGCCGCCGCCGCAATGGGCGTTGACATGAACCTGATCGCCGGAGATGCGGGCCACGCCTGAGCAGACGTCAAAGCCAGACGCAAAACACGCCGAGTCGGCAATGGGATTCGACTACGGGCGTGGACGCATTGGCATCGCCCTGGCTCACCGTATCACCCAGCACGTGTATCCACTGCAGACACTGGACGTGCACCGGGGGATCGACTGGGCCTTGATCGGCCAACTCATCGAAACCTGGCAACCCGGCCTGTTGGTGGTGGGGCTGCCGCTGAACGAAGACGGCAGCGAACATGAGATCACGGCTGAAGCCAAGCGGTTTGCAAGGCGCTTGGAAGGACGCTTCAATCGACCGTATCGGCTGGTGGACGAACGGCTCAGTTCCCATGAGGCAACGGTCCGGCTGACAAGGATGAACGCGCCCCGCGGGCGACACCGGACAAGCGTCACGGTGGACAGCGTGGCAGCCTGTTTGATTTTGGAAACATGGCTCTCGATGGAGGCCGCCGGCAGATGATGAAGCTGGATGACATTCCCGGCGTCCTGGACGACATGGCGACGGCACTGTCTCGACACCTGGAGCGGCGTGGCGTATCGGATTTCGCCTTGGTGGGCATCCATACGGGTGGCATGTGGATCGCCCGGGCATTACAAAACTGCCTGGGGCACAGCGAACCTGTAGGGGGCTTGGACATTTCTTTCTACCGTGACGATTTCACCCGGATTGGGCTACATCCACGGGTACAGCCTTCATCACTTCCATTTGAAGTGGAGAATCGCCACGTTGTGCTGGTGGATGATGTGCTCTACACCGGGCGCACGATCCGTGCGGCGCTCAACGAGATTTTCGACTACGGTCGGCCGGCATCGGTCACCCTGGTGGTACTGGTTGACCGCGGCGGACGGGAGCTGCCGATCGCAGCGGATGTAGTGGGTATCGAAGTCACCCTGGCTGCGGACAACCACATCAAGCTGTCGGGGCCAGACCCACTGTCCCTGAACATTCTGCAAGATCCATGAGCTCGACAAGCCTTCAAACCGGACCCGATGGCGGGTTACGACACCTCCTGACCGTGGAAGGCCTGCCCCGCGTCCGGGTGGAGGAATTGCTCGACACGGCAGAGTCATTTCTCGGAGTCACGCAACGGGAGGTGAAAAAAGTGCCGCTGCTGCGCGGTAAGACGGTGGTCAACCTGTTCTTTGAGTCCAGCACCCGAACCCGAACCACGTTCGAACTGGCCGCGAAACGCTTGTCGGCCGACGTAATCAACCTGAGCATCAGTACATCCGCGACGGTGAAGGGCGAGAGCCTGCTGGACACGCTGCGCAACCTGGAGGCCATGCACGCGGACATTTTCGTTGTCCGCCATGGCACCAGCGGCGCGGCGCACTTCATTGCCCAACACTGTTTGCCGCACGTCGCAGTGCTCAACGCCGGTGATGGGCGCCACGCGCATCCGACCCAGGCCCTGCTGGATGTGTTCACCATCCGTCGCCACAAGCCGAATTTCGATCAAATCAAAGTCGCCATCGTTGGGGATATCCTGAATTCGCGGGTGGCTAGATCGCAGATACATGCCCTGAACACCCTGGGCACAGCCGAGGTACGCGTTGTTGCCCCGCGAACACTTCTCCCGGTCGGCATCGAGTCCCTGGGCGTAAAGGTGTTCACCGATTTGGCCAAAGGCTTGGCCGGCGTGGACGTCATCATAATGCTACGACTGCAGAAGGAACGCATGCAGGGGGCGCTGCTGCCCAGCGAGCATGAGTATTACCGGCAGTTCGGCCTGACCGAAGCACGGTTACAGGGTGCACACCCGGAGGCCATCGTAATGCACCCTGGGCCCATCAACCGGGGCGTAGAAATTGACTCTTCAGTTGCCGACGGGGCCCGTTCGGTGATTCTGGAACAGGTCACCAACGGCATTGCGATACGAATGGCCGCCATGTCGCTGATCATGGGCACGCGGGCACAAGACGGACGGGGGGGCGGGTAGTGCGGATCAGCATCCGAGGTGGGCGTTTGATTGATCCGGCGAACAAGGTCGATGGCACCCTGGATTTGTACATTGCCGACGGTCGGGTGGTCGGCGTGAAGACGGCGCCGGATGGTTTTCAGACGGATCGCGAAATCGATGCCCGTGGTTTGGTGGTGTGCCCGGGATTCGTGGACCTGTGTGCTCGACTGAGAGAACCGGGCGCCGAACACAAGGGCACCATCAAGAGCGAAACCCGGGCTGCGGTTGCGGGCGGCATTACCACGGTATGCGCACCACCCGATACCGACCCGGTCATTGATGACCCTTCGGTGGTGGAGTTGATCCGCCGCCGGCAGCGGCTCGCCGGTCAGGCCAAAGTGGTGATGCTGGGCGCCCTGACCCGGCAACTGGGTGGCGAATTTCTGAGCGAGATGGGCGCGCTGATGGAGGCCGGTTGTGTCGGTGTCACCAATGCCTGGGTACCCATTGCCAACCCCTTGATCATGCGCCGGGCGCTGGAGTACGCCGCCACTTTCGATCTGACCGTGTTCAGTGTCCCGCACGACCCCTTGCTGGCGGCGCACGGCTGCGCGCATGAGGGTGATACTGCCACCCGACTGGGACTGCCCAGCATACCCCGATCCGCTGAGACGACCATTGTCGCCAGAGATCTGGCTCTGATCGAGGAAACGGGTGTTCGAGCCCATTTCTGCCGATTGTCGGCGGCCCACTCGGTAGACCTTGTCGAGCGTGCGATAGACCGTGGGGCAATGGTCACCGCGGACGTTTGCGCGCACCAGCTTCACCTGACCGACCGCGATGTGGGCGAATTCGACAGCCGCTTTCATCTTCGCCCCCCGCTGCGCGCCGATAGCGATCGACAGCGGCTGCTTGAGGGCGTGCGCAGCGGATCCATCGCGGCCGTTTGTTCGGATCATCAACCGCATGATCAGGACGCCAAACTGCATCCCTTCAGCGATACCGAACCGGGCGCCTCCGCGCTGGAAACCCTGCTGCCCCTGACGCTAGCGCTGCGGGACCACGGCCTGACCCTGAACTCGGCGCTGGAACGGATCACCTGCGCCCCCGCCCGGATCCTGAGAATAGACGCTGGCACCCTGAGCCTCGGGGCGGCTGCGGACGTGTGCCTGTTTGAACCTGACAGCGAGTGGCTGGTCAAGTCGGACGCGCTGCTCTCAAGCGGGCACAACACGCCGCTCGAAGGGCGGCGTGTCCGAGGTCGGGTAAGGCAGGTGCTGGTGGACGGTCAAAGTGTGTTCGAGGCCGGGTAACGCCCGGATTCAACGAAACTGGTCTTTGTTCTGAGCCTTGATTCGGGCCTCACCCATGGACACCATTCCACGCTCAACCAGCTCCTTCAAATGCTGATCCAGGGTTTGCATGCCGTGGGACCCCCCAGTCTGGATCGACGAGTACATCTGAGCAACCTTGTCCTCTCGGATCAGATTGCGAATGGCCGGAATGCCGATCATGATTTCCCAGGCAGCGGTTCGTCCCCCGCCGTTCTTCTTCATCAGAGTCTGAGACACAACTGCGCGGAGTGACTCGGACAGCATGGACCGAACCAGCGGTTTCTCGCCACCTGGAAAAACATCGATAATACGGTCGATGGTTTTCGGGGCTGAACTGGTGTGCAACGTTCCCAGCACCAGGTGGCCGGTCTCCGCCGCTGTCAACGCGAGTCGAATGGTTTCCAGATCGCGCATCTCGCCGACCAGAATGATGTCCGGATCTTCGCGCAGAGCCGATCGCAACGCCTCACCAAACCCCAGCGTGTCTCGGTGTACTTCGCGCTGATTGACAAGACATTTTTTGCTTTCGTGCACAAATTCGATCGGGTCTTCAATGGTGAGAATGTGACCGTTTTCGTTCTCGTTCTTGTAGTCGAGCATACCGGCCAGGGTTGTGGACTTACCTGAACCGGTTGGGCCAGTGACCAGAATCAATCCACGGGGCACATCCACCATGTCTTTGAAAATCTGCGGGCAGCCCAACTCTTCCAGCGTCAAAATCTTGGTCGGGATGGTTCGAAACACAGCGCCGGCACCACGATTGTGGTTGAAGGCGTTGACACGAAAACGTGCAAGATTCGGAATCTCGAATGAGAAATCACACTCCAGGAATTCTTCATAGTCCTTGCGCTGCTTGTCGTTCATGATGTCGTAGATGAGCGCATGGACCTCCTTGTGCTCCATCGCTGGCAGGTTGATCCTGCGCACGTCTCCGTCCACACGGATCATGGGCGGCAAACCGGCGGAAAGATGTAAATCCGATGCGCCATGCTTTACGCCGAAGGCCAACAAGTCATCTATGTTCATCGAACTCTGTCCATCTTCGCTCATTTCTCTCATACGCTCCGTAGCCACTAAACGGCGATTAGTGACCGGACCGATTGCAAAACATGCGCCATGGTCACAAGATTGGACTCGATTACGCCTTTTTTCTTAAGGAAGGTCTGAACAATTGATACGAATCGCGTTTCGGTCCACAAGGGCGCAGATGCGAGGCTCCCGGCGCAGCGCCATAGTCATTCTATGGCCAAGCCGGGAAACGCGGCAGATGTGCCCTTGTGGGC
>Ga0316187_10003024_pt1 | contig 14632 bp, 11 predicted proteins | sample CroRivburrow1_MG_FD_204927 | JGI IMG/M metagenome (GOLD analysis project Ga0316187, IMG submission 204927) | Coastal sediment microbial communities from Maine, United States - Cross River worm burrow 1 | ecosystem: Environmental > Aquatic > Marine > Coastal > Sediment | place: USA: Maine... | reverse complement strand
ACAAGCCGGCTCTGGTCGCACAATGGCTCAGCCTCCAGATCACGGCATAACCGGCCAAGGAGAAACCCGAAATGAGAGAAGCAGTCATCGTCTCGGCGGCCCGGACGCCGATTGGCAGGGCCTATCGCGGCGCCTACAACAACCTGGAGGGGCCCACGCTGGCGGCGCATGCCATATCGGCCGCGATCGATAGGGCCGGGATCGAGGGGGCCGAGGTCGACGACGTGATCATGGGCTGTGCCATGCCCCAGGGAACCACCGGCTACAACATCGGGCGCCTGGCGGCGCTGGCAGCCGGATTGCCCGTCGAAGTTAGCGGGTTGACGATGGACCGGCAGTGCTCGTCGGGTCTCATGAGCATCGCCACGGCCGCCAAACAAGTGATCGTGGACAAAGCTCCGATTGTGGTGGCGGGTGGCGTTGAGTCGATAAGCCTCGTGCAGAACGAGCACTACAACCTCCACCGCTCGTCGGACCCACAATTGGTGAAGACCCATCCCGATGCCTACATGCCCATGCTCAAGACGGCAGAGGTCGTCGCGGCGAGGTACGGCATCAGCCGGGAGCAGCAGGATGAGTACTCGCTGCAAAGCCAGCAACGCACTGCCGCGGGACAAGACGCCGGCCGCTTCGACGATGAAATCGTCCCCGTTACGGCCACCAAGGGTGTGATGGACAAGGAGACAGGTGATGTTGCCTTTGAAGAGGTCACGCTGACCCGCGACGAGGGCAATCGCCCCGGAACCACACTGGAGGGTCTCGCCGGCCTCAAGACCGTCTTCGAGGGCGGCACCATCACCGCCGGCAACGCCAGCCAACTCTCCGATGGGGCCGCGGCCACGGTGGTGATGGAGGCTGCCGAAGCTGCGCGGCGCAGCATCGAACCACTCGGCTACTACCGGGGAATGGCCGTCGCCGGGGTGTCTCCCGACGAAATGGGGATCGGGCCGGTCTACGCCATTCCGAAGCTTCTGGACAGGACCGGTTTGCAGATCGGCGATATCGGTTTGTGGGAGCTGAATGAGGCTTTTGCGGTCCAGGCGCTCTATTGCCGCGACGAACTGGGGATAGACAACGAGATCTACAACGTTGATGGCGGATCCATCTCGATCGGACATCCCTACGGCATGTCGGGCGCCCGCATGGTCGGTCACGCCTTGATCGAGGGCAAACGTCGCGGTGTGCGCTATGTGGTCGTCACTATGTGTGTTGGCGGTGGCATGGGAGCGGCCGGGCTCTTCGAGGTGGCTTAGTTGCGGGCGCTGGTTGTTGAGGAGCTGGGCCCCCCGGAGGCGCACCGCGTCGTCGAACTGCCCGGCCCGGTTCCGGGACCGGGCGAGGTCGTGGTGGACGTAAGGGCCGCCGCCCTGAACTTCCCCGACCTGCTCATGATTCAGGGTCGTTATCAGGTGCAACCCGATCTGCCCTTCGTCCCAGGTTCCGAAGGGTCGGGAGTAGTGGCGGCGACCGGCCCCGGAGTCGACGCAGTCGAGATTGGCGACGAAGTCTCGTTCTTGAGCGTCAGTGGGGCCTTCGCGCAGCAGGTGAGCCTGCCGGCCGTCAGGGTGTTTCCCAAGGCGCCCGAGCTGAGCTTCGCCGAAGCAGCCGGATTCACCCTCACTTATGCAACCTCCTACTACGCATTGCGCCAGCGAGCAGAGTTGCGCCCCGGCGAGACCCTCCTCGTTCTCGGAGCTGCCGGCGGGGTGGGGGCGGCCGCAGTCGAGCTTGGCTCCGTGATGGGGGCTCGCGTGATCGCCGCAGCCGGCACCGACGAGAAGCTGGAGTTCGCCAAGTCGCTTGGCGCCACGGACGGGCTCAACTACGGTGCCGGCGATCTCAAGGAGGCCGTTCGAGCGCTCACAGGCGGCGCGGGTCCCGACGTCGTCTATGACCCCGTCGGGGGTTCTTTCGCCGAACCGGCGCTCCGGTCGATGGCCTGGGGCGGCCGCTATCTCGTCATCGGATTTGCCACCGGCGACATTCCGGCGATCCCCCTCAACCTGCCGCTTCTCAAGGGGCTGAGCCTGGTCGGCGTCTACTGGGGGAGCTGGGTTGAGCACGATCCGGCCGGCAACGCCGCCAACTACCGCGACCTGCTGAGGATGGTGAGCCGGGGGGACATCAAGCCCCGGGTGACGGGGTCCTTCGCGCTCGATGAGTTTGCCGACGCGTGCCGGGTGATCAGCTCGCGGCGGGCAATGGGCAAGATCGTCCTCGATCTCGGCTAGCGGCAGATTCGCTAGGCGGGCTCGCGACGCCCCAGCCCAATCACGGCGGCGGCCGCGATGAGCAATCCGAGGACGATGGCCGAAAGCAGGTGGGAGCGGATGGTGACCGCGGTCACGGTGATCGAGGCCATGATCTGAGTCACCGGGCCCGGCGAGGGAAGCTCAACTTCACCCGGCATCGTCGCCAGCTCGCCGGTCGATGTCGTCAATTCATCATCAAATACGAAGAAGGCCAGCGCTCCTTTGTCCTTGTAGCGTTTGTCGTTGGTCAGCGGGGCTTCCGTAGAAGGGGGGCGCGTCGTCACGGTTGGCGGCACAGTTGTTGCCGTCCGTGCCGCCGTTGTCGTGGTTGTGTCCTGCCGCTTGCCGAAGACTTCGACGTCGTCGATGAAGGCTGAGCCGCTCCAAGCGCCGTGGGCGAAAAACCCCACGGAATAGAACTTCGTCGCATAGTCGGCCACGTTGTAGGACCTGGAGTGGATCTCGTCGTCGTTCTCGTCGTCGAGGGCAATCGAGTCGAGAATCGTCCAATTCCAGCCGTCAAAGGCCGCGACATTGAGATAACCGTCGGAAGCCTCGTCGATGGCCAACCGGTAGCGGAACGTCATGGTGGCGTTGTGAGCATCTTGCAGATCAGCCCGCCGGGCGAGCCCTGCGCCCCAAAACGTGGTCTCGCCGCCGATGCGGGCGCAGCTTGTTCGGGGGCAATCGTCGCTTTCCACTACGGAGACGGCCCCCTTGTTGGACCCGCCCCAATCGAGAGACTCCCACCAGGGACCGTCAAAGTCGTCGCTGCCTTCGTTGCCGATGTACTGGTTGGACGAGAAGCCGTCCTTGAATGAGCAGCCGGCGCCGGCGCCGGCATGTGCCGGTGTCAGCGGAGCGACGATGGCGATCGTGAGTAGCCACGCCCCGAGGGCCATGAGTGCGGAACCGTGACGTCTCGTCACTCGTACATCACGACCATTTCTCTGGCGTCTTCTTGCTTCGCGGGAGGGTGCTCTATTGGTCGGTCGGGTGCCACATCGCAGGGGAGGTCTGCAATCCTCGCCGATGCGTGGGAGTACATCTGGGCTTCGGGAACCTCGGGGCGCCGGTCGGGGAGGGCATCGGGAGGTGCCAGAGGCAGCAAGACAGAGAAGAGCGTCATCCCGAGAGCACGCTCGTACGTAATATCGCCGCCCATGTCGCGAGCCATTTGGCGGGCGATGGCCAGGCCCAGTCCAACGCTTCGAGATGTCAGAGTCGCCTGTCCGTCGTGGACGAATCTCGAGAACAGTCTGTCTTCCATGCCGGGTGTCACGCCGTCACCGTCGTCGAGCACCCGGATCACGCCATAGCCGTTGGCTACTGCGACGTCGACCTCGATCAGATCCCCTCCGCGGCGTTCGGCGTTCGAGATGAGGTTGCGCAAGATCTGGCGGAGTCGGGAACGGTCGGCCATGCTGACGGTCCGGGCCCCGAGAACCTCGAGACTGGATCCGGCTCGGCGGAACTGGTCAACGAGGTGTTCCACCTCGCTGATCAACTCGAGCGGCTTGATTTCGTAGGACAGCTCCTCAGCGTCGATCCGTACCGCCGCCAGGAGATCGTCGACCATTCGGGACAATTCAGCGGAGTCGTCGTTGATCATGCTGATCAATTCCAGTGATTCTGTGGGGTCGATGAGGCCCTTCTCGAGCAGGTACTCGCTGAAGCCGAAGATGCTCGTCAACGGAGTGCGCAGCTCATGGGAGATGCCCGCGATGAATTCGTCCTTTGACCGGTTCAAGTCTCGCTCAGCCTCGATCTGCGCTTCCATGTGTACATCACGCTCTCGATACTGGCGGCGGAGGATGAGCTGGTGAATGATGATGGCCGCGCCGGGGATCACGAGCGTCACGATGAGGCGGGTGATGTTCTCGGTGCGGCGCGCGGTCGATGCGGCACTATCGATGCGTTCGGCCTGGATCTGCTGCTGGCGGTGCAGCGACTCGGCGACTCGGCCATAGGTCGGCTCGAAATCGCGGGTCAGTGTCGCGTCGGCGTCGCGAATGTCGCCGCGCTCCAGTTGGGCTAAAGCACTTCTTCCCCACTTGGTGTACTGCTCGAGTTCGGCGACTTCCTGACGGCTCTTGTCCGGGGCCGATTCGAGGAAGCTGGCAACGGCATCGAGGCTGGCGTGCGCCTCGGCTCTCGCCTGATTTGCGGCCTCGGCCGAGGCGACAGTCAACTCGTGGTCGACGGCGAATACCAGCGCTTGGTTGACCGTGGCCCGGCTGACCGCAGCCGTGCCCGCTGCCGCATTGGCCCACTGCAGTTCCTGCGAGCTCTCGGCGATTTCTCGCGCAGACGCCGCATTGGAAAACGCCAGAGCAAACGCAACCAGCGTCATGCCGGTTGCCCCGGCAACCGCTATGGCGGCCAATCCGCGCTTGAGCAGGTATCGACCTCGTATGCCCTTCTGCTTCATAGGAGACGTCATCGGTATCCGGCGCCATCGGCTGTGCGCCATTGTCCGAACAACCGTGAGAACTAGTCAATTGTTCGGTCTCACAGTTGACATGGCCCGCCTGTTCCCCGCACGCCCGGGATTGAGTACGATGTTTGAGCAACGCGGAGTGAGGGCGGCGATGCGACCGAGCAAACCGATCAATACTGGTGCCCATCGTTCGGGTACGGCCGAACGAAAGGGCAAAGGACGCCACTACGTCACGAGGCTGCCGACGCCGCCTCCAGCCGCGGCAGAACCGGCTCCAGAACTGCCGGCAGCCGGGTACGAGAGCGAGAGCAAATACGTCGGGAGGGCGTCCGTGGGTCGGCGGGCTGGTCAGGAAGAGTGGGCCGCCCGAGACCTGGCTCACGCCGAGTGGGTCGATCCGCTCGACCAGGACGAGGTGGACCTGACGGAAATCACGATCGACCTGCGGCCCACGATGATCGACGACCCATCCGACACGTACTATCAGCGCTTCAGTTCGCGAGTTCCCGGCCGTCAGTGAGATCGGCCACCGGGAGCGAGCACCCGGTTGGCAGGAATTACACTCCGGCGATCGACATGCCCCGAGACGTTCCGGACGAATCGCAGAGGCCGTCCGGAGACGGTTCCGGAGAGGCCCCAGGTCGAGCCGGCGTGTCCGCCGCGCGGACCCGGTTCGCCCGCCTCACCGAAGATGGCACCGGGTTCATCGTTGCCGGCAGTCTCGTTGCAGGAGTCGGTGCCTATTTGTACCAATTCCTGGGAGGTCAATCGCTTGGGGCCGAGGCGTTTGCGCCGGTGTCGGTACTGCTCACAGTCCACTTCCTTGTCTTCATCGTGATCTTGCTTCCTGTCGAGCAGCTCATCATTCGTCGGCTGACGCTGGATCGGACCGCGGTGGGTGTGCCCGCTCGCGTATGGGCGTTGGTGGCGGCGGCCGCCGTCGTGGCGGTTGGATACGTCTGGATCGGTGTGGACTCGTTGCTGCGCGGCGACCTGCGATTTGTGGGATTCATCGCGGCGACTATCGCCACTCACACGGTCTTTGTTATCGGCCGTGGCCACCTGGCGGGGTGGCGGCGCTTCCGGGCGTACGGCATGTCGAGCGGGGCGGCGTCGTTGCTGCGGCTGGCTATCGCTGCTGTGATACTCATGGCGCGACCCACTGCGTCTGGGTTTGCGCTCGGGTTGATTCTCGGTCCGCTGGTAATAGTCCTCTGGAGGCCGCTGCGGCCGGCCGCAGTCGATCGCGCTGTCCTGGCTCGCGTTGAAGCGGAGAGCCTTGGTGAACAAGGCCTGCTGTTCGGATTGGTGCTGTCGTCGGCGGTGTCCCAGGTGCTCTTGCTCGCCGGGCCCCTGGCGGTCGCCGCACTTGGCGCCGGCGAGGCTCTCGTCAGCGTGGCCTTCGGAACCTTCACTCTGCTGCGCGCTCCGCTGACGTTCGGCTACAACTTGCTGGCGCGCATCCTGCCGCCTTTCACGGAGATGGCCGCCCAGGGTGCCCGTCAGGAGCTGCGGGCCTGGGGCCGTGGCATCGGCATCGCCGCGGTGCTGCTCGCCGGGGCAGCTGGCGCAGCTGGGTGGCTCCTCGGTCCGTCACTGGTCGGGCTCTTCTTCGGTGGAGATTTCCGCCCCTCCAACCCGGTAGCCGCGCTGGTGGCGGCCGGCGTAGTATTCGCCGGGGCCGGGCTATTTGTGGGGCAGATCCTCGTGGCGCGCGGTCAACCCTTCCGGCTGGCGGCCGCGTGGCTCGTCGGTGTCGCCGGAGCCGCGACCGCGCTCTTGCTGGCCGGCGGTGACCCCTTGGAGCGAGTCGCTGTGGCATTCCTGTGCGGCGAGACCCTGGCGCTGCTGGCGCTCGTGGTCGGGACTGTGGCCGTCGTCGGGTCCGACTGGCGCGGCTATGAGTTGGCCAAACGCTCGCTGGACATTGGTGGAGCCATCGCAATCTTGGTACTCCTCTTGCCGTTGTTGATCGTGGCGGCTTTGCTGGTGAAGGTCGATTCGCGGGGTCCGGCCTTCTTTCGTCAGGAACGTGTCGGCCGTAAGGGCAGGCACTTCGCCATGCTCAAACTGCGCACTATGCGAGCCGATTCCGGGGAGGAGGTCTTTGTTGAGCATTTGCGGCGACTCGACGAGGCCCGGTCGGCGCCGGATGCAAGCGCTCTCAAGATCGACGATGACCCCCGAATAACCCGTCTCGGCAGGTATCTCCGCGCCACCTCCCTCGACGAACTACCCAACCTGTGGAATGTCGTTCGCGGGTCGATGTCGCTGGTGGGGCCCCGACCACTGGTTCCTGCTGAGGCCGAGTTGATAGGTCTCGACCACCCCCGGTTCACCGTGAAGCCTGGCGTCACCGGGCTGGCTCAGGTATCGGGCAGGGATGAAATCAGCCTCGGCGAGCGTTCTGAGCTGGACGCCCAATACGCGGCGTCGCTGTCTTTGCGGCGCGATCTGGCGATCCTTCGCCGGACCGTAGTTACTGTATTGCAGCGTCGGGGCGGCTAGCGTCGCCCGAGGCCGAAATGGAGTTGAGGAACATGGACCCGGTGGCGACGGCGCTCCTGGACAGGGATTCGACGATAGCCGTCGTCGGCGCCACTGATGATCCCGGCAAGTACGGGTCGGTGATCTATCGCGATCTCAAAGGCAAGGGATACACCGTGTACGCGGTCAACCCGGGACGGGATACGGTTGACGGCGATCCGGTGTATGCGACTCTGGCCGACCTGCCGTTCGCACCAACGATTGTCAACTTCGTGGTTCCACCTCCTGTGGCTCTTGCGGTCCTTGCTGAGGCCAAGGAACTTGGGTACAGCCTCGTGTGGCTCCAGCCCGGTTCGTCGTCGGCGGCGGTTCGTGAGTATGTCGAATCGAACGGCTTTGAGCATCTCATCGACGCCTGCATCATGGTGTACGCCCCCACGAGGAAGATATGAGCGAAACCTTCGAAGAATTCACAAAATCCTTCTACTACGGCAGCCGTAGTGATCTGTCATTCAAGTTCCTCAAGAACCTTCCTCCGGAAGAGGCGGCCGAGGCGATCCGGCAGATTCTCGAAGCTGTGGTCACCTCCTTCGATACCGGCGAGGTCACCGAACTGCACGATCTAGTCATCGGCTGGCAGGTTGCCGGCTATCGGCCGCCGGCGGACTCGCCGCGCCAGTACGTATACGAGGATGCTCCCTTCGTGCTCCCGGCAAAACCTCTAGAGGAGAGCCGGGTCGGCTTGATGACATCGTCCGGGCACTTCACAGCCGGCGACGATCCGGAGCCATTCGGGGTGAAGGACATGACCCAACGCGAGGCTGAGGAGCGGATCGGTGAGTTCCTCCATGAGGCCCCGGTCATGTCGACAGTCAGTCGGGACTTCGACGCCGCAGATTTGCGGCTGCGTCACGGCGGCTACGACGTTCGTAGCGCCGTCAAAGACTTCAACGTCGCGTTCCCGCGCGACGCGCTGTTGGCGGCGCAGGCGGCCGGGAGGATCGCCGAGGTAGCTGATCCGTTGTACTCGTTCCCAGGGGCCGCATCGCAGGGTCGGCTTCGCAAGAAGGTTCTTCCCAGTTGGGTGGAGATGCTCCACGAGGCAGAGCTCGACGTGCTCCTCCTAGTGCCTGTCTGACCCAGGTGCCACGTGTCGGTCGGGCACGTCGCGCGAGCCGTTGAGGCGTCTGGAATCCCCACCGTTGGCGTCTATGTCTCGGCGTTCCGTTTTGTTGCCGAGGAGATGAACTTGCCACGAACTCTCATCACCCACCACCCGTTTGGGCGCCCCATCGGGCCGGTGGGACAGCCCGAGCGTCACCTCGAAGTCGTGATGGCTGCTCTCAGCCTTTTCGAAACGGCAGATCGGGGTGGCACGGTGGCAGAGATGCCCGGAAGGTTCGCGGCCGGCTGACGCCTCCTCAACGACCGGTGCTACGAAATAAAACGCTCGATCAGGCGGCGCCGGAAGGTCATCGTCTCGATGACAGGCGTGTGTATCAACAGTGCCGGGCAGTCGAGCCGCTCAGCGATGCGGTCGGCAAGGTCGGTGGCAACCTGGAAACGATGTGACGGCGCCCCCATCAGGACGAGGTTGGCACCGCGCGATAGGCGAGCCAGAGTGGCGACGAGGTTTTCGGCGGCCTCAACTTGAGACTCGACCGGGACGTCGAGTGTCAGCATCAGCCGCTTGTGGTAGTCGTCGATGGCACCCAGCTGCTCGTCAGATGCGGTCGCTTGGGCGACGTGGATGAGGCGGAGACTGGCGCCCTCTGCGCGGGCGATCCGTTCGGCCAGGTTGAGCTTGAGCGGATCGTAGGGACCTCCGGTGCCCATCACGACGATGCTGCGGATTCTCGATAGATGCCGGTTGCGGAGGAAGGCCGAGTCGCTCGGGAGGTGGTCGCGCAGCCAGCGCCAATCACGAACGACATGCCGGGTAGCGGGGAGTTCCTGCGGAAGGTCGGCCAGTACGAGGTCGACACCGTTACGTTCCGCGTACAGGTGCACGGCCCCGCGCCGATTCCCGTCGGGATCGTATTCAACAGTTATCTCCAAGCCGCGGGCGGCGCCGGCCGCGATCTCGGTCTCCGAAGGGGCCGAAGTCGCGAGCCGATCATCAAAGTGCATCACGTGGAGGCGCCCGCCCGGTTCCGCGAGGAGGTGCGTCGCCAATCTGATGAGGTTCTGTTGTCGCTCCAGCCGGGCGGGGCGGCGCAGGACAACGAGGACGTGACGGAGTCCTTCCGCGTTGATGGCGGCTTCGGTTTGCGCGACGTAGCGGTCCTGAGCCCGGTTGCGCAGAGCATCACGCGCCGCTGATTCGTGTGAAGCCCGGGCCTGGCCGAAACCGCGGTACCAGAGGAAGCCGGCAACGATGAAACCAATGGCGCCGATGGTCGGGATCAATCCGATTTGGGTCAATAGGCCGAGGCTCGCCAGGATTCCGAAGATCTGGACATAAGGGTAGGCAGGGGAGCGGAAGGTGGGTTTGTACCACGAAAGGCTGCTTTCGCGGAACGCGATGTGGGCCAGGTTCTCAAACGCGAACACGAGCAACTGGAAGGCCGAGGCCAGCTTGGCAAGCTCGATCAGCGGGACGAATGCGACCAGGAGCCCCAATACCGTGCCGGTGAGGATGATGGCTCCGGTTGGCGCGCCGGAGCGCTTGCTGATGCTGCTGAGGAAAGCCGGTGCCAGTTGATCCCGACTCATGGCGAACGGATAGCGGGCTGACGCAACCAGCCCGGCGTTGCCCATTGAGATGAGTGCGATGACCGCAGTCGCGGAAATGGTCAATTCGCCGGCTCGTCCGAGGAACTGCTCGGCGGCCGTCGCGATCGGTGTCGTCGTGGCGGCGAGCTCCGCGGCAGGTGTAACTCCGACCAGGATGGCCACGACCGCCGGATACAACAGGATCATCAATCCGATCGATATGAACATGCCGCGAGGGATCGTCCGCTGCGGATTGCGGACCTCCTCGGCGATGGATGCGATCTTGGTGACGCCGGCGTAGGAGACGAACACCACTGCAGCTGCCGAAAACAGCGCTTTGTTGCCGTTGGTGAGAAACGGCTCGAACGCACTCGTATCCATCTGCGGTGCCCCGACCGTCACAAAACCTGCCAGCACGATGAGGACACCTGTGACCAGTACCGTTTGCAGGGCTGTCGACTGCTTGACGCCCACCAGGTTCAATGCGATCAGCCCAACAGTGATGAGGACGCCGACCAATCGGGCATCGGCCGTGATGAACAATGAGAGGTACGCGCTGAGGCCAACCAGGGCGAAGGCTGCCTTGAACGTCAAGGAGAACCACACGCCAAATCCGGCGATCGTCCCCATCATCGGCCCCATCGCCCGGTGGATGAACAAGTACGTACCGCCGGCGGCCGGCATCGCGGTCGCCATCTCCGCCTTCGAGAAGACCGCAGGCAATACGACGATTCCGGCGATGACGTAGGCGAGCATCGCTGATGGGCCAGTGATTTTGAAGGCGAGGCTAGGGAGAACAAAGATCCCCGAGCCGATCATTGCCCCGATCGACAGCGTGAGAACACCAACAAGCCCCAGGCTGCGGTGCAGCCGGCCGTCGCTTTCCAAGTCCTGGTCGCGTTGTTTGGAGCTCAAGTCACCAGCAAGCTACCCAACTCGGACGGGCCCCGCGCACCGGTCATGGAGAAAACTGGCAGGACTGCGATCCAATGAGCACGCTCGATCAAATCCTGATTTGATCGAAAGCCTCCTAGAACTGCTCTTCTTCCGTGGAACCCTCGAGTGCCAGGGTTGAGGACAGACCGCCGCTGATGACAGTCGAGACATCATCGAAGTAGCCGGCCCCAACTTCGCGCTGATGGCGGGTTGCCGAGTAGCCGGCCGCCTCCATCGCGAACTCGGCCGTTTGCAGCTCGACGTACGCCGTCATATCGCGTTCGGCATAGCCCTTGGCCAGTTCGAACATCGTGGCGTTGATGGCATGGAAGCCGGCAAGCGTGATGAACTGGAACCGGTAGCCCATGGCGCCGAGCTCCTTCTGGAACTTGGCGATCGTGGCGTCATCGAGGTGCTTGCGCCAGTTGAACGAGGGCGAGCAGTTGTAGGCCAGCATCTTGCCGGGATGCTCAGCATGGATCGCGTTGGCGAATCGGGCGGCCTCATCGAGGTCGGGCGTGCCGGTCTCACACCAGATCAGGTCCGAATACGGGGCATAGGCCAAGCCGCGCGCGATCGCAGACTCCATGCCGTTGGTCACGTGGTAGAAGCCCTCGGCACTGCGTTCTCCGGTGACGAACCGGCGATCGCGCTCGTCGACATCAGTTGTCAGCAGCGTCGCCGCCAGCGAGTCGGTACGGGCGACCACGAGCGTCGGGACGCCCATGACGTCTGCCGCCAGGCGAGCTGCCGTCAGGGTACGGATGTGTTGTGAAGTCGGCACGAGCACCTTGCCGCCCATGTGGCCGCATTTCTTCTCGGACGCCAGCTGGTCTTCGAAATGAACCCCGGCGGCACCGGCCGCGATGAAGCTCTTGGTGAGTTCGAACGAGTTGAGAGCTCCGCCAAAGCCGGCCTCGGCGTCGGCAACGATCGGCACCATCCAATTACGCGGATGAGCACCCTCGCTGAACTCGATCTGATCGCCTCGCATAAGGGCGTTGTTGATGCGCCGCACCAGCGCGGGGGCCGAGTTGGCCGGATACAGCGATTGGTCCGGATATACCTCTCCTGCCAGGTTGGCGTCACCGGCCACCTGCCAGCCCGATAGGTAGATGGCCTCCAGCCCGGCTTTGACCATCTGCACCGCTTGGCCTCCGGTCATGGCGCCGAGGGAGCGAACATGGTCCCTGGTCTCGAGGAGCTCCCAGAGGCGCTCAGCGCCCCGTCTTGCCAGGGTCTGGTCGACGAGGAACGAGCCCTGCAATCGCACGACATCTTCGGCGGTGTAGTTGCGGGTGATTCCGTTCCACCGCGGGTTGTCGTCCCAGTCGGCCTGGACGGCGGTGATCCGCTCTTGCCTGGTTGGATCTGGTGTCATGGTGGTTCCCTACCTTTGTTTCTTCGTGGTGCTCGTAGCTTTCCCTTACCCGACCGGACCTTCCTGGAGTCCTGATCCTCCGCCAACGAGGATCTCGTACGCGGGAAGAGTCAAGAATTCGATGAACTTCTCGCTGAGGGCGACCCGCTCGAAGAGGGCGCGGGCCATTTCGAAGTGCCCGGCGGCGAGAGCGTCTTCGCCGAGATCGGAGCGGAGGCGGCTCATCTCCTCGTCCGCAATACGGATGACGAGCTCGCGGTCGACCTTGGCGCCGCTGTCCAATGTGGCTCCGACGTGCACCCACTGCCACAACTGGGAGCGCGAAATCTCGGCGGTGGCGGCGTCTTCCATGAGGTTGTAGATCGCGGCAGCACCATTGCCGCCGAGCCAGGCCGCTAGATACTGAATGCCGACATCAACGTTCTGGCGGACGCCGGCCTCCGTGATGGCGGCGTCGGTGATCGTCACGTCGAGCAGATCGGTCGCTGCGATCTCGACGTCATCGCGCTGGCGCTCGATCTGGTTGGGGGCGTCTCCAAGCTTGTCGGTGAACACCTCCAGCGCCAGGGGCACCAGATCGGGGTGCGCCACCCAGGTTCCGTCGTGACCGATCCCCGCCTCGCGCTCTTTGTCTGCGCGGACCTTGGCGAGAGCGTTTTCGGTGACTTCCGGGTCGCGGCGATTGGGGATGAAGGCGGCCATGCCTCCCATGGCGTGAGCGCCGCGGCGATGACAGGTCTTGACCAGCAGCGCTGTGTAGGCCGCCATGAAGGGGACCTCCATTGTTACTTCGCCACGGTCGGGGAGCACCATGTTCGAGTAGTTGCGGAACTTCTTGATGACCGAAAAGATGTAGTCCCACCTTCCGGCATTGAGGCCGGCACTGTGGTCGCGCAACTCGTAGAGGATCTCATCCATCTCGAAGGCAGCCAGGATCGTCTCGATGAGCACAGTGGCTTTGATGGTCCCAACGGGGAGTGTCAGTGCCTCCTGGGCAAACACGAAGACATCGTTCCAGAGTCGCGCCTCGAGATGGCTTTCCAGCTTGGGGAGGTAGAAGTACGGTCCCGATCCGCGGGCGACCAGTTCGGCCGCGTTGTGGAAGAAGTACAGCCCGAAGTCGAGAAGCGAGGCCGACACCGGTTCTCCGTCGATCTCGATGTTGTGGTCGACCAGGTGCCAGCCACGCGGCCGCACCATCAGTGTGGCTGGTGATTCGACAAGGTTGTACGCCTTGCCGTTCGGCGTCGTGAAGTCGACCTGGCGGCGCACTGCGTCGTACAGGTTGGCCTGGCCTTCGACCACGTTGGCCCAAGTGGGGGAGGAGGCGTCTTCGAAGTCGGCCATGAAGACTCGAGCCCCGCTGTTGAGGGCGTTGACGATCATTTTGCGGTCAACGGGCCCGGTGATCTCAACTTTGCGGTCGGCCAAATCGGCGGGAGCCGGTCGAACCGACCAGTCGGCAGAGCGGATGTCGGCCGTATCGTCGAGGAATTCGGGCATCTGCCCGGCATCAATGGCAGTCTGGCGCACCTGACGTCGGTGCAGGAGGTCCTGGCGGGTGTGGTTGAAGCGGCGCTGCAGATCGGTCACGAATCCGAGAGCCTCGTCGGTGAGGATCGAGTCTGCGCCCTCCGGGGGACCGTCATCCGCGATCATGGTTTCATTGTCAGTCACGTCGTTCGTCCTTCTGTCGGTCTTGCCGAGTGCCGGTAGCGTCGAGGATGGCAGATCGCGCCGCAAGCTCGTTTGCCGACAAGAAACAACGATCTTATGCTGAATCGCCTACATGGAGATGTTTGCGTGTCATCAGGCGCCGTAGATCCGCTGGTTTTGGGCCAACGCATCAGACATTTCCGTCGCGCTCGCGAGCTGACGCTCGATCAACTCGGCGAGAAGGTCGGACGTCCGGCCCCCTTCTTGTCGCTCGTTGAGAACGGCAAACGCGAGCCACGTATTGGCCTCATCAATGACCTTGCGGCCGCCCTGGAAGTGACTGCGGTAGATCTGCTGGTTTCGGAAGCGCCGAGCCGGCGGGCCGACCTGGAAGTTCGGCTGGAGAGAGCTCAGGAGCATCCTCTCTACTCCGCCCTCGCCTTGGCCCACCTGCGGCCGTCCACCAAGCTTCCCGATGTTGCTCTGGAGCACATCCTGACCCTGTTCGAAGAGCTCAAGGGCTCGCCGGCCCGCACCCTCCTGACGCGCGAAGAAGCCCGGATCGCCAACTCAGAGCTGCGGTCCGATATGCGCGATCGCAACAACTACTTCGCCGAGATCGAGATCGTGGCGGCACAGGCGCTAGATGCGATCGACTACTCCGGTACGGGGTCGCTCACAGAACGCGACATCCTGAACCTGGCCGGTCATTTCGGGTTCGGGTTGGTGCGCGTGCAGGATGTGCCGCCGGCGGTGCGCTCGGTG
>Ga0316187_10003022_pt1 | contig 14639 bp, 16 predicted proteins | sample CroRivburrow1_MG_FD_204927 | JGI IMG/M metagenome (GOLD analysis project Ga0316187, IMG submission 204927) | Coastal sediment microbial communities from Maine, United States - Cross River worm burrow 1 | ecosystem: Environmental > Aquatic > Marine > Coastal > Sediment | place: USA: Maine... | reverse complement strand
TGATGGTCTATGTGGGTGAGACCATGACTGAGAAACCACTGCCAGATACCGAATTCTTTTCTGCCGAGTTCACGCGGTTCGTCAAAGAGGTGGAGCCCCGCCTGTCGTACGCGTTCTTTGCCGCCTATGGAGCCGAGATCGCCGCGGATGTGACCTGTGAGTCTTTGGCCTACGCGTGGGAGCATTGGGACCGGATCCGCGGGATGGGCAACCCCGGCGGCTACCTGTACCGGGTGGGACAGAGCAAGGCTCGCTGGTATCACAGACCCCGGGCCTATTTCCCGTCGGTCGTGCGCCGACACCAACACCTGGACACGGCGAGCCAAGCCGATCGAGTACGTCGAGACCTCCGGTTCGGGCGTGGTCTACGATCCCGAGTCGGGCCTGGTGGTTCTGCAGACTGTCGTTCGGCAGACTTCTGAATCCGGACTTGTTGCCTACGACGTCGACACCGACATATGGACCCCGATCGGAGCGATCGAAGGCGAATTTCCGCCGTTCCTGATCGGCCACGTCGCGCAAACCGATCAACTTGGCTTCCTCGGCGCGTTTGGCGACGACGACGAATTGATGGTCGTTGATCCACGGAACGGTGCATCGACCGAGCAGCAGATGGGTGTCGAATTCGGGGCGGCGGGGTTCGGCCGTCTTCATTACGCAACCGGCACCGACACCCCGTATGTTCTTGGCGAAGATCTTGGCGATGAGATCTGCCGGCTCAACCCGTCCACTCTCGATTGGACCTGCATCAGCCTCAGCGACGGTCCGGAATCCAGCCCAGGCGGGGTTGGTCTTCTTGCCGCCATCGTCGGCGATCCCATCAATGATCGGCTCGTTCTGATCTACGGCTACGGCGATGGCTTCGATGGCATGAGGTTCTTCGATGTCAATGACATCTGGGCGATCGACTTCGACACCGGGAAATGGACCCAACTCCTCGTCCGCGCCGGCGAAGCGACTCAGATTCGGGGCAACCTTCTGACGCCGTGATCGCAGGCATCTCTCGGGGGCTACGCCGTGATGGGGGTCAGAACCTTGCCGAGGGCTTTGGTGTTTTCTTCTGAGGAGTAGGACTCGACCGGGAGGTCCGGCATGTAGGTGGCGAAGAGCCGCTCGTTGTCGGGGCGGTACATGTCGATCATGTCGGCGCGTTCCTCATCGGTGATGATTCGGGCCGGTCCGTAGTCGTCGACGGTGAACTGCCGTTTCAGGAAGCGGCGCACGGCGTCGCGCTGCTTCTTCGTATCGAGGCTGGAGTTGATAGTGAGCGCGATATCGAGCGCGCGCTGCGAGTAGCTCAGGTTCTCCGCAGGGTTGGTGTCGAACTCCGAGAAGTCCAGCGCACCCTGCATGTCGAGATTGATGAGGAAGTCATCGAGATAGGCCAGCGACCCGGCTCGGATCATTTCAAATGGGCGCACTCGAATCGATCCAACTTCGGGGATCGATTGGAGGCGGCGCACCAGGTCGAAGTAGTGCAACACAGGCTCGTCGAGGTAGGGGAACTGCTTGTGCACAGTGTGAGAGAGTCCTTTCTGGATCTCCCACAGGTAGCACGACTCGATGAGGCGATCCTGGCGCCGCGTGTAGATCGCAACGTGCGTGCTATCGGGATTGAGGATTTCAATAATCTGTCGAGTGGACGGGACGGCAACCGGCCGAAAGACAGGGGTATCGCCCTCGCTCGGCATTCGGGCGCCGACCATTCGCTCGTTTGATATGAGCAGCTGCCTGACAGGCTCACCGGTCGCCGCCACGACGGTTTCGATCTCACGGGAGACGAGCTCGCTCAGTTCCTTGCGGAAGAAGGGCGTTTCGGCCGGATTGGTTGTGCGCCGTGCCTTCCAAGCTCTCTCGTGGGGGAGCTGCTTCATCTGTTCAATGGTGACGAGCGCGATGCCTTTGGCGGCCAACTGACCGCGTAGCGAATCGAGGGCCACTTGCAGCGTTGTGGTTCCTGTCTTGTGAATCCCAACGTGCAGCACGAGGCGAGGAATGTGGGGTACCACTGGGGCCTCCTGAGACGGCTGGTGCAAACCTAAAGCCGGGCTGCAGCCGCCCGACCTTGCCTGCTAAGTGTAGTACTGATGTGGTCAATCACCGATATACAATCCCGAGATGTACCGTCTGCAGCGCGCCTGGCGCCTGATCTTCAAGCACCGGCGCCTGCTGCTCGGCATTCCCGGGCTATACGTCAGCTACGCCTTCGCGGTTACGTACGTCGCAATGGTGCTGGCCGCGCTGTACCAGGCACCCGTTGTGGCCGGTATTGCCTACATCGTCGCGGCAGCAGTCGAGGCGGCCGACATTCTCCCGGTGTCGCGGCGCAGCCGGAAGCTGTCGGACTGGAGGCGGGGCCTCGACGTGCGCTCCCAATGGCGGTTCATGCTCTTCGTAGCTGCCATGGCGGCCGGAGGCGCGGACGGGGCGCTGCTCGTGGCCTTCGCCGGCGTCGGACTGGGAGCGAGTTTCGGCATCCGGCTCATTCGAAGCCCCATCCTCGGTCTGAGTACCGATCGACAGGTGCGGCCGCTGGGAGCACTCGACACCGGTGCCGATCGACTCATGAAGGCTCGCGCCGCGGTTCGACGCCGCGACCTCACGGAGCTCAGTTTGCAGTCGTCGGTGGCTGCCGCCGGCTTCATCCTCACGTTGCCGACGGTGGTCGACGTCGCCGTCGCGTCGGCCGTGGCCGCGGCCTTCGTTTGGGGACTGGCCGGGTTGGCGCACGCGGTCACGGCGGCTTTTCGCTGCAGGCAGTTCCGGCCGACTCTCCTGCTGGGAGATCACGATGCCGAGGTGATAGCGGGTTTCCGGGCGTACGACCCGGAGGTGCTCTGCTACTTCAACGGACATCGCCGGTCGTTGTATGCCGTGAACGTGTGGCTGCGCACGTTCGAGGAGTCCGGCCGGCGGGTGGCGCTCATTTTCAGACACAGGGACGTCGAAAGCATCGAGACCGACCGGCTTCCCGGCATCGTCGTGAGCAACGATTCGCTCATCGAGCAGTTGATCACGCCGTCGACCCGTGTTGCCCTGTACCCGGCCAACAGCACTCTCAACATCCACCTCCTGCGCGACAACCGGCTCAGCCATGTGTTCATCGGCCACGGCGACAGCGACAAAGCGGGCAGCGCCAGTCCGTTCAGCCGTGCATACGACCGGATCTGGGTTTCGGGCCAGGCCGGCATAGACCGATACGACGCCGCCGGGGTTGAGATCCCGAATCACCGGTTCGATGTCGTGGGGCGACCTCCTCTGTCGCCGGCGCTGCGCGCCATCGAGCGCGAGATGGCAGCCGCCGCGGCCGGAGATGAAGGGGGGCCGACCGAACGCTTGATCGCCGAGCTGGCCGAGGTCGACCAGGGCGCGTCGGCTCCAACGACCATCTTGTACGCCCCGACTTGGGAAGGCTATTTCGAGGAGGCGAACTACTGCTCGCTCGAAGCGATGGGTGTGGATCTGGTGACAGCGATCCTCGAGCATTTCCCCGCGATCCGGATCATCTTCAAACCACATCCGATGTCCGGCCACCGTCGGCCCGGTGTGAAGAGCGCCGCGGACGAAATCAGGGCCCTTCTGAGCGCGACCGAGGACTACCATCCGTCGCCGAGGATCCACCCCGAGGTTGACCTCTACGACTGGTTCGATCTGGCGGACCTGTTGGTGACCGATATCTCGAGCGTTCTATCCGACTTCATGATGTGGGACCGGCCGACCGCGGTGGCTAACCCGACACAGCTCACCACCGCTGAACTGAGCGACCGATTTCCCACAACACGCATGGCCTACATCCTCGATCCCGATGCCCGGTTGGTGGCGACCGTGCTCGGCAGCGCCCTGACCCACGATCCGCTTCGGGAGCGGCGCCATGAGGCGCGGCGGCACTTCCTGGGCGACCCGGAACGTGATCCGCTGGAGATGTTCCGCGAAAAGCTCACAGGCCTGTACGACGCCACCCAGCCCGTCGGGCTCATTCGCGAAGATCCGATCTGACCGCGTCGGGCGATGGCCTAGAGCGCTTCGGGCACCGGGTTGGCGAGGTCCGTGACCGTCTGACCGCCCACCGCCGCCAAGGCTTGCGGTGAGATCTTGATCTTGAGAGAGCGGCTGCCCCCGCCAAGGATGACCCAATCCCGCTCCATTACCGCGGCATCGACGTAAAGCGGCAGGTCGTCGGGGAGGGCGAACGGGGTGACCCCGCCCATGATCATCCCGGTCACCTCGGCGGTGACGTCGGCGGGAGCGAAGGACAGCTTGCGCACATCCATCAACCTCCTCACGGTCTTGTTCGCGTCGAGTCGAGTATTGGCGAGCACGACACATGCCGCGTAGTGGCCGGCGGGTCGCTTCGAGGCGACGACGATTGTGTTGGCAGACCGATCGAGGTCGTACCCGTAATGCGCACAGAACGCAGCCGTGTCTGCCAACTCCGGATCACAATCGATCATCTCGTGGTCGATACCGAGTGCCGCTACCGCGGCACGGACTTGCTGTTCAACATCCATGGGAGGGGATTCAACCACGTGGCGCGACGCGACGTGGCTCAGCCAGTTTCTGGAATGACTATTTTGCGCCAATTCGTGGAACTTGGCGGCGCCGTGTGCCAGTATGTCCTCACCAGAGAAAGGAGGTGGTCCAAGAATGCATTTAGGTTTATTTAGGACTCTGGAGGTGGCCGAGCGCTGAGCTACGGCCCTGACTTTCAGGAGTCGCAGCTCCCCGCCACTCCGCAATGCGGTACGCGGGTCAGGTAGCGACTTCAACTTGGACCACCGGAACCCGGAGATCTGCGATCTTGTCCTATCGCGGCATTGGCGTTCGTCGTCGATGAAGTATCTCCGGGTTTCACGCGTCTGGAACTCGAGCCAAGCAGGCTTGGCTCGAGTTTGAGCTTCGAATCTGTCCGATTCGAAGCTCTATCCGTGTGGCCTCCCGGCCGCGCCGCGGCCGAATTCCACAGCGCATGTTGCTCGAATTCGATCGCGAGGGGCGAGGTGGGTTTTGGTGAGTCGGCGGCCGAGTGCCCTTGATGGAATGCCGAAAGCCAAACCCACCGAGCTGGACGGAGTGTTCCTCTCACGCTCCCTTTACTGGCTTAGCCGCAGGGTCCCTTCTAAGCTCCGCTCGTGATTGACTTCCTATCTCATGTGCGGGCGGATGCGGATCGGATCGCGGCCGTTGCCGAGATGGGGATGGACGTTGCCGTGCCGTCCTGTCCGGGGTGGACGGTGCGCGATCTGGTGGCTCACACCGGTGTGGTGTACGCCCACAAGACGACGATTATCCGCGACGGGTGGGTTGACGAGCAGCCGGAGCCGATCGAGCCGCCGACGCCCGGCGAACTGTCGTGGTTTCGAGAGACCGCCGACGAGATGCTCGAAGTGTTGACGGCGGCGGATCCCGATACGCGGGTGGCCACCTGGTATCCGCCCGACCAGAGCGTAGGTTTCTGGCGGCGCCGTATGGCCCACGAATCGGTGATTCACCGCCTGGATGCCGAGTTGGCGCACAACGTGGTGACGCCTGTCGACGCGGCGCTGGGCGCCGACGGCATCGACGAGATCCTGGTCGTGATGCTGAGCGGCGCACCCGATTGGAGCACTAGCTCCCGCAGCGATCTGATCATTGCGGTCACCGAGACGGACGCCGGGCGCACTTGGCGACTCCGGGTGGGGGAGTTCAGCGGGACGTCACCACGCGGCAATGTCTACGACCACGAGCCGACGTTCTTCATCGATGACACCGATGATCCGTCGACGGCATCGATTGTGGGACCCGCCGGGCTCGTCGACGGCTGGCTGTGGGGAAGGGCCGGCATTGCAGACCTGACGATCGAAGGTGACGCCGCCCTCGCCGACCTCCTGCGCAACGTGGCGGCGGATTCCACGGGATGACTTCGGGAAATGGCACCGTCGCGGTCGCCGACTACTTGTTTCGCGGAGATGCCGAAGTCGCCCGGGCGCTGCTCGATAGTCAGGGAATCAAGGCGCACGTCCGAGCCGACGATGAGGGGGGACTCAATCCGGGCTTCTTCTTCGAATACCGGGTGGTCCTCGAGGTGAGCGCCGCCGACGTCGGTGATGCCCGCGCCGTGTTGGGCCTCGTCGACGGCCTCGTAATTCCCAACGAGATCCGTGGCGGGATGACAGAACACGCGCAATGGGCCCACCCGCATGAGGCCTGCGGCCTCCTTGCCGGGGGAGACGGCATCATCGAAATGGTCTTCTGCCTCAGCAATCGCGACGCTTCAGCGACTCGCTACACGATCGACCCCCGGGAGCACTACGGCGCCATGCGCTATGCCGAGGGTCGCGGTTGGGACATTGTTGGCGCCTGGCACTCCCATCCGGAAGGGGACGCGGTGCTCTCGAATGTTGACCTGGCGCAATCGCCGGGTGGTGACTGGATCACGGTGGTCGTCGGCAACGGCCCTCTGAGCGGGCCCCCCATCCGGGCGTACCGGACCGATGGGGCCGCCGTCTTCGAGCTCGCGGTTTACGAATCGGCCTAGCCTGCCTCCGATGGAAGCCCTGCCGGATCAAGAACCACGCGATGCGATGACGCCGCGGCACCTCCTGTACACGCTCGTGGGTTGGGGCCTGCAGGCGGTGTTCGGCTTTCTCGCCTTCGCCTCGGGGCTCGTGGCCCCGCCGGCAGGGGTGGCGGTGATCATCGCCACGTGGGTTGCGACGGCTGTCTACTCGGTGATGAAGTGGCGACAGACCCCGTGGATCCCGCTCGCCATGGGAGTGTTGGCGGGCGTTCTGTGGGTGGCGATCGTCTCGTTCGGTGGCGCCTTCCTCGGTTGGACAGCGTAATGCAGCTCGAAGTTCTCGGCAGCAGTGGCACCGCCCCACGTCGCGGCAATCCTGCCAGTGGCTACCTGGTGCGCTCCGGAGCGGCCACAATCTGGATGGACGCCGGGCCGGGTACGTATATGGCTCTGCTCGAACTCGTTGATCCGGAAGCACTCGATGCCGTCCTGCTGACCCACATGCACCCGGACCACAGCAGTGACATCTTTGCCCTCTCCCACACGCTCGCCTACATCCGGCACAGTTCGCGGTCGATCCCAGTGATCGTGCCGGATGGATCCATCGAGCGGATGCGCGGCTTCATTGGGGGAGCAGAGCAGCACCCATTGTTCGAGGTGCTGTCCTTTCACGAGGCGCAGCCCGGCGAGACCTTCGAATTCGGCGGCGTGACTGTTGCCGCCCAGGCCGCTCACCACACCGTGCCGGCTTTCGCCTACCGGCTCGCCTCAGGCGGGGCGGCGCTCGGCTACACCGGAGACACCGGGCCCAGCGATCTCGTCACCGCCCATTTCGCTGATGTCGATCTACTCCTGGCCGAAGCCAGCCTCGACGACAGGCGGGAGCCCTTCGCCTTTCATATGACGGCGCGCCAGGCCGGTGCTATGGCCGCCGCAGCCGGCGCCAAACGCCTGCTGCTCACCCACATCCCCGAGATGATCGACCCGGCACTCAGCATCGAGGATGCCGCCCAGGAGTACAGCGGGGCGCTCGGTTTGGCGGTGCCGGGCGAAAGGTACATCATCGAGTCAGCACAAGAGGAAGATGCCTGAATGACAGAAGAGTCCCAGCCGGTACGAATCGGCCGCGCCGTTGACGAGCTCCGCCCTGTGACGATCACTCGCGGATTCACCGAGATGACTCCCGGGTCCGTACTGATCGCCATGGGGCGGACGAAGGTGCTGTGCACAGTTTCGCTAGAGCTGTCGGTGCCGCACTGGATGCGGGACTCGGGCAAGGGTTGGGTGACGGCCGAATACTCGATGCTGCCTGGATCCGGCACCGAGCGGATCCCGCGCCGCTCCATCAGCGGCGGCCGGACCAAGGAAATCCAGCGCCTCATCGGCCGGTCGCTGCGGGCAGTCATCGACTACGAAGCGCTCGGAGAGATCACCGCCCGAGTCGACTGCGATGTTCTTCAGGCCGACGGCGGCACTCGCACGGCATCGATCACGGGTGCCTGGGTGGCGTTGGCCGATGCGATGGACACGCTCGTTGAAGATGGCGTACTGGCGGCATCACCGATCACGGATCATCTGGCAGCGGTGTCCGTTGGCCTGGTCAACAACGAAGTGCTCCTGGACCTCGAATACACCGAAGATGTCGCCGTTGACGTCGACTGCAACGTGGTGATGACGGGCAGCGGAGATCTTGTCGAGATTCAGGGCACCGCCGAGGGCGGCACGTTTACACGCGATCAACTCAATCAAATGGTTGATCGTGCGGCCGACGGCATCGCCGGCCTCGTCGACAAGCAGCGCAAGGCCAGGACGTAAGCCCGGTGAAGCTGGATACGCCGGTCGTTGTTGCTTCGCAAAACCCCGACAAGATCGCTGAGATGGAAGAGGTGCTCAGCGACCTGGGGATCGTGATCGTACGGGGTCATGTGTGGCCCGAGGTCGCCGAGACGGAATTGACCCTCGAAGGCAATGCCCTCCTCAAAGCGCGAGCCGTCGTTGCCCATACCGGCCTTCCAGCCGTAGCCGACGATACGGGACTCGAGGTTGACGCCCTCGACGGCGCTCCGGGCGTGCTAACGGCTCGCTACGCCGGACTCGATGCGACCTACTCCGAGAACGTCGACAAGCTGCTCTTGGAGCTGTCGGGATGCAGCAATCGGGCAGCCCGGTTCCGCGCCGCGGTGGCTCTGGTCACTCCGGACGGCGAAGAGATCGTTGTCGCCGGTTCGTTGGAGGGTGAGATCGCGACGGAGCGTCTGGGCGAGGGTGGTTTCGGTTATGACCCCGTGTTCCTCGTTGCCGGGCGCAGCCTCGCCCAGATGGAGCCGGCGGAAAAGCACGCCATTTCCCATCGAGGCAGGGCGTTGCGAGCGCTTCGGGACGCGCTCGGCAAGTAGAGAGACCCCGGGGCTGACTCCGGGGTCTCTGTGATGCGCACGGTCACGCCTGGTTGGATGCCTGACCTCGTCGCGTTCCTGTGAGGTTGTCGGCTACTCGTCGTCGACCCAGCCAATCGTTGTGTGACTGTCGTTGCCGGACGTGGTCTCCTCGCCGTCAAAACTCGCCTGGGCGTGACTGACCCTGTGGCTGGCGATGATCCGGGAGGTTCTCTCGGGTGTCGAGAGGAATTTGGCTTCGAGTTCGAAGACTATCTGTGCTTCGAGTTCTCTTCGGTGGGCTTCGAGGCGGGCAAACGCCTCCTGCATGTTGTTGGTAGACATCCTTCGTTCCTTACGTAGCTCCGGTTCGTGGTAATTCATATATCGGCAGCGACTTGAGAAATCCCGAGGATGGTTCAGAAAAACCCCCGTGGACTAGTCAGGGGACGAGCATCCAACGCTCTCGAGAGGCTGCCTTCGCCCTGGAATCGCCGAACTACCTGTGTTCTGGTGTGTTGATACCGGGCTCTGGGTATGGCAAAAACCGGCCAAACCCTGCATCCTCTCGTCGTGTGGCAGAAGGGAGACTGCTGTGTGAGCCGTGTTGCCTGGAGTTGCGAAGCAACTCCTAAGCAACGCCGTAGGCGTTGCCGTGCGGGCGGAGGGACTCGAACCCCCACGGGCATTGCCCACCAGGACCTAAACCTGGCGCGTCTTCCATTTCCGCCACGCCCGCGTGTTGGGGCCCGGTGGAACCCGAACCCCAGAGAGTGGGTCGCGTGGGACTTGAACCCACAACCTTGAGCTTAAGAGGCTCCTGCTCTGCCAAATTGAGCTAGCGACCCGCCGCAAGGTTAGCAATGGATTCTGTGGAGAAATCGCGGCAGCTCGTCGATCCATGCCATGGTCCGATGGAAGGAGTTGGTGCTCCGTCTGGCGATCACTGCACAAACGCCAAGTTTGAGGTGGTTCTTGCGATGCCCTGTACCCCCAGGCTTGATGAACGTTTTGTAGAAACGCGCATCGGGCAATGAGAGCTCTCTAGCCCACAAGCCGCGAGCCGCGACCTCATCGTTGCCCTCATGGAGATTGAGCTTCGGTACGAAGTCGGCGTTGCTGTCGAGGTCGGCCCGGACCCACGCGAGGAAGGGTCCCAAAACGCGCGGATCGCTGTTTGGCAACGAAAGGCGGTTGCTTGTCTTCGATCCCTCCGCCCAATACAGCGCAGTGCCCGCTACCCAGAGTGGCTCGCCGATCAGCTGCGGGACCTGGGCCGTGGCGGTCGAACGGATCTCTTCGATCTCCAGCCGCCGACGCCATTGGGTATCGCGCGGGATGCCCGCCCGAGACCCCGTCCGGACCCTTATCGCGTCGACCTGTACGGGGGACAAATCAATGCTGGAGCACCATCCCGACAGGGTTGCCTTGGGCACGGGGATCAACGATCGGATCTCGGAATAGATCCAGCGAGACCTCGCAGGGTACGGCCGAGCTCGGCCCGCTCCCAGCGGGATAGGTCCTCCCACTTTGCCGCCCGCGCCAGCAAGGCATTCGGGGCGGGTGGCCGCATACGGCGAAGGTAGGTCTTGGCTGTGACACGAATCGGCTCGTCCGAGGGGAGTGGCGGCCAGTCCATGAACAAGGGACTTCCGGCCCTATCAGAGCCGGCGCCCGGTTTCGTAGTGTTTAGGCGTGCCTAAAGATTCAGTCGCCAAAGTCACAAGTGCACCTGAACTTGCTACGACCAGCGAGGCAGAGCAGATGTACCTGATCACTGTTGCCCGCGCTGTCGAGGACGGCCGCGATGGCCCGGTGCCGATTGCGGTGATCGCGGCGGCTCTCGGGGTCTCAGTACCGGCCGCCAACGAGATGGTCCGCAAGCTCGACAGCCGAGGGCTGGTGGCATACGAGCCATATCGAGGCGTCCAACTGAACGAGGCGGGTCGCACCATCGCCGACCAGCTGCTGCGCACCCGACGCCTCTGGGCCACGTTTCTCGTCGACCATCTCGGGTTCAGCCCCGCCATTGCCGACGAGCAGGCTTGTGAACTCGAGCATGCCACGACGCCGGAAGCGGCCAATCGGCTCGCCGCCTATCTCGGGAACCCCGTGGCCGGACCGCTCGGCCACCCGATTCCAACCACGTCGACCGGTGTCGAGCCCCGCCGTGAAATCGGCTTGATCGACGCGGTCGTCGGGGTCCCCGTTGAGGTGATTGCCGTCGGCGCCACAAAGCGGATTGCCGAATTCCTGGCGGCTGAGGGAGTCACCGCGGGCTGCCGCATCGTCCTCACCGGAGCCGGTTCGTCAGGGCTGCTTGTCGAAATCGACGACCGCATCCTTCATCTCAGCGAGTCGATCGCCGCGGCAGTCGAAGTGCGACCGATCGAAGCGCGTCCTGCAACCGCGGCACAGAAGAAGCGGGGACTTCATGGTGCTGCGTAGCCCTCGCGATGCTGACTCCGTCGCCGCCGCCCCCGAGGGTGCGATGACTCTGGCGGCGACAACCCGTGACAGCCGGGTTCGGGTTCTCCGGGTGGCGGCGCGGCCCCGGCTGATGCAACGGCTGGCCATGCTGGGGATCGTGCCCGGGGTGTTGCTCACGGTGGTCAAGCCTCATGGCCCTGCCATCGTGAGCCTTGGAGGTGCCCGCATCGCGATCGGTCGCGGTGCCCTCCAGTCGCTCGAAGTCGAGGCTGTCGACGAATGAGGGATGAGTGAAACGGCGAGTGGCTATCGCCGGCTGCCCCAACGCCGGCAAGACATCTCTCTTCAACCAGCTGACCGGAGCCAAGCAGAAGGTCGGCAACTGGCCCGGACAGACGGTCGAGCAGTTCTCCGGAGAATTCGAGGTGGCGACAGAGGGTTTCGAAATAGTCGATCTGCCCGGTTGCTACGGCCTCGTTGCGGTGTCCGCCGAGGAGGCCATTGCGGCGACGTACCTTGCCGAAGAGCGTCCCGAAGTTGTGGTGACGGTGGCGGACGCGTCGAACCTCACGGGCAGCTTGCACCTGGTAGCCCAGATCGCCGAGCTTGGTCTGCAGCAGGTCGTGGCACTCAACATGGTGGACGTGGCGGAACGGCGCGGCATCGAGATCGATGAGCAGCGGCTGGGGGCGACACTAGGAGTGGAGGTGGTGCGCACTGTGGCCCGGCGCGGCCTCGGCACCGAGGATGTGAAACGAGCCATCGGCCGGGCAGCCGGCGCAACGGCGCAGCAGCTTGTCATCGACTACGGGCCCGTTGCTGAGCGCCACATCGGCGGTCTGCTCGAGAACATCGTCACCCGCCCGGAGATGACCGCGATCGGCGCCCCCCGCTGGACGGCGCTGCAGCTGCTCGCCGGCGACACCGGGACGCGAGACCGGATCGCAGCCCTTGCCGGCTGTGATGATGTGCTAGTCGCGACTGCCACGGCCCGTGATGACATCTCCGCGGAGACGGGCTACGAAGCCGAGATGGTGCTCGCCGAGCGCCGCTTCGAATGGATCGCCCGCCTGGTTGCCTCCATGACCGGCTCTGTTGAGCCGGGTCTTCTCTGGTCGGATCGGATGGACCGGGTGCTTACCAATCGGTTCTTGGGGATCCCGGCGTTCATTGCGGTGATGTGGCTGGTGCTGCGGGTCACCGCAGACGTCACCGCTCCCTACCTCGACTGGGTCGATGCCACCATGGCCGGTCCGGTCAGCCGGTGGGCCGTTGACCTCCTTGGCCTGGTCGGTGCCGACGGCGGCTGGATCGAGAGCCTCGTCGTCGACGGTGTGCTGGCCGGCGTCGGCGCCGTGCTGGTGTTCGTTCCCGTGCTGTTTGCCCTCTACCTGATGCTGGCCCTGCTCGAAGACTCGGGTTACATGTCGCGGGCCGCCGCCGTCATGGACCGGGCTATGCGGGCAGTTGGGATCCCCGGCAAGGCCTTCCTTCCGATGATGGTCGGCTTCGGGTGCACGGTCCCCGCCATCTACGCGACCCGGACTCTCGACTCGTCCAGGGACCGCCTCCTCACCGGGCTGCTGACGCCGTTCATGTCATGCGGTGCGCGCCTTCCCGTCTACATCCTGCTCGCTGCCGTCTTCTTTGCTGACGCCAAAGGCTCGGTCGTCTTCTCGATGTACCTACTCGGAATCGGCGTCGCCGTCTTCATTGGGTTCCTGTTGAGCAAGACGGCGCTGCGGGAAGACGATCCGACTCCCTTCGTGATGGTTCTGCCGGAATTCCGGCTCCCCAACGCTCGCACTGTCTGGGTTCTCGTACGGCAACGCACCGGCTCTTTCATCAAGGGCGCCGGCACCACTATCCTCCTCGCCAGCATGGCGGTGTGGCTGCTGCTGGCGCTGCCCGTATCCGGTGACGGCGGGTTTGCCGACACTGAGATCGAAAGCAGTGCATTTGGCGCCGTCAGCAAGGGTGTCGCCCCGATTCTCGATCCGCTCGGTTTCGGAGAGTGGGAGCAAGCCGGATCATTGCTGTCGGGGTTCGTTGCGAAGGAAGTCGTCGTGAGCACCGTGGCCCAGCTCTACTCGGTCGATGAAGCTGAGTCGGATCAGTACGCCATCGGATTCTTCGACGACCTGAAGGACGTCGGCACCAGCTTCGTGGAAGCGAGCGCCGATACGCTCAGGGCCATCCCGGCCGTCGTCGGGCTCGACTTCATCGATCTCGATGACTCAACGCCTACAGCGCTACAGGCCGCGGTCCGCACTTCGTTCGAAACAGGCAGTGGCGGCCGCGGTCGGCTGGCGGCCCTCGGATTCATGGTATTCGTGCTCCTCTACACGCCGTGTATGGCCGCAGTCGCCGCCTTCCGGCAGGAGTTCGGGACCCGCTGGATGTGGATCAGCGTCCTCGGGCAATTCGCCATCGCCTGGCTGGGAGCGTTCCTCGTGTTCCAGGGCGGCAAGTTGGTTGGCCTCGGATGAAGCTCGCTGCGTTGTTGACCGAGATCGAGCGGGCCTCGGGCCCGATCCTGGGTACCGATCTGGCTCATCGCCTCGGAGTCGAGCCCGTCGAGGTGGCTGCAATGCTCAGCGCGCTCAAGGCCTCAGGCAGGCTCGGGCCCGAGGCCACATCGGGCCCCGCTGCGAGCGACTGTGTCTCCAGCGGCGCCTGTTCGATGTCGTGCCCCGGGCCGGGCGAGTGTTCGCTGATGATCGACCTGAGCATGACCGGCCTCGAAGTCCGCCGGCTCGCGAACTGAGCGCGACGAGGTGTGTCTCTCCCCCCGTCAGACGCCGTCTTCGGCGGGTGACTTTTGGGGGGCGAGGTGGGTTTGGGTGAGGCCCTGGCGCGGTACACCTTGGGTCCTGCCGAAAGCCAAACGTACCGAGTTGTGGCGACGAGGTACGAGGAGCCGAGGGGGGTTGCAGAGGCGCGGTACCAGCGTCTAGCGCGGCGTCGCACGCGACAGCGTTGGGGCGCGACTCGCGTACGCGCACAAAGCTGTCCGCCGCGCCCTAGCTGCCCCCTCCGAGCGCTCCTTCGTCGCCGCCCACCTCCCCCGGCACGACGCTCGCGACGGAGGAGACATTTCTGTCTCTCCCCCCGTCACACGCCGTTCTCGGCGGGTGACAGTTGGGGGGAGTGCCGAGGCTTTGCGAGGCGAGGGGGGTAGCGGAGTCGCGGGACCAGCGTCTGGCGCGGTTGTGTTCGCGAAGTGAGCTTCCGCGATCAGGCTGTCCGCCGCGCCTTGGCTGCCCCCTCCGCCCCTCGTTCCTCGGGGCACCTCCCCCAGACGTTGCCCGCCCAAAGCGGCGTGCAACGGGGGAGGA
>Ga0316187_10003019_pt1 | contig 14645 bp, 8 predicted proteins | sample CroRivburrow1_MG_FD_204927 | JGI IMG/M metagenome (GOLD analysis project Ga0316187, IMG submission 204927) | Coastal sediment microbial communities from Maine, United States - Cross River worm burrow 1 | ecosystem: Environmental > Aquatic > Marine > Coastal > Sediment | place: USA: Maine... | reverse complement strand
GATCACACCGAGCGTCACATCTTCCGCTGACATATTCGTAAAGTCTGTACGTACCGGATAAACACCACGGTATAAAGTTACCCTGCTCAATGTCCTCAGGCTCGACGTCAATGCATAAATCGGGATGCCGGAACTTATGCGCGACATCCATAATACGGTCGCACCTGACTCTGTCAAGGATGCAATAGCATTCATCTTCAGATGGTTTGCGGTATACATTGTAGCCATTGCGATAGCTTCATCAACCCTACCAAAGACAAGGTCTACGCGGTGATCCGAGGTCATTGCAACACGCTGTAACTCTGCATGCTCACAGATTCGGCCCATCGCCTGTACTGTTTTTGCCGGGTATTTACCCACCGCTGTCTCACCAGACAACATAACCGCATCGGTACCATCGAGGACCGAGTTAGCGACGTCGAACACTTCAGCACGCGTCGGAATCGGGTTATCGATCATCGACTCCATCATCTGTGTTGCCGTGATAACGACCTTGTTCATAGCGCGCGCCTGTTTGATCAGGCTCTTCTGCAGCGCTGGCAGCTCTGCATCGCCCATCTCGACGCCCAGGTCGCCACGTGCAACCATGATGACATCAGACGCTTCGATGATCTCTTCGATATTCTCGATCGCTTCAGTACGTTCGATCTTGGTAACGATGCCGGCATCACTGCCTTCAGCCCTTACCAGTTCACGGCACTGCTCGACATCAGCAGCGGTACGAGCAAAAGATAAAGCCACATAATCGACATCCATCGCGACAGCAGCTTTAAGATCTTCTTTGTCCTTATCGGTCAGCGCCAGTGCTGACAGGCCACCACCTTTTAGATTGATACCTTTATTGTTAGATAACTCACAGGTATACACAACAGTACATCGTATCTCATCACCGACGACTTCATCAACTTCGAGTTCCACACGGCCATCATCGAGCAACAGGACATCACCGTGTTCGACATCTTTCGGCAGGTCCTTGTAGGTAATACCAACACGTTCCTGCGTACCTTCATCCTTACCCAGGGAGGCATCAAGGATAAACGTTTCGCCACGGATCAGTTGTACACGTCCGTCCTTAAACTTATGCGTTCGAATCTTGGGACCCTGCAAATCGGCAAGGATGCCAACGATACGCCCTGCGTTTTCACTACATGTTCTTACCAGGTCAGCGCGATGTTTCTGCTCTTCATGTGAACCGTGTGAAAAATTCAAACGAAACACATCGACACCTGCATGAATCATCTCCATGATCACTTCAGACGAGCTCGAACCTGGCCCTAATGTCGCAACAATCTTTGTTCTGCGCATCACTGTTTTCTTTTTTTCCTCTAAGAGAAAAACGGAACTTACTAATCAGCAGTCCCGTTATTCTTTATTTTTGTTTAGCTGCAAACTCTTCGAGCATGGCAACTGCAGGTAATGTCTTGCCTTCCAGATACTCGAGGAAGGCACCGCCAGCGGTAGATATGTATGAGACCTTGTCATAGATATCATATTTCTGAATCGCAGCGATCGTGTCGCCGCCGCCAGCAAGACTGAAACCCTTACTCTCTGCGATCGCCATAGAGACAGTCTTGGTACCTTCACCGAACTGGTCGAACTCAAACACGCCTACAGGGCCGTTCCATACGATAGTACCGGCATTTTTAATGATCTCAGCCAGCTCGTTCGCTGAGTCAGGACCGATATCGAAAATCATATCGTCATCTTCAACATCGCCAGCCGCTTTCAATGTTGCTTCTGCATCTTCAGCAAACTCTTTACCGCAGACAACATCAGTAGCGATCGGAATACTTGCGCCACGCTCATGCATTTTCTCAATAAGCGCTTTCGCAGTATCAACCAGGTCATTTTCACAGAGAGATTTACCTACATTGTTACCCATCGCTTTCAGGAAAGTGTTAGCGATACCGCCACCGACGACCAGCTGGTCAACTTTTTCAGACAGTGCTTCTAACACGGTCAGTTTAGTTGAAACCTTAGAGCCACCAACGATAGCAACCATCGGACGTGCAGGATTAGCCAGCGCTTTCTCCAGGCTGTCCAGTTCACCCGATAGCAGGATACCGGCACAAGCCAGCGGTGCAAATTTACCTGCACCATGCGTTGAAGCCTGCGCACGATGCGCTGTACCGAAAGCATCCATTACGAACACATCACACAGAGCTGCGTACTTCTTAGAAAGCGCTTCATCGTCACTCTTCTCACCTGCATTGAAACGAACGTTCTCTAATAAAACAACTTCACCAGCTGCGACTTCAGGTGCATTGTCCAGGTAATCTTTTACCAGGCGTACTTCTTTGCCCAGTTTTTCAGACATGGTTTCTGCGATCGGCTGCATTGAATTTTCTTCATCAACCTTGCCTTCTTCAGGACGACCACGGTGAGACATCACCATCACTGAAGCGCCTGCTTTCATGCAGTGCTCGATAGTCGGCATCGATGCTGTGATACGTGCATCAGATGTTACCTTGCCATCTTTTACAGGAACGTTAAGGTCAGAACGGATAAGTACGCGCTTACCAGCCAGGTCAAGATCAGTCAGTTTGATAAAAGACATGAAAAACTCCAAAAAAATAATTTAAATATTGTTTGTTAAAAATGCCTGCTTAAAAGCAGCCCTTAACAAACAACACTTAACAGTGTTGTTTAAAGACACCAGCCCGGTTAATGAAAACCAACCGGGCTGAATATCATATAAGTCTCGTTTTCCCTTACTCAGATCGCGGAATAAATGCCGCTCCTACAGAAAGGCAAGTGAGGAGATTTTGTTCGCGAGCAAGGCGCGGGAATGATTTGAGCGCGGAGCGTACATCAGTACGTGAGCACTCAAATTATTTGCGCAACGCCGCTCCCGGACAAAAGATCCTTACTTGGAAACGTGCTCCACGAAACGAAGCATGTTACATGTGTAACCGTACTCGTTGTCGTACCATGAAACCAGCTTCACGAAAGTACCGTCAAGAGCGATACCGGCTTCAGCATCAAAGATCGAAGAGAAACCACAACCACGGAAGTCAGTAGAAACCACTTTCTCGTCGGTGTAACCCAGGGTCTTGCTCATGTCACCAGATTCAGAAGCCGCTTTCAGCTCAGCACAGATGTCTTCGTATGAAGCTTCTTTTTCCAGCTCAACAGTCAGGTCAACTACAGATACGTCTGAAGTTGGTACACGGAAAGCCATACCAGTCAGCTTGCCATTCAGCTCAGGCAGTACAACACCTACTGCTTTAGCAGCACCAGTTGAAGATGGGATGATGTTTTCCAGGATACCACGGCCACCGCGCCAGTCTTTCATAGAAGGACCGTCAACAGTTTTCTGTGTAGCAGTTGCAGCATGAACGGTAGTCATCAGGCCACGCTTGATGCCCCACTTGTCATTGATAACTTTAGCAACAGGCGCCAGACAGTTAGTAGTACAAGAAGCTGCAGAAACGATTGCCTGACCTGCATATTCGTTGTGGTTAACACCGTATACGAACATTGGTGTGCCATCTTTAGAAGGTGCAGATTGAACAACTTTCTTGGCGCCAGCATCGATATGTGCCTGGCAGCTTTCTTCGGTGAGGAAGAAACCGGTACATTCGATAACGAGGTCAGCATTGATGTCGCCCCATTTCAGGTCAGCCGGGTTGCGCTCTGCAGTCAGACGGATAGTTTTACCGTTTACGATCAGGTTGTTGCCGTCTACAGCGATATCACCGTCGAAGTTACCGTGAACTGAATCATACTTCAGCATGTACGCCAGGTAATCAGCGTCCAGCAGGTCATTGATACCAACTACTTCGATTTCAGGGAAGTCTTTTGCAATCGCACGAAAAGCCATACGACCGATACGGCCAAAACCGTTAATACCGACTTTAATAGTCATGATTATTTCTCCAATGTATTTTTAATAATTAAAATTTAATTCTTATCAAGAACCTTACAGTACAGATTCGACAGCTTTCACAACATTCTCTACCGTGAAGCCAAATTCTTTAAACAGCTGGTCAGCAGGTGCCGACTCACCGAAGTGGTCGATACCGACAACTACATCAGCGTACTTGTACCAGCCAGTAGTAACAGCTGCTTCGACAGCAACCGTCGGAACATCACCGCCCAGAACTGCTGCGCGGTAATCATCATCCTGAGATTCGAATGCATCAACAGATGGCATAGAAACCACACGGACTTTCTTACCAGCCGCTGTTAACGAGTTCGATGCTTCGACTGCCAGCGCCACTTCAGAACCGGTAGCGATGATGACTGCATCAGGTGTACCGTCACAATCTTTCAGGATGTAACCGCCTTTAGCGATATCAGCGATCTGTGCATCGGTGCGTTCCTGGTGAGGCAGGCCCTGGCGAGAGAAGATCAGGCAAGAAGGACCGTCTTTACGCTCGATGCCCTGCTGCCAGCTCACGGCTGACTCGACCGCATCACATGGACGCCATACAGACATATTCGGAATCATACGCAATGTAGGAATCTGCTCGACAGGCTGGTGCGTAGGTCCGTCTTCACCCAGACCGATAGAGTCATGTGTGTAAACGAACAGGCTGCGGATCTTCATCAGTGCAGCCATGCGCAGTGCGTTTCGTGCATATTCGGAGAACATCAGGAATGTAGCGCCGAATGGGATCAGACCACCGTGCAGTGAGATACCGTTCATGATGGCAGACATACCAAACTCACGTACACCGTAACGTACATAGTTTGACACTTCGTTGGCATCCATCGGCTTGTAACCAGACCATTCGGTCAGGTTAGAACAGCCCAGGTCAGCAGAACCGCCGAACAGCTCAGGCAGCATCGGTGAATAAGCTTCGATAGCCGCCAATGAAGCCTGGCGTGTTGCAGGACTTTTTGCATCAGCATTAACAGCCGCGATGTAGGCACCAGATGTCTCAGCCCAGTCAGCAGGCAGGTCACCCGCCATACGACGCTCGAATTCAGCAGCCAGCTCAGGGAACTCAGCTTTGTATGCCGCGAACTTTTCGTTCCATGCAGCTTCAGCAGCCGCACCTTTCTTTTTCGCAGACCAGCCCGCATAGATATCTTCAGGGACTTCGAATGCCGCATGATCCCAGCCTAGTGCCGCTTTGGTCAGGTTGATCTCTTCTTCACCTAAAGGCGCGCCGTGACATGCATGGCTGCCCGCTTTGTTTGGTGAACCAAAACCGATAGTCGTTTTACAACAGATCATGGTTGGTTTATCAGTCATCGCTTTCGCCATCTCTAATGCTTTAGCGATAGCTTCAGGATCATGTCCATCAACAGCAGGAATCACATGCCAGCCGTATGCTTCGAAACGTTTCGGTGTGTTATCTGTAAACCAGCCATCGACATGACCGTCGATAGAGATACCGTTGTCATCCCAGAACGCGATCAGCTTGCCCAGGCCCAGTGTACCGGCCAGTGAACATGCTTCGTGAGAGATACCTTCCATCATACAACCGTCACCAAGGAACACGTAGGTGTTGTGGTCAACGATGTCGTGGCCTTTCTGGTTGAACTGGCCAGCCAGTGCTTTTTCAGCAATCGCCATACCGACACCGTTAGTAATGCCCTGGCCTAATGGACCAGTAGTAGTTTCAACACCCGGTGCATAGCCATACTCGGGGTGACCCGGAGTCTTAGAATGCAGCTGACGGAAGTTTTTCAGATCATCAATAGACAGATCGTAACCAGTCAGGTGTAACAGTGAATAGATCAGCATCGAACCATGGCCGTTTGACAGGATGAAACGGTCGCGGTTACTCCAGTTTGGATTAGCTGGATTGTGATTCATGTTGTCGTTCCACAATACTTCAGCGATATCCGCCATACCCATAGGTGCACCAGGGTGGCCTGAATTTGCTTTTTGAACAGCATCCATACTCAAGGCACGAATGGCGTTTGCGAGGTCTTTACGTGAAGGCATATTGCTCTCCGATTAAGTTTTTGTAACTGAAAGCGCCGCCACAACAAGTGCAAAATAACACTCGCGAAGCGACAAAAATTCTTTTGAAATCAATGACTAAAGCACCCCAAGTAGCCTGTAGATCACCATGCCAGTGGTCATTGAAAGGCGCGTATTTTCCCCTAATTCCACACAATGAGCAAGTTACACAAAGAGATAGTAAACATTCCTTAATAATTCAGATATTTAGAAGTGATACAGGCTTTCCTGGCCGGCGCCACCAAGGCGCCGGGCTAAACAGGCAACGATCTGTACCCAAAAACGTCTCTATCTGGCACCGTACTCCTGATTCACACCCCGTACCTCAGACCGTTTATCAATTAATCGATACATACCTTAATAATTAAACTATAAATATATAAAACAAAACCTTATCTGGGGCGATAACACATGGATCAACGGATTGTTACAACTTTTTCTACATTATTATTCCTTACCACTCTCTGCCATACTACTATCAGCATGGCCACGGAATACTTTCTAGCCGTACAGCCGATCCTGCCAGAAAAAGAGCTTAAACAAAGCTATCAACCACTGGCAGACTACCTGTCTGCAGAAACAGGTCACACCATAACTATTACTACACAGCGCAACTTCCTTTTTTACTGGACCAAGATGCGCAAGAAAGAAAAAGGCTTCGACCTCGTGCTGGATGCTGCTCACTTCACCGACTACCGGATAAAAAAACAGGGTTATACCGTCCTGGCCAAACTGCCTGATACGGTCAGCTTCTCCATCGTCACCAGCGAAGATAATTTCATTCTCGACGTAGAAGAGCTCATCGGTTTACGCGTTGCAACCATGCCCTCACCGAGCCTCGGCGCTTTACGGCTTGAAGAACTCTTCACCAACCCGATGCGCATACCTATGTATATCTGGGAAATGAACACGACCGTGGCCGTCGAAAAAATATTGAACGGTGAACTTGACGCCGCCATCATTCCCACTCGACTGGCATCAACTTATAGTAACTTGAATATCGTCATGACCACCGAACCAGTACCTCATATGGGGCTTTCAGCGTCACCCGACGTACCGGAAGAAGTCAGAGAAAAAATCCGCCAGGCACTGGTAAACGCTAACAATACTGAGGCTGGCAAAGCCATGCTGGACGAGCTCAAGATAAACAAGTTCGACCCTGCCAGCAGCGAGACCTACGATGGCTACTCTGACTTATTGAAAGAGGTATACGGCTACTGATTAGCCAGGTCTGCGCTTCAGTTTTCTTTCCACTTGATCGAGCACCCCATACTGGGAATCTGCTCAGCCGGACCTCGGCCAGTCTTCGCAACCTGCAGCATGGCATCAAACAGGTCTCGCCTCACATCTGCCGCTGCCGCCTCTTTACGGCTGGCATCCAGCCGGCCGCGATACTGCAACTGCATCGATCCGTTATAACCAAAAAAATCCGGGGTACAGACAGCACCATAATCTTTTGCCACCTGCTGTGTCTCATCCAGCAGGTAAGGAAATGGAAAACTGAACTCTTCCGCAACCCGCTTCATGTTATCAAAAGAGTCTTCTTCATACTCAGTGGGGTCATTCGACATTATCGCCACGCTATTGATGCCATACTGCATCAGTTCACTGGTATCACGCACCAGGCGATCACGTATCGCCTTTACATAAGGACAATGATTGCAGATAAACATGACCAGCAGGCCATTTTCACCACGAGCTGCTTCTGGCGTCCAGATCCTGCCATCGACGCCTGGCAGAGAAAAATCTACCACAGGTTTATCAAATTCACACACCGGGGTCTCTAGTGATACCATTTCTACTCTCTGCTGATAATTTAGAATATCGGATTAATTACTGTAAAAACCATTGCTTAGAGGCGCGTTTCGGAGAAAATCATGCCAACTCCGTAACACTACACCCATTATTTAAGTCTTGAAAATATAGAAACAGGCGCCATATACTGTTAAAATGGTCGATTCCGTTCAGGCTTATCATCTTGCAGACATTATTCATCTTCAGGCAGATATTCTGTCGGTGAGAACAAGTTTATTTCAAGATAATCTCAGGTAATTAGGTAATTATATGGCATCTCCTCTGTTAGATAAAGACAAGCAGTCACGTCTTAAGGTCCTTATCGCAAAAGGCAAGGAACAGGGTTACCTCACCTACTCCGAAGTAAACGACCACATTCCAGAAGGCATCGTTGATCCTTCACAGATCGAAGATATCATCAACACCATTACCGATATGGGCATCCGCGTATTAGAAACCGCGCCCGATGCAGAATCGATCGTGTTATCAGACGCATCTGTCAGCGATGACGATGACGAGACCACTGATGAAGCCGTTGCCGCCCTGGCATCGATCGAATCAGAGCTTGGCCGCACCACCGATCCTGTCCGCATGTACATGCGCGAGATGGGCAGCGTCGAACTGCTGACCCGTGAAGGCGAAATCGAGATCGCCAAACGTATCGAAGAAGGCCTAAAGCAGGTCCTGCAGGCACTGGCCACCAATCCGAAAACCGTCCTGAAAACTATCGAATTATGGGATAAAGTTCAGGAAGGCGAGATGCGCATGAATGAGCTCATCGTCGACTTCCACAAGAGCGACGAAGAACTCGACCGCCTCGCTGAAGAAGCATTATTGAGGGCTGCCAAAGAAGCCGAGCTGGCCGCCGCCGGAAAACAATCACAGAAAGAAGACATTACAGATACCGGTCCGGACGCCGAAAAAGTTAAAAAAGTATTTGCCAAGATCAAACGCGCACATACCCGCTGTTTTAACGTTATCGAGAAAAGCGACAGTACCGAAGAAGATATCGCAAAAGCCCGTGCTTCGATGGCCAATGCTTTCCTCGAATTCAAATACACCCCGCTACTGGTCACTCGCTTAACTCGTGAATTACACGTCACGATCAACCGTGTGCGCCAGCTGGAAAGACATATCCTCGACCTTGCGGTAAACAAAGCACATATGCCGCGCAAGATCATGATCACCACGTTCCCGCAGAACGAAGTCAACACCAAGTGGATCGACAAATACTGCAAGGGGCATGAGTATTCTGAAAAATTAAAAGAGCTGGCACCCGATATCAAGATCACCCAGCAGAAACTGGCCGTGATCGAAAAAGAATTCGGCCTGCGAGTCTCAGACATCAAAGAGATCAACCGCAAGATGTCGATCGGCGAAGCCAAAGCCCGTCGTGCCAAGAAAGAGATGGTCGAAGCCAACCTCCGTCTTGTTATCTCGATCGCGAAGAAATACACCAACCGTGGCCTGCAGTTCCTCGACCTGATCCAGGAAGGCAACATCGGCCTGATGAAAGCGGTAGATAAATTTGAATACCGCCGTGGCTACAAGTTCTCGACTTACGCGACATGGTGGATCCGCCAGGCGATCACCCGCTCGATCGCAGACCAGGCGCGCACCATCCGTATCCCTGTGCACATGATCGAGACCATCAACAAGCTCAACCGTATCTTCCGCCAGATGCTGCAGGAGATGGGTCGCGAACCGACGCCGGAAGAGCTCGCAGAAAAGATGGAGATGCCAGAAGACAAGGTCCGCAAGGTACTGAAGATCGCCAAAGAGCCTATCTCGATGGAAACACCGATCGGCGACGATGAAGATTCACACCTTGGCGACTTCATCGAAGACACCAATATCGTCGCACCGATGGAATCAGCCACCGGCGAGTCACTGCGCGAATCAACCCGCGACATTCTCACCACGCTGACCGCACGTGAGGCAAAAGTGCTATGCATGCGTTTCGGTATCGATATGAATACCGACCACACACTGGAAGAAGTCGGCAAACAGTTCGACGTAACCCGTGAACGTATCCGCCAGATCGAAGCCAAGGCGCTACGCAAACTGCGCCACCCAAGCCGTGCAGAAAACCTGCGCAGCTTCCTGGGTGATGGCGAAGATTAATTATTTTTTGCAGCAAAATTCCTGCTGACATCAAACCCAAAGCTATATAGAATACGCCTCGTTCCTGCAACGGGGCGTATTCGTTCATAGCAGTAACAAAGAAGTCCCACGCATGGGCCTGTAGCGGGGTGCGATAACACAGGGTTTGAGCATATGAGGCGATAACCGAACGAACTCCAGCAGTCCACGATACAATTAGATAGACCTAAATAAAGGGCCTGTAGCGGGGTGCGATAGCACAGGGTTTGAGCATATGAGGCGATAGCCGAACGAACCCCAGCAGTCCACGATACAATTAGATAGTCCTAAATAAAGGGCCTGTAGCGTGGTGCGGTAGCACAGGGTTTGAGCATATGAGGCGATAGCCGAACCGGACAGCAATAGTCCACAATACAATTAGAAACCACCTAAATATAGGGCCTGTAGCTCAGTTGGTTAGAGCATCCGACTCATAATCGGCAGGTCGAAGGTTCGAGTCCTTCCAGGCCCACCATTTATTTCCCTTCTCGGCATTGCCGACTCCAGAACAATATTTTCCTAGTGATAGTGGAAAGCCACGTATTACGCGGTGTTCAGCCATTCTTGGTTAACTTGTACCAATTGAGTCAGCTGGTCCTAGCTTGATAGCTTGGGCCATATTTACTTTTATCGTTTACCAGTGGAATTTGAAGGCCACTGTTTATGGGGGCTCCACCCTCGTAACGAAAGTCGTGTAGGTTTTGTTAAGTGGTGAAACTAATCAATCTTGAGCGTCTGCTTTCCAAAGCAGACAATGGAAAATACGCCTGAGCAACAAAGATCTATTCAGGCATAACTAAGTATATCGTCGCCAGAATTCCTTAATGACGTTGCTTTAGCGTTTCTGAGGGCAGTTCACCAAACTGACGACGGTAATCTGCAGCGAACTGGCTCATGTGCCAGTAGCCGTGGCTGACTGCGACATCGGTAACCTTCGTCGTTTCAGGATTACTCTGCAGCAGTTCTTTATAGACATCATTCAACCGAACTGATTGCAGGTAAGATTTTGGCGTCATGCCATATTTATCCAGGAAGGCTCTTTCTAGGGTGCGTTTATTGATGCCAGTATCCTGGCAGAGTTGTTGTATAGAGATGGCCTTATCAGTAGAAGCTTGAATATAATCGATCGTAGTTTTTAAAGTCTTTATTCGGTTCTCAGAAGTAGCTTTGCCCCTGTGTACGGTCGATGTCATCAGTGCTTCAGCCAGCAGGTAAGGTGCCTGGCAGCTAATCAGGTTCTGTAGCGTACTATCCTGTTGCAAGCGATCAGGTTGGTTTTCGATCGCCGAACAGATGTACATGAGCAACTTTCTCAGCGCATGCATTTTTGCCGGCTCGCATTCCACCATCTCCTTGTGTTCGATTAGTTTCGCCAGGTCGGGAAAGCCCCATAGGCTGTTTAATTTATTGAAGTCCTCTTCTGAGAGCGATATATCGATGGCTTCGAATGCAGGATTTGTAACCATGGCAAGTTCGGTATCTGGTTTGTAGATCTGTATCGTGTTGCCAGATGTTTGTTTGTCTCGCCAGACAAATGGCTGGCAGTTCATCGTGGGGACACCGAATGTTCTCACCCCCGGTGGCGGCATACCATTCGCTTCGACACGTAGCCTGCTGGTGATTCGGCTAATCGAAATCGGCCCGTATTGTATCTGTTGCAGATAGGCGGAGAATGAGCCGCGACCGATCTGCTTTACCTCCATGTCGTAACCACTGATCACACTCGAAAACACATCGAAATTCGAGAAGTTTTGTTGAACAATCAGCGGCTTTTGAATGATTACACTCATAAATAAGTGGATTTTATAATGTAAGGTTCTGTCGCATTTTTGATATTAATAAGAATGATTATCATTGATAATGTTCCCTAAAACAAGGATTAGTGTTTTTTTGGCGTAATACCTATACAAGAATTGATGAAAATAACTAGGAATACAATTATGAAAAGTTTGATGATAACGGCGATGGCAGCAGCTATCGGCCTGACACTGAGCTGCGGTTCGCCCGATGTCAGTGCGGCCAAAGAGATCGTCTACGATGCCGAGTTTCAAAAGCTGCAGGCTCAGTACGGCACCGCCTGGGCAGAGGAAGATAAACAGCTGGAAAAACGGCTGGCTGAGTTAAAAGCTAAATATGGTAAGAGCCCGAACATCATCTACTTCATGTGGGATGATGCAGCCTATGGCCGTGTCGGCCACCCGATGCTGAGTAAGATAACCGGCATCGATACGCCGAACATCGATAACATGGCACGAGAGGGCATGACGTTAAGCAGGATGTATACCGAGCCTTCCTGTACGCCGACACGTGTTGCAACATTGACTGGCCGTCACCCGGTTCGCTCTGGCCTGACCCAGGTCGTGTTTCCGGTGCATGCCATCGGCATGCCGAACGACGAGGTCACTATCGCTGAAGTGCTGAAGAAAGAGGGCTATAAAACAGCCTTCTTTGGTAAATACCATGTCGGTGATATCGATGGCTCATACCCTCATCAGAACGGTTACGACGAGACACTGTTCACTATCTATAATCAGTTTGGTTCTCAGTTCTTCAACAAAGATGGTCAGGACATGCAGGCGACTATCGGCCTGACCGAAGAGCAGCAGGACCAGCTGTATACACTCGATAAAGAGTTTCGTAATCCGGACACTATTCCCTGGTCTGCCGAAGCAAAAGCCGGCGATAAAGCGAAGCAGTTCAACAAGGATTATTCTTATGAAGAGCAGCTGCGCTTTGTCGAAGAAGTGCATAAGCGTTCGATGGACTTTATCAAGGCTAATGCAAAAGGTGATTCACCGTTCCTGTTGAATTACTGGTGGCATGGGCCAAACGTTGCGGGCACGCACCGTCTGGGACGTGACAGCATCTCATCAGGTGGTGGTGATGGTGACGGCCTGGAGTATATGGATAAACGCCTTGGCGAAATGTTCCAGCTGCTGAAAGATGAAGGTATCGATGACAATACCATCGTTATCGTCATGGCCGATAACGGCCCGATGCTCGAGTTCTTCCCACACATGTCTACCTTCGGTATGTACACCGGTGGTAAAGGCGCCTTTACCGAAGGCGGTGTTCGGGTACCCGCTTTTGTCAGGTGGCCGGGTACGATCGAGGCTGGCTCTGTTGCTGGAGATATCATCCACGTGACTGATCTATATACAACATTCGCAAATCTTGCGGGTGCTAAGAAACACATCCCTACCGACCGCGTCATCGATGGCATCGATCAGACAGCAATGTTTTTAAATGGTGACACCAAAGGCCGTCGAGACTATGTACATATCTACACTGGCCCGTTGTTAGCGGCAACTGTTAAACAGCAGTTCAAGCGCCACTGGGTAGGTGACCGACCTGGACTGGCCGGCAAAGGGTTCTTTGATCTTTATCGTGACCCTAAAGAGCAGCAGCCGATGATGGCGCAGTTCCTGTGGGCCTGGGAACCGTTTGACTCGATGAAAGCTAGGCACCAGGAGTTGATGAAGGAATACCCGAATAAACCAATCACTCGCGGCAAACCTTTTGCAGGGATCGAACTGTTGCCTCAGGAGAGAGAAGTGGTAACACCTTATGCCAATTAACAGTGTTATATTTTTTTATCTAGAACAAAACCATCTGCTTTGACGGGCAGGTGGTTTTTTTATGTCTTTATAAAGTTTGGTGAAGCAGGATAGTGATGTAAATGACAAGTCACCTTAGCAAGAGTAATAAAACTGTTGTAACGCTTTCAAGGCGAAGCTTTTTCAGAAAAACGTTAGCAGCTGCCTGTGCGTTGAGTACGGCACCTGCTTATTCAGGCCTAAATGATACTGTCAGTAAATCGAAAAAGCTGTCCTTGAAAATGGCGGGTTATGAGTTTGATCGTGTTGCCGGACTGGTCGATGGACGGGTGAAAGTTGCTGGTTGTGATGCCAGTTTTGAGCTTGCCGGCATTGGTGATATGAATACTGACGTGTTCAGTGGAGGTCGGAGCAGAGATGTCACGGAGATCGGTCTGCATCCCTATATGCTGGCTTATGCCAATGAAGGCTTTCGTGACTATAGTTTGATCCCTGTTTTTCCTTTGCGTGCCTTCAGACATAAAAGCATTTTCATCAATATTAACAGCGGCATAAAAAAGCCTGAAGACCTTCGCGGCAGAAAAATTGCGACACCGGGCTTTTCCTCGACATCGCTGACATGGTTGAGAGGAATCATGCAGCATGAATATGGTGTAAAACCCGATGAGATCGAATGGGTGGTGTCGACAAAAGATTCATCAGCAGGTGTTGCAGGCAAGGTGTCAAAACAGGAGTCGATAATACCCGATGGTTTGAAAGTTACGAGAGGACCGGTAGGTAAAGATGAGTCTGACCTGCTGGTCGATGGTGATGTCGATGCACTGTTTCATGCGGCTGAACCGCGTGCTTATGTCGAAGGCCATCCAAAAGTGGCCAGGCTGTTTTCTGATTACCGCACCACCGAACGCGAGTATTACAAGAAGACCGGAATATTTCCCATCATGCATGCAGTCGCAATACGAAATTCGCTGGTCAAAAAGAATCCCTGGTTGACTGAAGCGGTATTCAACGCGTATTCGCAGGCAAAGCGGTTGATGTATGATGATATGAAGAAAATGGGCTGGGCCACTATCTCATTGCCCTGGGTGGGTAAAGAACTGGAAGAGACACGTGAGCTGATGGGAGATAACTTCTGGCCTTATGGAGTCGAAGCTAATCGTAAGGAGCTCGAAACATTGTTCCAGTACTCTTACGAGCAGGGTCTTGCAAAACAAAAACTCAAGATAGAAGAT
>Ga0316187_10003018_pt1 | contig 14648 bp, 9 predicted proteins | sample CroRivburrow1_MG_FD_204927 | JGI IMG/M metagenome (GOLD analysis project Ga0316187, IMG submission 204927) | Coastal sediment microbial communities from Maine, United States - Cross River worm burrow 1 | ecosystem: Environmental > Aquatic > Marine > Coastal > Sediment | place: USA: Maine... | reverse complement strand
GGAACCCAGTTTTCAGAGGTATTTGACGGATTACGCGGAACACCTTACCGAGAAAGGCAAAGATGTTAATATTTGGGGCTTGTCTGGTGAATAGGTTTAGATGACACAACTAACCCTGCTTTAAGCGAGAGACTAATTCTGCCACACGTTGACGAATATCGTCTCGACTTTCACGAAATACAGCCATAATTTCTTCTTCGCTACCGGTGGCTTTGGCTGGATCGCTAAGTGGCCAATGTTCTTTTTGAGTACCTTCTGGTAGAACTGGACAGTGCTCGTCTGCGTGTCCACAAACGGTGACAACATAATCAACCCAGTCCAACAGACTGTCATCGAGCTTGGTAGATTCTTGCTGCGAAATATCAACACCAGCCTCTTTCATTACTGCAATTGCGCGTGGATTTTTACCATGAGACTCAATACCAGCCGATTTAACTTGAAGCGAAGAGTCGCTGAGTTGACGAGCCCAGCCTTCGGCCATTTGTGAACGGCATGAGTTTCCCGTGCATAAAAATAACAGATTCATAAAATTGTTCCAATTACAAAAACGACGTGCTGCACTTGTAGGAACTCTATGATAGGCGTACTCGATAGACTTCTGCAAGTGATGTTTGCTTATTTCGGGCAATTTTTAGCGCATTATCGGTCAACTGAACCATACCTTGGGCGACCGCTTCTGCTTGTACCGCCTCCGCACCAGATTGTTTAAGTAACATTGCTCGCAGCCCAGGAGTCATTTGAAGCAGCTCATAGACTGCCATTCTTTTATGATAGCCCGTGTTATTGCACTGACTACAACCTTTACCACGATAAAACTGTTCACTATTAGATATGCCTAATGCGTCGTATACAATTCCCTCAACGTGCTCTACTTCTACACATTCTGGGCAATTTAGACGAATGAGACGTTGTGCAAGAACGCCTAATAAAGTGTCATTTATTAAATAGGGTTCTACACCCATTTCTAATAGTCGAGTAACGGTGACAGCCGCGCTATTAGTATGCAGTGTACTCAATACCAGATGCCCGGTAAGCGCGCTTTCTACGGCTACCTTAGCTGTTTCTGCATCTCGAATTTCACCAACCATTATGACATCTGGGTCATGACGTAAGATATTTCGTAGTATTCTTGCGAAACTATATCCGATCTTATGGTTTACCTGCATTTGTTCAATTCCATGCATGTGGTATTCAACCGGATCTTCTGCGGTGATTATATTTACATTTGATTTTCTAATATATTCAAGGGCGGCATAAAGCGTTGTTGATTTTCCAGAGCCCGTAGGACCAGTTACCAACAAGATACCGTAACTTTGGTTAAGCATATTTCTAAACACCACATAGTCTTTCTGGCTAAGCCCTAGACCATTGATATGTCTCATACCAGCTTGTGTGTCTAGAATTCTTATTACAACGCTTTCACCATTAATTGTTGGCATTATGGAAATTCTTAGATCAATTAGATTGCCACCAATATTTATATTGGCCCTACCGTCTTGCGGGATGCGCCGTTCACTGATATCCATTCCGCCAAATATTTTTATTCTACTTACGACAGCGGCATGAATTCGTTTGCTTAACTTACGTATATTAATTAGTGTGCCGTCGATACGGTAGATTAAATCGACTTTTTTATCGCCTGGCCGAATATGAATATCAGAAGCCTTTCCGTGAACGGCCTCTGTAATCATGTTGTAAACCAATTTTACAATTGGCTTTTCTTTACTTAGCCTTTCGGCTTCCTTTAAGTATTTATGATCAGTAATCTCGGAATCAATACCAATCTCAGGTAGATGTTTAAATACCTCATCTTCATCATGGCTACCAAAGTTCTTAAATATTGCGGATTCAATTTCCTGTTGTGAAGAGACGGTCGATTCTATATGCAGGCCTGTACTGAATTCTGCCATTTGGATGGCATCAAAGTCTGTTGCATCAGACATTGCAACAACAAGTTTACCATCATAGAGTAATAAAGGAATCATATGGCATCGAGCGGCAAGATCTCTTGGAATACTGTTTAGAGCTTTTGGATCGATATCAAATGAATCTAGTTTTACAAACGGTAAACCCAATTTGTACGCTAAGGTACTTTTTACTTCATCTTCAGTGGCTGCACCCTGGCCAATCAATATTTCACCTAAATAGGTTCCGACGTGCTGTTTTTGAGTAAGAATGGCTCGATGAATTTCATCTGCAGAAACAATTTGCAAGGCGATTAAAAGTTGGCCCAAATTTTGGGCAGGCAATTGCCATTTTCGCTTTAATGCAAGCCTTAGCTCCTCAAGATTGTGTACCGCTGGAGGGATTTTGGGAATTTCAAATACTTTGCCAGGCAAGGGTTCCGATTGGATCCTATCTGCTAGCTTGGGTTTATAATCTGGATTGGACATTAGCTGCTTATACCTATCGTCTCTAATTCGCAAAATCATGCTTAAATTATTGATAGTAAGCAATTATTTTACTTGCTATTGAAGCAACGACTGAAACTGAGTACAGTACGGTATAAGTCTTATCGGCTTTGTGTTTAATTTCTTAAATGTGAATTACTTATCTATGTATAACAACATTTTTTAACTGATTGGAGTCAGATTTGATCAAGTGGAATTTATCTCCACGCGTCATCTTTTTGATAATTGATTCTCGTTTACTGGCGGAACTGCGGTCGTGCCCGGTTTCGATGTAGACAAAATCCTTGGGTTCCCTACCACGAAAATATTTTGCCCCTTTTTGGCTACAATGTTTTAACCATCGCTTGTTAATATCGGTTGTAATACCGGTGTATAAGGTATCATCTGTACACAAAATAATATAAACGTACCAAGTCATTCCTGTATCAACCAGAATAGCATTACAGATAAAGAAATCAAAGCAAGCAGAGTCCCAATATATTAGCACAGTAATCAAGTAATATTAAATCACAAGCCTTGGTTTACTATTGAAGTACTCCATATTAGTGAAAGTGAACCTGTGCAGTAACCTAATTAAGATCATGTGATACAATGTTATGTACAAAACAAGATTCTTATTAGGAATAACATGACTAATTATTTATCCAGCAAATCCTGCTATTTCCCCACTATGTTATTTCTGATTTTATTTGCTTCTTTATGTCGAGGGGAAGAACTTCCTTTATGGGAGCTTGGCGCCGGTGGTGGCGTGTTACATGTTCCCATCTACCGTGGTTCAAAACAAACGGAAACCTTCCCTTACCCTTTTATTATTCCGTTTTATCGTGGCAAATATTTAAATTCGGATGAAGACGGTGTTCGTGGGGAGTTATTTGAAACGAGTAAGATTCGATTTGATTTCAGTCTAGATGGAAGCGTGCCTGCCAAAAGCGAGGACGTAAACGTACGCGTCGGAATGCCTGATTTGGATCCTACCCTTCAGATCGGTCCTGCCTTGAATATCAAACTATGGTCTGGCGACAATCCAAAGCAATCTATAATCACCTTGATACCTTTGCGTGCGGCGTTTGCCCTAAATTCTTCTATTTTAGATCCCATTGGATTTACTTTTTCCCCGCAACTTTCGTATTACCGTAAAATACCTTTTATAAAAGGTGACTGGAAGTTAGGACTAACCGCTAGCTTGCAATTTGGATCCGAAAAATACCACGATTATTTTTATCAAGTTGATAAACAATATGAAACACCCACTAGGCCTGCATACAACGCCGAGGGTGGTTACGGAGGTTACCGTTTAATTGCCACTTTTCATCACCGGATAAAAAATACTTGGATTAGCCTATTTACGCGTTATGATAGAGTTGACAACGCTGTATTTGAGGATAGTCCATTGGTAGATAGTGAAGATGGCCTAACCCTTGGATTTCTGGTGACATGGTTTTTTTATCAATCAAAATCTACGGTGGAGGTAGTTGACTGGAAATATGAAAGTAAATTTGAATAAACTACCATGCATTATACTTCCAATTATTATTACATTTTGTTATTTTTATGTTAATAATCGATACAAAGCCTTGACGAATGGTTTCTACAAGCTAGACTTCAACAAAAATACATCTCGTTCTACAAGTTTAACAGAGTGGCGGTTTATTTTTCTTTTTGCTTTTTTGCCTTCTATAAACCGCCCTCTTTCTTTGCTTACTTTGCTTATTAAACTGTATCTGCTCACCCGATTGGACCATCGGGATTTTTCGTGGCTAAAGCCGCTCCTACAAATGTGCCAGCGTTTCTGTAGGAGCGGTTTTAACCGCGATCAACCTACTAATAGGCAGATAGGTAAGAGTAGTTACATTAAACTTTAATTAATAAGAAAGCTAACATTTGATTTATCGTTGCTTGCTTTTAGTGTGGTAATAACGCATATCATCCCAAATAGTGGATTCGTCATAAATAATATCGAGCGTCTTAACATAAAAAGAAGTTTTGATTATTCCTGTACCTAATAGATTTGCACCCTTAAAGTTGACATTACGCAATATTGCACCGTTTACCATTGCCCACTGAAGATCAGCCCCGGTTAAATCTGCTCCAGTTAGATCGGCATCTGTTAGTACTGCACGTATTAAACGAGCCCATTTAAAGTCTGCCTTTACTAAATTTGCACCTCTAAATATTGCACCAGATAGTTCTGCGCCACTAAATTGAGCTTTAAAAAGTTTTGCGTTAGAAAAATTTGTATCTTTCAAGTGGGCACCCACAAAATTTTTACCCGCTAAGTCGGCTCCACTATAACCAGATGTCTTTACCCGTTTACTGGGTTGATGTCGGGAACGAAGTTTATTAAATATCATAAGTAGTTGGGATTATGCAGTAAATTGTAATTATATTAAGTATAATATTAGCAGACTCTATCATTCTTAAACACTAGAAATTCAAAATCTGAATGTTGGCATTAGTGTAGCTCGCTTAGATTAATCTTGATATACTCCTTTCCTAAGCCCCCGTAGCTCAGCTGGATAGAGCGCACCCCTCCTATTAATTGGGCACCCTGATGGAAACATTAGGTGTGAATCTGCTCAAATTCGGGGAAACCACAGCTATTAATTGTTGGCACTAATCAGTTAATGGTGGCAATCCCGAGCGAAGCCCTTAATCTTATGTGACTGGTTTAGGGAACGTGTAGAGACTAGACGGGCAGCGCCTACAGGTTATTCTAAAATGAGAATCACCTATGGTGAAGGGATAGTCCAGACCACAAACGGCACACCTCACAGTAGGATACCGGCAGTGAAAACTGTAGTGGTATGAAGGGTGAAGTCAGAGGTTCGAATCCTCTCGGGGGCACCACATTACTCAATTTTAGGTGTATTAGCAACGTTCTGCGCGTCTAGTTTAATTTTAATGTTGTGGCGATGGGCCTCGACTGTCCTTACACTAATATTGAGTTCATTAGCAATAGCCTTGCTACTCATGCCCTGCTCTACTAAGGCCAGAATGGTGCGCTGTCTTTGTGTAAGCCCTAGCTTATCGCCATCTTTGTTACTTGACTTAGAAAAATCATCAAACAGCATTTGTGATACACATGAACTGTAATAGGTTTCACCATTAACTACGGTCTGAATCGCATTAATCATTTCTGCAGGTGAAACGTCCTTGACGATATACCCTTGCGCGCCACAGCGAATAACACCTTGAATATACTCTTTATGTTCATGCATAGTGAGGATAATTACCTTCACCTCAGGAAACTTTTCCCGGAGTTGTTTTGCCGCGTCCATGCCATTCATTACTGGCATACTAATATCCATAAGCACAATGTCTGGGTTTAGTTCACCTACTTTTTGCAAGGCTTCTCTACCGTTAACTGCCTCACCAACAACTTGAAAATGGGGTTGTTGCTCCAGCCTGGCACGTATCCCATCTCTGACTACGGCGTGGTCATCGACCAACAATAATTTTATTGTTCTGTCTTCATTTGTTATTGTATTCATTGCATTTTCATTCATATCTTAATACCTGCGTTACTCAAGTTTTAGAGGTGCTTTGACTTCTAAAAATGTGCCTTTTCCAACATCTGAATGCATAAAAAATGTCCCCTGTAACAGTTCTATTCTTTCGCGCATATTACGTAACCCCATACTTTGTGAGGTTTTTGTTGTACGTGTAGCTTTCTGAATGTTAAACCCTTCCCCATCGTCTTCAATTCTTATTGTTACATCTTTATCCGTGTGTGTCATATGTATGACCACTTTCGATGCATTAGCGTGTTTTTCAATATTTGTGAGTGCTTCTTGTACGATTCTATACATAGCAGTTTCTACGTCTACGGGCAACCTGTCAAATGTATCTGAATCACTGTCTTCAATGATTACATCTATTTGATTTCGCTCAGAAAATTGCCTTGTTAAGTTCGAAATAGCCGGCGATAGTCCTAAATCATCAAGCACACTTGGGCGTAAATCATGGGAAATACGCCGAACTTCTGAAATAGCTTCCTCTAAAAAACTGAGAGCCTTCTTAACGTCACTCAGTGCCGTTTCGCCCGATTGAGTAAAATTATCGGCAAAACTCTCAACCTTATATTTAACTGATACCAGCAGTTGATTAATGCCATCATGAAGTTCACGAGCTACTCGACGCCGTTCTTCTTCCTGCATACGTACTATTTTGTGTGACAATAATTTTAAACGATCTTCTGTGCGTGTTCTTTCGACGATCTCAGATGTTAATTTTTCGTTACGTTGTACGATTTCCGCTGTTCTCTCTTCAACACGGTCTGCCATTTCATTAAACGCGGTAGCTAAAGTACCAAGCTCGCCGCTAATATTTGCCGATAATCTGTGAGTGTAATTCCCACTACGAATTTCTTCAGCAAGAGCAGCCGTTTCTTGTAATGGCAAGCTTATACTCTCGGCAAATAGGTACGCGATTAAAACAGCGATAGAACAAACAACAATTCCTATCATGGTTAAGACATTACGTGTTTCTGCCGCTGGTTTTAATATCTCCGCAACAGGTGTGGTAGTAATGACGCTCCAATCAAGTGCGTTATTCGCCCCTGACCCCGATAAATCTGTGTAACCTGCCAGTACAGACACATCATCGGGTTTTGTATAACTCGCGGAACCGCTGCGCGAGTCGGCCAACAATGCTGGTTGTACTCTTACGTCTGGCAAGGTTTCAAACAATGCCATGTTGGCGTTTGTCGTTAAAATAATTTTACCTAACTTATCAACTATATGTGTCTGTTTACCCCCTAAATTGTGTTGACCAAAGCTTTGAACTACTTGATTAATTGCAATTAAATTGAATTTTACCAACAACACATTTTCACTTTTTGAATCAGGTGCATTGTTTGGTATATGTGTCACAAAAAGCAGTTCAGGAATAGGTCCTATTAGATGCGCTTCTGAAATAAATACGCTATTTGTATGAGTTTGTAACGCAGAGACAAATAGTTCTTTAATCCCTAAATTAACATCCCATGCTAAATATCCTTCCTGTTTCGGATCGACTGAGCTGACTACAATAATACCTTTTTCGTTAATAACATTTATAGCGTCAATTGACGTATTAAACTTGGTTAAGAGTTGAATGTAGTCCTTAATTTTCTGGTAATCCCACACCTTAAAAACATCAGATTGCGCCACCAATTTTGTTTTGTTAATTCGTTGCGAAATAACGCCGTTTATTGCATTTGTTATGAGTTTAGATTGCGACTCTAATTGACTAGCAACCGATGCTATGATCGTATCCGTTGATCGTTTCGCGCTAATGATTTGGAAAATCGTAAGGGGTATTACCGCTACTAGAAGAGCTAGTGCTGTTATTCTGATTTTTAATGACAAGCTGAATTGCCCCCGAATTTAAACAATAAGACCTTGTTTTTCATTTTAGAGTTATTGTTTATAACTTATTAATCCAATATTTAACAGTATATAGTCAGTTGCTTAAATTAATATTACAAATCGAGGATTATTAGATTTATTTACCTCAAACACTGTTGTTTGCTGCAAACATTTCCTCACTATGTAGAACCTATCGATTAACCTAACTAGTGCCCATCCATAAACGTATAAATGAATTCATTGTAGCCCGGATGTAGCTTTGCGGAATCCGGGAATACTGAGTTAAATCTAAGGCTTGGCGTCCCGGATTCCACTGCGTTCCATCCGGGCTACTAAAAAACATTGGTTTATGGATGGGCACTAGCTATACCCCGCTCTATTAATTTTATTGATGCATACATATATAATTAGATTTACCTAAGTAGTTGTGCAACAGTGCGTAAGTAGTTATAGTATAGCTCAACGGTGGTAGAAATTAGTTATTACTGCTTGTAAATACGCATAATACTTTGTTATTTATAATAATAATAAGTTTTTTGCATAAATAAAGGTGATAAACTTACGTATTATTACTAATAATACGTAGCGTTCACCTAAGTATCTTTTATACGTGGCAGGAGTGTGGTTTGTCGTTGTAACTTTATCTGGTGATAAGACCAATAAATTTACCGTTAACTAAACGATAGATTCATAAATTAGCCTTTAGTGTATTAAATTGTTTGGGGGGGGACCCAAAATGGATGTAAAAAATCGTATTTGTCATGTATTACTGAGTGTTGTTGTATCAAGTCTTCTATTCGCCTGCGGAGGTGGGGGCGGTGGTGAAGGTAACAATAATGAAATCACGCCAGCCCCAAATAATGGCGATACAGTACCACCCACACTATCAATCACGAGTCCTTCAACGGGTCCAAGCTATACCACTAGCAACAATTCCGTATCTATTGCCGGTATTGCCACAGATGATAATGATGTGACTGAAATTACTTGGGCTAACGACCAAGGTGGTACCGGGACAGTAGATGGTTTAACTAACTGGAGCTATAATAATATTACCCTGTCCGTCGGTGACAATGTGATAACGGTTACCGCACGAGATGCTAACAACAACTCTACAGACGCCACTATTACAGTTACTTACAACGTAGTCGACGTCAATCGCCCTACGATCTCAATCACATCTCCTGTTCCCAACTCCGGTAATGAATACGACACGGATATTAACAGGGTGTCAATTGCAGGGACTTCCAGCGATAATTTTGGTATAAGCAGGATATCTTGGTCAAATGGAAATGATTCTGGAACGGCTATTGGAACCGATCCTTGGATCATTAATGATATTCAATTATCACCCGGCACCAATACGATTCGCGTTACAGCTTACGACGCATCGGATAATTCTAGTACCGACCAATTAGCGGTAGTTTACGAAATAAACGAACCGGCAGAAACGTGTATGACTTGCCACAATGGTGCCGCAAATAATGACTATTCTGGCACTGGATTAAGCAACCCCCACCCATTTGCGGGTGCGCAAAATATACGCTGTACTGTCTGTCACGGTGGAGACGGGCAAGGCGCAGGTAAAGATGGTAGCCACGTTCCCGCTCCCCCAGAAATTGGCGACGATCAAAATTTAATTAATAATCCTACTGCGTACTTTAATCGCCTTACCTTAACGGGTATTGATAAATTTCCAAACTACACCGTAAATAACGTTACTTACTCTGCGCTTGATTATTTGCAATTTATAAATCCTGGTGATTTAAGAGTTGTAGACACAGGCAAATCATGTGCTCGATGCCATGGAAGTCGACACGTCGATTGGGTAATGAAAAGTCCCATCGCAACGGAAACGGGAGTCTTGTCAGGCGCCCTCTACTCTGCAGGTCTGGAAAATTCCATACCAAACCATCAAGGTCTATATCAAGACACAGCCGCAGACATGGCATTTAGAGCAGTTCTTGATCCCAATTACAGCTTTAATGGTGCAGACATCGGTACTGTAGGAGAACTCAATGAATTGCCCGTAATTAGTATTTTCGGGATAACAGGTTTTCTCAATCTCTATCAAAACAATTTATACGATGCCAATAATCTAGCCAACGATTTATATGCAGCCAATGAAGAAAACGGTGCCAAAACGAATCAAGTTAAACCCAATTCGGCCCTCGCTAATTTATATATGGAACAGGTTGCCTTTACCTGTGGTGATTGTCATCTTGGCAGTGCAGGTGCGAATAACCGATTTGGTGACTATAGATCCTCAGGTTGTACCGCCTGTCATATGGCGTATAGCCCCGATGGTAGAAGCCGTAGTAACGATCCCAATGTTAATAAGCTGGAACCCGCTAATCCAGATGCCATTGCTGCACCGGAGCGCCCACACATAGCGACTCATGTCATTAAAAATGTGGCTAAAACTCTGCCTAATGGAGATTTCGTTACCGGTATTACTGACATGACTTGTGCCGGTTGCCACCAAGGTTCTAACCGAACTGTGATGCAGTTTTGGGGGATACGTCTCGATCAAAACGCAAACCTTACTAACAATGTTCAATATCCTGCAAATCCTGTGAATTTTACTAACACAGCGAACGATGGCCGTCTATTTGATCCGGCCGTGCAAAATGCGACCTTTAATGGACGTAATGCAGACCAGTATATTGAGTTTGAAGACTACGATGGTGACGCCAGAGACGATACTCCCGAAGATGTTCACCATGAAGCTGGATTAGGTTGTATTGATTGCCATGGCAGTCGTGATTTACATGGTGGTGCCAGTGGAGACGATACAGGTAACAAAATTAAGAGTCGTCAAGAGCAAGTGGTTACCGTTGCATGCGAAACCTGCCATGGTTCCGTTGAAACGTACGCATCAACTAAATCATGTCTTACCTATGATAACAACAATGCTGAGTGTGTATACGACACTGCGGGCAATCCTCTACGCCACGTAACGCGTGCTGCCAATGGCACGTATTATTTAATTAGTCGTGTATCTGGACAGCGCCATTTTGTACCGCAAACGCGTGATACGGTTGTACTGAGCAATAAGACCAATCCACTTAATAATCAACTTGTTTATAACGCCAAGGCATCCTATGCAATGGGTCGTGCAGACGGTAATATATTGACCGGTTTAGGACCCACACAAACGGATCCTAATAAATACACGAATGGTTTTAGTCACTCAGACAGTATGGATTGCGTATCCTGCCACGCTGCCTGGACAAACAGTTGTATAGGTTGTCACCTGGCGGGTGAATACGATGCCAATCCAGCTAATTACCGCTTTAGTAACATTACGGGTGATCGTATTGTGTATAACGAGGCCAATGCAGACTTTGTGTATCAATCCCCTGTTCCGTTCCAACTTGGTGTAACGGCTAACAACATGATTTCTCAAATGACACCTGCAGAAAAAGTGTTTTATCGCTATACCGACCTTAACGGCACTGAATCACAAGTATTTGCCTTTAGCGACCGAAATGGCAATGGTAACAACCCAAATACGGCGGGTAGAAATGCATTACCTGCATTGGGACACAACGCTATGATGGCCCACTCCGTACGAGGAAAGGTGCAAAATGACAAAGAAGGCCCTCGTTACTGTGTTGCCTGCCATCTTAATGAAGACAGTCTCAATAACTTTGGCGATGAGTATGATGTTTTCAGAACGGCTATGGCCAATAATGATTTTGCCAATCTGGACTTCAATTTACTTCAGACTCATATAGGTTCAAACCCAGGAAATCAACTGAACTCACCTCTTTGGGTGCACATGGTTGCCGGTCTTGGTTCAGGTATGTTCCTGTTTGATGCCAATGGTTGTCCTGTTAATCCTTTAGACAATGACGCTAATCGACAGTATTGTGCCAATGGTGCACCTGCGGATAATTTTGATCTAAATAACGTTGTTTATAATCTAGACAGGGTTGTAGAAGATACGGGCATTTCCAATGGTTCAAATACCAGTCCTATGAAGAATCCAGGTGCAGGCACCAACAAACGTGGTGGTTCTTTAAATCAGAATCTGTCTGGTCCACTAGGTGCACAGTTAATTCAGAAATTGACTGACCCGAATATAGGTGTCGTATTAGATTCTTGGATCGATGCGAACGGAGCACCACAAGGTAATGCAGCGGACTTTGTTCAGTAACTGTGTCCAGTAACTTTGTCCAGTAGTAATCTATCCAGTAAGTAACTGGATTGTTAGCCGGCCTTGAGCCACGTCAAGGTCGGCGCTTTTTAACTGAATGTGAATTGAAGAAGTAATATTATGTTACTAAATTTTCAAAAATGTTATGTAAGAACCCCAATATCGGCATTCTTTGCACCCCCTGTAAAGATGTCGGTGCCTCATGGTAGCAACTCGTTGCTACTGTTAAAGCCCAGCGCCCTACGCTGGTTACTCTGGCTGGCCACTTTTAGTGTGGCCAGCACCTTTTTTTTAAAAGGATAGGCAATGCTTTACTACAGATTCAACCCCGATATCGGTATCTTTATCTCACCTCTATATTTGGTACCGATAGTCAGCTATACCCACAGCTGACAAATCCAGTGCCAATGCTGGATAAACCTTAACCGACCATACTCACAATGGTCGGTTTTTTTTTGCTTTTTATTCCCGATTTCTACAACCCATAGAATTGCGTATTCAATTTTGCTGATTAATATTTTTTAGGTTAATTCACACTCTAACTTTTATAGACACAAAACTTTTACGTTTCGCTGCTAATTCCTGATTCAATTATTCTATTGTGATGAATTACGCAAAACCATTTTTATATTTTTCCTATTTTAGGCTAAGTTTAAAGGGCTAGCTAATAAATAAACAATAACAGCTGAGTTAAGTTTGGATAGAGAGACTGTTTTACTTACTTAATCACGATTACTAAGGATTGGTGAAACTCTACTAGTGTCACAGCTAGAGTGAAAGGCAAGGCATGCCGTTTAACGATTTAGGAGAAACTATGTCTGTTCTTGAAGAACCCATTTTATTTCTGCAGCGCATTGCTCACACAAGTAAATGGAGTCGTACATTATTAATACTGTTATTAGTATTGATTTGTATTCCAACACTAACATGGGCAGCATCTAATTCCGATTACACGCTTTACATTGAAACGGGTTATGTTCCAGTGGGCTCCAGCCCTGAAACGGGTAATGGCGCGACTACTATTTCATCCTGGGGATACACCGATGTTGACAATGGTAATGGTCGATTCCCAGGAGTCATACTTGAATCTATAGAAGGTAGAAGCTTTACGGTTAAGGTCGTTAATCACCATAATATTAAGCATAACTTTGTCATACAGGGAGTAACAACTGATACAAGCGCCATACCCCCAGGTGGCTCACGTACTTACACAGTGAATACACCTGCTGCAGGGGTATTTCTTTATCGAGATACGCTAAACAATAATATCAACCGGTCACTTGGTTTGTTCGGTGCGCTAGTCGTACGCACTTCTGATGGAAGCCAACAAGCCTGGAGAAATGGACCTCGTTACGATCAGGAGCGACTATGGGTTATAAACGATTTAGATAGACCACGCTGGACCGATGTTGCATTCAATGGAAACAGAGTCAATACAGATATATATAAACCCAATTACTTTTTCATGAATGGATTAAATGGTTTTGCCGGAATGGTAGATGCCAATTCTACATTGGAGGGCATTGTTGGGGATGTTTTCTTGGTACGCATTGTCAATTCCGGTCAATTCGATCAGTCATTACATTTTCATTCCAACCATTTTCAGGTTCTCAGTCGAGGAGGTGTGCGCGAAGCTGCACCACCCTATCAGGACACAATTAATGTCAGGGCGGGTAAAACAGCCATGGTTTTATATCAACTCAATCAGCGCGGTCACTACCCAATGCATGTGCATACTGCTCAGATGGAAACTGGTAATGGTGTGTATCTCAATGGTACTGCCACAATGATTATCGCGCACTGAGGAGAATTAAGAAATGAAAATTAATGTCTGGGTAAAATGCTTCGTATTTGGAGCTAGTCTAGGTTTCAGTAACTTGGTATATGCAGGTCATAATTCCGGGGGAGGCTCAGTTGGTAGTATGGGCGGTAGTAGTGGAATGGGTGGTGGCCTTACTACGTCTGCTACCGACATTCCAGTATTGGATGCAGGTAGTGTGACCTTAGTCGTGCGTAAAATAAATAAGACCATGAATGATGGTACCAATATCAATTTCTGGGTTTTTTGTGAAAGTGGTATGGGCGGTGGTAATTCCAATGGTATGGCCGGAGGATGCACCCTACCCAGTCCAGTTTTAGAATTGGAGGTAGGGCAAAAGGCCAATGTGACACTAAATATGATGATGGCACCCGAAGAAGCGGCTCCCTATAACGGTCACACCATTCACCATCATGGCGTTGATATCAATACAGCAGAAGATGGCGTTCCTGAAACATCGTTTACGGTAACAAACAAACACACGTATTCCTTTAGTGTAGATAGTCGCTACGTCGGTAGTCATATGTACCACTGTCATGTGCATACGGTAAAACACCTGGAAATGGGTATGTATGGTGCACTTATTGTAAAAAGTGGCAATCGCATCAATGCCAGTGGGCCCGTGTTTGATTATGAATGGAATCTGGTGTTAAGCGCCGTAGATCCAGATTATCATCGAAACACCGCTGTACAGGATTCAAAGGTATTTGCAGATTATAATCCCCGCTATTTTTTACTAAACGGCGAACAAGGTTTAAGTAGCACGACTCCAGCACAAATATTGAGTGCAGCGCCGGGTGCGCGTGTCGCTGTCCGACTAATAGGCTTGCATTCTGTGAATGCCCGTTTCGAAATACGTAACGCCAGTGGCAATCGTCGTTCCTTTATTTGGCATAACTCCGATGGTT
>Ga0316187_10003017_pt1 | contig 14648 bp, 11 predicted proteins | sample CroRivburrow1_MG_FD_204927 | JGI IMG/M metagenome (GOLD analysis project Ga0316187, IMG submission 204927) | Coastal sediment microbial communities from Maine, United States - Cross River worm burrow 1 | ecosystem: Environmental > Aquatic > Marine > Coastal > Sediment | place: USA: Maine... | reverse complement strand
ATTCTAATTTATCACCGACCCCTTTTATTTTAGATCTGAGAGAAAATGGCGTTTGTCCTTTCTATACCCAGGTGCGCCGCAGCGTAACCCGACCTGCTATGCCCTACTAGTGACCCGCCTGCAACGCGGCGATACGCTCCTCCAGCGGCGGGTGGCTCAGAAACAGCCGCTTCAGCCCGCTGGCCGGACTGCCGGAAATCCCGAAGGCGGCAAACTCACCCGGCAGGTCACGCGGCTCATGCGCCCGCTGCAGGGCCTGCAGGGCGCCCACCATTTTGTGGCGACCGGCCAGCGATGCACCACCCGCATCGGCACGGAATTCGCGCCGGCGCGAGAACCACATAACGATCATCGATGCCAGGATGGACAGGAGCACCTGCGCCACGATCGAGGTGATGAAATAGGCCGGCCCGTAACCGCGTTCCGTCTTGAAGACCACCCGGTCGACCACGTGGCCGACAATGCGCGATAAAAAGATAACGAAGGTATTCACCACGCCCTGCAACAGGCCCATGGTGACCATGTCGCCGTTGGCGACGTGCGAGATTTCATGGCCGAGGACGGCCTCGACCTCGTCGCTGTTCATATTCTGCAACAGGCCGGTGCTCACGGCGACGAGGGCGCTGTTGCGTCTCATACCGGTGGCAAACGCGTTCGGTTCCGGTGCATCGAAGACCCCGACCTCCGGCATGCCGATACCGGCCTGCTTTGCCTGGCGCCTGACCGTCTCCACCAGCCACTGTTCCTTGCTGCTGCGCGGCTGCTCTATGACCTGCACGCCCATGCCCCGCTTGGCCATCATTTTCGACATGGCCAGCGAAATGAATGAACCGCCGAAGCCGATCACGGCGGACATGACCAGCAGGGCCTGCAGGTTGAGGTCGACGCCGTTCTCGGCGAGGATGCCCTCGATACCGAAGACCTGGAATACCACGCTGATCAGCACCAGCACGGCGGCATTGGTGGCCAGAAACAGGGCGATACGCATCATAATTGCTTACCTTCAGTTGATAGACTTGATCACCAGTATAGATGGTGCCCAGTCGAAATAATTCAATCCCTGAAATTAAAGGAATTAAAGGGGTCGGTGACAAATGAAAACGATTGCGTTTTGTCACCGACCCCTTTAACTTTGTCAGTGCAGTCGACACATACCACTTGCTCGCGGGGACCAGCCAACCTCGGTCCACCCGTATTGAACCAGATTGAGATAAACGCTTACCTAACGCATGGAGATAACACAATGAGCACCAGTGAGAATCAAATCAGCCGTCGCACCGTACTGAAAGGGCTTGCCGCCATACCGGTCATCGCCGCCGTCGGCTACCACGGCGGCGCAAGCGCCGCGATGGTTTCTCCCGACGATCCAACCGCCAAAGCCCTGGAGTATACCGAGCACAGCACCCAGGAGGGCCAGACCTGCGCCAACTGTAACCTCTACCAGGGCGGCACCGCTGCCAGCGGTGGCTGTCCCATCTTCCCCGGCAAGGAGGTTGCCGCCGCCGGTTGGTGCAAATCCTGGGTTGCGAAGGTCTGAAGGGCAAGATGCAGCGAGAGAAACCGGCATCAGTGGCCGGTTTCTTTTTGACGATAATTCTCAGTAAGGATCAAGGGGTCAGCGTATCGCCACCGGTCTGATGGGATTGGTTGGGATGGCTAGACGGAAAGCCACTTTAACACATATGAGCCTCCTGTGAGTCAATAGGCATTAGTCATTTATTCAGCCATGACTTCATGCCCGAAACATATATCAATGAACAAAATCGACTACTTCATCTGTCATGGCAGCTGTTAAGTCAGTCGCTTACAGCAAACACATATAGAGGGTCTCTTACTGCGGTCTCACCGCTGCCTGCAATTACCTGGTCCTTCAGGGCTGCAGGGCCACTAGACATTCATCGGTTAACCCTGGGCGGGCCCTATTCAAGGGGGCAGGCTTACTCAATAGCCGAGTATCCAGTTAGTATCAGGCTCAGCCAGGGCGCAAACGACTTTGCTCATTGTATGGATGCACGCCAATGGGGCGTCTAATCAAATCGACGGGCTCCGGTTATCTGATGTATAAACCGATGTGACGGCTTTTTGCCGAGGTGTAATTCCATCGCGTTTTTATCACATTCAACCTGTGGTCCAGTTAGGTGACCAGCTCACCCCATTGCGTGACTAACCCTTTAAAAACTGACTTTCATCAAACACCTTCTCATGCTTCATCATGAAATAGACGCAACGCCCCAGCTTATGTGCCAACACGGAAATGGCCTTTGCCTTGGTCATTCGCTTTTGTAGCTTCTGTAAATAATTCTGGGCTTTTTTGTTGCCTCGGAGATAAAGTACGGCGGCCTCAGAAAAGGCCCACTTCAAGTGGGCATTACCGATCTTGTTGCCCTGTGTTCCATAGCTTTTCCCAGCCGATTCGGCTTTGCATTTGACCAGCCTGGCGTAGGAGGCAAACTTCTGAACGGATTCAAACCGGTCGATATCACCAACTTCGTAGATAATGGTCAATGCCAGGATGCGGCCGATGCCCGAAACGCTCTTGAGAATATGCAGGTGTACAGGATTATGCTGCTTGGCTTGCTGCTCCAGAAACCACTCTATTTTGCTGAGTTCTTTGGCGTAGCACTCGAGCACCGCCATATCCAGATCGATATTGCGCTGAACCACCGGGTCTGGAAAGGTGGATCTCAGTTGCTCCCGGGCAGACACGTTTTTCAAATTGACTTTGTTGGGCGGTAGATTGTACTGACTGGTGGTATTACCCACATGGGCTTTCAGGTTCGCGCCGTGTCTGACAATCTTCATTCGCCTGCGAAGCAAGTCACGTGTGGCACGCATCTCTTTAGGGTAAACATAGGCGAGAGGGAAGTTGCCTCCGCGCATGAGGTTCGCAATCTTGAATGAATCAATCCGATCATTCTTGGCTTTACCGCCATGAATGGCCTTCATATACAGGGCGTGACCAAGAATGAAGTCAACACCCAGGTCTTCGCAGAAGTCTGAGACCCAGTACCAGCAGTGCATGCATTCGACACCGACCACCACGTGACCTATGTAGGGTTCCAGTAGCGCCTGAAGTTTTTCTGGATTGGCGGCTATCTCCTTGTGTAGGCACGTATTGCCATCCTGATCGATAATGCAAACGTAGAGTGTTTTGGCGTGTAAATCGATTCCACAGTAGTAGGGATGCGTGTTATTGTAGAAATTCATTGGGCTTCTCCGGTTACGGGTTTCGTCACCTTCAGTTTAGCCTCATGGCTAAATTATCGGGGAGGCTCAATGAGTATCAAATAGAATCGTCAGGACGAGTATCTAACTGGAAAGGTAAAGTACATGAAACCGTATTTAGTTTCCTCAATATTCCTGTTGCTGGCCGGTTGTGGTGCCGCGGCAAATAAAACACATCTACCAAGCGGCGAGGAGGGTTATGCCATTGATTGCTCTTCCCTAAACTCTGAGTCGGTAAAATGTTACGAAAAAGCTGGCAATGTGTGCGGCTCCAGGGGGTACGAAGTTATAAGCCCAGGCGATATCCGTATTTCAAGTCGTACCTTGCTTATAAAGTGCAAATAGTAATTAAAGGGGTCGGTGACAAATAAGAACGATTGCGATTTGTCACCGACCCCTTCAATCTGGGTAGCCGAGTTCCAGATCTAATAGATCTGATAAAGGGGACGTAATAGTTGGGGTCAGAGTAAAAACTCCAACCAGCCTCTGTATATTGTTACTCTGACCCCAAATATCTTGACCCCAAATATCTTCACGCGACTGCGCATTCGTTCCTAGCCCAGTTCCAGGTCGTCGATAACGGCCTTTATGCCAGCCTTGGCGCAGTCCTCGTCGACTTTTCCGGACGGCGCACCGCTGACGCCGACCGCGCCATAGATTTGGCCGCCGGCCTGCACAGGTAAGCCGCCCGGAAGCATGATCAGTCCGTCGAGTTTGCCCAGCGGTGAATCGGCGCGCGCACCGAGTTCGGAAGTCGCCACATTGAAGGATAAGGCTGCATAGGCCTTCTCTTCGGCAATTCGCAGGGTGATATCTGCCGCTACCGTGTCTCGCAGCGCCACCTGGGTACGACCGCCCCGATCCATCACTACCACACCGATCTGAATTCCCTGCTTACGGCATTCGCCGATTGCCGCGCTAGCAATCTTGAGCGCGGTCTCCATCGACAGTCGCTTGATTTCTACCGCGACCGGTTGGTCGGCCCAACCGGGACTGCTCAGTGTGAACAGGCCTGCCAAGGCCAATCGCTGAAACCAGACTCGCATGACTTTCTCCTCTTAGTAATCAACGTAATCAACAGTGCGCTTGGATCCCGTTTGTAAACTGCGAAATTAACTCATTCCCGAGAGTATAAGAATAATGTTAAAAAAAAGTAAAGGGGATGGAGGGATTTAAATTTAATCCCTCCGTCCCCTTTCACGAGTCACTCAACAACCTGACGCCGGCAGACGTGTTTTATGGTCGTGGACAGGAAATACTGGATCAACGGGAAAAGATCAAACTGACCACTTTGGCAATGCGCAGGAAAATGCACTACGATAATCAAGCAAGACACACACCCAGATGAGCTAATGCATCTCTTAACTCAGGCCGCTAGCTGTCCAAAAGGGTTCGACGACGTACAGTCAGAGTAAAAATATACGGGTAGTTTTTACTTTGCTCCCAATTATGACCCCAATTAGCCCATGACTTATAGACGCATGAAGAACTTTATTGCGATTTTTCTTTTTGTCGGCTTGTACGGCTGCGTAACGAATCAAACACGCCCGCCACGTTACGTATGGTACTGTCACATCGCCGGTGGCGGTAATTGTATCGGGGAGATGATCCGATGCTGGGACAGTCAGCATCTCGACTGGACCGATGCGGCGCACTGCGCAGCCGTGACGCCCAAGCCTGACAACCTGGTCAACAACCAGAGCTGGCCACCAGTGAGCGGTTCGGCGCTGTATCCGGGAGCAAGATAAAAAGGATCAAGGGGTCAGAGCGCTTGATCGAACAGGCAGCGAATTCAAAATTCAACAACTCTGACCCCTTGATTCCAGACCCCTTGATTCCCCTTGATTCATTGATTCCTAAATTCAAAATTCAACAACTCTGACCCCTTGATTCTTTGATTCTCTGACCCCTTGATTCTGTAGATACTATTTATCTACGAAAAGTCGTTTCTGCTATTGCATGTTCGTTTAGCGATACGTCGTCACATATTCTTCGCAGGCATCACCCCTATGCGTAATGCTAAAGCTATGATCGCGTAAATCAGCGTTCAGGGTCGCTGTGCACGCGTGATTTATCCAGGTCAGATGCAGGCGGTGTACATCTGAGTTATGGACCTCCAGCTCACCTTCAAAAGCAGGAGAGGTATTGCGCAGCCGCATGAGTTCCAGCTGGTCTCGCACAACAATGCGTGATAACCCTTGCTCGATATCACTGTTGGCGAGCGTTGTACGATTGATTTCCTTGTGTCCCCCGGCGCCGCCTTTGTCCGCCGCTGCGTAATCGTTCCTGCCGGCAAACAGATCCAGATACCACACTTGCGGGACACCCGGCATAAACATTTGAATTGCCCGGGCAAGACGCAGCTTCCGCTCGTCTTCGCCCAGGGCGCTGAAGAACGTGGCATTGACCTGATAATACCCTATCTTCTTGCCATCCGGGCCATACAGGTTTTTTACTCGCCCGCCCCTGTCCATGATGTTATCGATGACGGCGTCGATCTCTTCATCGCTTAGCAAGCCCTCTCTTGAGGCACCGGCAGTATCTTTGCCTTTCAAGTCAAGGACAGGGATGCCATCGTGACAGCCAAGCATGTTAATGGTTTTGATATTGTTCTCTATCAGCTCGCCAATCCAGCGCAAAAGATGCCTGTTTGTCCCACGATCCAGCGCATCAATAACCAGACCGGGAAAGAAGAAGTCGTAGATGGGAAAGCCCCTGCCTGCCACTTCCGCATGGAGCCCGGCACCATACTCAGAATGTATTTCAGGCAGGAGAATCAGGTCATACTTATCTGCTATCCGCTTCAGTCTCTCCAGATACTCCCACGTGGCGGGTTTATTGAAAAAATTACTCTGACCTGGTTCCTTGTGCAGATAAGCGAATGCGTCGAGCCTGACAAGCCTCCCGCCGTGTTCGCGCAGCTTCTTCAAGGTCTCATCGTAAAACTCCCAGACCTCTTCCGATTGAGCGTTTAAATCCATTTGCCCCAGATATTGGCGGTTCTGCTCAACAATGGAAACAATATCATCCTTGTGATGGGAAAAGTCGCCTAAATCGATTTCGCCAACATCCCGCTTCGCATTCAATACGTCATTCACGATCGCTGCGATGTTCTCCGCGTGCTCATGTGTAAGTTCTTCGATCCCCAATGCCAGTAGTAGATCGTGGGCGGTGATCTTGTGATAAACAACTTCCTGATAAAACGTATTCCAATAAAACCTCTCGGATCCATCCGAAAGGCGCACTTTGAATATCGGAAGGCCAGGTTTTCTCATGAAGAGCCTCTCGAGATGTTCTTCATGGGGTATCACGTAACCCTCAGGGCCCATCTCTCCGTGCGAACGCCAGAACTCATTCCAATCGATAAAGAAGTCCTTGTATTTTGATTCACCCCCTTTCTTCAATAGATCCTGAAACTGGGGCGAGTCTACGGAAAGATGGTTCAAAACTAGATCAAACTTGAACATGACATTGAGCTCGTGAAGTATCTCCAGATCTTCCCGGGAAACAAGCTCATCATTGAGATCGTAATCGATGATAGAAAAGCCGCGATCCAGATCACTGTTGAAAATGGTAGGCAGGATGTAGAACAAGGAAAAAGCATCTTTGAATTCAGGACGCCTGAGCATACGCACTATATCAGCCAGGTTTCGGCCAATACTGTCAGGGTAAGCGTTAAACATTACGCCTTTCGGCAGTCCTTTTTGCATCGATATGACTTCGGTATTCATAGCACCTGATCTACTTTTTGAATCAAGGGGTCGTGAAGCTCCGGTTGTCGGTGTATTTAGCCAATTTTCCGAACAACCGCCAACGCCGTGTCATGTAAAGCTTTGGAGACACTCGACAGCGTTTGCAAAGTCTGCTGCTGCTTTTGCAGCATGTTCTGAAGGTCGATATTAGCCAATTGGGCATCGTCCCCAACCGTCGATAGCTGCTGCTTCAGGTCGTCGATATAGTCTTCCAACTGCTTTTTGGATGCCTTATTAAGATCAGGAACCGTGAGTACGTTGATGACTCGGTGACCTCTGATAGTAATAGTCTCACCGTCGTCGCGGCGATAGATTCCATCCCTCAGATATAATTCACGGTCTTCGCCCTCCAGTAGTAGCTTTCCTTCAATGACCCTCACGGACTCGATCTTCATAGTAGACACCTCCATTCCAGATTGACTTCTTTTCAAATTAAAGTGGTCGGTGACAAATGAAAACGATTGCGATTTGTCACCGACCCCTTTAATCATATCTCTCAAGGCAGCACGCGCCCTGTCGTCAGGCGGATGCCCAGCGGGCCACCGGGCACATAGGCGCTCAACGGTTCACCGTTGCGCCTGATTTCCACCAGGACCCATGAGGAGGAGTCTCCGCCGCTGGTCAGTTCCTGTAGTTCACTTGTCGAGAACACGCGCGTCCCGTCATAGGAAACGATCACATCGCTTGCGTTCAACCCGTTCTGCTGGGCTGGTGAATCTTGCATGACATCCATGATCACGACACGGTTCGGCCGGTCCAGCGCATACAGCAGCCTGTCGAAGATATCCTCACTCAACTGCTCGCGGAACCCATTGAAACGTTGCTGGATTTCCCGGCGTGCCTTATGGTAGCGCGGTTTGTTCAGCCAGCCCTCTCGACTGGCCTGATTCTGCAGATAAAGCTCATCCATCTGGTTCTTATCCAGCTGCTGCTGAATCCATGCCGCCGTCGACTCGTCAATCCCAGCCGCCACGAGCTTTGCTTCTCCCGACAGTGCGGATACCCGGGAAGTCGGGGCGGACCCCTGCGAACTATCCCCGTCGTTTCGTCGTGCGACCTGGTTCTTGCTCATTTCCCCTTCCAGGTTCTCGATGCGGACCTGGAGTTCCGCAAGTTGTTTTTCAATATTCCTGTAGCGCCGTTCCTCCTCAGCATAACGTGTGGTGGCCCCGGCAGCCACGATACGTTCCGTCTCAATACTCTCGAGATTAGGCGCAGGTTGCGGGTCTGTGACTTTGTTATCAGAGAACCGGGGTTCCTCATGCACGGATTCCGGCTGCGACAGCGGCCACAATCCCTCCGGGTAACGGAATGTCACACCGATGAGCACACCGAGACACAGGATGGCCAGAAGCAACAGCGTATGTTTTTTGGTCATAGTCTCCATCAACTGCAAAAATAAACGGGGTCAGTAATTAAAGGGGTCGGTGACAAATTATAATGATTGCGTTTTGTCACCGACCCCTTTAATACTTTAATATTGATTACGATGCTGGCGCGAACAGGGGAACATGTGCCGCTTAAGGTCTCTTCAAAAGCCGCGTAAGGTTACTTGCCCCGGATAGCTTGGCAACGTGGTTCTGCCCCCTATTTCTTCACCCTGCGGGTGTGCCGTCAGCACCACCAAGCACCAGGTCGAAGATGGCCCGCAGTTCCACGCCCGCCAGGTCCGCCGCCAGGAAATCCGCCTGCACCAGGTGGCGCCGTTCAGCGGGCACCCGGTTGAAGAGGAAATCCCCCGCATTGCGTGTTTCGCCCTGGACATACAACTGGGTCACCAGGGGGGCCGATTGCGGTGCCAGCACCGCCATGTGGATGTGAGGTGTTCGCCCCGGGTAGGGCACCGGCCGGATGGTGCGGAAGCGGTAGCGGCCTGCCGCGTCGGTGACGGTGTGGCCATGCCCCTGAAAATTTTCATCGCGCGCCGCGCGCCCGCGATCGCCGGGGTGGCGATAACGCCCGTTGGCATCACATTGCCAGATTTCAATCCGCGCATCCGCGACCGGCCGGCCATTGAGGTCCTGCACGCGGCCCGTCAGCTCGGTCAGCCGCCCCGCGGCGACACCAACCCGACCGGCAACGTGGGTCAGGTTGTTGTCGTCGTCCAGCGGTAACTCCAGCGGGTAGAACGGGCCGGCGCTCTGCGCGGGCGTGGCCAGCAGTCGCCCGCCGGCGAGGGTCGGTGTTGCCACCAGCATGCCGGCCAGCGCGGCAAGCAAGCGGCGTCTGTTGTGGTCAGGGTTCATGCGGGTCCTCGCTCACGGCTTGTTTCTGTAGGGCAATCGCGAGGTCGATAAGTTTCCTGCCGTACCGTTGGGCGCAGTGATGTCCTCTTGGGGCACGCTCAGTCCTGTGCACCGGCAGGGCTGAGCGCAGCGCCGCTCCGCCGCAGCCAGGCGTGCGCATCTTCGTGCAGGCACATCAACACCGGCACCAGCACCAGCACCAGTGCGGTGGCGAAAGCCAGGCCGAAGGCTATGGAGGTCGCCATCGGGATCAGGAACTGGGCCTGCAGAGAAGTTTCGAACAGCAGCGGCGTCAGTCCCGCGATGGTCGTCAGCGAAGTCAGCAGCACCGCGCGCAGACGCTGGCAGGCCGCTTCGACCAGGGCCTCGCGTAATACCATACCGGACTCGCGCAGGCGCTTGTAAAAACTGACCAGAATGATGGAATCGTTGACCACGATACCGGACAGGCCAAACAGGCCGAACAGCGACAGGATAGTGATATCCATCCCCATGACCCAGTGCCCGATCAGCGCCCCGACCACGCCGAACGGGATGACTGCCATCACTACCAGGGGCCAGCCGTAGGAAGCGAACACCCACGCCAGCACCAGATAGATCAGCGTCAGGCCGAGAAATACACCGCGCTTCATGTCACCGATGGTCTCGGCCTGGTCCGCCGCCCGCCCCTCGAAGGAATAGGTGACGCCATAGCGGGATTCGAGATCGGGCAGCACGCTCTGCTCCAGCGCGGCGAGCACGCGGTTGGCGTTGCTGACGCTGGCGTCGATTTCTCCGCTCACCTCGACCGCGAGCAGTCCCTCGGCATGGCGCACCGCCTGGAAGCCCTGCTGTGCGTGCCAGCGCGCCACAGACGTGAGGGGTACAGCGTCGCCCGATGCCACCCTGATGTTGACGCGCCCGAGCGTGCTGAGCAGATTGCGTTCCTGTTCGGGCAACTGTACCCGGACCTCGACCTCGTCCGGCCCGTCCTGGAAGATTTGTACCAGCCTGCCTTCGAAGGCGGTACGCAGCTGGCGACCGAGTTCGGCCGTGGTCAGCCCCAGCGCCTCACCGGCCGGGGTCAGTTGGTAGATGAGCTGTTCGCGACCAAACGGCATGTCGTCTTCCACACTGAACACGCCGGGGATTGTTTCCAGCGAAGAGGCCAGATCCAGAGCGGCCTGTTTCAGGGTGAGCGCATCGCGGCCGGTAAGCCGCACGTTCAGATCGCGACCCGGGGGTCCCGGCTGACGCACGCTGATGGTGAAGTGCTCCAGGCCGGCCGGAAGCACGACGCGATCCTGCCAGGCGCGGATAAATTGCGGGTTGCGCACGCTGCGTTGCTCGGATGGAACCAGCTCGACCATCAGGGCGCCGAGCTGATCACCGCTGCGTTCCAGCTGTGCCTGGGCGTTGACGGAAGAACCGTGGCGGGCAACCACGGTGGACAGCAGCCGCCCGATACGATCGCTATCCAGCGGTTCATCGAGTGGCGCCGTTTCTGTTCCGGTGCTGCCGTGCAGCGCGGCCTGCCCGGCAACCAGGCGCTCACCCAGCGCTGCCTCGGTGTCGCTAAGCGTCTGCTCCAGATGCATTATGAAGGCGTCGACCCGCTCGCGTGGCGTGCCGGCGACAAAGGCGACATTGGCGTACAGGACCTGTGACTCCGGCGAGGGGAAGAACGTGAAGTTGAGATAACCCCCGGCACGCAGTCCGGCGGCGAGCAGCAGCAGGGCCACGGCCGTGGCGAGCGTCGCGGCGCGATTATCCAGCGCCGCGCTGACGAAGGGCCTGAACATCCGCTCACGGAAATGTGCGAAACCCTGATCCAGTCGGGCACGCAGCCTGGTCGGCGGTGCATGATGCACTTTGACGAAGGAATGGCGAAGATGACCGGGCAGGACCAGGAAACTCTCCACCACCGAGGCGAAAATCACCGCAATAATGACCAGCGGAATGGTGAACAGGATTTTGCCTATGATGCCGCCGACCAGCATCAGCGGCAGGAAGGCGGCAATGGTGGTCAGCGACGAGGCCATCACCGGGGCCAGCATGCGACGCGCGCCGCCTTCCGCGGCGAGCAGCGGGGCTTCGCCGGCCTGATAGTGGGCCAGCGCATCCTCGCCGACCACGATCGCATCATCGACAATGATGCCGAGCGCCATGATGAGCGCAAACAGGCTGATCATGTTGATGCTGTTGCCAGCCAGGTAGATGACAGCCAGCGTGGCCATGAACGAGACCGGGATCCCGACCGCGACCCAGAACGCGACCCGCGCGGTCAGGAACAGATACAGGATCGCTACCACCAGAACCAGTCCGCCCAGGCCGTTCTTCAGCAGCAGCATGATGCGCTGTTTGATCAGCTGCCAGGATTCATCGTAGACGCGCACGCTCACGCCTTTTGGCAGGGTCGGCCGGGTGTCCCGCAACCACTGTTCGAGCACCCTGGCTGCCTCCAGTGAGTCACCGCTTTCGGCCCGCTGCAGCAACAGCTCAATTGCCGGTTTGGCTGCGACGCTCAGCGTCACACCCCCGGGGCGCGGTTGTCGTTCGATGCGGGCCACGGCACCCAGATCGATACGATAGTCGTCTTCGCTGACCACCGGCAGGCGCGCGAACCCGGACGGGTCGCGGCGCTGGTCCAGGCTGCGCAGCTCGCGCGCCGCCTCGCCGTCACCCACCGTACCGGCCGGCAGGTCGCGCGACAGGGCCGCAACGCGTTCGGCAACATCACCCAGACTCAGATTCAGCTGCTGCAGCATGGAACTGCCGATCTCGATGGCAATCTCCTCTTCCGGCCGGCCGTTGAAGGTGATCCGGTCGATGCCGCGGCGCAGCAGCTCGGTCTCGAATTCGTGCGCCAGCTCGCGCAGTTCGGCCACATTGTCCGGGCCGGTAATCAGTAACCTGGCCACCGCCTCGTAGTTGACCGCATGGGTAACCTGGGGCTCCTCGGCATCGAGCGGCAGGTTGCGGAATTCGTCGACCTGTTGCTTGGCCTGATCCAGCGCAATGACGGGATCGGTGCCCTCCTCGAACTCCAGCGTAATGGATGCCAGGCCCTGCGCCGAAGTCGAGGTCATCTTGCGCAGGTTGTCGACGTTCTTGAGCCGCTGCTCCAGCGGCTCGGTGATGCCGGTCTCGACGTCCTCGGCACTGGCCCCGGTCCACACCACGCGCACGCTGACGATGTCCAGGGCAAAGTTGGGAAAGAACTGGATATTGAGCCTGTCCAGCGCAAACACGCCGGCGAGCAGCATCATGAGCATCAGCAGGTTGGCGGCAACCTTGTGATGGGCAAAGATGCCGAGCAGATCGCTGCGGAGTTGCTGATCGGGGGACGTCATGGTGCAGCAGCGCTATCGGGCGCGCCGGCGTCTTCAGCGCGCAGCCCGGTCACGGCGTTGGGCAGGTGAGTGGTCACCAGCTGATCGCCGGCCTGCAGCTGCGCACTCTGCACCAGCAGCATCGGCTGGTCACCGGCGCCGGCATAGTCACCCAGCGCGGTCACCGTTATACCCTGCAGCCGGCCATCAACCAGCTTGTACATGCGGTCATTGCCATACAGGGCGGTATAGGGAACGGCCACCACGCCAGCCTGCGGATCGAGCTGCAGCTGCAGGGTAATCATGCTGCCGAGCCGCAGCAGTTCCGCCCCGCTGTGAATGCGAAACAGGCCGTCGATACCACTGGGGTCGGCCTCGCCGGATACCCGATCCAGATGCAGCACAATCTCCCTGGCACTGTTCCGGGCCTTGGCCTGCAGCGTGCGGCCGGCGTCCAGCGTCTCCAACAGCTCCTGCTGATAGGGCGCGGGCAGTTTGGCGCGCACCTCCAGGGCATTGGACGGATACAGGGTCAGCAGCGTATCGGCACGCTTGACCTGGTCACCTGCGGCAACGTCGACCCGCGCCACAAACCCGCTGAAGGTCGCGGTTACAGTACTGCGTTCCTGGTCGAGCTGAGCCTGGGTGAGGGCGGCACGGGCGCGTTCCAGGCGGGCCTCGTACTGACGCAGACGTGCCCCGTGCTCATCGACTTCGAGCTGGCGCATCGTGACGGCCAGCAACTGGCGCTGCCGGTTCTGTCGCGCCTCATCCGCCGCGGCATCGGAACCCAGCTTGCGCTCCCGCAGGTCGCGCGCCCGCTTGACTGCGCGTTCGGCCAGTTCCAGCAGCTCGCGTTCGTGCGTCAGCGCAGCCTCATTGGACGCGTGCTGCAGACGCTCGCGCATCAGCTGCGCCTGCAGGTCATCGACGTCGGCCTGCGCCTGCTGCACGTGGGGCACGAAATCGCGCGGGTCCATGCTGAGCAGCAGTTGCCCGGGTTCGATGCGCTGCCCTTCCCGGACTTCGACCGCGACGACACGGCCATCGGCCGGAGCAGCGGCGTGCAACAGCTCGGGCGTCTCGACCCGACCATACAGGGTAAGCGTCGGGGCCAGCTGCGCCGGCTGCGCGGTCAGGGTGTCCACGCGCCACACCCGCTCGCGGCTCTCCACCGGCTGTTGTGCCGGCCCGCTCAGCTTCAGGATAGCGAATATAGCAACCCCCGTGCCGAGGATGGCCGCGGCAGTAGCAAGCTTGCGACTGATTCTGGGCATAGATGGCAACGTTTCAATGGCAGACGCCAACAGCGCGGCAGTGTAGCAGAAATGCGTGAGTGAGTCGGCGCGAATACCTTGAGGACACTCGACTTCGGAGTGCTGTTGAACCAGACAGAAAGCGCAGGAATTATGCGGCAATACCATTACCGCAAATTCACGAGGGTCAGGCCTGACCTTCGAGCGTCTCTACTATCCAGCCACCGTGAGGCAGCGTCACCTCAATATCATTGAGCCACTATCGTATTTCAGTTCCAGCACAAGCTGCCCACGGTTAGTGAAAAAGTAAAAATCAACGCTTTCCAACATCCTGGAAAACTGCTGTTCTTTAGAGCCCTCACAGTACATGCGAGTGGAGATCTTTTTTTCAATCTGAATCTTGTTATCGGCGGTACTGTAATGGCCTCGCATACTGTTACAGTCGGTAGTGACAAGGAGCTTGCCACCTTCTTCAAACGTGAGGCTGAACAAAAGTTAAAGGGGTCGGTGACAAATGAGAACGATTGCGTTTTGTCACCGACCCCTTTAATTCATATCAGCAAAGACATCACGGAGATAACCTGCGCTCGACGAGTTCAAATACCCCCTGCACCAGTAGCGCCAGCACAGCGGCCGGGATTGCACCTTGCAGGATCAGGCCGGTGTCATCAAGACGGATACCGGTAAGGATTGGTTGGCCATACCCACCGGCACCAATGAGAGCAGCAAGCGTTGCTGTGCCTACATTTATAACCGCCGAAGTTTTGATGCCCGCGAGAATAGCACCAGTTGCCAAGGGCAGTTCTACAATTCGTAGCCTTGCACGCGATGGTAGTCCAAGCGCCTGAGCAGACTCTA
>Ga0316187_10003016_pt1 | contig 14656 bp, 11 predicted proteins | sample CroRivburrow1_MG_FD_204927 | JGI IMG/M metagenome (GOLD analysis project Ga0316187, IMG submission 204927) | Coastal sediment microbial communities from Maine, United States - Cross River worm burrow 1 | ecosystem: Environmental > Aquatic > Marine > Coastal > Sediment | place: USA: Maine... | reverse complement strand
TAAGTGGATGCAACGGACTGTTTTGCAGCAGTTTAAAGACGGAATGAATTTTCTAATGCCGATTTCGGGTTTAACCTATTCAGTCAGTTTCTGGAGTCTGTTTTTTGAAGGAACGTGCAAAAACATAAATTCCAGCCAATATCAATGGTATGCTAAGCAATTGTCCCATATTCATAGTCATACTGTTTTCGAAATCAACCTGGTTCTCTTTAAATAGCTCATGAAAGAACCGCAATCCGAATAGTAAAATCAGGAACAATCCAAACAACCTGCCTTCCGGTGTTTCTGCTTTTTTGAGTGACCACATCCAGAAAAGTAAGATTGCGATCAACAAACTTGTTAATGACTCATACACCTGCGTTGGATGACGTGGAATGGCTGAAGTAAAAACGGTTGCTTGATAAACTCCTGCTGGTGTTTGAGATAAAGAATACTTTAATGGAGTATCAGTAGGTTCATTTATATGTTGTTTTACATATTCATAATTAGAAAGTACATTCTTTATGTTTCGGTTAAGATAAGATTTGATTTGGGCCTCCTGATAATCTTTGTTTTCAAATGTAAAAATTATTTTGACAGGATATAAAAGATTTTGGTTATCACCTGATTCGTCTCGCTCTATGGTAACTTCGTCAATATTTTGATCATTTTCGAAACTTTCAATTACATTTCTGGCAAAAAATACAGCCAGGTTGTTGTCTGAAGGTTTGCCAATAATTTCACTATTGATGAAATTACCCATCCTTATAAAACAACCTCCGATTGCTACTACGATTACAATCCGGTCGATCACCCATAAAAAACTTTGCCCTTCGCGTTTTTTCTTTTTTAAAACAAACCGGGGTTTCGAAAAGCCTATTCTAATTAAATAATTAGAATAAATATATATACCCAGGATAATTCCAAAAGCTGCGCCATGGCTTGCAAGTCCTCCTTTATTAATCATGATAATCTCAAGGGGATCAGCCAGGAAACGGGCAGGCTCATAGAAAAACACATGTCCAAGGCGGGCGCCCAAAACGGTAGCGACTACAATGAAAATAGTAAGTGTTTCGATATCTCTATCCGGCTTACCTTCTACTTTAAATATATAGGACATAACTTGTTGTCCAACAATAAAAGCCATTGCAAACAATAAACCATACCATCGTATATTTCCTATAATTCCCCATTCAACATTTGGGAAAATTTCAGGAACAGGTGACCAGAGTATATAACTTAAAATATTCATTTATTTTTTTTTATCTTCAATAGTTTTTTAAATCCTCAATTTCCTTCTCAAATCCACTGGATAAAATCGGGAACCTGCACCATGTTCTGGGATCAACATTAAAATCATCCAAATGAAATGCTGGTGCAATACGTTCCCTCTTCCACTGGTTCCTTGCCCAAAGTTGGTAAAATTTTACAATATATTGCTTCAAACTATGATTATCTGTTAATTTTCTGTCATATAACTGCTGATATACTACCAGAGGAGAAAGGTGTCGATAAATTGCCAGTTTTTCTATTTCAACGAGTATTTTATAGGGCATTAAATCGTCTTCATCAGTCTGGTCACTGGATTTGGGCCTTAATTCAGCGGTAGGGGTTAAATTGTTCACATAATTGAGCGCTTCATATTTCAGATGAATTTCAGCCCATTTCAGCCATTTTAATAAAAAATACTTATCTATTCCTGCAATAGGAGCAAGACTTCCGCTGGTATCGCCGTCCATTGTAGCATATCCAACATCTCCTTCACTACGGTTTGATGTAGTAAGAAGTAGTGCCTGATGTATGTTAGCCAGCATCCATATGATAGGGGATCGTGCACGAGCCTGAATATTTTGTAGTGCTATATCATTTTCTTCCCAGGTTAACTTTCTTTTAAGTACTGATTCAATTTTATCAGTGTATGAACTGACTTCTCCATCTATATTCCATTCGAAATAGGTGGCGCCAATAGATTTCGCCAGAGATTCCGCTGATTTTCTGGTTTCCTCGGAGGAATTCTTTGTTGCCTGATATACGCAGGTAAGGATATGTGCTATAATTACTTTCCTGGAGTCTTCTATTTTTTTTTGATCTACCTTGTCTAATAAATCTATCCTGTTAATCTTTTCCAGAAAAACTGTCAAACCCAGTTCTTCAACTCCCCTTTTTACCATTTCGGCAACCAGAACCGCACAACTGGATGAATCAGCACCCCCGCTTAATGACAGTACAAAGCCTTTACTTGTACTTTTTCGCATATAGTCGAATAAGCCTAGAGTGACCGCACTGACAAAATCCTCATATCTGTCAATACGTTTGTAACTTAAATCTGCAACAGTGTATTTCGGATTATCGAAATGTATTTCAGCTGTTACCAGGTTCATGTTTTGAAAAGACAGCTTTCTGTTTTGCTGAATCAATCTGCCCTCTTGTGCTATCAGAACTTCTCCATCATAAATGATTTTCCCGGCCTCATTTCCCAATAAATTAACATAGACATAGGCACATTCAAATAATTGAGAGCTATCTACCACCAATTTTTCTCGTTGAACGGATTTCCCAATTGCAAAATGACTGGCACTGGGATTAAAAATCAGTCTGACACCTTTTTCCTGCATCCTGCAGGCAGGTCGATTTGACCTCCACGCATCTTCACAAATTTCTATGCCACACAGGATTCCATCTACTTTAAACTGAAAATCACCTATTGGCACCAAACTTCCATTGATTGATATGTGATTTATGGAACCAGCATCCCAGGGAGTGAACCACCTGGTTTCATAGTGCACACCATCATTCGCCAGGAATTGTTTGGCATATATTCCAAGTACTTTTTTATCTTTAATTACGCAGGTACAATTGTAATTATGGTTTTTAAACCAGATGGGTAGTCCAACCAGAACAGTGATGTTTTCACATAGTAAAGCTATTTCAGGAATTTTTGAAATTGCAGTTTCTGAAACCCACGTGCTTAAAAAAAGATCTTCACAACCATATCCGGTAATGCATAGCTCTGGTAAGCAAATAATATCAGCTTTTTCCTGTTTGGCAGCTTTTATGGCTTCTGCAATATTATACAGGTTGCCCTCCCAATCAAGTGGTTTTTGGTTTACAGTTGCTCCGGCAATTATTAATGAAGTATTCAATGGATAATATATTTATCAATGGATGTTCAGCATCGCACAAGTTTTTTCTGCTGCTTCCTGTTCGGCTCGTTTTTTATTAAAGGCGGTTCCTTTTCCATAAGGATCATCATCTATAATAACCTGTGCCATAAATTTTTTATAATGCTTTCCTTCAACCACATTTAATATTTCGAATCGGATGGGTTTCCCATTTCTATGTGCCCATTCAATTATTTTACTCTTAAAGTTCGGATTTATTTTTATAATACTGTCAATATCAATATGAGGAAATAATAATTTGTCAATAATAATATTCCTGCATTTACGATAGCCCTTGTCCAGGTATATAGCTCCAATAAAAGCTTCTAAGGTATCTCCAAGAATGGATTTATATGCTTGAGAATGATTTCTGGAATCATTGTATGATATTATATTTTGCAAGCCTAATTTTTTGCCTAATTGATTTAGTGATTCACGATTTACAATCCTTGAACGTATCTCAGTAAGAAAACCTTCATCTTTGTATGGGAATTTCTTGAAAAGGTAGTCAGCAATAACTGCGCTAAGAATGGCATCTCCCAGATATTCCAGTCTTTCATTGGATTCTTTCAGGCCACCAACATTTTCTTTTGCGACTGAGCTATGTAAAGTAGCAAGGCGGTATAGATTTACATTGATTGGATAAAGACCCAGAATGTTTTTAACAGATTCTGCCAAGGCCTTATCTTTTTTTGAAAGCGGTTTAAAAAATCGTATTAATCTTGTCCACAAAATGTGTACACTTATGCATTTTTTCTAAAAATAACGGAAGTATTATGTCCGCCAAAGCCAAATGTATTGCTGAGTGCAACATTTACTTCTCTTTTTTGTGCCTCGTTAAAGGTGAAATTAAGTTTGTTGTCCAGGTTCTCATCATCAGTGAAATGGTTGATTGTAGGAGGAACCATACTGTGTTTAATAGACAATATACTGGCAATTGCTTCTACAGCACCAGCTGCACCTAATAAGTGACCTGTCATCGATTTGGTTGAACTAATATTAAGTTTATAAGCATGTTCACCAAATACACTCTTAATAGCCAGTACTTCACTGATATCACCTAATGGTGTGGAAGTACCATGTACATTTATATAATCAATTTCTTCAGGTGTTATTTCAGCATCGTCCAAAGCATTGATCATCGTTTTTATTGCTCCGCGACCTTCAGGATGTGGAGCAGTAATATGATAGGCATCAGCAGACATACCTGATCCTATTAATTCGCAATATATATGAGCTCCCCTGGCCTTCGCATGTTCATATTCTTCAAGAATTAAGGCTCCGGCACCTTCTCCCATAACAAATCCATCTCTATCTTTATCAAAGGGTCTGGATGCTGTTTCCGGGGAGTCATTCCGTTCGGATAATGCTTTCATAGAGCTAAATCCCCCCATTCCCGATCTTGTGATTGCTGCTTCAGATCCTCCTGTGATCATAATATCTACCTTTCCCAATCGAAGGAAATTATATGCATCAATAATAGCATTAGTGGCAGAAGCACATGCAGAAACTGTGGCAAAATTGGGTCCTTGAAATCCGTATTTAATAGAGAGATATCCAGCACTTATATCTGGAATCATTTTAGGAATAAAGAATGGGCTAAAACGAGGCATATTCTCATTTTTTGCAAAACTGATCACCTCTTCTTCAAAAGTTTGGAGGCCACCAATACCTGCTGCCCAGATTACTCCGGCTCTATCCGGATTAATTTTATCCACTTGAATGCCTGAATCAACCACAGCTTCATCTGCAGCGATCATCGCATATTGCGTGAAAAGATCCATCTTCCGGGCTTCTTTCCTATCATAATGATCGCTGGGATCATAATTTTTAAGTTCACAAGCGAATTTAGTCCTAAAAGGAGCGGGATCAAATTTAGTAATAAAAGCAGCACCACTAACTCCTTTTGAAAGTGCTTCCCAAAATTCGTTGGCACTATTACCAATAGGAGTTAATGCACCGATACCGGTAACAACTACTTTTTTTAATTCCATGAAATAATAATAGAGTTAACTAAAGAATTAGCTCTTTACGTTTTCTTCTAGGTAAGAGATAGCCTGACCAACTGTGGCGATATTTTCTGCCTGGTCGTCTGGAATTGAAATACCAAATTCCTTTTCAAACTCCATGATCAACTCAACAGTATCTAAGGAGTCAGCTCCTAAATCGTTAGTGAAACTTGCTTCAGGAGTTACCTCAGATTCTTCAACTCCTAATTTATCTACAATGATACCTTTTACTTTTTGTGAAATTTCAGACATTTTAAAACATTTATTTTTGACTTTGCAAAGAAATATATTTCATTGTATAATGTCAAACAATTTCACTAATCTTCTTTATTAAACTTTTTATGATAAAATATATGAAAATGGTTGAAAAGGGGCATAAATAAGGTTAATTAGCATAATGCCAAAGAATAAGTTAATAATAAATTATAATTTTGATTTTGAACTTTTCGGAATTATTTCCACAATTAAGGAATATAAGCTGGCCTGGCTTATCAATAAGCATTTAGGATTTCACCTTGTTAAGGAAAAAGATATAGCATATGAATTCATAAATCTGGACAATTTAATTGTATCCAATTACCTTTACGAAACTGAAAATGTGAGTCTTAGATTGTTAAAGAATAAATCAGAAAATAAGAATTCTGAAAAGATTGGATACTTGATTCCGGAGCTTCATAAATTTGATTTCCTGATCATGAAAAATGGTGCGATTGATGGGATAGAAGATAAAGACTTGCTTAGTCGTATGCAGAATATCGAGGAGATACAATATATTACTTCTCTGGATATCAATAAGCTTAAATCGAAAGAGAATTTAATTTTTTAAAATGAAGGAGTATTTTAATAGGACTAAGATCGTTGCTACTATAGGACCTGCAAGTAATACGGCATCCAAAATGAAGGCCCTGATTAAGTCAGGAGCCAACGTATTTCGCTTAAATTTTTCACACGGATCGCATGAAGAGCATTTAAAAAGAGTAGAACTTATAAGGGAATTAAACAAAAATTTGTCGGTCCCTGTTGCAATATTAATGGATTTGCAGGGCCCAAAGATTCGGATTGGAGATGTAGAAAATGGCGCCATCTCACTTAAGTTAGGGCAGAAGTTTATTATAACTTCAAATCCTATGCTTGGGACCTGTGAAAAGGTTTCTACAACTTATCAAATGCTTCCACAAGATGTTAATAAAGGTGATATCATTCTCATAGATGATGGAAACCTGGAACTTCGAGTAATTGATATGAAAGATAATGATGTGTGCTGCCAGGTATTGCACGGAGGAACATTAAAATCACGAAAAGGCATCAATCTTCCGGATACTCGGGTTTCTATACCTTCTCTGACAGAGAAAGATCTTGAAGACCTGGACTTCTGTCTTAATTTAAATGTTGATTGGGTAGCACTTTCATTCGTGAGAAACGTCAATGATATTCTTGAATTGAGGGAAATTATTAACAAAACAGAAAAACTGACGAAAATAGTAGCCAAAATAGAAAAACCGGAAGCAGTTGATTGTATTGATGCTATTATTGAAGCATCAGATGCACTTATGGTTGCAAGGGGGGACCTTGGAGTAGAAATTCCTATGGAGAAAGTTCCTTTACTCCAGAAAGCTATCGTGAAAAAGTGTAATGAGGCAGGTAAACCGGTCATCGTCGCTACCCAAATGTTGGAAAGTATGGTTCAAAATCCCCGCCCAACACGGGCTGAAGCCAGCGATGTGGCTAATGCTATAATTGATGGTGCGGATGCAATTATGCTCAGCGCTGAAACTGCAGCCGGAGCATATCCACCACTGGCGGTAAGAAGCATGGCAAGGATCATTAGAACTGTAGAGAAAGAAACCCCATGGATATTTAACAAACATCATGATATTATAGATTCAACTGAAACTTTTCTTAGTGATCGGGTATTAGCTACGGCCTGTATGCTTTCAGATGAAACAAATGCAAAAGTGATAACAGGGATGACATTAACTGGATTTACAGCATTCGGAATTTCTAAACACAGACCTGCCGCCAGCATATACATCTTTACTGGGAATAGACAACTGTTGACTCAGTTGGCCTTGGTGTGGGGTGTTAGGACTATTTATTACGAAAAATTTGAGTCTACCGATGATTCAATAAATGATATACAAAATATCCTGGTTAACAGCGGGATCTTAAACAAGAATGATGTGTATGTAACTACCGGAACTATACCTGTATCCAGCAGGAAACGGACTAATGCTATTAGAATTAACGTGGTTGATTAATTAATTTATTACTGAGCCTATTCTTTTAAGATTCTATATCCTGTGGATAATCCATAGGTTGTACCATCAGCATTTTCTCTTTGTCTAAAATGACAGCTCCAGGTGGCAATCCTTTTGATTTGCGAACATATTTTTTCTCCGTTAATATAACAGGACAGGCATTTGAGTTTTTATTTTTAGAATAGAATGCGGCCAATTGGGCTGCTTTTTCAATTACTGGTTTAGGAAAGGACTTACCTGACTGATATTTTATTAATACGTGTGAGCCAGTAACATCTTTGGCATGCAACCATAAATCCTCTTTGTAACTATACCGAAATGTTAATAAATCATTGTTTTTTGCATTCCTCCCAACTAATATTTTGAAACCTAAATGACTATATACTTTAAATTGTGGAGGTGATTGTTTGGCGGTTTTCCCAACTGTTAGAGAATGATCATTGATGAAGTTTTTTAGTGTTTTTAAATCCTCAATACCATTTAATCCTGCAACCTGTTTCTCGATAATCTCTACCTCTTTCTCTCTGTTAGAAATATTTCGGTTGATTATGTCGATTTCCTTTTTTTGATTTTTGCCCTTTCGATAGTAATTCTCTGCATTTTTCTGAGGGCTCAATGTAGGTTTAAGTTTAATTTCGAGATTTCGTTCATTATAAAAATCAAATAGTGTGACGCGGTCTATACCTGGCTTTATGCTAGATAGGTTGGACATGATGATGTCTCCTATCTGGTGATAATTGATATCTCCTGTAAGTGCTTCAAGTTTTTTATTCGAATTTAAAATATAGCTTTTGGACTTTTTTAAAGCCGATCGAAACTTTTTAATAAGATTTCCCTTTTCTGATTCAAGCCAGAATTTCTTTTGATAGGAATTGTAGAAATGATTTATAGCAGCGATCGGATCTGAAAAGGTTTTTGCATCAGTTTCAGGAGAGAAAAGGCTAAGTTTCAACTTGTCATCTAAAGAAAACACATAAAATTGAGGTGAATCCAAATACTTAATAGTTTTGTTAAGCAAACTTTTCCGGTCTTCTTCACTAGCATTTTGATATCCTTTTTCTCCCAGATGGCGTATAATGGTTTTATCAAATGAACGGATAGTTTTTGGAAGGTCATTTAAGGCTATATCTCCTGATATATTGATTTTCGTGGCAGGTTTCAGACTTTCCGGATTCAGGTTCAGGTCACCGGTTAAACCATGTTTGAAAACATCAATATTTTTATGAGCCTGAAAGAGCAGTATATTGGAATTGTTACCGAAAAGTTTAAAAATCATATCGAAGTGATCAGTAAACTTAATACTGAATGCTCTTTCATGAGGGTAAGGAAATACTGATTCTACTTCCTGGTTTGTTAGTTCGGGAAATATATCAACACTATTCTTTCTTGCTCGATTGAATTGATCAGGGAAACTAAGACAAGAAAATGTTGACCGGAGATGTGCTTTTAAGATAAATTCTTCATTTTCCTTCAAAAACACCATGATGAGTTCATCTTTATTTTGAGAAAAGCATTCAGCCATATGAGCCCCTATTATCCTTGTATTAATAGAAGCAGCTAGCTGTTTAAGGAAGAAATAATTATTATGCACTGTTACAAAGTTATTTTTAACCCGTCATACGCAAGATAAGTATTCTCTGGCAATTGCTTAGAAACTTCTGCATGAAGACCCATTTTATGACTTATATGTGTAAGATATGCTTTGCCTGGATTTATTTTCTCGATTTGTTGGATAGCCTCATCAAGAGTGAAATGAGAGATATGAGGCTTTTTCTGCAATGCATTGATTACCAACACTTTTGACCCGATTATTTTTTCGCATTCTTCATCACTGATATAATTGGCATCGGTAATATAGGTGAAATCCTGAATGCGGAAACCAAGTATAGGGAGTTTGTGGTGAAATACTTCCACTGGTTTTATAGGTATGCCTTCAATATCAAATGGATAATTTGTTATTTCATTGTAGAGAACACGTGGTGCCCCCCCATAGCCATTGGGATTAAATACATATTGAAATTCCTTTTGCAACTGCTCTTTAGTGCTATTATTTGCATAAATAGGCATTGGCTTTTCTTGAAGGAAATTGAAACTACGGATGTCATCCATCCCAGCTACATGATCTTTATGATGATGGGTAAAAATAACTGCATCCAGATTGGTGATTTTTTCCCTGAGCATTTGCTGTCGGAAATCAGGACCAGTATCTATCACAATACTTTTATTTTCAATTTCAATATGGATGGACGTCCTGAGCCTATTATCCTTGGGATTTTCAGAAATGCAGACTTCACAGCCGCATCCAATTACAGGAACGCCCTGAGAAGTGCCAGTTCCTAATAAAGTTATTGTCAAATTGTTTGGGATGTTTGATTAAGCTCTGTAAAAAGCTTTTTGTTTTTCTGACTTAGTTTTTCCGGATCAACCTCAATTTCTTTCAGCATTTCTATCAAGCTGTTTATTTTTCCTTCAAGGGAATAAAACTTATTAACAATAGCTATTTTTTGGCTTCTAAGCAAACAATATCCTGATTTGAAATTCCCTCTTTCGTACCTTAGATTATATTCGGTTTCTGAATATAAATCTTCTATTTTATTTAAAAAATGCCTTGTATAATTAAAAGTTGCCATTAATCTGAAGTATACTCTTTCACTAAATTTACTAACTGGTCAAAATTAAGTGGTTTTTGCAATAATTCATTGATACCAATCTCTCTATATTCTTCCAGCGTTAGATTTCTGGCATTTCCAGTAATGGCAATAATTGGTATATTGGCTTTGACCGGGTCTTCCATTTTTCTGATGTTTTCAGTGCATTCTATACCATCCATTTTAGGCATATTGATATCCATAAGGATAATATCGATAGATTCCTTTTGGAGCGTATCCAAAACCTGAACCCCATTTTTAACTGATATAATATCATAATTTTGTATGGACAGAATTTTTTTCGTCAAATTCTGAATAACAGAGCTGTCTTCGGCAATTAATACCTTCTTAGGAGAGTTCATCATTAGGTGTATTTAAAATTTGCTGATATTTATTTATAAATTCCTGAAACGTTAATTTAAGAAATTTTAAATCATGTTCAAGGGTTTCATAATTTTCATTTTTAATATTTTTTTCAACATATTCTGCCTGCTTAGATAATTTTTCAACACCAAGTGTTCCGGCATTCCCTTTTAAAGTATGTAAATTCTTTTGAATTTCAGTATAATCATCTTTACGCCTTGCTTTTTGACAGGAAGTTATTTGCTCTTCAGATTCTTCAATGAAGTCATTGAAAACCTGATGAACCATTTCTTCACCACCCAGATTAGTAAGTTGTTTTACCGTCTCAAGGTTGATAATTTCGCCCTGGCTATCATTGCCATTATCACCATTTTCATTGAATACCTGCTCATCCAGTATCCATTGCCTAACTTTATTCAGAAGATCATTTGCCCTGATAGGTTTGGGTATGTAATCATCAAGTCCCTGGCTAAGAAACCTTTCTTTATCTTCTTTCATGGAATAGGCAGTCATGGCAACTATTGGCGGTTGAACTTTTAAGTTCATAGCTTTAATTTTCTTGGTAGCCGTTACACCATCCATCTCGGGCATTTGAATATCCATAAAAACAAGATCATATTTGTTTTCAGCAACCAACTCAATAGCTTTCCTGCCATCTACAGCCAGGTCAACCACACATCCGGATTTCTTTAATATCTCACTGGCTACTTGCCGATTAACACTATTGTCATCTACCAACAAAATATATGGTTTTACATCTTCAAAATAGCCTTCAATTTTAATATTGCTTTCAATTATCTTGTTTTCAACAATTATCTTTTTCTCAGTGGGCTCGGCTTCATAAGTAAACCAAAACGAGCTACCTAGCCCTAGTGTTGAATAAACACCAATCTTACCTCCCATCAAGCGGCAAAGCTCTTTTGAAATTGCCAGGCCCAAACCGGTACCACCATAAGACTTGGTTGATGTATTGTCAACCTGGCTGAAGATCCCGAATAGTTGCCTGATATTTTCGGGTGATATTCCTATACCTGAATCACTTACTACACACCGAATCATATTTTTCTTTCCCGGTATTTTGGCTTTCTTCATATCAATATCTATAGACCCTCCACCTTCGGTAAACTTTATGGCGTTGGATACAAGATTCGAAAGTATCTGAAGCAACCGGGTTTCATCGATCATGACATACTCAGGAAGTTTTTCACTGAGGTGATAGTAGAGGTTGATGTTTTTAGCTAAGGCCTGCTGGGCAAACAAAGCATATATTTTCTCCAAAACACTCCTGAGCTTTACCGGTTCATTTTTCAACTGCATTTTACCGGCTTCAATCTTAGATAAGTCGAGGATGTCATTTAAAATATTCAATAAGGTCTCTGAGGATTTTTTAATGGTCTGGACATAATGCTTTTGATCAGCAGTAATCTTGGTTCCTTCCATTAGGTCGATCATCCCAATAATGCCATTCATTGGTGTGCGTATCTCATGGCTCATATTTGCCAGGAAAAGTTCTTTCACTTTAAGTGACCGTTCCGCTACCTCTTTCGCTTGCTTAAGTTCAAGGTTCGTTTCTTTTAACTTGGTAATATCGCGTGCAACGCCTTCAAGAGCAATTGATTTAATATTGTTATCATAAACAAGGCGCAGGTTACATAAAGATTGTATGATCAAACCATCTTTATGGACTAGGGCTGCCTCAAAGTTTGTTACACTTCTTTTCCGAATTAATTCATGCAGCAGATCTTTAGATTTTTTATTATACAGATAGTAATTGGTAATATCTTTGCCGACGAGTGATTTTGCATCATAACCCAGTAGATCTTTTACGGAAGGACTGAGCATTATGATTTCACCGTTAAATCCACAACGGAAATAAACATCCTGGAAAGATTCAAAAATATCTCTGAATTTTTCCTCACTTTCCTTTAGCGCATACTCTGATAATTTATTGGTTGTAATATCGTGGGCTATTCCAGAAACTTCTTCAATGCTCCCATCCTCAAGATAAATTGGACTTATTACGATATTCTTCCAGGATTCAATTCTGGTTTTATGTTCGATGAATTTGCAATCAAATTGAGCAATTTCTCCCTTGAAAGCTTTTTTGTAAAGTTCTTTCCAGAAGGGAGTCTTGTTTATGCTATCTATTTTTGCAGGTGGTTTGGTAACACCAGATCCTTCTCGGTAGTTAGTACTCTGAAAATCATATAAATTCCTGTTAAAGGAAGAGAAAGCCATATCCTTATTGACAGACCATATCAAGTGGCTTCCACTTTCAAAAATAGCCTGCAATCTACCCGATTGCTCAATGATTTTTTCCTGCTTTTTCTTTCTATCTATGGCATTTGCAACCTGTCCAGAAATAAATACCAATAGATCCAGATCTTTTTTAGTATATAGTTTAGCATCATGATAGCTTTGCAACGCAATAATCCCATTCACCGAGCCATCTTGTTTTAAGGGTACTCCGAGCCATATCTTTGGAATCTTTCCTCTAACGGAGAGTTTTTTGTTTTTCTGAAGCGTTATTAATTCTTTTTCTGAAAGAAATAATGGTTTTTGGTTGAGGATGGTATATTCGGTAAGGCCACGATCGAATTTCTTTTTATCAATTCTTGTTATTCCTTTTTGTGTTTCATCAAGGAAGAATGGGAATTCAACATATTTCTTTTCTTCATCACATAAAGCAATATAAAAATTTTCTACAGAAATTATCTTATTCAGTTCGTCATAAATACTGGTAAAAAGAGAGTCGAGATTCGCACTATTGATTGCCAGATTTGAAATACGGTAATATAAATTCTGAGCTTTTTCAGCCTTCATCCTTTCCGTGACATCGTAAAAGATTCCTTTTAACTCTTTAACCTTACCTTTTTGATAGCTGAAACTGATATTCCCGGTTACATAAACTTTGGTGCCGTCTTTAGCTTTGAATATGGTATCACATTTAGGAGAATCATTGCCCTTACGGATCTCCTCCAATTTATGTAGAGTTGATTTGCGGACACTCTCATCCAGGATATCAGCAAACTTTAATCCGGGAATATCATCCCCGGAATATCCCAGCTTATCTTTCCATATTTTATTAACGAAGTAAAAATTCCCTTCCGGACTAAATATCTGGATCAGGTCATTAGCACTGTCAAATAGGTCCTTTAATTGTTCGTTTGATTTCTGGAGGGCGTTTCTGACTTTTCTTTTTTCTGTAATATTTTCTCCTATTAGAGTAATAGTCGGAAATTCTGTTCCTTCTCTGTATAAAACTACTGAGCTAAAACTGATGATAAATTTTTCTCTGAAATCGCTTTTTAAATACGCTTCAAAAGTATGAGGATAGGCTTTTTTTTCGAATAAGGTTTCTATTGGATCTTTTTTGCTTCCTTTGGCCTCAATGAAATCAAAGAACTCATATACTTTCTTTCCTATTACTAATTCTCTTTCAAGACCAAGAAGTTCTATAAAGTAATCGTTGCAATACGAAATTTGTTTTTCTTTATCGATTGAGAGAGATATCAGGTTTGAAAAATCCAGGGAGGTTTGTAATTTTTTCTCAGATTCAATAAAAGCTTGTTTCTTATTTTTTTTCTCATCAGAAATTTTTTGCTCACTGATATCAATAGCTGCAGAAATATAGCCGGAAAAATCTCCTGATTGACTAAAAAGTGGAATTCCAGTATCTATTATCCATCGATAAATACCCTGGTTATTTCTTATCCTGTAGGTAAGTTCAAATTTATTTTTCTTGCCAAAGGCTTCTGCCAAGTGGGATTTTACATATTTGAAATCTTCACTATGAATATTTTGTATCCAGTTTTCATTTAGTTGCTTTCGCACTGAAGTGCCTGTAAAATCCAACCACTGTTTGCTGAAATAATAAAAATTATGATTTTCATCGGACATTTTAAACATTACAGGAGCGTGTTCTGTCAATGTCTTTAGTTTATTTTCAGTTTCTACAAGATTTGCTGCTTCCTTAATCCTGGTAATATCAACTGAAACAGCAAGGTAACCTATAAAACTTCCCATGCCATCGAAAAGAGGAATTCCTGATTCATATACCCACCTTACACTACCATCGCCTCGTATAAGCCGGTAAGAAATTTCATATTTAGTATGATCACTAAAAGCATCAGCAAGAGAATTTTCTACCAAAAGGAAGTCGTCGGAATATATATGATCCATCCATCCATCATTCAGCTCATCACGCAATCTGGCCCCGGTAAATTTCAGCCATTGTT
>Ga0316187_10003015_pt1 | contig 14660 bp, 12 predicted proteins | sample CroRivburrow1_MG_FD_204927 | JGI IMG/M metagenome (GOLD analysis project Ga0316187, IMG submission 204927) | Coastal sediment microbial communities from Maine, United States - Cross River worm burrow 1 | ecosystem: Environmental > Aquatic > Marine > Coastal > Sediment | place: USA: Maine... | reverse complement strand
TGAATGATGCGAAGCGCATTCGTCTGAATGAAAACGAGACCCTGATCAAACAGGGTGACAACGATGACAGCATGTACATTGTACTCAATGGAGAACTGGCCGTGCTTGTGCTCTACCGCAAGCAGAAGACCCCGGCACTGATCCATATGCTCAAGGAGGGTGAGATTGTGGGTGAGATGGCTTTTCTTGAGGGGCGTTCACGCAGTGCAAGCATCATTGCCAACACCAAAGCGAGTGTCCTGAAGCTCTCATCCAAACGGGTACTTCAGTGCCTGCTGAAATTTCCCGAGGTGGGCGACTATCTCCGTCAGGAGAGTGAATTCCGTAAACACCTGACCGCTATTAACGGCAACCCCACCCTTGCCAGACTTCCGGATGAGGCGAAAGCGGATCTGGCGCTGCATGCAAAGACCATGTACTACCCTCCTTTTACCGTGGTCTCCCGTTCGCAGAAAAAAATTAACTGGGTGGGAGTTATGATCTCCGGTCTGGTGCGTATTGTCGCAGAGGACAAGCTCGGACAGAGCCATGTGCTTGAGCCCATCAAACCTGGATACACCATTGCAGACATTGCCGCTCTTCAGGATGATACCATCACAGCCGACATGATTACCGTGAATGACTCAGCTATTCTTCAGATACCTGCCGCGAAGTTCAGAAAGATCATGAAGGATAACCCGTCCGTTAAAAACAGACTTATCGAGAGCCACGCCAGACGAATCTCAACCACCATGGTCTATATCAAAAACAAAACCAGCTAACTTCTCTTAAAAACGGAAAAGAGACGAACTGCTTCCTATTAAAAGCAACGCTGTTACCATGCGCCACCATTTTTTCAGCGCGTTAACGCGCCCGAGGTAATTTGAATGTCCCGCAAGCTGCGTAATATCGCCATCATCGCTCACGTTGACCATGGCAAGACCACTCTGGTTGATGAGATGCTGAAGCAGTCCAACACGCTGGAAGCGCGTGAAGAGATCAATGTTTGCGCCATGGACTCCAACGAGATTGAACGCGAGCGCGGCATTACCATTCTCGCCAAAAATACAGCTATTCAGTATGGCGATACGCTGATCAACATTATTGACACCCCGGGCCATGCCGACTTCGGCGGTGAAGTGGAACGAATCCTCAACATGGTGGATGGCGTGCTTCTGCTGGTTGATGCCCGTGAAGGCCCGATGCCGCAGACCAAGTTTGTAACCTCCAAGGCTCTTGGCCTGGGGTTGAAACCGATTGTAGTGGTAAACAAAATCGACCGCGAAGGCTCCGATCCGGATTCCGTTGTAGACAAGACTTTTGACCTGTTTGCATCACTGGGTGCGACTGATGACCAGCTCGACTTCCCGGTTGTCTACGCGTCTGCCAAAAACGGCTATGCCATGCTTGATATCAATGAAGAGAGCGATAACCTTATCTGCCTTTTCGACACGGTTTTGAAGCATGTGGAAGAGCCAGCTGGCGATCCATCCGCACCCCTGCAGATGCTGGCGACTACACTGGACTGGGATGACTATATTGGCCGTATTGTCATTGGCCGTATAGCCAATGGAACCATGAAAACGGGGCAGGACATTACCGTTGTTCATGCCGATGCATCACAGTCAAAATTCAAGATCACCAAAATCCTTGGCTTTATGGGCCTGCATCGTGTCGAAATCGAATCCGCACAGGCTGGTGATATTGTTGCCGTAGCCGGCATTGAAACTATTCACATTGGCGAAACCCTTGCTGATCGGGAGAATCCGATTGCACTACCTGTCATTAAGGTAGACGAGCCGACGCTTTCGATGGAGCTGCACGTCAACAACTCTCCCCTGGCCGGAACTGAAGGCAAGTTTATTACCACCCGCCAGATCCGCGACCGCCTGTTCAAAGAGATTCGTACCAATGTGGCGATGCGTGTTGAAGAGACCGATTCGGCAGATGTCTACAAGGTCTCCGGTCGTGGTGAGCTGCATATTGGAATCTTGCTTGAGAACATGCGCCGTGAAGGCTTTGAAATGGCCGTATCCCGTCCACACGTAATTGTGCGTGAAATTGATGGTGTTAAACAGGAACCATACGAACACGTCACTGTCGATGTGGACTCCGAATATCAGGGCGCTGTGATCGAAAAGCTGGGCAAACGTGGTGCAGAGATGACCCATATGCAGTCCAATCAGGACGGCTCCACCCGTGTTGAGTTCATGTGCCCTACCCGTGGCCTGATCGGTTATACCTCTGAGTTCCTCACTGATACCCGTGGTACCGGCGTCATGCACCACATTTTCCATGACTATGGCCCGTTTGTCGGCTCTCTTCCCGGCCGAAGTAACGGTGTAATTATCACCATGACATCCGGCGAATCTGTTTCTTTCGCGCTCTGGAAAATTCAGGAGCGTGGCAAGTTGTTCATCGGCTCAGGCGTGAAGATCTATGAAGGTATGATCATCGGCATGAACAGTCGCGATGATGATATGACAGTCAATGCAACCAAAGAGAAAAAGCTGACCAACGTACGTGCATCCGGTAAGGATGACTCGATTGATCTGGTTCCACCGATCAATCTGTCACTGGAGCGTGCTATTGAGTTCATTGATGATGATGAACTGGTGGAGATCACACCAAAATCAATCCGGCTGCGTAAGCGCATACTGCTGGAGAATGAACGCAAACGTGCTACGAATGCAAAAAAGCTTAAGTAGGTAAAAAAAAGGGCGCTTTAAGCGCCCTTTTTTATTTGCTCATAACATCGAACCTTACGGATTCAACGTGACCTTGTTCATCACCGTACCGTTCTTAAGCTGATCAACCACATCCATCCCCTCAACCACCTGGCCGAAAACCGTGTACTGACGATCCAGATGCGGCTGCGAACCGAAGCAGATGTAAAACTGGCTACCCGCTGAATCAGGGTCAGCCGTACGTGCCATGGCTACAGTACCGCGAACATGTCTGGTTGCGTTGAACTCGGCATTGACCTTGTAGCCCGGTCCTCCGGTGCCGGTGCCGGTTGGATCACCGCCCTGTGCCATGAAGCCGGGAATCACACGGTGAAAGATGATGCCATCGTAATAGCCATTGTTGGTCAGGACTTTGAAGTTGGCCACGGTATTGGGAGCCTCGTCCGGCAATAGCTGAATTTTTATCGAACCCAGATCGGTTTCAATAACGACCTGATTGCCTTCAGGTAGATCTTTATCTGTTGCCGATGGTGCTTTTTTAGGTGCTTTACTCATTGTTGTCTCCACTCTGTTTATTAACTCTTTTGAACTTGATTGACTCGAATCGACATATCCCGTATCGCCGCATGCAGCCAGCATAAATAGAGCTGCTGCAAGAACCGGAAATGTCATGGTTTGCTTTTTCATAACAACTTCTCCTGTGCTGAGGGTAAAATTCTGCAAGGGTGTAGAACCATGCGATTCAACCCCGGCTTCAGCTCAGCTGTGCCGAGAAGGGCCCCCTCGGAAGATACCTGCACCGCACCCTCCATCACATCGCTCACTTGTATACGCTGCCCCTGCAGGAAACGCCTGCCCTCTTCGGCAGGGAGAGTGAGCTTGGGCAGATCACGCAACCACTCTGATAGCGGCATCATGCAGTCATCTCGCCCCTCTACAAGCGCCTCCATCGTGACCATCAGGCTCTCAGGCCAGCCACCGGTAGAGATGCGACGCAGTGCGGTAACACACCCTCCCATACCCAGCCGGGAACCGATATCCCGTGCCAGAGAACGAATGTAGGTGCCTTTTGAGCAGCTGACACGAAGCGAAACAAGGGGGAAGTCAAATTGGATCAATTCGATGTTGTGGATCGTGACCCTGCGTGCTTTCATCTCAACACTGTTTCCCGATCTGGCGATCTGATGTGCCCGCTTGCCATCGATGCGAATCGCTGAGTAGAGCGGTGGAATCTGCTCCTGCTCCCCGGCAAACTGATCAAGTGCTTCGTTGAGCTCCCCTTCATCGACCAAACCATCAAACCGGGCTTTCACCTCGCCTTCACAATCCAGTGTGTCGGTCTGGTAACTGAGATCAAATGTTACCTCATACCCCTTCTCGGCACTTAGCCCCATTTCTGCGAAACGGGTCGCCTCACCCAGAAGAATGGGGAGCATTCCTGTTGCCAACGGATCGAGTGTGCCGGTATGCCCTGCCTTAATTTTTTTGGCGCCTGCCGGAGTAAAAAGGCGAATGACCTCATTCACGGCACGGCGCGATGACCAGCCCAGAGGCTTATCCAGGAAAACAACGCCGGAAATCATTCAGTGTGACAGCAGACGCGTGACAAGCGGTCGGGCCCGCTCTTTAACCTCATCCAGCGTGCCATGGAGATCACAACCGGCGGCATAACGGTGCCCGCCTCCACCGAGTTCGGATGCAAGTGAACCGACATCGAGGCTGTTAGCGCCGCGGAAACTCAGTTTCCATGAGCTTTCACTGCTGGGTCGGATAAAGACAGTAATCGCCACGCCTGCAATACCGCGGCCATAATCGATAAACCCTTCCGTATCTTCGGTGTCTGCACTCGTCTGCTGATACATCGCCTCGCTAACATGAAGCCATGCAGAGCGCTTATCATCATGCAGTTCCAGCGTATCAAGTGATAGCTTCAGCAGCTCAAGACGGGCAAAACTGTTGCTTCCATAGACCGCTTTTGATGCCTCAGCAGGATCAGCGCCTGCCTCCACCAGTTCAGCGGCAAGACGGAATACATCAGCATCGACTGTTGAGAGCCTGAAGCTTGCAGTGTCGGTCAGGAGTGCCACATAGAGCGGCTTCGCTATAGCCGGTATCAGATCAATATTTAGAAATGAGAGCAGATCATAAATCATTGCCCCGGTTGCACAGTAGCTGGCATCGACAACATTCACCTGGCCGAAGTTCCGGTTGCTGGCATGGTGGTCAATATTGATCAGTGTTTTGTCTGCAAAGAAAGCATCCGGCATACCCAGCCTGGACATGGCGCCGCAATCCACCGATATAACGGTGTCAACTTCATGCAAATGTTCGAATTTGCTGCCTGATGTGGCCTGGTCCGCTCCATCAAGATAGCGACAGATGCGTGGAACAGGATCGAAATTGTGTATCCACACCTGCTTCCCCATGCTTTTCAGTGCGTGAAAGAGTGCAATCTGCGAACCGATGCCGTCCGAGTCCGGATTTTTATGGGTAGTGACAACGATTCCATTGGCGCGATCCAGCGCCTGGGCTACACCGTGCCAATCCGTGTTTTTAATAGGTGTTCTCAACCGTTCCCTATCTTGCTGAGCAGATCATTTACTGCTCCGCTCTTGTCAAAAGCATCATCCCAGCGGAATCTGAGCGATGGGAAACGCCGCTTAGGCAATGCTTTGCGAAGTTCATGTTCAAAATGCGGACACATTTTATTCAGGCGCTCAACAACAGCGGCGGTATCACTCTCATTCATACGGTGAACGAAAACAGTCATGCCCTGCTTTGCCTTGCTCGGTTCCAACCGCGTGACAGTGATACCAAAGAGTTTCGGGTCATCTATTTCACGCTGCATCAATGTCGTCAGCAGTCGATGAATATCTTTCTGCAGACGATCTTTTCCGGAAGATCGGTTAGCCATGTTCACTTCAGTTTAGCAGCAACTTCCTCGATAATATAAAACTCGAAGCTATCGCCCACCTTCACATCATTGAACTTATCAATACCGATACCACACTCGAAACCGCTCTTAACCTCTTTGACGTCATCTTTGAAACGTTTCAATGAAGCCAGGGTACCGTCGTAGATCAGCACGCCTTCACGCAGAACACGAACATTGGATGCCCGGACTGCATAACCATCAGTCATGTAGCAACCGGCAACGGCACCAATCTTCGGCACCTGGAAGACATCACGAACCTCAGCGTTTCCGGTTACCTTCTCAACCTTGTCCGGTGTGAGTTTGCCTGCCATAGCATCTCTGATTTCATCAATGGCCTCATAGATCACCTTGTAAAAGCGGACATCCACACCCTCATTCTCAGCCACTTTCCTGGCTTTCGCTTCCGGGCGTACGTTGAAGCCGATAATGATCGCATTGGCAGCTGATGCCAGCATCACATCAGACTCTGTGATACCACCAATACCCTTGTGGATCACCTTCACCTTCACCTCGTCAGTTCCAGCCTTAACCAGTGAGTCAGCCATCGCTTCAACGGATCCCGTCACATCGCCCTTGATCAGAACAGGAACTTCAGCAACGCCGCTCTGAACCGATGCAAACAGATCATCAAAGCTTGCCTTGGTATGTGTTGCAACACCCTGCTGACGAATTTTCTCTTTACGATAAGAGATAATCTCACGTGCCTGACGCTCGTTCTCTACAACCACAATCTCCAGACCGGCATCCGGAACCTCTTCAAGGCCCATCAGTTCAAACGGAATCGAAGGTCCGGCTGTTTTATGCTGAACACCATTCTCATCAACAATGGCACGGATGCGTCCCATGACGGTTCCGACCACAGCAATATCACCCTGTTTAAAGGTACCGTTCTGAACCAGAACCGTTGCTGCAGGACCTCTTCCTTTATCCAGACGAGACTCAATCACAACACCCTGACCACGACGATCAGCATTGGCTTTCAACTCCAGAATTTCGGTCTGTAGTGCAAGCATTTCAAGCAGATCATCAAGACCCTGGCCTGTCTGAGCTGAGACAGGAACAAAGATCGTATCGCCGCCCCACTCTTCGGAAACCACTTCGTGTTCAGAGAGCTGACGCATCACCTTCTCAGCATCGGCGCCCTCTTTATCTATCTTGTTAACAGCTACAATAATCGGAACCCCTGCTGCACGAGCATGGTTCAGGGCCTCTACCGTTTGCGGCATGACGCCATCATCAGCGGCAACAACCAGTACGGCCACATCTGTCAGTTTCGCACCACGTGCACGCAGACCGGTAAAGGCCTCATGGCCCGGTGTATCAACAAAGACAACACGTTCACCGCTCTCCAGTTTAACCATATAGGCACCGATATGCTGAGTGATACCGCCTGCTTCACCGTCAGCCACATGAGCCTTGCGAAGCGCATCGAGAATTGAGGTTTTGCCATGATCCACGTGACCCATGACCACAACTACCGGCGGACGGGGCTGTAGATCTTCATCAGACTCTTCAATGGACTCAACCAGAACATCTTCCACCGCAGCTTCATTAATCACTTTCGGTGTGTGACCAAACTCTTCAACAATCAGGACAGCTGTCTCAGCATCAATACTCTCATTGACGGTAACCGTTGAACCCATTTCAAACAGCCTTTTAACAACCTCGCCACCCTTAATAGCCATGCGACTGGCAAGCTCGGCAACAATAATCGGATCAGTCACTTCTACGGTACGGGTTACAAAGTCCGCATCATCCTTGGTGATGATCTTCATACGACCTCGTCCACCGCGTGCCAGACGAGCCTGACGCTCCATCTGCTCTTCAGTCATTACCACGTTGCGACTGGAAGCGTAATTCCGTTTCGCTGCTTTTTCTGCCGGAGAAAGCCTTCTCTTCTGATGTCTGGCACCAGGAGGCCCAAAGGAACCCCGTCTCTTCTGAGCCTCAGGTGCCGTTGGAGCACCTGGCTGTGGAGAGACCGCCACAGATGGTGAGCGTCTTGGTCCTGAAGTTGGTGAGGTGGCACCAGCAGGACGCCTGGTGGCTGAACGGGCGTCTTTACGACGCTCAGCACGCTCGGTGCTGATATTTGCCTCAATCTGTTTCATTGATGAACGTGGAGCTTTGGCTGCTGCAATCTGTGCAGGCGTCAGTCCGCGACGAATGGTTGTGCGTGGCCCTGAACTCTTTTGTCCTGCACCGTGAGGGCCACGATTCTGGCCTGCGCCCTGAGGGCCACGTCTTGGGTCTGCACCGTGAGGGCCACGATTCTGGCCTGCGCCCTGAGGGCCACGCCTTTGATCTGTACTAAGAGGTGAACGCCCCTGGCCTGCGCCCTGAGGTGCACGTCTAACATCTGATGCAGGACGGGCAGCGGCTCTCTTCTGTTGAGCATCCAGCTTAGAAGCAGCTGCACTCTCTGCATCCGCCTTCTTCTTGTTTTCCAGAGCCAGCGAGGCACGTTGAACAGGTGTGAGTGTTTTAGCCGCTTTCTTGACGGGCTCCTTCTTCTCCACTGCCTTGGCAGACTCCTGGGCCGGAGCTTTGTCAGCTACCGGTGTCTCTGTGATCGGTTTGGCCGGAGCCTCGGTTGGCTGGACACCAGGCGCACGGCGGCGGCGCACAGCCACCTGAACGGTACGGCCTCTGCCCTCCACGCTGCTGCCGGGTCGCGACTGACCGGCGACCATGGGACGATTCAGTGTCAGGGTTTTTCCACCCGCCGGAGTCGTACTCTTAGCGGACGCTTTTAACGATGCTTTGATCTTCGCAGTATCCTCCTCATTCAGAAGGCTGGTTGGACCAGAAACCGCTATGCCACAATCCACTGCAGCGCGTTGCAGGTCTGCAACGCCAACACTGAGTTCCGTTGCCAATTCGAGGATGCGTTTATTCGCCATGTCGTACCTTTACCCTGATTCCTTTACTCTCACATACCACTCACAAAACATCTGCAGCTTTGTCGATACATTCGTCGTATCCAGTGCCGCCACCGATATTTTATCTCTGTTAAAAGCCTCGGCAAGAAACGTGGTGGAAAACCGATGCAATAACATGGTTTTCTCTCCTGCTCCCTGCCTCTTACCTACACCATCTTCAACCTGCTGCACCAATGCATCACCGGCATCGCTGGCTAACATGACCAGTAAGGGGCCATTCTTCCACATTTGATGCATCACCGCATCCCTTCCCAGCACTGCCACTGCAGAATATTGCGAAAAAAGACGCATTAACTGCCGTCGTAACCCTTCACCTGTCCGCTCCATCAGGCTGGACCGCTGCGGAAGCTGCACATTGAACTTGTTGCGCAGTACTCCCAGCCTTTTGTCTGTCAGCCCATCGAGACAAGTCTGCTGCATGCAGAGATATGTCCCGCGACCGGGTGCCTTCTGAAGAAGATCGGGCCAAATCTGACCTTCATCATCGACAACCAGGCGCAACATCACACTCTTCTCTGCGCTATCCCGGCAGATCAGGCATTGACGCTGCTTCAGCTTCCGGTCCTGACTGACGGCTTTACTCAAACCAGCCGCAGGCCTCTCTTGCCGCCAGAATCAGAGCTTCCGCCTGATCCCGACTCAGCCCTTCAATATCTTCAATCTCATCAACCGCTGCATCTGCCAAAGCAGCTACCGTCGCCATCTCGCGTGCGGCAAGCTGCTCGGCCACTTCACGGGTCATCCCTTCCAGCTCAAGCAGGGAAATGGTTCCTTCACCCTCTTTGCTTTCACCAGCCTGCATCGCCTTATCAAGCAGCGCATTACGGGCCCGCTTCTGAATCTCCAGAGCAAGTTCGGCATCGAGGCCTTCGATAGAAGCAATATCTTCAACGGCACAGTAGGCAAGATCATCAAGCGTAACAAAGCCTTCAGAGATCAGCAGGGATGCGAAATCCTCATCGACATCGAGGCCTGCCTGGAAATCAACCTTGGCCGTTTCAATCTCAACAGTTCGTTTCTGCTGCTCTTCACCGGTCGACATAATCTCAACATTCCAGCCGGAAAGTTCTGATGCCAGGCGCACATTCTGACCACGACGGCCAATAGCAATCGCCAGGTTGTCTTCATTACAAGCTACTTCGATGGTGTTTCTCTCTTCATCCACCATCACACGCTCAATCTCAGCAGGCGCCAGGGCATTCACGACAAATGCAGCCGGATCTTCGGTCCATTCGATAATATCGATCTTCTCACCATGCAACTCATTGACCACGGCCTGTACACGCGCACCGCGCATGCCTACACATGCGCCGACAGGGTCAATGCTTGGGTCGGTGGAAATAACAGCAATTTTACTACGGGATCCCGGATCACGTGCAATCGCCTGAATGGCAATCAGGCCATCCTGAATCTCAGGAACCTCCTGCTCGAAAAGCTTCTGCACCATACCCGCATCTGAACGGGAGATAAAAACCAACGGACCTTTAGGCTGGTTGCGCACTTCACGCAGGTAGGCACGCACCCGGTCACCCTGACGGTACGATTCACGTGGCAACAGATCTTCACGATACATCACTGCCTCACCGTGTCCGAGGTCCACATAGACATTGCCGCGCTCAACACGCTTCACAATACCGGTAATCATTTCACCGACACGAGGTTCATACTCTGCAACCACGCGATCACGCTCTGCTTCACGAATCTTCTGATTAATCACCTGTTTGGCGGTCTGGGCAGCAATTCGGCCAAGCTCGATCGGCGGCAACGGTTCACGGAACTCCGTACCGATTTCTGCACTGGCATCCAGCTCTTTGCCCTGTTCAAGGGTCAAATCGTTCTCTTCTTCCTCGACCTCTTCAACAACGGTGCGGACATGGTTCAGGCTGATAACACCGGTTTCACGATCAATAATCGCCTCAACCGCCTTATTGCCATATGTACGACGTGCTGCGGTTCTAAGCGCCTGCTCCATCGCTTCGAGAACCAACTCACGTTCAACTGATTTTTCACGAGCCACTGCATCGGCTACCTGTAACATTTCAACATTCATTGTCTGTTATCCTCTTTCAATCAATCACAATAAACTTATTTTTTATTCCCGCGGGAGACCCTTTTCCAGTCCACCGCACGCACAACCCTTTTCACATTGCTCAGCGCAAAATAGCGCGGCTCACTTCCCCGCTCCTGGATAAGAAACCCATCCTGCTCCGGTCCGAGGTTGTCACCCTCAATCGCGTCATCCTCTTCAAAGGTGACCCTGATCCATTCACCTTCATAGCGCTCAAAGTCGGCAGCCGTCTCCAACGGCCACTCCAGCCCTGGCGAAGAGAGTTCAAGGCGAAACTTGCCCGGAATCAGATCCTCTACATCCAGCTGCAGCGCCAACCCACGACTGACGCGGGCCAGTGTATCCGAATCAACGCCGCCTTTGCGATCAACAAGCACCTGAAGCAGCTGATTGCTGCCCGCCCCGCCAACGCGGACACGCAGCACATCCACACCCAACTCATCGGTGATGGGTGTGAGCAGTTCAAGAACTTTTGATTCCAGACTCACAATCACTGTCCTCGCTTGATCAAAATCACAAAGCCATAAAACAAAAAAAGCGAGCCACGGCCCACTTTTCAACGTGACGAATCATAGGTGTCAGCCTTTAAATTGCAAGCAACCATTCAGGCCTCATCAGCGATCGTTCCACCAGCCATTGCTGGCGGCTTTTCACCGACAGGATAAGTGTCCCAAAACCAATTCCAAAGCGTTATCCTCCTGCCATGGTTACCTGTTTAAACGGAGAAGAAGCAAATGGTTCCCCCACTGATTCAAACAGCCCGTAATTTTGGCTCCACTGCCACCTGTTTTGCACAATGAATATTGTTGAGGTACATAGCGGCAACGATGTTGAAACTGTCTCTACTCTTGCGAAAGAGATCTGGAGCGAGCATTTCACACCGATCATCGGAAAAGCACAGGTAAATTATATGCTGGAGAAGTTCCAAAGCCGGGAAGCCATTCGCCAACAGATCAAAAGCGGTTCCATCTACCTGCTCGTTCAGCAGGAGCGTCAGAACGTCGGCTATGCCGGCCTTATACCTGATAGCAAAAACAGCAGCATGCATCTAAGCAAACTCTATCTCCAGAAAGCAGTACGCGGGCAGGGGTTGGCCCGGGAGCTGATGCGTTATATCGAAGCACTCTGCCAAAAGCAGAAAATCTCGCGCATCTGGCTGACCGTCAACCGTCACAACACAATCCCTATTGCTGCATACGAGAAGATGGGCTTTATCACAACAAGTGAAACTGTTCAGGATATCGGTGCTGGTTACGTGATGGATGACTTCATCATGGAAAAACAGTTATCTTCACCGACATGACTTCACCCCCCTCTCTAACCGATCGCAACTTCGATGATCTAACCGACCATTTTGCCAAAAACATCTACGGCAGTGCCAAGGGTGAAGTGCGCCTCGCCATCGTCTGGGAACATCTATTGCAGACGCTTCCGGAACTGTCGGCAGGCAAGCCGCTGCGTATCCTTGATGCCGGCTGCGGACTGGGCCAGATGGGCCTTCGGCTTGCTATGCTTGGTCACGAGCTGGTGCTCTCCGATCTGTCAGGAAAAATGGTTGAAGAGACAGCTCTTCTTTTCGAAAAAGAGCTCCCTGATGCGAAGGTTGAGTTGCTTCATAAGCCTGTTCAGGAACTGAACAGCCAGGAACTCGGACAGTTTGACCTGATTCTTTTTCATGCCGTACTCGAATGGCTGGCCGAGCCTGAAGTGACCCTCCGTCATTTGACCGGCCTGATCAGACCCGGCGGTCACCTGTCGCTAATGTTTTACAATCGGGATGCACTGGTATTCCGCAACCTCATTCGTGGCAACTGGAGAAAGGCAGAGAGCGAAAACCTGCAGGGTGATGAGGGAGGGCTGACACCCTACCACCCGCTTTCACTGGACGAAGTCCAGAGGTGGCTAGACCACTGGAAATTCAAGACTCTGAGTCGAGCAGGCGTACGAGTCATTTACGACTACATGGAGCGCCGCATCCGCGATAAACGCCCGATTGAGGAGATTGTCCGCATCGAGCTCAAATACGCCCAGCATGAACCCTATCTGCATATGGGGCGCTACCTGCACTTGGTGGCAAAAAGTTTCGATTAGTTGACGGTTTTTATTTCACGAAGCGAGAGCAGACTGCCATCCGGTGATGGCTTGAAACCTCGGACACGGGGACCGGAGACGGCAATAATCGGCCTGTACCAGAGCGGAATATAGACCTGATCGGCCTGCATCTGTTGCTGCACTTTGGCATAGAGCCTGGTGCGCTCAGTCTGATCTTCACTGATTGCAGCGGCATCCAGCCAGCTATCCATTTGAGTGTTGCTATACCTGCCACGATTGGAGCCGGCAGGCGGCCACATGTCCGAATGCAGAATCCAGCGGTAGATATCCGGATCGGTAATGCCAACCCAGTCCAGTGAGAAGAGCTGAAAATCACCTCTTTTAATCCGGGCGTAGAAGCCTCCCCACTCCAGTGACTCAATGGATACCTGTACGCCAAGCTTCTGCCAGCTGTCGGCAATTGCCGTGACCAGCCGCAGACGGGTCGGATTGGTGCTGGTGCGGTAGTTGATGCTGAAACGGACGCCATCGGCGTTCCGTTTGAAACCAGCCTCATCAAGCAGGCCCTCGGCCCGTGAAGGGTCGAACGGAGTTTCAGGCAGGTTTAGTGCAGCCCAGTGTGACGAGGTCAACACCGTCTCGGCAAGCTCGGGAAGATCGGAGAACAGTGCTCTCTTAAGCCGTTTTCTATCCAGCCCCATCGCCAGTGCCCGGCGCACTTTCAGGTTCTTCAGATAGTGATCCTGAAGGTTCAGGCCGATATAGGAGAAGGTGGTCGAGGGGTGATACTGAATCTCGATACCATCCTGCTTTTGGAGGTACGGAATCAGATGCGGCGGCAACTCCCCTTGGGTAAAATCGAGTTCACCACGCACCAGTTTCAGAGATCGGGTAACCGGATCTTTCACGCCCATGAAGCGCAGTGGCAATGCAGTTTCGGCTACAGGTACAATATCGAGTGTGTTGCCGTTCCATGCCTTCAGCCGGTACGGACCACACCCGATTGTAGACTTGGGCGAGTGGGGCTGGTTTGCCAATGATGCAGGCAGAACTCCCAGCTCCAGACGTGTCAGCAGCGAAGCGTCCGGTTTGTTGAGTTTAATCCGAAGCCCAGAGTCGGAGAGAGCCTCAACCGACTCGATACTTGCCAGTCCAGCCCGTAAAGGACTGGCTTTGGAAACATTCAGCACTGCTTTAAGTGTGGCAGTAACGTCATTGGCGGTGACATTTGAGCCATCGTGAAAACGAATATCAGGCCTGAGCCTGAACACCCACGTAAGCGGATCGGGGTGCTTCCATGAAGCTGCAAGGTCGGGTTGTGGCAGAAATTGATCATCCAGCCTGACCAGACCGCGATGCAGAAACTCCTGCACACGATGCGATGCAGCATCGGTGGCATAACGGGAATCAAGGCTCATCGGCAGCTGCGAGAGGCCCACCCTGATCGCGCCGTTCTCTTGCAAAGGTTCACTGCAGCCAGCCAGTAGCAGCATGCACAGCAGCACAACTGAAAGGCGTCTCATCGTGTCCACAGGCTCATCGCCTCAATATGTCCGGTATAGGGGAATAGATCCAGCGCCTTCAAGGTGTGTAGCCTGTATCCAAATGACTGCAGCACTTCACCATCCCGGCCACCGGATGCCACATCACAATTCACCATAATGATTTTTGCAGGCAACAGGCTTCCCATCATGCCACACACCTTTTTTGCACCACGCCTTGGCGGATCAAGAATCAGCAGATCCGCGCCCGCAAACGGCTCAACATCAAATTTTTCAAACAGATTGGCCTGAACATAACGGGCATCCAGACCCAGACGCTTCGCATTAGCATTGGCAGCGCGCACACTTGCCATATTCAGCTCTGCACCCAGAACCTTAACCTTCAAGGCCTTGGCAACGGGCAGCGAGAGATTCCCCACGCCGGAAAAGAGGTCGACAACAAAACGGGCGCCTCTACTCCATTCGATGACCTGCCCAATCATCTGCCGGTTCCCT
>Ga0316187_10003014_pt1 | contig 14660 bp, 11 predicted proteins | sample CroRivburrow1_MG_FD_204927 | JGI IMG/M metagenome (GOLD analysis project Ga0316187, IMG submission 204927) | Coastal sediment microbial communities from Maine, United States - Cross River worm burrow 1 | ecosystem: Environmental > Aquatic > Marine > Coastal > Sediment | place: USA: Maine... | reverse complement strand
CCACCGACACCGACGGTGCGGTGCGGATGATCATGGACCTTCGCCGCAATATCGCAGGCCAACACGTGCTCATCGTCGAGGACATCGTCGACACCGGCTATACACTCGCCTACCTGGTCCGCACCCTGGCCGCCCGCCAGCCGGCGTCGCTCAAGACATGCGTTCTCGTTCACAAGCCGGATCGGCGAGAAGTCTATGCCCAGATCGACTACCTCGGTTTCGAGATCCCCGACGCCTGGGTCGTCGGCTGCGGTCTCGACTGGGCGGAGAAGTTCCGGACGCTGCCGTATATCGGGGTGGTGAAGCCGGAGGAATGAGCGCCCAACCACCCACCCGATACTGGATGCTCGATGCTGGATGCTCGATCCGCCCACCCACCCAAGGGTTGCAGGGTCTGAGTGGCGTGACCTGAGATTTGACCTCGAGATGGGGTATTGTGACGCCGCTCACGGCGTTGTTGGCGCTCCGGACCTATATTGATATTGGACGCACCGGACAATCTCCTCCTTCTCAAGCCCGCTCGCGGGCTTGCTTTTTTTTGGGGGGGGGGGACCACCCCAACCTCATCGAGTGCTGCCCACGACTCAACGAACTCAGAGACCGCAGTGGCTTGGTAACCGCGAAGACGCGAAGAGTGCAAAGAAGAACCAAAATATTATCTTTGCGACGTCTTTGCGTCTTTGCGTCTTTGCGTTTTTCAACATGATGTTGGTCAGCGAACGCAGGCACGAATAGACGGGACGTCGGGATCGGGATCGGGATCGGACGCGGAGCGGGGTCGCTGCTACACTCTCCGCGATGATGGAATCGACATTGGGTCTCGAACAGGTGCCGCCAGGGCGGCAGATCTACTCGAACCGCACCCTCAATCTGCGGACGATCCGGGCCATCGGCTACGACATGGATTACACCCTGGTCCACTACCGGGCCGATGTCTGGGAACAACGGGTCTACGACCGCCTCAAGGAAATGTTCGTCGGCGAAGGGTGGCCGATCGAGGACCTCAAGTTCGACCCGGCCCTGGTCATCCGCGGGCTGGTCATCGACACGGATCTCGGGAATATCGTCAAAGCCAACCGGTTCGGCTACGTGATGCGCGCCGCGCACGGCACGCGGCCGATGACTTTCGAGGATCAGCGAGACGTCTACCGCCATACGCCGATCGACCTCTCAGAGTCACGATTCGTCTTTCTCAACACGCTTTTTTCGCTCTCCGCAAGCTGTTTCTACTCGCAGTTGGTCGACCTCTACGACCAACATGTCCTGACCGAGGTCCACGGCTACCAGGATCTTTTCCGCCGGGTCAGCGAGCGGCTCGACGAGACCCACATCGAAGGTTCGCTCAAGGCCGACATCATGGCCGACCCGGAGCCCTACATCGTCCTTGACCCGCAGGCGCCGCAGGCGCTGCTCGACCAGCTCCAGGCCGGCAAGCGTCTGATGCTGATCTCGAACTCAGAATGGGCCTACGTCCAGACGATCATGTCCTACGCCTACGATCGCTACCTGCCCCTGGACCGCTCCTGGCGCAACCTCTTCGAGCTGGTCATCGTCGGCGCCCGCAAACCGGGTTTCTTCAGCTACAACCTGCCCATCTTCTCGATTGCCGATGAAGAGGCGGGGCTACTCCAGCCGGTGGCCGGCCCGATCCCCGGTCCCGGCGCCTACCTCGGCGGCGATGCGACCAAGGTCGAGGAGTACCTTGGGCTTTCCGGGGCAGCAATTCTCTATGTCGGCGACCACATATTCGCCGACGTCAAGATGTCCAAATCGAGCCTTCGCTGGCGTACCGCCCTGATTCTGCGCGAGCTCGAGGAGGAGCTGGCCGCGGTCGAGGAATTCCGGGACACCGAGAAGCAGCTCGTCGCCCTGATGGCGGAGAAGGTGAAACTGGAAACCGCCCACAGCCGCGCTCGATTGGCATTGCAGCGGATTCACCAGGGGTACGGTGAACAGCCGGACGCCTCGGTCGACGAGCTCGAGGCCGAGATCGGTCGCCTGCGGTCCGAGACCGAGGCGCTCGACGAACGCATTGCACCGATGGCCCGCCAGGCCGCCGAACTCGAAAACCCGAGTTGGGGCGCTCTGCTGCGCTCCGGCAACGACAAGAGCCACCTCGCTCGCCAGATAGAAGGCTCGGCCGACGTCTACACTTCACGGGTCTCGAATTTCCTCTACGCCACACCTTTCTCGTACCTTCGCAGTCGGCGCGGCACGATGCCCCACGATCCCCTGAGCTGAAGGTACAGAGTTGTCGTCGGAGTTTACGGTTGCCGCGGTCAGCTTTCTCAATGCGAGACCTCTCACCGAGGGACTCGATGAAGAACCCGGGGTCCACCTCATTTCCGACGTTCCAAGCCGTCTGATGAAGACGCTGATCGAGGATCGAGCGACGGTCGCCCTGTGCCCTGTGATCGACTTTCAGCTGTCGCCGGTTGAACTTACGATCGTGCCTGCCGGAGCCATCGGCTCGGACGGTCCGACTCTGACCGTCAGGGTCTTCAGCCAGGTACCGATGGCGGAGGTGACGCGCGTCCACACCGATGGCGACAGCCACACCTCGGTGGCGCTGCTGGCAGTTGTCTTTCACGAGCTTCATGGACGACTGCCGGAGGTCGAGGCTCTCGAGTCGTCTGACGTCAACGGTTCGGAAGCCCCACCCGACTCGGTGCTCCTGATCGGCGACAAAGTGGTCCGAAACGAACCGGATCCGGCGCTCTATCCCCATCAACTCGATCTCGGCGAGGCCTGGCGCCGGATGACCGGCCTGCCCTTCGTCTTCGCCTGTTGGATGGCACGAGCCGATCACGATCTCGGCAATCTGCCCGACATTCTACGTCGGTACCGCGACCGCAACCGTGACCGCGTCGCCGAAATCGCAGGCACCCACGCCAAAGCCTCTGGCTGGCCGGAAGGGCTCGCGGCAGCGTATCTGGGCAAGATCCTGAACTACGAGATCGAATCGCGCGAGTTGGAAGCCACCGAGCTCTTCTGGCAACGCTGTCACGCGCTCGGGCTGATTGGGCGTTTGCGCCCGTTGAAGCTGTACCAATCACTCTGACGGGTCGTTACCGCCGGCAGCGGCGCCTGGGATGCAAGAGGCCGCCGCACTTGAGGCAGACGGCCCTGTCTTTCCTTGAGGGTCGATTTGTACCATAAGCCTTGTGGAGCGCGTCATGATTGGGTGTCATTTTTGGATGTTCCGGCTTCACCAGGGCTTGTATGCCTCTCCGGTTACACGCCAGAAGGCATAATACGGAACGCCGATATCGACCGGCGTGATGTAGCGGGGATCAGAGCGCTGGTCGAAAAAGAGCCGGGCAAAGACGCTGTTGGCTGACTGGGTGTCGCAGTAAATGCCGATGGGGGCTGGCGGCGCGCTGATCTTGACCACGCCGTTGGCGTTGCGGGGGTAGCGTGTGACCTGGGGCCGTTGAGCGTTGAAGACACTGATGTGATCCAGCAGGCGCTTTTGCGTGCCCAGTTGCATGCTCCCGTTCCGGATATCCACCTGCACCGGTCCGGCATAACTTTGGCCGGCAAGGATCGTGGCATTGACAGGCTTCAGATCATACAATGGGAACAGAATGCGCTCCGATGGCGATTCCTTCTTGTCAAAATCCCACCATCCCTGAATGATCGACCCGCTGTCGAGCATCAACTGCTCAATGAGCAGGATGATCGGCCGGCTTGATCCGGGAAACAGAAACTGCAGGATTTCTTCGATTTTTGAGTCATCAAATCGACCTGCCTGCGCCAGGAGCGCCCGGCTTTCTTGAGGGCCCTGGCGCAACAGATCTTGCAGGGTCGGCATGCCCGTAGCCCAGTCCTCACGATGCTCGCCAAAGAGTTCATTGGCCTTGTGGCAGCCTTTTTCGCCATGCGCCACGCAAAAGGAGATCCAGTTGGCCGCCAGCCGAAAATTATCAGCGCCCAGTGGAAAGTTCAGCACATACCGCATGCTGGCCGGATGATACATGCCATCGGCCATGGTGGCCCGGTTGGTGTAATAGGTCAACGGGTGGCCATGCCCCCAGGTGGTCCAGATGACGGCGTCCTCCGGCAGCCGAGTTTTGGCATCCGCCATGGCCTGCAGGAGCTGGGTCGGCCGCAGGGCCCGGTGCTGGCGATAGGCCTTGATGGGGTCACTGACCACCAGGCCGCCACTGATCACCAGCACCAGGATGGCGGCATAGCGCAGGCGCTTGTGCGGTTTGACGTGCCAGATCAGCCATGCGATGAATCCCCATCCCAGGCCATAGATCGGCGTGCAGAAGATGGTGAAGCGGCGGCCGGTAAAGGCCAGCAGCGCCACCACGACCAGCGGGGCGACCCAGGGCAGCCTGCGCCAGGTCATGACGCAAAAGGCCAGAAAACCGGCCAGGCCCAGTAGGCCGAACCAGGTGGCGCCGCCGACCGCTTCGGTCAGCTCACGCCAGTTGAAACCCAGCTGCTCACTGACCTGGGCGCCACTGGCAAAAAATGCCGACTGCGCCGCATCCGTGCCGGTGATGTAGCGCAGGATGGAAAGGATCTTGTCCAGATACCGGGAAGGGTCGAATATCTCCGGCCCGGCAAAATAGCGTAGCCCGATTAAAAAGAGCGCCAGCACCAGCAACCCCGGCAGCCTGTATTTTCTGTCTTCCTTCATCAGGAAAACGGCTGAAAAAAACATCGGGACCCCGGCCAAAAACAGGACCGGCAGCATACTCGCCTGGTCCCACCACCAGCCGAACAGCACAAAGGTCACGATCCAGGAGATGCCCCACCCTATCCGGATGGAAAGTCGTTTCGCATCAATGATTTGAAGGGCGCAGACCGTTGCGAAGACGGCAAAGGTGACGTTCATGAAGTCGGTGTCACACCATCCCACGGCACTGCGCCTGACCAGGTAGGGTGAGGTGACCATGAAAAACGCGCTCACAAGGCCCATGATGGTGCTTGCCGAGACCTTCGACAACGGTGGTGGAAACCGGTCTGCCCGAATATGTCCGGCCAGAGATTTTCCCAAGAGATAGGCCGGGATGGCGATCAGCGCCCCGAAAAACGGGGCCAGCAGCACGGCCGCCCAGTCCAGTGATACGCCCGTTAGCGTGCAGATACCGGCCAGCACCACCGACATGAGCGGCGGATGGGCGGCCCCCTGATGTCCGTCAGGAAACCGGCGGCGCGGGTCAAACGGTTGATACCCGCCATCCATGATCTGCCGGGCGATGTCCATGTAGTAATAGCTGTCGATCCCCAGCATCACCGGCGTCTGCTGGTCGTTGATAAAAAAGTCACCCTTGTGCTCCAGCCAGTACGGCAGGCGGTCGAGCCGCAGAAAAAGCCCGATGCAGAGAATGACCACCAGCGCCGCTATCCGACCGGCGGTTGGTGTCTGGATTCTTTTTTTTATCAGTTGTACATCCAAGGGACAGGAAAATCCTTTCGTGCGACCCCAGGCTAACACGGTGTTGAGGGGTGTTTTCGAGTCCCGGCGAGAGCTCGCACCGGGGCCGGAAAAGGATTCCCAAACGCTGTGTGAGCCCGGAATGCAACAAAAGGAATTCTCGAAACCCTGTGTCAACGATATGCTATTCCCACATGCAGCAGAGCAATAATCGCCGTGGTGACGACAAGCTGAACTCAGAAAAGGAGAGGGATCAACTCCTCATCGCCACGAGCACGTTCCCTGTCGCAGCCGACGACGGCATGCCTCGTTTCATCCTCGATCTGGCCACCTCTCTGGCCCGGCATTTCCGCGTGACGGTTCTCGCGCCGGACGCCGCCGGCGCGCGGAAACGAGAGTCTTGGCGGGAGCTCACGGTGCGCCGCTTCACCTATTTTTGGCCGCGGAGATTTCAGAGCCTTGCATACGGCTATGGCATGCGGACCAATCTGCGGAACTCTCCCGTGACCTGGCTGCAGGTGATCCCCTTCCTGGCCCGCCAGGGGGCGGCGATTCGCTCACTCTGCGCTCAGGAAGGCATTCGTTTTGTCAATTCACATTGGATGGTGCCGCAGGGCCTCTCTGCCGCCTGGGCGCGCGGGCGCCGGCCCAGGTTCAGACATGTGCTCCATGTCCACGCGGCCGACGTTTACCTCCTGCAGAAGCTGCCTTTGGGCCGAGCTCTCGCGCGCTATGTCATGTCACGAACCGATGCCGTCTTCGCCGACGGCAGCCATGTGCGGCAGACGCTTGACGAACTCCTGGGCCGCCCTTCGAACGCGGTGATCCAGTCGATGGGCGTCCGGGCGGAATTCTTCCGGGACCCGCGCCAACCGCCGGAGAAGCCCCCGTTTCCAGACGGCTTTCTGGTCTTCCTGGGTCGATTCGTGGAAAAGAAAGGCGCCGTCTTCCTGCTGCGCGCGATGCCGAGGGTGCGAAGGGACCATCCGGGGCTCGGTCTGGTACTGGTGGGGTATGGGCATCTCGAGGGAAAGCTGCGGCAGGAAGTGTCGCGACTGGGCCTCGAAGAGGCAGTCGTGTTCGTGGGTCGGCGATCTCACGACGAGTTGGTGGGCTATCTCCAGAATTGCCGAGTGGCCGTCGTGCCCTCGATTGTCGATAGCGTTGGAGAGACCGAGGGGATGCCCACCGTGGTTCTGGAAGCTATGGCGGCAGGTGCCAGGGTCGTGGGAAGCGCCGTAGATGGGATTCCCGATGTATTGCGCCACCGCGAGAACGGATGGCTCTGCCGGCCGGCCGACCCCGAGGATCTGGCGGAAAAGATACTCATGGCTTTGGAGGATCCGACGCCATCACGTGCGGTCGAGGAGGCCGGGCGTACGGCCGCCGGCCAAGACTGGCAAGAGATTGCGGCGAGGTACGAGGGCGCGATCCACCGGCTACCGCCGCCATGAAAGACTATCTAGGGACGAAACGCCGGGAGCTCGAGACAGATCTGACTGCCCGGAGGCTTGCGCACACCTTTTCTCTCTCGAGGTACCAGCTTCATCGCGAGGTCACCCGGCGCATCGAGCGGTATGCCGGCGGGAGGTGCCTCGACGTAGGTGCGGGGCGTTCTCCCTTCGACGAGTTGCTGCGTACGAGGTGCGAGAAGGTCGTGCGAGCCGACGTGGAAGTCCGCTCCGGCCGCGTCGATCTACTGGCCGACGTGCAATCGATGCCCCAGCTCGATGACAAGTCATTCGAAACGATCCTGTGCACCCAGGTTCTGGAACACGTGCCCCGGCCGTGGGAGGCGCTCGGCGAGATGGCCAGGGTGTTGCGGCCCAATGGTCACCTGATCCTCAGCGTGCCTCACCTGTCAGCGATTCACGAAGCGCCCCACGACTACTATCGTTACACGAGCTCGGGGCTCGAGGCATTGTGCCGTCGAGCTGGGCTCGAGGTGATGGAAGTGGTGCCGGCTGGTGGGCTGCTGTCGTTCCTGTTGCACGGTCCGAGCTACGTGATAATGAGCACCCTCGGGTCGCTGACCTGGTTGAGGTGGCCAATCTGGGCGGCGAATTACTTAGTGCTCGTGAGGCTGGCGGAATACCTCGATCGCCTGCTGGGCTTGCAGGCAATTTACCCCTGCAACCTCGTGGCCGTATTCGCCAAGCCTGGGCCGGAGGATTGATGTGAATGCCGTGACCGAAACGCTCCTCGAGCCGCTGCGGTGGTTGTTTGGGCATGGCCCGAGGACCGACCTCGCACGCGGGGCAGTGGCGGCATTCTTGATTCGCGTGTCCGGTGTCGGATTGGCGTTCGGCGTCCAGGTCCTTCTGGCCCGCGCTCTCGGTCTCGAGGCCTGGGGCGAGTATGCTTTCATGCTCTCCTGGCTGCTCGTCCTTTCGTTGGTTTCGACCCTGGGGCTCGACTCCGCAAGTCTGCGTTTCGTAGCCACCTATCGCAAGATCGGGGACTTGCCGCGGCTCAAGGGGTTCCTGAGAGGCAGCCAGACCACCGCCGCCGGCAGCGCCGTGCTTTTCGGTTTCATGGGTGCGGCTGTGCTCTGGCTGCTGAGGGGCCGGATCACGACGTCACTTGCGCTGACCGGCTGGATCGCGTGCCTGGCGCTCCCCGTGTTCGTGCTGCTCAACCTGCATAGCGCTATTCTCCGGGGTTTCAAGCGTATCGTGCCGGCGCTGCTCTCGGTGGAGATCCTGCGCCCGGCCGCCCTCGGCGTGCTGGTCATCGGAGTCTATGGCTTCGGAGGCGGGAGGCTGACGGCACCCGCTGCCATGGCGGCCACTCTGGCGGCGATCAGTGCAGCCCTCGCCTTCACCGCAGCGGTTCTGCGCCGGTCCAGCTGTGTCGAGCTGGCCGGGGTTTCGAGCCGAATCGAGATCGGCGCGTGGCTGGCGGTTTCGCTGCCACTGCTGCTCCTCGGCGGATTCCAGATCCTTCTCTCTCAGACCGACATTTTGCTGGTCGGGTTGCTGCTCGACACCGACCGGGCCGGGGTCTACGCCGTGGCCAGCCGGCTGTCGCTTCTTGTCGCTCTCGGCTTGTTCGCGGTCAACACAATCGCGGCGCCCATGATCGCCGAGCTGTGGGCCGCCGAGGAGCGGCGGCGGCTGCAGAGGTTGCTGACCGTCTCGGCGAGGGCCCTACTGATCGCGACGTTACCGCTTGCGCTGGGGTTGGCTTTGGCGGGAGGGTTCGCTCTCAGGCTCTTCGGCGAAGGTTTTGACCAGGCCAGGGGCGCATTGCTGATCCTGATCGCAGGCCAGCTTGTCAATGCCGCGTCAGGGGTCGTAGCGTCGGTCATGATCATGACGGGCCTGGAGCGACAGGCGGCGAGGATCATGGGGGTCGTGGCGGCCCTCAATCTCCTGCTGAACGGCGTGCTGATACCGCAGTTCGGAATCGCCGGCGCGGCTCTGGCCACTGCGAGCAGCACAGTGGTGTGGAACCTGGCCATGCTGGTGACGGTCTGGCGGCGGCGGCGACTCAACCCGTCGTGCCTGCCGGCAAAGCCGATGGGGGGGGCGACGGGGGGATGAGGAGGCCCAACTTTTTTATCGTCGGAGCTCCCAAGTGCGGGACGACCGCCATGAATCACTATCTCGGACAGCATCCCGAGATTTTCATGTGCCCCAAGAAAGAAACCCATCATTTCGTGGTGGATCTTCCAGGCCATCTGGACCCTAGATTCGAAACGAGATCAGATTATTTGGGGCTCTTCGCTGATGCCCGACACGAATCCGTGGTGGGAGAGGCTTCGGTCTTCTATCTCTATTCGAGATCTGCGGCGCGATTGATCCGGGAGTTCGAACCGAAGGCTAAAATCCTGGCAATGTTCAGGAACCCGGTGGACTGGGTCGCCTCGTATCACTCACAGCTCCTCTACAACGCGGACGAGAACATCAACTCCCTCGAGGAGGCCCTGCACGCTCAAAATGATCGGGGGCTGGGCCTTCGTCTTCCGCCACGCCTGAAAACTCCGCACGTACTTCTGTACGACGATGTGTGCCGTTTTGCAGAACAGTTGGTGAGGTACCTGGAGGCCTTCGGTGGCGACCACGTCGAGGTTGTGCTTTTCGATGATCTGAGAGACTCGCCAGCGCTGACGTACCGTCGGGTGCTGGAGTTCCTCGAGGTCCACCCGGAGTTTTGCCCCCGAATGGACGTGGTGAATCCCAGAAAGGAGTTTCTCTCGACCTCTTTTGGCCGTCTGGTTTCGAAGCCTCCCGAATATCTGAGGCGTGCGGTGCGATCGGTGCTTCCCTGGTCCGTGGCCTCGCGTATCAGGGATCTGCTGCTGCGGTTGAACCGGCGTACCAAGCCGCTCGCGCCGATCGATGCGGGTATGCGGCGCGCTCTCGTCAATCGCTATCGAGAACAGGTCGAGAGTTTGGCCAACTTGATCGAGCGGGACCTCTCGGTGTGGCTGGATGTGACGTGACCAGAGCGGTGACCGCACTCCAGAGGCGGATCCTCCGTGCAGACTGGCTGAGGCGAATGGTTCGCTTTCTGTTCAGGTACCGGGGTCTCAGGATCTTGGGCCACGGAGTGCGAAGGCTGGCATCGCGCGACGAATGGGCGCTGATCCAGGACTTCGACGGGGACCTGAAGTTTCACTGTCATTTGGGAGAGCACATAGGAAGCCAGATGTACTGGCGCGACTCCTACTCCTGGGATCAGCTGAAAGTGCTTGATACGTTCCTGGGTTCGGAGTCCGTCTTCTTCGACATCGGTGCCAACCAGGGGGAGTTCACGTTGTTTGCGGCGAAGCGCCTGACTCAAGGCACCGTGTACGCGTTCGAGCCGACGTCCGAGATGTTCGCTCGACTCTCGCGCAACGTCGAGGAGAACGGATTCGAAAACGTGCGTCTGATTCAGGCCGGCCTCTGGTCTGAATCCGAAACGAAGCCCATCTTCACCAACCGTTCTCGATTCAGCGACGGGAGCCGGCACGAGGGGTTGGGCACACTCTTCCGAACCGAGGAGAGAGATTCGGTTGTGGAAGTGATCCGGTTGACGACCTTGGATAGTCTTGCCCGAGACGAGAAACTGACCCGGCTCGACGCCATGAAGTTGGACGTCGAGGGTGCCGAACATGAGGTGATTCGCGGGGGTCTTTCCACCATGGAACGCTTTCGCCCGGTGTTGCTGATAGAGGTCAGCCGACTCTGTCTCGAGGCGGCCGGTACAAGCGACGCCGCGTTGCTGGACCTCCTGAGCCGTTGGTACCGGTTCGAATTGGTGCGTAAGGACGGCAGGTCGACGCCCATCAGAGCCGATCATCTCGGCGCCTATCAGAACATCCTCTGCCTCCCGAAATGATGGTTCCCGCCTCTCCCCGTTTTCCTACCTGGCTCAAGGTTTCGGTCCGTCCGCTGCTTCGGCTTCTATCCGCGGTCCCCGGTTTCAAGGCTTCCTTGCGGGTGATCTCCAGGCGATCCGGCGGACCGCACTGGTTCTTCAGGTCCTTTCCGGTCGAGGGCACGATTGAGGTGAGGGCGCCGGACGGAACCACGCTCAAATATTTCTCCACGGTGGGTGACTTCATTGGGCGGGATCTCTATTGGTTCGGCTGGGACGGCTTCGAGCCGGAGACGACCGGTCTGTTCCTCTCGCTGGCGCGACGGGCTGGGGTGGTGGTCGATGTCGGGGCCAACACGGGCCTCTTCTCCCTCCTCGCCGGCCGGGCGAGCGATAGTTGCAGGATCATGGCGATCGAGCCGGTGGCCCGAGTCCGCAAGCTCCTGGAGAAGAACCTGGAGCTCAACGGGCTGAGCGAACGTTGCGTCGTCGTTCCGGGTGCCGCATCGCGGACTCAAGGCACTGTGCGGCTCCACGTGCCCCACGACGCGGTACCGACCTCCGCCAGCCTGAACGCCGAAGGCTTCCGCGGCTACAAGGGGGATTTGGTGGATGTGCCGGTCCACACCCTCGACAATCTATGTTCGAGGTACGAAAGGATCGACCTCCTGAAAATCGACGTCGAAGGCTTCGAGGACCATGTGCTCGAAGGTGCGACCAGCGTGCTGGAGCGCTCGGCGCCAATCGTCATCGTGGAATGCAACCCGGACGGTCCCCACCGTGCGGTGCAGGCGCTGCTCGAGCCCCGCGGCTACAGCTTCTTCCGGATCACATCAGAAGGGCCTCGAAAGATGGAGCGGGTCGAGCCCGATACCACCGAACGGTTCCGAAATGTCCTTTGCCTACCCGCAAAGGCCGAGCTGCCATGAGAGTCGCTGTTCTGATTCGCCCTCGGGGGAGCCTCAGCGCTTCCGTCTACCGGAATGCGCTCGCGCCGGAGCTCGCCGAGATCGGAGCCGAGCTCGTCACCTTCGGGCCAGCAGATCCGATCCCCGGAGGCTGCGACGTGCTCTGGTATCCCGGCTCTGGCATGGGAAGGGTGCCGCGGGTCCTGCTCAGAACGGAGCTGCCGATCGTCTGCACTGTGCACGGCCTCGACGCTTTCTCGCTCCCGCTCCGCGAGCTTTCCGCCGGGCCCTACGACGTGCTCAACAACCTCCTGTCCAGATGGCTGCGGCGGATCGAATGGCGTCGTTTCGGCCGCCGTGTCGCAAGGGTGATCGCGGTATCCGACTATGGTCGGGCCGAGGTGGAGCGGCACCTGGGCATCGATCCGGAAAGCATCGTCGCAATTCACCACGGCGCGGCGAAGGAAGTCTTCTGCCCAGAGGGTGAGATTGCCCATCGGGAAAGACAGTTCATTTTGCACGTCTCGGCCTTCAACCCAAAGAAAAACTACGGACGGATGCTGGAGGCGTACGATCGGCTGCCGGTGGCCGGCCGACCTCTTTTCGTCATGGTTGTTCCCGGCTACAGGGGCCGGGGGCAGGTGCCGGAGGGGGTGGAGCTCATCAAGAGATTTCTGAGCGCGCCGGAGCTTGCCGCGCTCTATCGCGGTGCGATCGGCTTCGTGTTTCCGTCCCTGCACGAGACCTTCGGCCTGCCGATGCTTGAAGCCATGTCCTGCGGCTGTCCGGTCATCACCAGCACCGAGACTGCCTGCCCCGAAACCGCCGCCGGGGCAGCGCTGCTGGTCAATCCGCGCTCGGTGGAAGAGATCCACTCAGTTCTGGACCGCCTGGCTTCTGATCCAGTGCTCCGGCAAAGCCTGCAGCGGCGGGCGATCGAGAGAGCGAGTGAATTTAGCTGGGAGCGCAGCGCTCGGCGCCACCTCGCAGTTTTTCAGCAGGCGATGTGCGCCCCGCCCGCACCCGAAGACTTGCGGGTTGTCTCGAGGACTCGGGAGTAGAGTTCTAGGTGCTCGTCGACCAGCCTTGTCAGGCCGAACTTTCTCGCGACGGTGGCCCTGGCCGCCCGTGACATCCGCTCCCGAAGCTCGGGGTTGGCCGCGATCGCTACAGCCTGCGCCGCCATCTCGTTCGGACGGTCAAGTTCGACCAAGAAACCGTTGCCGCCGTCCTCGACCACCTCGGGGTTTCCGCTCACACGCGTGGCTACACATGGCAGGCCGCTGCGCATCGCCTCGAGGATCACAGTGGGCAGGCCTTCATAGGCCGATGGCACGAGCAACGTTTGGGATGCGCGGTAAAACACCGGAATCTGATCGGATCTGAGCCTGCCCTCCCAGATCACGCTCTTCTCGAGGCCGAGACTGTCAAACAGCGATGCCAGCTGCCTTTGATCTTCACGGGCAGCTCCGACGATCCGGAGCCGTGCTCCGGGGAGGCTCCTCTGAGTCTCGCGGAGAACGAACGGCAGCAGATGGGCCCTTTTGCGAAGGCCGAACGTTCCCACATAGAGAAGCTCAGTTGCCTCGGGGAGAGATGACACGGTGAACTCGTCGATGTTTGGCAGCCCGTCGTAGATCACGGTCGCGGAAGCGGCGCGCTTCGTTCCGACCACATCCCGGGCCGCACTATGAGAGAAAAATGACTCGTGATCTGCCAATCTTCTCGCCAGGCGATCGACAAGGCTGTGACAGCCGGCGACCAGATTTCTCTGGAACCAATCGGTCGCGGGTCGGCCAACACGGCAACCTTCGATCGTTTGGGGCCGCAGTGAGCGGCCCATCAACCAGCTGTCGACGTGAAACGAAACGAGAACGGATGCGTGCAACCGCCTGAGTCTCATCAAGGCCAGCAAAGCGATCGCGTCACCATGATGGAAGTGGACGAGATCCCGGTCCCTCAATAGGTTGTTGCCTCTCCAACATCCCGTAACAAAACCGAGTGGTGAGGCTGCCACTCGTCGTACAGTCGGGTCGTTCCGAGACGACCCTGCGGTCACGACGATCGAGTCGTGTTTGGCTTGAAGGAGGCCACGGTGTAGATGGTCTACGATTTCCCCGACCCCGCCGACTCGGTCGGGTGGAAAATACGGCACGACGTGCGCGATTTTGAGCTGCTGTTTGTCTCTCATGCCCTCTGTGTAGCCCAAGGCTTGGTCAGCCACTCGCCATCCACATATTCGTGGGTGGCCATCGGGGTTAGGTGCTGCGGCGTCGGTGCTTTATTCGACGCATATGGTAGAGCATCCGCTCCTGGTTCATGCGAATCCGCACCAGCATGTCGCCCACCAGCCCGATCACCAGGGTGAGCAAACCCAAGAAGCCGAACGAGCCGCCGACGAAGCCCGCCCAGATATGAGGCGAGAAGGTGCCGGTCGTGAGGTAGTGGTGAAGCAGAAAGCCGAGCAGAGAGAGCCCCACGGCCAAAAAGCCCACGGCCAGCGTTGCGAAGAACCTGAACGGTCGGTAGGAAATGAAGGCACGCAGCATGATCTGGAGGGAGCGGAAAGCGTAGCGGGGCAGGTTGGAGGCGATCTTAGAGCGGCCGAACTCGCGTTCACCACGTACCGCCAGTGCCACTTCGCGGATCCGAAGATCCTTGAAGACGAGATCGAGAAAGGTCTCCTGGGTATACGTGAAGCCGCCGAAGAGATTCATCTGCAGAAGCGCCTCGCGCGAGAAGGCCCGAAAGCCGCACGAGACGTCGGTAAATCGTTTACCGGTGAGGAGACGCACCGCCCGCGCGACCCACCTGTTGCCCCAGCGCTTGATCCAAGGCATTTTGGGCACCAGCTTACGGTCGAGAAAGCGCGAAGCGGTCACCATGTGGGCCTCGCCGGTGAGGATCGGCTGTACGAGCTTCGAGATGTCGGCCGGATCGAACTGCCCGTCGCCGTCGATATTAACGACGACATCGGCTCCCAGCGCCAGGGCGGTTTCGACTCCGTCGCGAAAGGTCGTACCGAGGCCGAGATTTTCATGGTGTCTCACCAC
>Ga0316187_10003013_pt1 | contig 14660 bp, 12 predicted proteins | sample CroRivburrow1_MG_FD_204927 | JGI IMG/M metagenome (GOLD analysis project Ga0316187, IMG submission 204927) | Coastal sediment microbial communities from Maine, United States - Cross River worm burrow 1 | ecosystem: Environmental > Aquatic > Marine > Coastal > Sediment | place: USA: Maine... | reverse complement strand
CTACCGCAACCCCGATCTCGGCTATCAACCTGGGCGACGCCCTGCTCGAACAGGAAAAATATGAGAGGGCCATTGCCGCCTACAGGCAGGCGGCCATGATCAACCCGCGCGAGCACCTGTCCCGGCTGCGCGAGGCTGGCGCTTATATCCGCCAGGGCCGCATACCTTACGCACAGGCCATATACGAATCCCTGCTGCGTGAACAGCCGGGCAACCGGGACGCCATGCAGGGCATGCTGAGTTTGCTGCCGATGACATCCGAACCACAGGCGATCATTGACCGGCTGAAAAGCTTTCGCGATACGACTTCCGCCCCGCTGGACCGGACCTGGGCTGAAGAACAACTGCTGCGTCTGGAATAATGGCGAAAGAACGCGAGGCAACCACGCCAGCTGACGAAAGTTCCTGCCAGGAAGATGCGCAGGCGTTAAAGCAGCATATCGGCGAGCGCCTGGCTAAGGCGCGGCAGGAAAGAAAACTTGATAGCGTCGATGCAGCTGGCGAGCTGCGCATCCCTTCGGCCTACATCAACGCCCTGGAGGCCGGCGACTGGTCTTCCCTGCCGGGCGAGGTCTATGCCCAGGGCTTCCTTCGCCAATACGCCGACTTGCTGGCCATCGACATCTCGGATGACATCAATCGCCTGAAATCAACCGATTACCACCTTACCAAACCCTTCACCATGCCCGATCCGCCCATCGCACCACACAAGAAATGGGCGATCACGGCCACCGTGGCATTCGTCGTGTTGATCGTTTTTTTCAATGTCAGACAAAGCGATGACGTGCCGCCACAAATCGCCCCACCAGCTGAGCCGCAACCACAGGCCGTGATTCAGGCGGAACCCAGCGATATTCCAGACGCCGAATTGGCCGCCTCCTCGCCCCCCCCTGCCGCCGAGCCAGTCCCTGAAACGACTGCACCACCGTCGGCGCAAGAACCGGCAGGCGAAGTTGTGGAGCCTGATGGGCACGACTTTGTTTTTGCCGCCCATGGCAACAGCGTCTGGATGCAAATCTTTGATGCCGACAGGCAACTGCTCAAGGAAGCGCTACTGCGTCCCGGCGAAACCATTCAGATTCAAGGCCAGAGTAAACTGTTTGTCACATGCGGCAATGCGGCGGCCCTGCAGGTCAGCATGGACGGCGAAATCTGGGCCGAGACCGGTTCGCTGGGCCGCGAAAACCAGGTGCGCCGCTGGCTTGAGGTCGCGCCTGGATAGAACGCTAAAAAAAGCTTATTCATTAGGCCGTAACTGGCTGTTATTTCACCGTAATCTTTATTGTATGCCGCCACTTCTCGCCATAGGAGACGTGCAAGCCGTTGGCGAATTGCAGGGTGAGTGAGTGTGTTCCGGTCGGTAACGTGATGGCGGCTGTGGTCTCGCCATTGCTGAAATGAATGGTCTGCCGCGACCTGGCCACGGTTTCACCGCGTTCGCTGGCATCGGAATTAATAATAAGGTGATGGTGGCCGGTACCGGGAATGATTTCGCCAGCCGGGCGCACCTCCTTGCCCTGGACGGCCATGACGATTTTCACCTCATTGTCTTCGAACACCGCGCCATCAAGCGGCTGAGCGAAATATACGCCTGTCTCTCCTTTCCCCAGTACCCCTGCCGATCCACCCGGCAGCCCACGGCATGCAGCCAGGCTGGCCATAGCCAGCACCGCAAATATCATCATCCATTTTTGCCACGCCATCTTCCTTCCTCCTGCTAGCTCTTGTTCCTATAGGCTATGTCAGCACGAAGCCGGCGGCATGGCAAGATCGGCAATAGACTGTGCCCCCGCAACATGATTGACTTGCGGCCAAGCCATGGAGAAACGTATGCACGAGCCAGCCCGCTTCCAAAGCCAGGAATACCTTGATGTATTGGATGCGGAACCTTCCCCTTCCACCAGCCACGTATCATCCGACTGCCTCGCGGCCATGAAAAGTGAGGCGGAGACGGGCTATCCACTGGAGGTTTGCGGCCTGCTGATCGGGTGTTTCGTCGATGGCGACTGGCGCATTGACGAGGCCAGGCCGGTTCCTAACCTCAATACAGAGCGAGCGGTCGACCGTTTTCAACTTGATCCCAAAGTATTTCAGGAGATCGACCGCGAACTGCGCGGCGCGGGAGTGGACATCATCGGCATTTACCACAGCCATCCCGACTGCCCGGCCAAGCCCTCGCCCACCGACCTTGGCAACGCCTGGGAGGATTACGCTTACATCATCGTCAGCGTGGATGCGGGCTCGGCGCATGACGCGCGCTGCTGGGCGCTCAATCCAGCCAGCCGCCGCTTTGCCGCCGTCAAACTGGTCGAAACCAGCTAAATGATTCGCCTGAGTATCATCACCGGCCTGCTGAGCGCCGTGCTGCTTGCATGCACGCCCATGCACACGGTGAAAACCGATATACGCGCCATCCAGCTTGCTCCCGCTAGCGAGATGAATGAGGCCTTCTTGTACATGGCCGCCCTTGAGTCCGCGCATGCCGGCAGACCCGATTTGTCCATTCGGTTTCTCACTTCCCTGCTCGAAAAAGACCCCCAGGCATCGACGCCGCGCCTTTTTCTGGCCGAGCTACTGATTTCCCGCAAGGATTTACCGGCAGCGCTCGGGCATGTCCAAATGGTGCTGGACAATCCCGATATCCCCGAGGATCGCCAATATGAGGCATTGGGCCTGCGCTCCCGAATCCATTACTTTAGCGGCAACAAGCAGGAAGCACTCGACGACCTCGAAGCCATCCTGGCCTACCGGCCGCAAGTGTTTACCACCCGTATGCAGCATATCGAATTGCTCGAAGGCATGGGCCGCATGGATGAGGCCCACGCCTCCATCGCTGAGGCCATGCAGCAGCAGCCCAACCCCCATCTGTACAAGATTGACGCGCAGCTCTACATCAAACATGGCGAGCTGGATCGGGCCAATGAAACGCTAAGCCAGGCCAGGGCGCTCAACCCCCAGGATGAATCCCTGTTGCTGATGCAAAGTGAGCTGGCCGTGCGCAGGAACCGCGCCGGCCAGGCCGAGGCCATGCTGTATGACTTTATCAAAGCCAACCCCATGGCCTTGCAGGCCGGCAACGCCCTCGGCCGTCTCTTGATCAGTCAGCAGCGTTTCAATGAGGCGGTGTCGGTTTACGAGGAACTGGCTGAAAAAACCAACCACAACCCCGAGGTGATGACCGCGCTCGGTCTGCTGCATTACCAGCATGAGGATTACGACAAGGCAGCGGTCTATTTCCGTCAGGTACTCGACAAGACACCAGATAATGATGGCGTGCGTTTCTACCTGGCCGTCAGCCTGGAGGCCACCGGTCAGTCTATCGAGGCGGAAAAGCTATACGCCGCCATCGACACAACATCCAGCGATTATTCCAGCGCTCAATTGCGCTTGGCCGTGCTCGAATTTGAAAATAACCGCTTTGATCAGGCCGCCAAACGCTTAAAGGATCTACTTGGCCAGCAGCAGGACCTGATGGATGCCCACGTCATACTCTCAAGCATACGCCTGCGCCAAAAAAACTATGCGCTGGCTATCAAGGAAACTGAACCGGCGCTTAAACTCGAACCCTTGCCCACGCGCCTGCTTTTTAATCGCGCCATCGCGTTTGAAAGTCTAAAGCAATTCAATGAGTTGGAGGCCTCTCTTAAGCAGTTGCTTGAAATCGACCCCGAGGATGCCGAAGCGCTCAATTTCCTCGGCTACAGCCTGGCTGACCGCAATGTTCGCCTGGATGAGGGTGAACGCCTCATCCGCAAAGCACTTGAGCACGATGCGGACAACGGCTTTTACCTTGATTCCCTCGCCTGGGTCTTATATCGCCAGGGAAACTTTGCCGAGGCGCTGGACATTCAGCGGAGGGCTATTGAGGTCATTGCCGATGACCCGGTCATGCACGATCATCTTGGCGACATGCTGTGGAAGACAGGCAAACCTGATCAGGCGCGCCATGCCTGGCAGCAGGCCATTGAACTGGACCATGAAGAACCTGATGCGCTAAACCGAAAAATCCGCCGGGGCCTGCGCGATCAATGAAACAGGCCAGCCCCGGCCGCTTCGTCATACTCTGCTGTTTGCTCTCCCTGGCTGCCTGCGCGGGTCCGCCGTCCTTTGCGCCGACCGTTGCTCCTCTCTATTTCAAGACCCACATGATCGTGATCGAGCCGGAACAGCGCTGGCAGGCCACGGTCGACTGGCGCGCCTCTGACGCCGATGACGGGCTGGCGCGGCTGGCTCATATCGCTACTGGCCGCATCGTTGAGCTGCGCTGGCAAGCCGAGCGCACATGGCTGCGCGACAATCAGGCCGAGTCCACCAGTTGGCGGCGAATTCCGGCAAAGCAATTGATGCTGCACGGTATCAGCGCACTGCCAAGCGATATCATGCTCTTCCTCGACGGGAAGACTCCACCCGGTTTCGTACACGAGGAGACGGACAAGTGGCGGGGCAAGCGCTTCGGCAGGCAACTGAGCATAAGCTGGGATGCGGGCAAGCGGCGGCTTTCGCTGCATGATGTCGACGGCGATCGCCACGTGATGTTTAGTAGGCTCTGAAACATGACCCTGGCTCATTTCTCCGCGCCGGCCAAAATCAATCTGTATCTGCAGGTCTTGGGAAAACGCGCAGACGGCTACCATGATCTGTCCACCAGCTTTGCGTTTGTCGACGTGGCCGACGTGCTGCGTATCGAGCCGTGCAATGATCTCGTCGTGCATTGCAGCAGCACACACCTTGAGGGCGAGAAAAACCTGGTCTGGCGCGTGTTGCAAGAGCTACGCAGCAACCATGGCGTCAGCATGGGACTGTCCGTGTATATCGACAAAAAACTCCCGGAGCAGGCGGGACTCGGCGGCGGCTCCTCCGACGCCGCCACGGCATTGATGGCAGCCAATCGCCTGTGGGACCTTGATTTAAGCCGGGATAGGCTCATCGACTTCGCCGCCCCTTTTGGCGCCGACATCCCCTGCTTTATCTTCGGTCGCGCCAGCATTGCCAGCGGCGTCGGCGAGCGTTTGCGCCCCCTGGATAAGCCATTGCCGAATGGGCATGTGTTGCTTGTTTATCCAGGCGTCGGCCTGTCCACAGCCAAGGTGTTCGGGCAGCTTGCCGCCAGCAGCACTGGATTGACCCCCTCTGAGCCCACGGATACCATGCGCGCGCGCAGCGCTGGCCACTTGCTGGGACGCAATGATCTTGAGTTTGCAGCAAGTCAATTATGTCCGGACATGGCGCGCATCCTGGAGCTGCTGCGACGAAAGGCGGACAAGGCCTGGATGAGCGGCAGCGGCTCGGCTTGCGTGGGGCTGTTTGAGCATCAAGGCAGTCTGCGGGGTGCCGCCAGCCATATCCGGCAAGCATGGCCGCGGGCATGGACGCATGCAGGGAAGTTGCACGATAAGCATCCGTTCACGGAGGAATGGAACGATCATGGGGCGTAGCCAAGCGGTAAGGCACCGGTTTTTGGTATCGGCATGCGCAGGTTCGAATCCTGCCGCCCCAGCCATATTCGCCATGGGCAAGGCCGCCCAGGAGACACGATCATGGGAAGCACACCAATGATGGAAAAGCGCCTGCGCCTGTTTTCAGGCACCGCCAACCCGCCGCTGGCCGAGGCCATCAGCAGCCAGATCAATCTGCCGCTGGGCGATGTTCACATTCAGCGCTTCTCCGACGGTGAGATTTACCTGCAATACGGCGAAACCATTCGCGGACAGGATGTATTCTTCATCCAGCCCACATCGGCGCTGGCAAACACCAACCTCATGGAACTGCTGATCGCCATTGACGCCGCCAAACGCGCCTCCGCCAAGCACATTTGCGCGGTGATGCCCTATTTCGGCTATGCCCGCCAGGACCGGAAAAGCACCGGCCGTACGCCCATTACCGCCAAGCTGGTTGCCGATATGTTGACCACGGCGGGCGCTGAACGCGTACTCACCCTCGATCTTCATGCCGGCCAGATCCAGGGCTTCTTCAATATTCCGGTGGACAACATCTTCGCCGCACCGCTCTTTATCCATGATATCAAGGAGCGCAACCATCTCGACCAGGTTGTCATCGTTTCGCCCGACGTTGGCGGCGTGGTGCGCGCGCGCGGCCTGGCCAAACGCCTGCACGTGGATATGGCCATCGTCGACAAACGCCGGCCGGCGCCCAATAAGGCGGAGGTCATGAACATTATCGGTGAGATCGAAGGTAAGCATTGCATCCTGATCGACGACATGGTCGATACCGCTGGCACCCTCTGTGGCGCGGTCGATGCACTGCTGGATAGCGGCGCCACGAAGGTAACAGCGTATGCTACGCACGGCGTGCTGTCCGGGGCCGCATTGCAGCGGCTGCAGAGCTCTCGCCTGGATGAGCTCGTCATCACCGACAGCATCCTGCAACCACGGGCGATTCTGGATACCGGCAAGGTGCGCGTAATTTCAGCCGCCCCACTGCTTGCCGAAGCCATCAGCCGTATCTACGACGCACGTTCCATCAGCAGCTTGTATACCTAGGCATTTGTTTGCAGTATGCGGCCCCGCCGCGATCAGGCGGCACACCGCCATGGGCAAACCCATCGGTGCATTAAGTCATAAGGAGGACAAACATGAATGAATTTACCATTGAAGCCGAATCGCGTGAGAAAACCGGCAAGGGCGCATCGCGCCGCATGCGACGTCAAGGCTTGATCCCGGCCATACTGTACGGCGCTGGCAAACCCGATGTTGCCATGACGCTGAATAAGCTGGCGATTAACAAGATGTTGGATAACGAGCGTTTCTATACGTCGTTGCTCGAACTTCAGATCAAGGGCCAGCGCGGCAAGCACACCGCCCTGGTCAAGGCCGTGCAATGGGATCCGATGACGGACACCGCCATGCACATCGATTTCCACCGTGCTTCGTCCTCCGACACCGTGCATGTCGAAGTGCCCGTGCATGCCCTCAATTACGAAAAATGCCCGGGCTGCGTCAAGGGCGGCAATCTTGATGTCATCCGCCACACGCTTGAGGTGGTATGCCGCGCCGATCATATCCCTGATTCGTTCGAAATCGATTGCAGCGGCATGGATATCGGCGACGTGATTCATGTGGATGATATTCCGGTGGGCGAGGGCGTCGAGATTCCACACGAGGTGAACTTCACCGTGATCACCCTGGTCGCGCCGACGGTGGCCGAAGAAGAGCCCGAGGCTGAGGCCGAGGAAGCCGCCGAAGCTGAAGCTGAAGCCGAGGCTGAATCCACCGAATAGCAGGCGTGCAACTGCTGATCGGGCTGGGCAATCCCGGCGACAAGTACCGGGAAACGCGCCATAACATCGGTTTCCGCTTTCTAGACAGGCTATGCAAGGACAAGGGGCTGCGCTTCGGCGCGGCCCCTCGCTTTAAAGCGGAAACCGCACACTGGGAGTCCGAAGACGGGAAGTTGCTGCTGGTCAAGCCGCAGACCTTCATGAACCACAGCGGCGAGGCCGTCGCCCAGCTTGCCCGCTATTATAAGGTGAGCACCGACCAGATTTTCGTTGTCTATGACGACCTTGATCTGCCGCCTGGCAAGCTGCGTATCAAAAAAGGCGGCGGCCACGGCGGTCATAACGGGCTGAAATCGATCAACCAGCATCTGGACGATGCAGGTTACCACCGCATCAAGATCGGCATCGGCCGACCCGGCAACGGCGAGGTCACGCCCTGGGTGCTGGGACAGGCTGGGCGGCAGGATCGTGAACTGGAAACGGCCTGCTTCGACTGCCTGTTGCCCGAGATCGCCATCATCCTGGCCGACCAGGCGCCGCGCGCCGCCAATCATATTCACCTGTGCTTGCAGAAGAAGATCGCCGCAATGACGGCGCATGAGGAGAAGCCCTGATGGCTCTGGCAATCGGTATCGTCGGCCTGCCCAACGTCGGCAAATCCACTCTGTTCAACGCCGTCTGTGGCGGTGGCGCTGAAGCTGCCAACTATCCGTTCTGCACCATCGATCCCAATGTCGGCATCGTTCCCGTGCCCGATCCTCGCCTGGAAAGGCTGGCGGAAATTGTCAAACCGCAGAATAAGCAGCATGCCACCGTCGAATTCGTTGATATCGCAGGCCTCGTCGCCGGCGCGGCCACGGGCGAAGGCCTGGGCAACAAGTTCCTGGCCAATATCCGTGAATGCGCCGCCATCGCCCATGTCGTGCGCTGTTTCGAGGATGACAACGTCACGCATGTGTCGGGTAACATCGATCCGCTTGCCGATATCGAGGTGATCGACACCGAGCTGATGCTTAAGGACATGGAGACCATGGCCAAGGCCATCGAACGCGTCCAGCGTCAGACGAAAACCGGCAACAAGGATGCGCTTGTGCTGCTCGGTCTGTACGAAAAGGTGCAAAAAGCCATCGAGGATGGTGTAGCCGTCCGTCGTCAGGGCCTGGGCGAGGATGAACTGGACCAGATCAGGGATCTGTGCCTGCTTACCGCCAAACCCGTGCTGTATGTCGCCAATGTCGATGACGGCTCACTGCCGGAGGGCAATGAGCATGTGGTCAAGGTACGCACCTGGGCGGAAAAGGAAGCTGCACGTGTAGCCGTAGTATCGGCGCAGATCGAAGCCGAACTGGTGGAGATGGACGCCGAATCGCGAGTGGAGTTCCTTGCTGATCTTGGCCTGAGCGAGCCAGGGCTCAACACCGTGATCCGCGAGGCCTATACCTTGCTTGATCTCATCACCTACTTCACCGCCGGCGTCAAGGAAGTGCGCGCCTGGACCATCCATCGTGGCGACACCGCGCCACAGGCGGCCGGTGTTATTCATACCGATTTCGAGAAGGGCTTCATCCGCGCTGAAACGATTACCTATGACGATTTCGTCACCCTGGGTGGCGAACACAAAGCCAAGGAAGCCGGCAAGATGCGCCTCGAAGGTAAGGATTACGTCGTCAAGGATGGCGACGTCATGCATTTCCGCTTCAATGTTTAGCGCCGTTTTTCCATTGCGAATCGCACTAAGAAAGGCTGTGGACGCTTAGTCGATCGATCCCTCAAGCTGCTGCCATCCCCCACCCAGGGCTTTATAGACCTGTGTCAGGCTGGTGAGAATTCTGGTTTCACTTTGAATAATATCGTTACGCACATTGATCAATGCCCGGTCCGCATCGAGAATGACAAGGAAGTTCTCCTCGCCCACCTCGTAGCGCAGTTTGGCGATCTCAAAGGCATCCTTGCGGGTCACCTCGGCATCGCGCAGGCGGCTCAGCGTTTGCCACTCCTTGCCGTAGCGGATCAGTGCCGACTCGGCGTCTTCCAGAGCCAGCAACACTGCCTGCTCATAGGCTGCCAGCGCTGCCTTTGCTTCCGCTTCCGCGACTTCCACGTTCGCAAGCCGCTTGCCCCATTCGAATACGGACCACTTGATGGTTGAACCGAGCGAGTAGGTCAAGGTGTTCGCGGTGAATAAATCGCTGAACAGCCGGGCGCTGGAGCCGACCGCGCCGGTCAGGGACAGGCTTGGAAAAAGATCCGCTTTGGCAATGCCGATAGAGGCCACGGACGCTGCCAGTTCTCGTTCCGCCTGGAGGATATCGGGGCGGCGCTTGAGCAGATCGGACCGCAGACCTACCGGCACCTGGTCGGGAGGCATGGGAAGCGGCTCGCTCGCCTCGAGTATGCCCACATGATATTCCGGGGGCTGCCCGGTCAGCACCGATATGCGGTAGATCTGCGCCATCATCTCCGCTTCCAGGTTGGGAAGCAGTGCCTCGATCGCCTCCCGCTCTCCCCTGGCGCGGGCGACGTCGAATTCGCTGACGACGCCGGCCTCGAACTGCGCCTGGGCAAGCCCTTCGACTTCCTGCAATAAGGCAATATTGAGCCGCGTGACCGCAATGCGCCTTTGCAGCCCGCGAAGCTGAAAATAGCTGCCGGCCAGTTCGGCAATCATCGAGACCACCACATCGCGCTTGATTTCAACCGCTGCCTGAAGCCTGGCCTCGGCCGCCTCCACCGAACGGCGAGCCCGGCCGAAAATATCCAGCTCCCATGCCGCATCCAGCGAGGCGTCAAAGGTGTTTCTTACACCCGAACTCCTGGCGCTGCTGCTCTGGCTGCTGAAGCGGTTTCTTTCGACCCCCGCCTCGGCGGCAAGCGAGGGATACAGGGTCGATGATTCCATCCGCCGCAGCGACCTGGCCCTTTCGATATTCGCCAGCGCAACGGCCAGGTCCCCGTTGTAAGAAGTAGCTTGCGTTACGAGGGCATCAAGCACCGGATCATCGAATCTCTGCCACCACCGCGCCAAAGCGGATTCGGCAAGCTCCGTGGTCATTTTCAGCTCGCTGTTCCACTGCTCCTGATGGGTGAAGGACGGACGCTCATAGTCCGGCCCGACTGCACAGCCGGTCAGGGTGGCGGCTACGGCAAGTGGAGCGAGTACCGCGCAACGCCGCCAAACGGACGCGCAACAGCTTTTAAGACGCTCCATCATACCTGCTCGTCGTGCTGGCCAAGCTCGGACTCCAGCCTGCGCCCGGTCGCCTTCGGCGAGGCGGTATGCTGCGCCCAGAGGCGGTAGATGGTCGGCACCATGAACAGGGTGAAGAAGGTGGCGACGATGACGCCGGCACAGATCACCGTGCCGATCACCAGGCGTGTCTCGGCGCCTGCGCCGGATGAGAGGATCAGCGGCACGGCCCCCATCGCCGTGGTCAGTGCTGTCATGACAATCGGACGCATGCGCTTGCCGGTGGCGTTGAGGATCGCCTCGTTGAATTCATGGCCTTCGTCGCGCAACTGGTTGATGAACTCGACAATCAGGATGCCGTTCTTGGCTGCAATGCCGATCAGGATGATCAGGCCGATCTGGCTGTAGATGTTCAGGCTCATGCCGAAGAACCAAAGGGCAAAGAGAGCGCCGGTCATCGCCAGCGGAACGGTCAGGATGATGATCAACGGATGGATAAAGCTTTCGAACTGCCCGGCTAGCACCAGGAAGACGACGACCAGCGCCAGCGCGAAGACGAGATAGATTGAGGAGCCGGAATCGATGAAATCACGTGACGGGCCCTTGTAGTCGATCGACGCACCGGCCGGCAGATCGTTACGCACGATATTCTTGAGATAGTCGAGTGCTTCACCGAGCGAGTAGCTGCCGACGAGATCGGCTTCGATGGTGATGGCGCGCTGGCGATTGAAGCGATTGAGCCCCTTGCTGTCGGCAAACTCGTGCAACCGGATCAGGTTGGAAAGCGGAATCAGCTCACCGCTGCGCCCTGAGCGGACATAGGTGTTGGCGATGTCGGCAGGCGCGGTCTTGAGCGATTTCTCGCTCTCCAGAATGACGTCGTACTCCTTGCCACGGTCGAGAAAGGTGGTGACGATGCGCGAGCCCAGCAACACTTCCAGGGTGTGGTTGATCTCCGAGATCGATACACCGAGAGCATCGGCGCGATCCTTGCGCACGGTCAGGCCGATCTGAGGCTTGGTCTCGTCATAATCGTGGTCGAGCCCGGTCAGCCCGGGGTTTTGCGACGCCTTGTCGATGACGATATCCCGCCAGCGGGCCAGCTCATCGAAGGTCGGGCCGCCGAGCACGAACTGTACCGGCTTGACCTGGCCGCCGCCGAAGGCCTGGCGCAGTACCGGAAAGATGCGCACGCCCGGCATGTCGGCGGTCAGCGTGCGTACCTGTTTGACGTAATAATCGATCGGTTTGCGCTTGCTCCAGTCGGAAAGCACGACGATGCCGCGCGCATTGCTGAAGTCGGCGCTGGCCCCGAAGCTTCCCGGAGCGCGCATCAACAGCCTCTGAATTTCGCCGCTCTCGACAAAGGGCATCAGGCGGCGCTCGACCTCGTCCATGTTTTCGCGGATGTAGTCGTAGGAGACGCCCTGCGGCCCCTTGATCATGATGTAGAGGACGCCGCGATCCTCTTTGGGGGTGTACTCCTGCGGTATCGCTTGCGCCAGCAGGATGGCGGCGGCAAGCATCAGCGCCAGCAGCAGAAATGCGTAGCCGGGGTGCTTAAGAAGCAGCTCAAGCGTTTTCAGGTAACGGCTGCGCAGTGCGTCGAACTTCCGGTCCATCATCCGGGTGAAGCGGGAAGGACGCTCCCCGGGGTCGAGCAATTTGGAGGCCATCATCGGCGCCAGTGTCAGCGCGGCAAAGCTGGAGAAGATCACCGCAGCGGAGATGGCAATGGCGAATTCGCTGAACAGCCGGCCGACATCCCCCTCCATGAAGGTAATCGGCACGAAGACGGAGACCAGCACGGCGGTCGTAGCAAGCACAGCGAAGCCGACCTGCCTTGTTCCCCTGAAGGCAGCCACCATTCTGGATTCACCCAGTTCGATGCGGCGGTGGATGTTCTCGATCACCACGATCGCGTCATCAACGACGAGGCCGATGGCCAACACCAGCGCCAGCAGCGTCAGCAGGTTGACCGTATAGCCGAAAGCGGCAAGCACGATGAATGTGGCGGTCAGCGATACCGGAACGGTCACGGCCGGCACCAGCATGGCGCGCACATTGCCCAGAAACAGGTAGATCACCATCACCACAAGGAACACGGCGATGGAAAGCGTCTTGTAAACCTCGTCGATGGCGTTATCGATGAAAACACTGGAGTCATAGCTCTGCTTCAGGGCCATGTGCGACGGCAGCGTCTCGTTGACGCGCGCCATCTCCTGCTTGGCCAGCTGCGCCACCTTGAGCAGGTTGCCCTTGGACTGTTTGACGATGCCGACGCCGACCATCGGGTGGCCGTTGCCCCGCAATGTGCTGCGCTTCTCGATGGCGGCGATCTCGATGCGCGCCACGTCGCCCAGGCGGACAAGATGGCCGCTCTCCCCCGTGGTTAGCACGAGTTTGGCGAAATCCTCCGGCGTGCGGTAGTTACGCAGCATGCGCACGGTGAAGTCGCGCTTCTTCGATTCGATGTATCCGGCCGGCAGCTCGATATTTTCACTGCGCAGCCGCTGCTCGATATCGGTGACGGTCAGCTTGAAGGCGGCCAGCCGGTTGCGGTCGATCCAGATGCGTAGCGACTGCTCTTCGCCGCCGCCGACGCGGGCGCGGGCGACGCCGTCGAGCGAGGAGAAGCGGTCGACAATATAGCGCTTGGCATAGTCGGTCAGCTCCATCATCGACATCCCTTCGCCGGCCAGGTTCAGCCACATGATCACCCGCTCGTCGGCCTCGGATTTGCGCACCTCCGGCGGCTCGGCACCGTCAGGCAGGTTGTTCAAGATGCGTGATACGCGGTCGCGGATATCGTTGGCTGCATTATCGATGTCGCGGTCGATATTGAAGCGGATGGTGATGTTGGAGCGGCCGTCGATGCTCTGCGAGGAGATGTCGCGGATGCCCTCGATGCCGGAAATTCGATCCTCGATCACCTCGGTGATGCGATTCTCCACCACGGTGGCCGAGGCGCCGGGGTAGTTGGTCACCACCGAAACCACCGGCGGGTCGATGTCGGGATACTCGCGCAACGGCAGGTTGGTAAAGGCAAGGATGCCGAAGACGACCAGCATCAGGTTCAGCACAAGGGCAAGAACGGGGCGTTTAACGCTGGTATCAGAGATCCACATGGCGAATGCTCCGGTTCATCTGTTGCGCCGCATACAAGCGGCGTTGCGTAGTGCTCACGCCCTCTACATATTCGGTGATATGCCTCCGCCGTTGCGCGCTGTGCGCCTTGCCTGCATGTGGCTCACGACGATGCCTGAAGCATTCGAAGGTTCGCCTCGGGCGTCTTGTCTGGCTGCATTCGCCTTCGCAGCGAAAAAACATGGAAGGATTCAAGAGCCTGCTGGTGAGGAAGAAAACTGGGAATCGCGGATCGTCTCCCACGTCTCGCTGACGGCGACCGTCTGGCCCGGCTTGATAAAGCCCATACCGCGCACTACGACAAGCTCGCCTTCGGCCAATCCCTGGCGAATCTCGACCACGCCGTCATGCCGGGCGCCGACTTCGACAGCGCGGACTTCGGCCATGCCGTCACCGTTCACCAGCGTCAGGAAATGCTGCTCCCCCTTCTGCGTGATGCTCTCCTCCGGCACGATCAGGGCGCTGCGTTCATCATGCAGGATGATTACGTGCATCAGCATGCCGGGAATCAGCTTGCCGTCGCTATTGTCAATTTCGGCGCGGACGAGAATGGAGCGGGTGACCGGATCGATATGCGAATCGAGCGCCTTGATGACGCCGCTCAGTTTCAGATCGGGATCGGTATCGGCCCATGCCTCGATGGTGGTACCGACAGTGAGGCCGCGCAGGTCGGTGGCCGCAACGGTGAAATCGAGCTTGATCGGATCGATGGCGTCAAGCGAGGTGATCACCTGGCCGGGCTGCACCAGTGCGCCCGGACTGACGCGGCGGATGCCGAGGGTGCCCGAGAAGGGTGCGCGGATGGTCAGGTCCTCGATGCGCGCCTCGATTTCGGCAATGTTGGCAGCGGCGACAGCGGCCAGTGTCTTGCGCTCGTCGAGATCGCGGACGGCTGCTGCCCTTTTCGCCAGCAGCGACTCCAGCCGTTTGATCTCGCGTCTGTGCTCGGCCAGTTGCGCTTTGGCGGCTGCAAGCTGGCCCTGCTCCTCGCCCTGATCGAGGCGGACGATGACCTCTCCCTTGTTCACCTTCTGGCCGTCGCTGAAGGCGACGCTCGCCAGCTTGCCGGCTGTTCTGGCAGTGATGTCG
>Ga0316187_10003011_pt1 | contig 14664 bp, 30 predicted proteins | sample CroRivburrow1_MG_FD_204927 | JGI IMG/M metagenome (GOLD analysis project Ga0316187, IMG submission 204927) | Coastal sediment microbial communities from Maine, United States - Cross River worm burrow 1 | ecosystem: Environmental > Aquatic > Marine > Coastal > Sediment | place: USA: Maine... | reverse complement strand
GAGATACGCAGCCGCGATAACCTCAGGATCGTCCGTCTCCTGAGCAACCAGATGAGCCACTCGGTTTGGGTGCGTCCAGTAGGGAGCGCCTGTGTACTTCCTTGTCTGTCCATTGTGTGCCTCCATGGCAAACTGTGCAGCTTTTTCTACCAGGGTTTGGTTCTTACTCATCGTAGTCGTACTCCCCGAACCAGTCCACCTCTGAGCTGTGGAAGTTCAGTTCCTTGGGCATCTCAGGGTCCACATCCTCTGGCTCTATGATGCCCAACTCTATTGCTGCCTCGATCGGGTCCGAGGAGATGTTGATCCGCCATTGCGGGTCTACCTTGCTCAATTGCCGTATCAAGTTCATAGCTTATTGTCCTGCGTCAACCCTCGTACGAGATCTTCCAGCTCCTCAACTCGCGCCGCTAATTTCCCAGCACGCGCTTCGGCACGTCCCTTGGCCATATTAGCGCCTTTCAGCTTATTCCGTAGCTCGACTACCTCCTCCTCGTAATCGCTCGCTACAGCGGCGCTCTGTGCGTCGTACCACAGCTTGAGTAGGGTAGCGATGACCTTTTCGTTGTCAGGCAGTCCCCAATTCGTGGCTGAGGCTCGATCAATCACGCCAAGGCAGGCATTCACAAACCGCCAGTCATCCCGTGAGAGCGTCTCAGAGGCCGGTATACGGCCTGCCTTGTCTAGTATGTTCACTCCTTCTCCTTGATGAGTTTGTCCTTACGTACGGTCGTATAGATCCGTTTGCCGTTGTCCTGGGTCAGCCACATCCAGTAGTGGTCTGGTCCTGCCTCAGTGACAGGTGCCCCAGCGTGGTGCGGCTGGTGCTGTACCTGCCTCATCTTGTTGTCCTTTTCGCCTTTCACGTAAAGTTGTGTCATATCCCTATACTCTAGATTGTGCTATTTTTTGGAGTATGTCAAGGGTTTTCGTTGACTTTTTGCGGAAGTTACCATAATTCCGCTTCAGTTTCTTGGTCATACCCTTAACAGACTCAGCAGTTAGGCGTGGTTCTATGCCCATACTCAGGACAAAAGGGATATTTGTATCTTTCCCTTCCTCATCCTTCAGGAAGATGGGCGTCTTGCCGTCCGCTCTCACTGCTACCCGTGGCGGGCACAGGTTGCCGAAGGCATCCCGCTGCTGCACCATAGTGTAATCCACTTCCGGGGCGTCTGGTCCCAGGAGAAGCCTGGCTGCTCTCCGCAGCTCCCGTGCTCGCTTACCGTTCATTGTATACCCTTCGATCGCGCAGCTCCTGCGCGTACTCCTCGACTAGCTCAAACAAATTCCGACGAGTAGAGCGTACCATCTCAGGGGAAACTGTCCCATGGTGTGATAGCATCACCGCATCATGGAATCCGCGGGCCGCTTCTGCGATGTCCTCAAGCAGCTCTCTGTTAATTTCAACGGTCATGCTGGTCCTCCGGGTAGCCTTCGGCCTTCTGGTAGAATTCATCCTCAGCCATCTCGACCATGTATTCTACGACGTGAGGAAAGTTGTCCGGGTCACACTCGAACCACTGTCCTCGGCTGGATAAGCCGTCCGATACGAATACATGAAGATGCTCAATCTCCGCGCCTCCCTCCGCGGGATGGGCGTTGTCGCCGTACAGTACCGCGGGAATGTACCTCTCAACCCAGAACTCGGCTTGGAAGTTTACGTCGTCCAGGCTATAGTCTATTGTGATGTTCATTGTTTCTCCCTTTTGTTATAGCTTACACTAGCGTCACACCACTTGTCAACCTGGATCAATTCCTCCGGCCATGACGAGTTTATCATGAAGCGGTTGTGTTGCATTTTGTCAAGTCGGTCCCTGGTGCGGCGTTTGCAGTCCTCCAGGTCGTTGTGAAACTGCTCAATATCGCCCTCGACTAGCCTCACTGGTCCAGGCATGGCATTTTCTCCACGCCAGAAACCGCTCATGTCGAAGTCGTTGAACATGGTTTGCCCGTATGTCTGGTCCTGCCCTTCCTCAATAGCCAGCTCCGCTAAACTCAGAAATTCCTCATCCATTGTTATGCCCTATAGTTTCTTGTTGTAGGTGGGGCGCTCTGTCCGAAGGTGCTCATCCAGGCGCAACAGTACGTCGTCTAAGTCCTGGATGCAATCATCCACGATGCGCTCAAGTCGGACGATCGCAGCCGCCAGGTTACATAATGCTACACCGTTGAGTAGCACCATGCCAACCAGTAATATGTCAAATGCCGTTTCCTGGGTCATGATATTCCTTTTGGTTATATGAAAGTACAGGCGAACGAAAGCCCCCTAAACGGGGGCAATCGCACGGAGGTTACTGGTGCTGGTTGTCCGTTCGGCTCAATACCATACGCTTGCCCTGAATTTCAAGCATCTGGGCAAGGCTTAGCAAAATCAGTTCTGCGTCGCCTGGCGCTACTCTATTACGTCTGAGTGCGCGCCTTAGTTCCCGTTCTGCAAACGGGCTTAGCCTGCGTTCTATGGTGTCGGCTTCCATTACAGTACGCGCCGCGTGTAGCTGTCGCGGATCATACGGTCGCTGTAGTCGTCGTAATCGTCACGCTCTGACAAGTCGTCACATTCCCAGCGGGCCGGGTCGAGAAAATCGTCTAGTTCGTCTTCGTCGATCTCGCCGCTGGCGTACAAATCTTTGTAGTATTCTTCCCACGCTGCGCTACTGTCGCTAGCTCGGGGCTGTAGCAGGTACGACCGGGAGTTAGACGTGTGTCTATTGTTCTCAGCATCCAGCTCGTTATAGAACTCAATAGCGAAACTATAGTCGTTCGAGTACCATATGCCGCGATGGTACACGCCAACGTACTCATTGAATATGTGAAATTGCTTGCGCTCATCCATGATTACGAATTTGTTGCCTATACCGATATGCGCTTCGATTAACGGTTGTACGGGTTGCCAGTCGCTTATGCCGTGTAGGAACCAGTCAACATAGAGCGCCGTATCGCTTTTGTCAGATGTTGCTGCGTTAGATGTTGGGCCAAGCACGCCATTGTGCATGACATACGAGCCTAACTCCGTCTGGTGTGGATGGCACATATCACGACTCGTTGCGCCGTGTGTGCGCCACCTGAAGTGGACAGCGTAAGGCACGCCAGCCTTGCTGAGTCGATTGATATGACGCCATGCCTTGTTATAGCCTTTGCGCCCTACCCATTTAACGATGCCGCGCTCCGACATCACCCCGACTCCGTCAGGATTGTCTTTGCTCGCGTCTTGCCATACCTGTTGCGGTGGCAGCTGTCCTTCAGGACTGTACATAATCAAACACATGATTTTTCTCCGTGTTGGCTAGTGTTGCCAAGTATGCGCACTCATTGAATGCGCATAGGTTGCTAGCTAGCTGTGAGGCCTTTTTCGTGCATGAAAGCGTACAAATACTTGTACGTCTTGCGCCGCGTGGCCACGAATGCAGTGAATGCGCGCCAGTTTTCAATATTACGCATGCTCACGTCCCGGCAAAATATCACCATAGCGTGGCAAAACTCCAGGTTTTTCATCACGCGCTCATAGCGTAGATTAGCCTTGAATGCGCGCAGCTCGACTGTCATATCTCCGCTTACATTCAAACGCTCTGTGCGCCCGGAGCGGCGAGACTTGCGCACGTCGGTAATCTTTTTGGTTATCGATTCGCAATAGTCATTTTGCGTGCGCTGGAATATGCGTTCCAGCTTGCTGTTGTTTTTCTCAGAGTTCACGAATACCAGCATTTTGCCTATCTGCAATGCCGTGAGCGCGCGCCGATTAATGTGTACGTGCATGCCGCAAGACGTGCTGTTATCGCCTGCTATGCCGCATCGGCGCAGACTTTGCAGCACTGATTCCCACCGCATGCCTTTGCCCGCTTTGTGTTCGTCGAGCGTGTAGGGCATGCAATTAACTTCGGTGCCGTCTACTAGACTGCCGTCATGGGTACATATGAAATTATGCCCTACTGGTCCGTCAATAGCTGCGACTAGCTCGCCCGCGCTATAGCTGGAGCGTGCCTCTACTTCTAGCTCTACGCCCATAACCAGACGCTTGCCGAACGGGATAGGCGAGTGAAAGTAGTCCGTGACTTTTTCTTCATAGGCCAGGCTGGGATTATCGTCGTCGTTAGCCTCTGAAAACCAGTCCCCGTACTGATCGCAATGGAAATTGCGCTCTGCATACTCGCTGGTATACCATGCATCCAAATCTTGAACGTATGCCGCATCATCAGGCGGGCACAGCTCACATGCGTCTTCGACATAGACGTAGTCATCACGGCAACCCTCGCACATATTTACCGTGCCTTGGTCGGTGGTATACTCTTGATTGACCATGCGCGCCCAGCGATCGTATCGCTGCAAGTCTGAATACGTGTGTTCTTCCCCGTTCAAGCCTTTGTGACCGCATATGTCACATGCGACAACGTCGAATTCGCTGTCTGGCTCTGTGTCTGCTACTGCCTCAATCATGACTATTCTCCGTGTTTTGTAGTCCTTTGGACCCTAGTGGTTGCGTATCCCGCCACTGGTCTGCCCAATCCCTAAATTGTACCATAAACTCAGGATTGCGCACAACACTGGCGTTGCGCCCGGCATACCGGCATTGCTGCCGGAATACCTCATCGTTTGACATAGTCTTAGTCATTGGTCATGTCCCACGGATAGCGGCCCAGCTCTGCCGCTATCGCGTTCTGTGTATCGTGTGCGGGATTGTAGCTAGTCTCCCGTGGCATATCGACGTGCTCTACCTCCATGTAGTATTCATGAATCACTCCATGCCTGGAGCAGAGCGCGGCTGTGCCGTCGCTGTAGGTGATGATGGCATAGCCGTCGTGTAGGTGGTGAATCTGCATGGCTGTTATTCCTCTCCGTTTGCCCAGTGGTGCAGCTTGATAAGCATATCGTCAATATCCTTGTCGGTCCATGTCTGGGCAGGGTATGCCTTGCGAAGCGCGTTCCATGCGTCGAGCAGCGTCATATGGCGCGTCATGCGCTTGGCCATGGCGAGTGCATCATTATCTTGGCTCATGTCTGTTACTCCGTGGGAAAGATGGGCTTTACGATGTAACGCACAGCACCGTAGCTAAGATCTAGTCGATCAGCACGTGACCGTGCGCGTTTGCGGTTGGTGTAATCAGACCCAACTTGTTGGCCGGTCTGCGTGTCAATGATTCGGTATATCGTGTCCATGTCTAGTATCATCTCACACTGGTGTGCACTATTGTGGTGCATTAACCATAATACTATCAATTACTTAGGCCACATAGTTATATGACCAGGACTACATGATATAAGACATAATCATTTGCGCAGTGTACTTGACATAAGGACAGGGGGCGACAGGTGGCAGCAGATTTGACATAACCCCCTCCCGTGCGCAGGTGTGCAACATAATACTGAATGCAATGCGCATGCCACTTACCATAATCCAGGCTGATGGTTAACATAAGCTGGGCAACGATCGTGCCACTTAACATAAGCTGGCCTCAGCTTGACATAAGCGCTTCAAAGCGCATGCCATATAACATAAGGGGCGGGGCCCCCGTGGCCATTTAACAATAATTGCAAGATACCCATTCCACACCAGAGAGGAAATTCAGGGAAAAAGCAAGTTAGCTGTTACTTTCACTACCACCTTAAAATTTGGAGTTTCTGGGCAAAATTTGAACAGCCGATTTGCGCATTTATGCTTTGGGCTCAAGGTATTACAGAATGTACCACCTTCTACAACTGGCATGAATGCTGGATCGTTAACATGTGAAATAAAAAAGTACTTGACAGAATATCCCCAAGGGCATACTCTATACATTATGGTACATAAGAGAGCATAGAAGCTTCTACAGAAGGTGATATGCGAACGACGCCTTAAAGACTCCCTTGTGGGTCGTCTAGGCGTCAGATTATGTGAAGCAACAAGCGAAACATAAATCTGACTGCCATTAAGACTTCGCAGTGCCTGTCTACCCAAGCACTGCTTATATAGAATTTATACCAGCGGACTGTAAAATATGCCTGTAAGAGCTACAAACATTACCCCGGCAGATGCCTACCGGGACATAAAGCGTACTACAGTAGCGCTGAGGCGCTCTGCTGTGCAGGACAGATCCCGTCTGGCCGCAGGCTGTAACGGGGACGTCCTGACAGCCATGCCACCTACCCTGGGCGGGTACAGGAGTGCTCTCCTGACCCTGGCATCGACACCTGGCTTACTGGCATATGTCAAGGACCAGGAAAGTGACCCGAATTACGACGTCGTAGCGGAATACAGTGCTCTGCTGGACCTGATAGTAGCCGCGGGGGCCGCCGTGATAGGCGTCGTCCCCAAGGCCGGTGGGTTCAATGTGACCCACAGCTACGACAATACCGGTGCGCTGGTACCGCGAGAATTCGATGCGGCTACGCTAGCCGCCGCTATCCCAGCCTACGATGCTCTGATTGCCGCAATCGAGTAACCTCCAGTGGTCGCTGCTACTGGTGGTACAAAAACCACAGAGACGATCGACGGGACCGAGTACTATCGGCACGTTTTTACGTCCTCTGGTAACCTTACCGTAACCGAAGGAGGTGATATACGTCTGATCGTAGTCGCCGGAGGCGGCGGAGGCGGCGCTGGTAGCGGGTCCACGGTAGGAGGTGGTGGTGGAGCCGGTGGGCACATATATGATAGTGCCTATACGGTAGCAACCAATGGCGGGCCGTCCAGTGACGGGGTATACCCGATCACAATAGGCGCTGGGGGCGCCGGATCGGCGTCTACGACGGCTGCGGGAACCCCAGGATCAGACTCAGTATTCCACGACCAGACCGCTGTTGGCGGTGGTGGTGGCTTGTCCGGGGGACAATACAGCTCATCCACCGATCAGGACGGCGGTTCTGGCGGCGGCTCCATCAATAACGTCGCTGGCGGCGACCCTACCACAGGACAGGGTAGTGCCGGTGAGGATTCTGCCGGATACACGGACGGTACCGGTGGTGGAGGCCAGGCTGAGGCAGGCGGTACGGATGCCGCGCTCGACGGAGGCGACGGATGGGACGGTAGCCTGATTATAGGCACCGATGTCGGGGATTCCGGCTTTTTGGCCGGTGGTGGCTCCGGTGCTACGCGCTACACGGCCACATCGGGAACGCCGGGTGACGGCGGAGGCGGAACGGGCCAGTCCACATCGGCTGGCGGTGCCGGAACAGCCAACACCGGCGGCGGTGGCGGTGGCGGAGGTAACTCTAATGACGGCGGTGCTGGTGGTTCCGGCATCGTCATTGTTCTTTATCCCACCGGGGGCGGTGGAGGTCCAACAGCCGGTCGAGGCAGGCTAGTTGGAGGTAAGCTGGCTGGCGGAAACTTAGTAGGTGCCCATTAATGCAACATCTTGGTGATTACGAACTAGGAGAGACGGTCGATTTTACGTTCGTCACTACCGAACCTGACACCGGTGCGCCTGCTACCTTGAGCGGCACCCCCGCTATTTCTGCCTATGTCGGCAACAGTGTCACGCAGATTACCGCGGGAATCACGCTTACAGCGGATTTCGACTCTGTAACCGGCCTCAACCATGTACGTGCCGTATTGACAAGCGGCAATGGTTACGCAGACGACACAGACATCTCGTTCGTCATCACGACGGGCACAGTCGATGGCAATAGCGCCGTCGGCTACGTCGTAGGCAGGCTTTCACTAGGCCGCGCCTCCTCGTATTTACGTATCGGCGCACCTGCCGGGGCATCGGTATCTGCGGACATTGCAGCACTGCCAACTGCCGCGGAAAACCGCACAGAAATGGACAGCAACTCGACGCAGCTTGCTGCGATCGTGGCGGATACCGCCGAATTGCAGACAGACGACATTCCGGGGCTAATCGCCGCCCTCAACGACCTGGACGCAGCTGCCATCAGGACAGCACTTGGCCTGGCAACCGCCAATCTGGACACGCAATTGGCTGCTTTGCCGACTGCGGCGGAGAATCGAGCTGAGATGGACAGCAACAGCACACAGCTGGCCGCTATCGTTGCAGACACGGGCGAGTTGCAGACTGATGACGTACCTGGTCTCATTGCTGCGTTGAACGATTTGAGCGCTTCGGAGGTGAACGATGAAGTCGTTGACGTCCTGAAGACCGACACCATATCTGAGCTGTCGGGAGTACCTGCGGGTACGCCGACGTTTGAAGATGCGTTGATGTGGCTGTACATGCAGGCACGCAACGAGCGCACGACTACAGCAGCAGTAGACACAGTCAAGAATGACGCCGGAACGGGCATAGCCACCTCGGCTGTATCTGATGATGGCACAACCTTCACGAGAGGTGAATACTCCTAATGCTTTGGGATATTGCACAAACTGTCCTGCTGGTGTGGATTGCTGGCGTAACCGGCTGCAACGCAGTCGATTTCTACAACTTCCGCAGGCACATGCTCCAGGTACTCAGCGACCGGGAGCGCGCACTTGTAGAAGGGCACGTCGCTACGCTGGTACGGGAGCGGGACAAGCTTCCGCACGGATCTCGCGCCCACGCGCAGGTCTGTAAGACCCTCGATCGTATGGGCTTCTAGTGGCTGTCGATACCGCCACAAAACGCAAGTCGGTCCAGTGCTACGGCAGCGCATTGCAGCTGCCAGTGCCTGACTCGACGGTAGCGGAAGGGGATCGCGCTATGGTAGTGCGCCTCTATCAGGGAATGGACTATAGCGCTCCGGTCGCACCGCCCGAGCGCGTAATACCGTCGCCTCTACTCACATTACGAATGCTGCTGGGTTACTAATGGCCGAATCAAAAGTACATGACGTAAACCTGCCAAGAGATGCCAGCGGCAACGCGGCGCAGGTACTGGAACAAAGCACCATAGTCAATGCGGCTGTGGGCTCGACGGCAGCAGCGACCGCTCTGCCAACAGGCGCCAAGGTGGTTTACATCACCGCTACCACGGACCTGTACTTCAGGCTCACCAGCAGCAACAGCGCAGGAACAACCAGTTCGAATGGAGCGTTTATGGCCGCGGGGGCCGGACGACCATACGATGTCAGTAACCAGACACACATAGACCATATACGAGACTCGGCTGATGGCCGGGTCACTGTCGAAAAACTGATCTAGGAGGAGATCATGGGAAAGAAGTGGACCCGATTTCAGCAATCGGTATTGCAGAATGATGGTATAGCAGACACGCAGGACATTTTGCGTGAATTTGCTGCACGGCTCAAAGGGCAGAACGGATACCCTCCGATCCTGCCTACAGCTGGCGTAGACCTGGACAACATACTTGATGAGCTGGAGGAGGTTTATCAGAATGTCGGACGATCTGACGACACAGACACGACTGAAACTAGCTAAAGCTAGAGATGAGTATCGCCAAGCGCTGGCCACCGCGGAACTTCTGGAACTCGACGTCCTACAGGCAAGGCAGGCCGCGGAACTCGCAGCCGCTAAGGCGGAAAGGCTGTCCAAGGTTCTGGAGATACTTGACAGTGACTTTATCGCCGCCCCAGCCCCAGCTGCACCTGCGGCTCCCGTTCGTGCCCCGGCCCAGCCGGTGGCGCAGCCGGTTCCCGCTTCTGAAGGCTCTGTTGCAGACGCTGTCGCCAAAGCACAAGCAGCTGGCGACCCGTTGGCGAATCGAAAGGTCGATGACTTCGCCCAGGAGGACAGAGATGCTCCCCCACCATCGAATCGCCCGGCTCCGGGTCCGGCTTGTCCCGGCTGCGGGACTCCAGGGAGTATGGTCCAATCGCAGATCATGGTGGGCGATCGGGGGCCATTTCCGGCCATTGTCTGCACGCACTGCGGGCACCAAAAGGCAATGATATGATGCTGATCTCGGAGGGGTACAAAGAATTACTGCGGAAGCACCGAGAGGTGCAGCCGATGTGGGGCGCCGGAGGCAAGCGCCACATACCCAAAATTCAGAAGCTGGTGGACGAGCACCACTTCGAGTCCGTACTGGACTATGGATGTGGGCATGGAGTCATATTGCAGTATCTACAGGCTCCGCTCAAGGCAGGATATGATCCGGGAATGCCGGAATACGCAAACACACCTGAGTTGCCCTTCGATATGGTCATCAGTACCGATGTGCTGGAGCACATTGAGCCTGAGTTGCTGGACAACGTACTCGACCATATCCAGTCTCTGACTCGAAGGTTTGCGTATTTGTGCGTTTGCTGTCGAGAGGCAAGGCACATACTGCCGGACGGTAGAAATGCCCACCTGATCGTCGAAGACGAGAACTGGTGGCTTGACAAGTTGCTGGAACACTTCCATACGGTGGATATTGGCTGGCGAAAGCCCCGCGGAGCGACGGTTACGTTCTATGCCACACCATAATAGGCTCCTCAAGCCCAAACCCAAGGTTATGTGGACTCAGGACGCACCTGGATACAAGGTCCACTATGTCGAGGAGTTCCCTCTTGACAAGCTGCGCTACAAAGACTTATGGGAACTAGACGAACTAGGTCGCCCGTGGCGCGAAGCATTACGGGACGACATCAAAGAGCGCGGCATGCGCACTCCTTTGATCGTCTGGAATCATCACATGGGCAACCCCCACTTGCAGCACATGAGCAAGAAGCCCTACATCCTGATGAACGGAAGGAATCGGATGTGGGCTTTAGTGAGTCTGGGATATACGCACGCACCGGCCATCGTTTCGGGAGAGTGCGAGTACCCTTCGATAGAGATTCGGAACGCATCCGAGCTGAGGCCTTACTGGTCGGACGGGACTCTGATGGTGACGAATAAGGGCTTGGAGGTATTTGGCAAAACTGACCCGCGCAAGCGTGAGTACCCTAAATGAAGGCTTCGGTACATATCGCAGAGCAAGAGTCTCGGAAAAAGCATGCAACGGAAGCGCTACTCAAAGGAATCCAGAAACTTGGCATTCGTTACGAGCTACGTGCATACAACGAAGCGCCTGCTGGGGATTCTGATTTTGCTGTCGTTTGGGGTCATAAGCACCGCTGTTGCGCTCTTGCTCGCTCCTGTGCTCTACCTCTACTTGTGGTTGAGCGGCCATACTTTGGCGACAGAAATCGAAACTATTCTCTCACATGGAACTGGGCGCACCGTCTCGGCACTCGCCCTGAAGCTGGAAAGGACGCTCGCCCTGGGCCAGAGCTGGAGCCATGGCATCAAGGTCCAATTGGCTCCATTGTGGTCTTCGACCAAGTCCCGACTGACGTCATGTTTCAGGAAGCTCCGAAGAATTGGGCGCAAAGGATAGCCGACCAGGCGCGTATACATTGGAGGAAACATTCGTATGTACGTCCACACCCACAGGTTGAACGAACGGGTCCGCTGGAGCAGGCTCTACGATCCGCATACATGGGGATCAGCTTTACAAGCACTGCCGCAGTACAGTGCATCGCATCAGGGGTACCGTGTGTCGCAATCAATCCCAAGTCCATGGCATGGGACGTTGCAGGCCACACTATCGCTGAACGAATCAAACCCGACAGGGAAGAATGGGCACACTGGCTGAGTTACTGTCAGTGGTCCGGGGAAGAATTGGAGGACGGCAGCGCGCTAACGCACCTGCTCAAAGCACATGACGAAGCGAAAGAAATCCCAAGGGAAGAAATCACAAGACGATCGGGCCTCGACGGAGACAGTTAGCTCCCCCGCTACTCCTCCGGCTGTTGAAGTCGAGGTTCCGGTTCCTATCCCCACTCGTGACGAGCAGGGGAGATTCGTGCAAGGCCAGTCAGGGAATCCCGCTGGTAAGCCGATCGGAACCAAACACTGGATCACCATTGAGCGCGAGAACCTTGAAGTCGTTCTTAGGAAGCACCTGAGTGATCCAAAGCAGATGGCAAAGGCCACAAAAGCCATTGACCGTCTGTTCACACTAGCTATTACAGCAGACGAGAAAGTGGCCGTACAGGCCATGAAGGTACTGCTGGACAAGATCCTTCCTACGCCGAAGGCTTCCGAGAACGAGGCGCAGGAGAAAGCCCCCTCTGTTCACATCGTGATTGAGAATGCGACGAACGCACCTCCTCCCGAAGTGAAGGTGGGAAACATCATAGACCACGAGGAATCGTAATGAGCGATGCAATAAACCGACAGGCAACTGATTCGGCAAATGCCTCTGGCTTTGGCACCAACCAGCTCTCGACTCGTCAGCCTGACGTGCTGAAGTCGAACAAGCTCCAGGACGGTGACGCCAGTGGTAAGGGCCGCAAAGAGCCAGAGAACAAGACCGGAGTCCGATAATGGAACAGCAGGGACAGGGACACTACCCGAGCACACCGCCGGGTAACAAGTCGGCTGGACCGGACAACAGCAACCAGACGTCTTCTCAGAAGCTTGCTAAAAGCCACGGCACCGAGTTCGGTACCGGCGCAGGATGCCAGTCCCCTGAGCAGAAAAGTAGGATTCAACCAAATGGATGAACCTAAAGCACGGGGTAGTAAGCCCAAGAAGCACAGACGACGAAGCCCCGTAACCGAGCGGTACGACTCTGAAGGTCGCCCCGTAGGACGCGGAGGTGCTGCACGTCAGCGCACCATAGACGACATGCTTGAGCGTATGGTGCGTGGTCAGTCCACCGACTCCAACAACTAAGTCATAATCCATAAAACTAAACTTTACAGGAAACGACAATGAGTGTAGGAACAAAGGCACCACGCCAATTTCAAGGCATCTTTGATGTCATCCCATTTAAAGCTACGGTAGACCCGGCAGCTTTTGTCGATAATGAGTCTCAGGTAGTCTCGGTCACAGTACCGGGTGCTGCCCTTGGGGACTTCGTACTGATCGGCCCTGGAGTTGATATGGCCGAAGGCGTATTTAGCGCGTCGGTAATTTCAGCAGATACAGTCGAGATTGTTATTGCGCATGTGGGCGGTGACACGACGAACCTCGCGTCTTCGACGTGGAGCGGCATCGTACTGAAGCCTAAAGGCGTATTCGACTCGCTATAATGGCTGAAGCCTGGAGGAGCAACGTAGCCCCGAGGTTCTATCGTTTTGACGATTTGGGCTTCGTGCTACTGTACAACTGCAAAGTTGGTACACGCACCTTCAGGAAGGTATACACACAGGTATATGGGAGTGAGCCTCGTGATGAGGCTCACATCCCAAACCGCCAGAATCTTGACGAGGTAGCACAGCTACCGATACGCGCACTGTTCGTGCGCAACCCGGTGGATCGAATAGTATCTGCCTACAAATTTTTCAAGAACCTGAACGACATGTTCTGGAATTCCAACAGACACTTCCCGACATCCACAGCGATGCGGGGGTGGCTGGAGAATAGACACACGTTCACGTTCAGCGAGTTTGTTGAGGGGGCCATAAACGAGTTCCCAACAGACAAGCACATTGCTCCACAGTATGGAGTACACGAAGGAATTGCCAACTTCGTATGGCCTTTTGAGGACGTGGCACACGGATGGTTGAAGCTTTGCGATGCTGTCCCCGTCCTGCCTTGGGAGTTACCGCACGAGAACCGCAGCCGCGGGGAGCGCCCGATGATAGATGGTCCTACAGCCGATCTGATCTCGGAGTTCTATAAGGACGATATAAATTGGTGGGTAGATGTCAGCAGTAAAGCTAAACTTTGCACTTCATGAAGCGCAACAGACAATCTACAACCATCCCGCCCGTTTCAAGGTTGCAGCTTGTGGTCGAAGATTCGGTAAGACGTGGCTGGCTCTCGTCATGTGTATTGTCGAGGCTCTCAAAGAAACCGGGCGCTACGGCGACCCGATACCAGCCCACTCGGAAGTAGTATACATCGGTGTTACGTTGGAGCAGGCGCGACGTAACGCTTGGAAGATGCTGAAGCAGCTTGCCATGCCCGTCATCGGAACCGATAAAAACGGTCGTAAGATGATCCATGAGAACGTCGCTACCGTAACCTTAGTGAATGGTGTGACCATTCGGTTACTTGGCATGGATACACCTGATGCCTCGCGTGGTATGGATCTGCGCTTTGCCGTACTCGATGAGTATGCGCAGATGCCAGAAGAAGTCTTCCCCGAGATCATAAGACCTGCACTCATGGTTAGTGGTGGTGGCGCACTGTTCATAGGAACGCCGAAAGGACGCAACCACTTCTTCGAGATCTTTCACCAGGCTAAGAACAATGAACTCGGACCTGATTGGGCTGCATTCAACTACTCGTCTGCTCGCAATACGACAATTAGGGCTCAGGAGCTACAGAGTACGATTGAAGACCTCACCAGAGGAAGCACGCATCTACGCAAGCAGGAGATAGAAGCCAACTTCCTGGAACCTTCAGGAGACATCCTGAAGCCAGAGAACTTCCTGTTCCGAGATGATGAGCCCAAAGACGGCGAGTGGAAGATTACAGTAGACCTGGCAGGCTTTGTTAAGGCAGGTACTTCTGGACGAGATTTGAAAGTCAAGGATTACCATGCTATTGCAATTACTAAAGTCCATCCTGTTGACGAGAGCGCTTCGTCGCGGTATATGGCGTACGGTTGGTGGATCAAGGACATCAAGTACGGCAAGTGGGACGTCCGACGCACAGCACAGGAAATCATTCTCGCTTTGCGCGACCATCCCGGAGCTGAACTCGGAATTGAGTCAGGAGCGTACCGAGACCACATTCAAGGGTACCTCGAAGAATACGCGCTAGAGTACGGAGTTCCACTCCAGGTCACAGAGCTGAAGCACCGCAACGTATCGAAGCAAGACCGCATTCGCTGGGCACTGGATGGCCGCTCTACGAAGGGCCGAATTGCC
>Ga0316187_10003009_pt1 | contig 14666 bp, 10 predicted proteins | sample CroRivburrow1_MG_FD_204927 | JGI IMG/M metagenome (GOLD analysis project Ga0316187, IMG submission 204927) | Coastal sediment microbial communities from Maine, United States - Cross River worm burrow 1 | ecosystem: Environmental > Aquatic > Marine > Coastal > Sediment | place: USA: Maine... | reverse complement strand
TTCTTCGGCAACGAGATCGTGGCCAATACCCGCCGCATGTGCCTGATGAACATGTTCCTGCACAATATCGGCGAGATCGATGGTGAATCGACCATTTCCCCCACCGATTCGCTAATCGCCGATGCCGGCCAGCGCTTTGATTATGTGCTGGCCAACCCTCCATTTGGCAAGAAAAGCAGCATGACCTCCACCAATGCCGAGGGAGCGCTGGAAAAAGAGGATTTTACCTACAACCGGCAGGATTTCTGGACCTCAACCTCCAACAAGCAACTCAACTTCGTGCAGCATATTCGCACGATGTTGAAAACAACCGGCAAAGCGGCGGTCGTAGTGCCGGACAATGTGCTATTTGAGGGTGGGGCAGGCGAAACGGTGCGCAAGAAACTACTGCAAAATACTGAGCTGCATACGATTCTCAGACTGCCGACCGGCATCTTCTACGCCCAGGGCGTGAAGGCGAACGTTCTCTTCTTCGACAACCGCGCGGGCGGCAAGGATGTGGCAACCAAAGAGGTGTGGATTTACGACTACCGCACCAATGTTCACCACACACTGAAGAAGAAGCCGCTACGGCTGGAGGATTTGCAGGATTTCATCACTTGCTACAACCCTGAAAACCGCCATGCCCGCAAAGAGATTTGGAACGAGGAGAATCCCGAAGGGCGCTGGCGCAGGTTCAGCTATGCCGAAATTGCCGCGCGCGACAAGACCAGCCTCGATATCTTCTGGCTCAAGGACAAAAGTCTGACTGACCTCGACAACCTGCCCGATCCCGATGATCTGGCAGATGAGATTATCGAGAATATCGAGGCGGGGCTGACCAGTTTTCGTGAGGTGCTGGCCGGCCTGGAACGCTGATTAAAGGTCTGTGTGTGTTGATGCGCGGCTAGCGAAGGTTTTTCAGCATGCAGGGGAGGGGATCAATGCTCATCCTTACCCTTGCCGTCATCCTTGTTTTTTAGCCTCCGGCTTCGATTCTTATCCTCATTGCTGAAGGTAAACCGCCCGGAAAGAACACAGCCCTTCATGCCGGGATCGCAGTCGCGGCCCTGCACCCGGCCGCACCTGCCATCTTCCTCGTGCGGACAACCCCAACCGCCGGCAGCGATCTGGCTCATTTCCTTTTGGAAACGTTTATGTGGCGCGATAGCTCTTTTTATGGCGCAATTATTCGAATTGCGCCATATAAGGCCCAGAACGTGTCGAATTATCGTAAAAATATTGACACGTTGTAGAATAGCGTCGATGGTGTCGACATGAACATATCTGTAAATCGAGATTTACTGATTCGGCTGGACTGGAGTTGATACCATGGGGTTTTATCCGAACGAGCCCTATAACGTTTTGCCACTGCTACCCCCACCGGTCGAGCTTGAAACTCATGCTGTATTGAAGAAATGCATCAGCGCCAATCGGGCGCTGGCGGAGTTGAAGGGCATAGGCGAAACGATTCCGGATCAGGGCATGCTGATCAATTCGATCACCCTGCAAGAAGCCCGTTCCAGTTCCGAAATTGAGAATATTATCACTACAAATGATGCGCTTTTTCAGGCATTCACGGCGGCTACCAGTAAGGTGGATCCGGCTACCAAGGAAGTGCTCCGCTATAGGGAGGCGATATGGGATGGGTTTTCTTCCTTGAAAGCACGACCACTGCTTACGACCAGGCTGTTCGTGAGTATTTATCAGACGATCAAGCAGACGGAGGCTGGTATCCGCAACGTGCCTGGCACAGCCATAGCCAATACAGCCACGGGCAAGGTGGTCTATACGCCGCCAGAGGGAGAGGGCGTTATACGTGACAAGCTCAGGAATCTGGAGGAGTACGTTCACTCGGAGGATAACACTGATCCGCTGATCAGGATGGCCGTGATGCACTATCAGTTTGAGGCCATCCACCCATTCACGGACGGCAACGGCCGCACCGGCAGAATCCTGAACATCCTTTTTCTTACTTCATACGGGTTGCTTGAATTGCCTGTGCTTTATCTGAGCAAGTACGTTATCGAAAACAAGCGGGAGTATTACCGATTGCTCCGCGAAGTGACCGAAAAAGGAAGCTGGGAACCCTGGATTCTATTTATGCTGGATGCCATCGAGCAAACGGCTTTGCATACCAAGGAAAAGATTCTTGCCATTCGCGAGCTGCTGGATGAAACCCTGGTGGAAGCCCAGGCGGAATTGCCGGACAGGGTGTATTCCAAAGAGCTTATCGAGCTGTTATTTCGCCAGCCCTATACCAAGACAAAGTTCCTTGTCGACTCCGGAATTGCCCAGCGGCAAACGGCTGCCGGTTATCTCAAGGAGCTGGAAAAGGCCGGGATTCTCAAGCTGCAGAAAATCGGAAAGGAGAACCTGTATTTGAACGTGAGGCTCTATGAATTGCTGGCGTCATAATGTGTCGAATAATAATGAATGTATCGACATGTTATTGCTTTATGTCGACAGCGTCGACATGATCGGATAGTTGGCATGACCAGGCCCGGCGAACACAAGACCGTCCAGGCCCACATCTTCGAATAGCCAGGGATATCTGCTGGATGTTTGTGCCACAAGGTGAGGCTGAGCGAAGGCCGAAATCAATATCCTTAATTGGGTGACGCAACAGGCGGTTGGTTTACGCCTTTGTTGGATTTTTAGTCTAGCGCGGGTTTTTCAGCATGTGGGTGAGGGGATCAATGCTCATCCTTACCCTTGACGTTATCTTTGTTTTTCTGCCTGCGGCTTCGATTCTTATCCTCATTGCTGAAGGTAAACCGCCCGGAAAGAACACAGCCCTTCATGCCGGGATCGCAGTCGCGACCCTGCACGTGATTGCACTTGCCATCTTCCTCGTGCGGACATCCCCAGCCGCTGCTCATTATTTTGACTCCATTAAGTAATCATACGGCCAACATCCTGTGAATGCAGCGATGTAGGAGTTCTCGGCCCCCAAGCGTAGCGTGTGTGATAAGTTATTACGCCACAATAATCAATTAATAAGTTGACTTGTATTGACTAATGGTCAATATAAGTATTGACTATATATATTATAATATCAACTTAAATATTGACTATTGGATGGTGGAAATGAAAGCAATGGCAATCAGGCAACTTGACAAGCAAATGTCGGCCATGAAGCAGTCAATACTCATGCAGCCGCCTCCCCGTGGCTGGCTGCGGGCAATCCGTGACGCGCTAGGCATGAGCGGCAAGCAACTTGCAAAGCGCATGGGCGTGACAAAACAGCGAATCTCGACACTGGAGAAAGCCGAAGTGAGTGGTGCGGCCAGCATCGGAAGCATGCGCCAGGGCGCAGAAGCGCTGGACTGTGTATTTGTGTATGCGGTGGTGCCGCGCGACAGCCTGCAGGCCATGGTCGAAAAACAGGCGCGCAGGCTGGCCGGGAAGCAACAGGCATATACCTCGCACACCATGCTGCTGGAGGATCAGCTACCTTCCACCGAGGAACGCCAGGCGGCACTGGAATCGGCGGTTGCCGATATCGTTCGCCGCATGCCGAAAAACCTCTGGGATGAATAAATGAATCCTGACGATCCTGAAGGCGCAACGCCCCTCGACCCCGACGAGGCCGAGGGGCTGCGCCTGAGCTTCATCACCACGCGCGAACAGCTGAACATCCATGAGCAGGAGAATATCCGTAAGGCCGCGGAGAGAGCCCTTGCCGGTAAATCGCGCGATATACTGAACGAGGGCTATATCCGAAAGCTGCACCGGGAGATGTTCGGCGAGGTATGGAAGTGGGCGGGCCAGTTTCGAAGGAGCGGCAAGAATATCGGCGTGTCACGCGAGCAGATCGGCGTCGAGTTGCGCCATCTGTGCGAAGACACCCGCTACTGGATCGATCACCAAAGCTACAAGCCGGACGAAATTGCGGTCCGCTTCCATCACCGTCTGGTCGTCATTCATCCGTTTGCCAATGGCAACGGCAGGCATGCACGCCTGATAACCGACCTGTTGCTCGAAAAACTGCTTGATCGCCCCAGATTCAGCTGGGGCCGCGCCAGCCTGTATACGGGAGAAAGCAGGGCGCGATACATCGCCGCGCTTCGCGCCGCCGATGCCGGCGACTATAAACCATTAATGGCGTTTGTCCGTTCCTGAGGGCGGCTTCGAATCTGATCCCTGGCGCAGGTTTTTCAGCCTGCCGGCGAGGTTGAACAGACGGACCAGCGGCGCATGTCTGCCATGCGCCCTGGCAATCTGTTTTTGTTTTTTCGAAGTTGGGCAGGAATCGCATATTCCGGAGGAGCCGAAGCGATGAGGCGTTTACGCCCCACCGCTTCGGTTATTCGGTCATGATCACGGCGTCCTGGCCATGTCGATGCAATTCGATCACGGTGTTCTCGATCTGCCGCGTATCCTCGAAGGGGCCGATGCGCACCCTGTAAAGCAGTCGCTCTTTCCACGAAGATGAAGCGATATGGGCACTGGGAAACAGCCCGGCCAGTTCACTTCTCAGTTGCATGGCATTGTCGATCATTGAGAAGGCTCCGACCTGAACGAACATCTGCGGTTCCCCGGTCAATGGACTGACAGCGGCTTCGGCTTCGGGCTCCATGGTCAATGGACTGACAGCAGGAGGGGCTTCAGGTTCTAATTCAGTATCCGGGGCCTGTTCCAGCACCAGCCTGTTATCCGGCGATCCCTTTACACGCACGCGGAAGCTTGCATGGCCGGATTCGCCGACGCCCACCTCGTCGAGCACCCAGCGGATGTGGGTGTACTTCGACGGCTCCGCCATGAGCTCCTGCACACCGGCGGCCGTGCGCACCTCGTACATAACTTCGCCGGGGATGGCGAAGCTGTTGCCGCCGTCGCCAGAGAAGGTCGTTTCGGCCCCGGGGGCAACATAGCTGTCGGCGATATAAATGCTATTGGCCGGTATGGGATCCTCGATTACGATGTTGCTGGCGGTTTCATCACCGGTGTTGCTGTAGGTAATGGTGTAGATGATTTCATCTCCCGGCTGGATATTCCTGGCCGGTACACGCTCGGTGCGCATCACACCACTTTCACTGACGGCGACTTCCTGCTCGGCAACGATTGACACTTCCAGTTTGGGCGCGGCCCATGACACCACCGGCAAGGCCAGCACGAAGACTATCAGCGCGGTGCACACTGCTTTTCGTGTCATGGTTTCCTCCTTAACATGTTGCTTGACCCTTATTTTATGTTGAATTGAAAATACGGGTTTACGCCTGTATTAGCAGGATTTATGCCAAATTTTCAGCCTGTCAGCTCGCGTAAATCCTTTCTGCCATTTATCGCTTGCTGAGCGAGGGAAAAGCCATGGCGCAGGTTTTTCAGCATGCCGGCGGGATTATAAGTCGTGAATGGTCGATGAGTTTGTGTCAAGTATGAGTCAAGTTATTTGTCAAGTAGGCCACAACTCAAGGTTACTGATTGCAACCCTGAACGCGAATTCCGCTGCTCCTGAATATTTATATATTGCTTCAACTTCAGAGCTTGTCGCACCGGCCGCCCTGAAACGGCGGGCCAGTGCCTAGCGCAGATTCTTCAACATACCGGCGAGGTTGTGCTGGTCGAACTTGAAGCGGAAGGTCGCGAAGACGCCCTGGCGGGTGAACTCTGCGGCGGCGAAATCGCCGTCGTAGAAGCCGGTGAAGTTGTAACCCACGCCCAGCCAGGCATTGTCCACGACGTTGTAGCCCACGCCCAGGCCGATGCCCGGCTTCATGCCGCCGTCGCGCCAGGTATGCAGCAGGCTGGCGTGCGCCGATACATCCCACTCCGGCGTGACATCAAAGGTGGACTGCACACCGATCAGGTCGGCGAAACCGGCATAGGATGCGCCATCGATACTGTCGCGAACCCATTTGGCCCCGTAATGCATGGAGGTCTGCCAGCGGGCATCGGCCTGCCAGTTGGCGTGCAGGTTGTTGATATAGCGCCAGGTGGTCTGGTTGGTCGCACCCTGCATGTTGTCGTAGCGCAGTTCGAACTTGTCCAGTGCGGCCCAGCCGTCATAGGCCGGCCGCCAGGCCGCCGCGATGCTGCCGCCGGCCTGGGTGGCCGTATCTCCCGCATTCGTGGCCGTATGCAGCCAGCGCAGGCTGGCCGCCGTGGCCAGCCCCGGCCTCGGCTCACCCTCAATGGCGCTGAAGCCGTTCCATTTCTGGCTGCTGGTGGCAACGCGGTATTCGAAGCGGTTGTTCCATATCCAGTCCTCAGGACGGTAGGTGAAGCCGAAGGAGGCGGCAGCGAAGTTCTCACCACCACCGGAGGCCAGCGGTGCATTGATATTCAGCGGCACGGCCCCTGTATGCCGGATCGTGCTGCTGTGATCGACAGAGGCGTCGACATTCAGGGCGTCGCTGAGCTGCCAGGTCTGTTGCAGGCCGATGTTGGCGAAGCTGCGGCTTCCGGCCTCACCCAGCTGCTGCCCGTAACTGCTGGCCAGCTGTGCGCCGCTCCAGGGCCGGGTACGCACACCGAAGTGTGTCATCTGCGCATTCTGAAGATCGCCTTGCGTCCATTCGTGCGTGGTGGACAGGATGGTGTTGGCGGTCAGGCGGTAGTCCGCACCGATAATCGTCCATGTCGGGAAATCCACGCTATTCTCGTGACTTCCAATATTCTGTTCACGGTCTATGCGAAGCGATAACCTGTCGCTGATGATGCTGGTAGCACCGAGGGTCAGCTGGTTCGAGGTGTGTTTCACGCCCGCGCCATCGACATCACGCGCCGTGCGTAGCCCGGCGCGCAGTATCGTGCCCTCGCGCGTGTAATTCAGCTGGGCATGGGCCAGGTCGCGCTTCGCACCTGTGGCCAGCATCTGCTGGCGGTAGCTTTCAAACAGTGCCCTGTAATGCTCCATGAGCAGCAGGTCGCCCTCCAGGCCGAACTTGCGCGTGCCGTTCTCACTGCCCAGCGTCTGGCCCAGGCCGAAGCCGTCGTCGAGCTGGCGCACATAGGCGCGGCCGCGCAGGCCCTGGCCGACATGCGCAATCTCGGCCTTGTAGGCATCGGCCGTGCCGGTGACGGGTTTGTCGCTGCGGGCGATTTCCGCCCTGATCTCGGTTTGCGCATTCAGCGCCCAGGCGGCGTCTACGCCGCCAAGTTTGTCATCTTCGCCCAGTTGCCCTTGCTGGATGTAGCTTGCACCGACTTCCATGTTGGTGCCGACCCTGGCGCTGGCGCGGCCACCGAAGGTGGTAAAATCATCCGTGCTGTCGTTGGATTCGTACTCGACGCGGATGTAGATGGGATTGAGACTGGCGTCCTTACTTGGTACCGGCTGCCTGAAGAACAGCGTGCCGGTCGCATAGTCGATGTCGTAATCGAGATGGCGGGCAAGCTGGCGCGATTCGAGTACCAGCTCGCTCTTGAAGCGGTCACGCGTCTCGACGAATACCGTTTCCGAATTGAGCACGAGGTTGCGTCGCGACAGCTGGTACAGGCCACTGGTGCCGTCGCCGCGCAGCTCGTCCTTGACCAGGGTCTGGCTGGTGCTGGCGGCAAAGGCGTTGTAGCCGAAGCGTTCGCCGGCGTATTCCGATTTTAGGCCGTTGAGATTACGTGAATAGCGCGACAGCTCGGTAACGGTCAGGCCGGTCTGGTAATCACCGAACAGGGCGTAGAAGGCATCGCGCTCCAGCTTCAGGTAGAGCTTGGACTGGCTGGCGGCGTCGTATTGCTGCTCGGAGGCATCGCCGTAGACGGTGTAGTAGGTGTCCGGATCGATCACCTGATGCAGGCTGTTGCCGGTCTGCGCCTCGGTTTTGGCCGTGTCGTAGGCCAGTGTGAGCAGAAAATCGCCGCGCACGCGGCCCTTGGCATAGAAGGCAAGCCTGCCGTCCTGGTAGAAGCCGTCTTCCTCGTCCTGGCTGGCGATGGGCTGCATGGCGCCCTTGAGGGTATTGTGGCCGATACTGCCTTCGCCCAGGCCGACCATGATCCAGTCGCGGTAGGCAGGTCTGACGAAGGTCCGGATCGTGCGCTGCACATCGTTGTAACCGAGGATGATCTGGTGCATGCCGCTCACCGTGGTGGGGGCCAGCTCCAGCCAGCCTTCGGCGTCCACCGTCACCAGCGATTGCACCGCGGTATCAGTCAGGCGGTTCATGTCGTTGCGGTCGATATGGCTGATTTCCCTGTCCTGGCTGGGTAGCAGGTCACCGCCGCGCAGTTCCAGTTCGGCAGGTGCCTGGATAATCTCACCATTGCTGTCGATCAGTTGCAGGCGCAGGCGCACGGGTGTGGCGCCGTCGGCGGTATTGCTGCCTGCTTCAAGCAGGCGAATGGCGGCGATCTCGCCGGTGCGCGTGACGTTGATCGTCTGGTCGAAACGGGTATTGCCGAACGGGCCGATGCCCTGCAGTTGCAGGCTGTGGCTGCCCCTGCCGCCGAAATCCACGCCGATGTAGCTGTATGTGGTCTTGCCGCTCTCCGCGTCCACGGCCGTAAGCCCGATACGCCCGGCATCCACTTCCATCCCGTCCAGCAGCAGGCGTGGTTTGAGCCGGCTGTCGAGTTGCACGCGCACCGGGTTGGAGGCATGCGCCAGGCCGGCGCCATCGGCGGGGGAGAGGATTCCGTCAGCCGGGACTTCATCCGCAGCGGCTTCCACACGGCTTTCCGGCCTTTCCCAACTGCCGACAGCGGTAGCCTGGGCCTCTGCCTGCAACTGCACCATGGTGGTCGATTGCTCCGTCCAAACGCGGTCGGCATAGGCGCGTACCACGACGCGCCGGTTCAGCCTGCGCCCTTCGCGCGTGGCATTGTCGGCAACCGGCTCGGACTCGCCCTTGCCGACGGCCCGTACGCGGCTTTCCGGAATATTCAGCGAACTGCCCAGGTAATTGGCCACGAACCGGGCACGGGCCAGTGACAGGCTCGTGTTGTCAGCAAACAGGTGCCGGCTGCGAGCGGCGATTGGGGTGCTGTCGGAGTGTCCATCGATCTCCAGGCGGTTGATTTCCAGGGCCCGCAACTTCTCGACCAGTTCATCGAGCCTGGCCAGCTCCTCCATGGGCAAATCGTCGGCCAGCACGTGGAAGTTCAGGCGCAGTTCGCTTTCCATGGCGGCGCGCTGTTCCTCGGACATATCGTCGATGTCGATGACAGCGGCGTCGCTGTGCGCCTCTCCCGATCCTTGCGAGACGAACCTGGCTATCGCACTCGCCTGTTTTCTGCCGGGCTGGCCGCCCCGGGCCATGGCGAAGCGGATGACATGCTCACTCTGGTCCGGATCGAGCAGCCAGCTCAGGCCCGCGTCGCTGGCTGTGGGTTCCTGTTCTGTGCCGTTAACGCTGGCGCTGTCAGTCATGGGCCGCCAGCCGGCGGGCAGCAGATAGTCCGCATGCAACTCCAGCAGGGGTACTTCCCCCGCGTGGACGATAAGGATATTCACCCATGCCTCGGCCGGGTTGTCGGATGCCTCCAGCCGGTGTTCGATGGTGACGGGCATGACCGGTGGCGGCAGGCGCTTGAGCCGGAAATTGGCGCGCCACAACGCGCTGGGCGCAAGATCGGCGAACTGCGAGAAGTCCTGGCCGGCAAAGCGGTTGTTGTCCAACGCCAATGCCTCGGTTCCAGGCGGCAGCGAATCCACATCGAGCTGCACGATATGTGTGCCGGGCATGATGCCCTCGAAATGATAATGGCCGTCTCTGTCGGTAGTGGCGAAGCGTCCGTCCTCAATATAGACGCGGACACCCGCCACGCCGTCTTCGCCCTCATCCAGGCCGTTGTCGTTGTCATCGATGAACACGCGGCCGATGACAAACGACGTGCCGGCAAACAAATCATCGACGACTCTGATCGACGCTTTGGCCGTATTCGATCCTGTCGGCAGGCCCAGTTGCATGCCGTTTGCCAGGGCAATGTTGACGGCCTCGCCCAGAGGGGTATTGGCGCCAAGCGTGGCGACATAGCTCAGCTGGCGCTGGCCGCCGGCGGGAATCAGGCCGAGGGCGAAGTCGAGCTTTCGGCCATTGCCGCTGATAACAGGATCGGAGATGACGGCGCCGTCGCGCCTGGCGGAGCCGGGCAGGTAACGCAGGCCGGGCGGCAATATGTCCTGCACGATTACGCCCGTGGTGTCGGCCACGGTAGCGGGATTATCGATGCTGATGCGATAGGCCACGGCGTCGCCGATGCCGGCCGATGGTCTGGATGCCTGTTTTTGCACGAAAAGGCCCATGGCGACGGGATCGACCGGCAGGTCGATATGAAGCGCCGGGCCGGGATTGACGATGAACACTTCGCCACGCGAGCCGATGGTCAGCGCGAATGGCGCACCGGGAAGGGCCTGAAGGCTGGCGTCCGGCTGGGTGCTGGGAAAGGCGTAACTTGCCGCCGGTGCAATGTCGAAGCGGTAGCTGCCGGGGCTGACGAAGGGAAAGCGGTAGCTGCCGGGGGCGAAGTTGTAGACCGTGCCCGAGCTGTCGGTGGCCGTGCCACCGGTGGTGATCGTGGACGGGAAGGCGCTGACGCCGTCATCGCCATACACCGTGGCAGGGAGATTGGTCGCATTGTCGATGATCGTGATGCTTAACCCGTCTACGGGCGCACCGGTAGCACTGTTGAAAATCAGCCCAAAGGGATCGACCAGGGCCACCGCCGTGGAGATATCGGCTCCGTTAAAAATGTCCGCATAGGTAGCTGTAAGCTGGGAGCCGGAAGCAACCGAAATGCTTCCGTCGTTTGCCGCAGTAGCACCCGTTGTCGAAGACATCGAACCGGTGAAGATACCTGTGTCCGGGCCTGTTTCGGTCAGGGTAACCAATTCGTTGTCACCGGTTATCGCATTTACGAGTGTCGCAACAATCGTTTCCGCCACGGCCGGATTCAGGTTCTGGTCACCGTCTTCAACCTGCACATAAATGTCTTGTCCCGCATGGAAGAGACTCGTCGGAACCAGGGTTCCACCGGAGTTCCGCTGCATGAAGGTAATCGTGGAATTTGTGCTGACAATCAACTGCACATCAACGCTGGACTGAATCGGCGATGGCAGCGAATCGCTTAAAAGTGAAACATTATTGGTAATCGTTTGAGACATCGCCGGTGCGGCAGCAAGGAACATTCCTGCCACCAGGGCCAGCGATAATTTCAGGCCGAGGAACCTAGCCCGGCATCGCACCTGTAGCCCGCCCATTAAATGCGCCAAGGACGCCGGACAAAAGTCCGGCGTCCGCTAGACGCAGTTGCCAACTGGGGTGCATCAGTTGTCGATGCTGACCTTGAAGCTGCCGTAGGTGGTAACGCCTCCGGCAAGCGAGCCGCCTACCCCGTTGCCAAAGCCCGGGCCATTGTCGGTGCCACCGGAACCGGCATAGATATATACCGCCGTGCCATTGGTTTCACCGCCATCGTTGTCGGTGTCGCCGTCAGCCGGACCAACGAAAACGCCAGTACCCGGATCGAGCCGCATGGAACCAGCCGTGTAGGTGGTAAAGGCCGGAACCGGATCGGACAGCACCAGATCGGTCGCCGTGCTGCCGCCGACGGCATTGGACACTTCGATCAAGTACTCCAGCGTGTCACCCGGATTGCCGGTGACGCCGGAGGTGTAGTAGGTGATCGAGCCGGCACCGCCGCCGGAGTCGAGCGTGATCGTACTGCCGCCGCCCACCACCGGGCTGGTGACATTGGCGACATATTTCGTCACCGTAAGCGAAGCCACGGTGACGGTAGTGATTGTCTGATCGTTAACCACTGGCTGAACCGCGCTACTATCCTGGACATCCAGGTCTACGGTGATCGTCTGGTTGATAGTTGAAGTAACTGTGCCAGGGGTTACCTTCACCAGGAAAATATGCCGCTCTCCGACCTGGTCGCCGACGGCTATAGGAGTCGCCACGCCGTTGCCATTCACCGTGATGATGGAAGTGGCACTGGCGACACCGCCATTACTGTCATCTATGCTGGCAAGCGAAAACTCCTGACCATTGATAATGATCGTGCTGGAACCGACGTGAATGCCGTTGACCTGGCCATTATTGGAGGAGTCAGCTGGCACGATAATATCCGTAGTGCCTGAGGCGGCGATCACACCCGCCACGGCTACCGAGGTTGCCCCCAGCGTGGTTGTGCTGATGGTGCTGGTGTCGGTTTCGTCGCGGATGGTGACGGTGGAGCCACTGATGTTAGCCGATTCCGTTATTGCGGCGATCAGGTTGTAGGTGTCCTGTCCATTGGCCTGCGACGTGATGGTATAGCTATATATCACCGTCGTGGCCGGATCGGTGCTCTGGTCTACCGGCGCGCTCAGAATTGCCTGTGCTGCCACCAGATTGACGATGACGTCGACGCTGGCCGTGATGGCGCTCTGTGGAGTGCCGCTGGTGTTATCATAGCTCACCGTCACGGTGTTCCGGATGATGTGATTAGCGCCGGTGGTCGCCAGCGCGACCTGTGGCAAAGCCACAGCTGCAACCAGCGCCAGAGCGCCAAATATGGTTCTCCAGGGTTTGGGCCGCCTGGTGTGATGTGCTTTTATAATGTTGCTTCTCTCTTTGACGTTCACGCTTCTCTCCTTTGTTGAACGATGGTTTGTTTGGTGCTAAATGATTTGGTGATGCTTATGCAGGTGCATGCACAGGCGTTTATCTGATGTCTGGCGGGCCGCAGCCACTTCGCGGTCGAGCTGGACCAGCCGCCGGTGTGTCAATGTGTAAACAGTCGATATTCATACTGGAAACGTTTTATTTAACGCGTACTCGGAAACTTGTGTGACCGGACTCGCCAGCCGTTATCTCATCCAGAACCCAGCGGATATGCGTGTATTTAGAAGGCTCAGCCATGCGCTCCTGTACGCCATCGGCCGTGCGTATCTCGTAGGTGAGGCTGCCTGGAGCGGCAAAGTTGGTACCGCCGTCAATGGAAAAGCTCGTTTCGGCCCCGGGGGCAATATTGCTGCCGGCTATATAGATGCCATTGGCCGGGACGGGATCCTCGATCACCACGTTGCTGGCCGCTTCATCGCCGGCGTTGAGAAAGGTGATGGTGTAAATGATTTCATCGCCTGGCTGGATGTTCCGGGCAGGTACGCGTTCGATGCGCATCTCGCCGCTTTCATTGATGGCGACCTCTTTTTCCGCGCTGACTGATACCTTTAATTCGGGCGCGGCCCATGCCATGGCGGGCCAGGCTAGTATCGAGAGCAGCAGGGCTATGCGTGTTGCTTTTCGTACCATCTTCTCCTCCTTCATGTGTTACTCGATCCTCGCTTCGTATTGCAAAGAAAAATAAGGGTTTGCTGTTTGATTAGCAGGAATTGTGCCAATTAGCTGGACGCGGACATGGGTGATGTCCGGATCGTGCCCTGTACCGTCATCGACTGGCGTATAGGCATAGCTGACGCCGTTATTATTGGAGTAGGTGATGGCGCCCAGTGTCAGGCCGGAAGGATTGGCGCCCTCGATCAACCGTACTGGCGCACCCGTGCCGAATGGATTCAGTGCCAGCTTGTTAGCACCTCCGAGCGCCTGAACGGCAATGATGTTGACACCCGAAGCGGTTCCGGTGTTCTGCACCATAACGGTGTAGGTGACCGACCCTCCCGGATTGGCCGATGGTGAACTGGAGGATTTCAGAACCGTGAGCGATGGCGCTCCGACCTGTACGGTAACCGCTGCGGTTGGCCCGGTGGCGGGAAAGGTATAGTTGCCGTTTCTGCCAGTTGCCGTCACTGAATTGTAATAGACACCTGGGGACGTGGCGGCATCCACCAGCGCATCAAAGCTGAGCGTGACTGTGCTGTGCCCTGCGATGTTGCCAATATCCCAGACCGGAAGATCAGGGGTGCCGGCGGGGTCGGCGGCGGGTGCGGCATTGATGGTTGTGGTTCCCGCTACGTAGGTAAATCCGGCCGGAAGTGTGTCGCTTACTTCGACGTTGGGGATCGTGTTGTTGCCAAGATTGCTGGCATCAATGCTGTAGGAGGCGATCCCGCCGGTGAACGCCACCGGCGTTGACGTGGTTTTGGCCAGGGTGCCGTTGTCGGGTGGGGCAGCCTGTAGAAGTCCTGGCAATGAAAGCAACATGATGGCCAGCAACAGGCGAGGGCTTATAAGACGTTTGATATTCATGGCGTCCGCATGCCGTTTTCGGCGTGCATATGTGTCAAAGTTCCAACGCCGCCAGGACTGCTTGGCATGGATGCCATCACCAGAAGCCGCGCTACTTTATCTACAATTCGAGGATGTTTATGCATTTCCACTGGCGGGAGCAGGATTTATGCCAAATATTCAGCCTGTTTGCTTTCGTAAACTTTTGCTGCCTTCTTCCGTCTGTTGAGCAAGGGAAAAGCCATGGCGTATTCAGGTATTCCCTAGCAGTATTCCAGGGCATACTGTAACAAGCCGGCAGGCTGGGGCCTGTTAGCACGAATTCGGGGATGGTCATGAGCAGAGGTATCCTTTTCACAGTTGCGCTAGTCCTGGTGGGGGCAATCGCTGCTGCCTTCTATTTCACCGGCCCCGAGTCGAACGAGGGGATGAGCAGGGGCAAGCCCCTGGTTGTGGCGCTGAAGGCGTACGAGGCCGAGGTGTCCAACAGTATCGAGGCACTCGGCACCGCCAACGCCAGCGAATCGATCGACATCACTGCCAGAACAGCCGGCAAGCTGGCGAGCGTCGCCTTCAGCGACGGCCAGAAGGTGAACAAGGGAGAGGTCATCGTCCGCCTCGATCAGGGCG
>Ga0316187_10003008_pt1 | contig 14668 bp, 8 predicted proteins | sample CroRivburrow1_MG_FD_204927 | JGI IMG/M metagenome (GOLD analysis project Ga0316187, IMG submission 204927) | Coastal sediment microbial communities from Maine, United States - Cross River worm burrow 1 | ecosystem: Environmental > Aquatic > Marine > Coastal > Sediment | place: USA: Maine... | reverse complement strand
ATACCCTGTTTTTGAGTGAATCCTTGTTTGGCAAGGAGAAAGAAACAAAGAATGAGTGTTAGCAAAAATTTAGTCATATTCAGGGATTAAACAGGTATGATAATTAGAAATGTAGTTCCATTTTCATTGTTTGATTCAACTTTCAAATCTCCTCCATGGCCTTTGGTCACGATATCATAACTCAAACTCAATCCGAGACCCGTTCCCTGTCCGGTTGGTTTGGTAGTGAAGAACGGTTGGAAGATCTTATCCCTGATCTTTTCGGGGATCCCTTCTCCATTATCCTTCACCCTGATCTCCACTTTATCCCCTACTTTCTTCGTGCTGACAGAAACTTGAGGTTTGTAATTACTGTCCTCCGTCACCTTGACATTTGAAGCATTTGGCGAAGGATGTTTTGACTTTTTATTTGTAGCATAAAAAGCATTGTTGATCAGATTGAGTAAAACCCTGCCAATATCCTGTGGAATTACTTTTAGTTTTGGAAGTTTTTCATCAAACTCAGTTTTAAAATCTGCATTGAAGGATTTATCCTTCGCCCTTAATCCATGATAGGCCAGTCTAAGATATTCATCGGTCAGTGCATTGATATCAATCAGTTGCTTTTCCTTGCTTCCTGTCCCTGAATGCTCCAACATTCCTTTTACAATACTACTCGCCCGCTGTCCATGGTGGTTGATCTTCTCCAGGTTTTGAATAACATCTGCCAAAATCTCTTCTTCTAATGATTGATCCCTTTCACCTTTTATTTTAGACCTTTCACTTTTTAATTCTTCTATCAAATCCACACTCACCTCGGAGAAATTATTAACAAAGTTCAGTGGGTTTTGAATCTCATGGGCAATCCCGGCAGTGAGTTCGCCCAGGGAGGCCATTTTTTCGGCATGAATCAATTGTGATTGTGTAGACTTCAGTTCATTTAATGTTGCTTCAATCTGGTTTTTAGCTATTTCCAGTTCCCTGAAATCTTCATAGCGTGCGTAGGCGATGGAAAATGCTTCGGCTAGAGATCTTACCAATTGAAGTTCATCTTTCGTCAATGGGTTCATATTTCCAACGTAAAGCATTCCCTGTTTAAAAGGAATAAAGTGTAAATCAAGAGAATCCGGTGGAGCAGCGCCCTGATATGAATTCGGATCTTTTAATTGACCTGTTTTGTTCAATCGCTTCATGAAATTAACGAATTGTTCCTTAGACCAATGTTCCTTGTATATTTTCCCTTTTTCCCAATAGTCTACCATCAATTCTCCTATCAATTCTGAAGTAAAAGGCAAACTAAAAACTCCGAGAGTTTTCCCATCAGGAGTGGACAGGTAGGATTCAATTATTTCATTTTCCACATCCATAATAAAAACACCACACCGGATAAATGGCACATTCAGAGTAGTAAGTTCCTTCCAGATAAGTGGTGTGATCCTTGTCAGATCTTCTTTTGATCTCATACTGGCTATTACTCCCCGAACTCTATCCAATGAGGCTTGTCTTACAGCTTCCCAGGTTCTTGCTTCTGCCTGGACCAAATCATCATAACGCGTATAGGTTAAATCTACTACTTTTGCAAATCGTTTTAATATATCAGCTTTATCCTCAGGAAGAGGTTTGGTACCTGCAGCCTCAAGGAGACCATGATTCATAAATGCCTGGGAGAAAACAATTCGTTTCGGAGCAAGCATTGCTGCCTTATATTCTTCAGGTGCATTCTTATAATCAGTTTCAGTTACCAGAAATTTCTTATAACTTTCATATACTTCACCTGAAAGTTCTATATCTCGGTATTCAACACCCTTTTCAAAATTGCTATAAATATCATTTACTACTGGATGATCATGATAAGGAATTTTGATTTCTGATGGTAATTTAACATCTCCTAATTCGGATCCCCAGGCGACCATTTCCTTTGTTTTTTTATTTATAATAATAATATTGCAATCATATAAATCCATATCCATTTTACTCAACTCCTCATAAATGACAACAATAACTTCATGCAACTCATGACTGTTCCTGAGGGCCATTGCTCTTCCTCGAATACGTTCCAAAGCAGCCTCAATCTGTGCTTCACGAGCTTGTGCTTCTGCATTTTTCAGGTCAAGAAAACGACGGTATGCAAGGTCAAAAACTAAAGCGGCACGTTTCTGAAGGTCCATGGATTCTTTTGATGGATCTTCATAAGAGATCATTATTAACGATCCACCTGAAAAGTCCGAAAAATGAAAAATTTGATATTCGGGAGGATTATTACCCCAATATTTTATAATCTCAGGAGCTTTTTTACCTATTTCTTTCACCCATTCCGTCATGTTTACACCGGAATATTTAACAGTGTATTCCTTGGCTTCTCCTTTATACAATTTCAAAAGGTCCTTGGCTATTTCAGTATCTTCATATCCAAAATGTATTAAACCGTTTAAAATCTTTCCATTAGATTTATCAGGTGGTCGAACCGCAAACCAGGATTCAAATGTTTTTTGGCCTTCTTCATATATATGAATCACTGACGCTTCTAACTCAGATTGCCCTAAAAGGCCCATTTGTTCCCGCAAAACATTGGCAACATCATATAGTTCTTCAGATGTATGCATAGCCAGCGCTCTTGCTCTCACCCGTTCCAGGGCAGCTTCTATCTGAGCCTCTCGTGCCTGTTCTTCAGCTTTTACCAAATCAAGGAATCGTGTATAGGTCTGTTCGAAGACCTTACCTAATCGTTTCAGAATTTCATTTTCATTGCTTGAGAATGGTATACCTTCGAAATTGTTTATGGTGAGAGCTGCATTTTTGCCAAAGACAATCGATCTTGCCCAGCCAGCCGATTTAAGCAGGAATTGTTTCCGTTTTTCAGGTGCATTTTTTAGATCTGAATGCTTAAAGAAAAGTCTTAATAAAATATTCTTTTCCTCTTTGGTATAGTTCTCCGTTATAAATTCCTCCTCTCTTTCCAGGCTCTCCCAGAAATTATTAAATATGGGGCGATCAAAATAGGGGATGTGAATTAGGTTGACATAATTTTGTTCCGGATTGGCTATCCACAAATTAAAATCTTTTGTCCCATCATATATATGTATATGTGCCCCGTCCGTTTCTATATCCAGTTTTTCTAATTGGTCAAACACTGTTATGATAACCTCAAGAAGTTCATCACTCCTATGCATCGCCATAGTCTTAGAACGTACCCTTTCCAGGGCAGCTTCAATTTGTGCTTCCCGTGCCTGGGCTTCTGCTTTTTTCAAGTCGAGGAAACGGTTATAAGTCATTTCGAAAACTTTTGTGAATCTGACCATCAATGATTCTTCAATTGCACTAAGCCTGGTATTTGTAATTAATTGTAGATAACCATGAGAAAAATGAGCAAAATGAAAAAATGTTGGATCTGGGAATTTCGTTGTTGAAAATTTCTCCACCTCCCTTGATCCAAGATAGGGCGATACAAAATCCATATGTTTGCTAAGCTTTTGTCCACCAACTTCCTGAAAGAATACCGGATCCTTACGTTTCCAGCTTTCATAACGTTGCTTCATGATGTGATCTCCAACTAAAGGCAACTTGAACCCTTCCAGCGCCCCACCCTCAAAATCTGTCATCCAACCATGTTGAATCTTTTCAACTTCATCAATTACTACATAGCCACCGGAAAACACCTTTGTAATTCCAAGGCCTCTAAGTTCTTTATGCAGTAAAATTGCGGCTTCTCCCAATTCATCACTTTTATGCATAGCCAGTGAACGGGAACGAACCTTTTCCAGCCCTGCTTCAATCTGAGCTTCCCGGGCTTGGGATTCAGCCTTATTAAGGTCAAGGAAACGGGTGTACGACATAGAAAATGTCTGCGCCATGCGTTGGAGAATGGACATTTGCTCCTTTGTTAAGGGATCTATTGAAGAAACGGAAATAGACGAATATTTATGGTTCTGAAATTGTGCACAACTCAAATAAATTACATCTGGATTCTCAATGATGTGTATATTTTTTAATCCAGAAAACTTTGTTTTCTTCCATGTTTCAAATAGTTCTTTTAATAATTCCCCAACTAATTCCAATGTAAAATTTGAAAGGCCTGCATCTACCTTCTTCATTGCTTCCCTTAAGAACCCAAAGTCGTTAAGGTTTAATTCCGGAAATTGATAAATGTCTTTCTTATTACTTTTTTCAATACTGGTGGCACTATATGAAATGAAATTTTTAGTTTCAGGATTTACGATGTTGATACTACAATTCATATCCGAGATTCCCAATAACTCCATCTGGGAAAGAAGTTCAAGTGCTACTTGTGGTAATTCGGTGCTTTGATGCATGGCCATAGAGCTGGTACGAACCCGTTCTAAAGCTACTTCAATCTGGGCTTCACGAGCCTGTTCTTCAGCTTTTTTGAGATCCAAAAAGCGGCGATACGACAACTCAAAAACACTGGTAAACCTGGCTAGCACCATCTCTTCTTCTTTGGTCAGGAATTTAGAGGCCAAAATATGCAAGTATCCTTCTGAGAAATTACTGCAATAAAATATTATTGGATCCGGGAATTGATTTAATGCAATATTTTCTGCGATCTTCGATCCGAAAAACGGGATTACAAACTGAATATGATTTTTTAGCTTTTCACCTCCTACTTCCTGGTAAAAAACAAGATCCTTTCGTTTCCATGCTTTAAATCGCTTTTGAAGTACCATGTCCCCTGTTAATGGAAGAATAAAGGGCTCCTCAAAATCCCCCTCCGTGTTGGCCATCCAACAATGCTGTATTTTCTTCTTTTCATCAACGAGAACGTATCCACACATTACAAAATCAGTGATCCCTAAGAGAATGAGTTCTTTATACAATACTGTTGCTGCCTCTCCCAACTCTTCACTTGAATGCATCGCCAAAGCTCTGGCTCTTACCCTTTCCAATCCTACTTCAATCTGGGCTTCACGAGCCTGGGATTCCGCTTTTTTAAGGTCGAGAAAGCGTGTATAGGTTTGATCAAATACTTTAGCAAATCTCTTGAAGAGATCAGCCTCATTGGATCGTTCTAATGTGATTATAAGCAAGTATCCGTAAGTGAAATAAGCAGCGTGGTATTCTTGCCATGAGGGTAGTGCAACTCCAGCTTTATGTAAATCATGAAAAACATGTCCCGCCTTAGGAAGTGACATTAAATATTTGTAGTGCTTGTTTAATTCTTCCCCATCTTCTTCCAAAACATAATACTCATTGCCCTTTTTCCAATGATTGTACATGTTTTTATGCGCAATATCTTTTGTGTTCGGTATCAATATGGGTGGCCAGATTTCACCTTCAGGATCACTCATCCAACACTCATCCTCTCTTTTCTGATCATCAATTAACACAAATCCTGTGGACCAGAGATTGCCTCCTAATTTTCTTAGTTGCTTAAATAATACCGTTGCTGCATCAGCCAACTCATCACTGCTCTGCATAGCCATAGTCCTCTGCCGGATTTTTTCAAGGGCGGCTTCTATTTGCAATTCCCGATTTTTACGCTCTAACAGAGCTGATTGTTCTGCCAGTTTCTTTTCTAATTTCTTAAAATCAGGCTGAACAGGTTCAGGTTTTTGTTTTTTCATTTATCAGAATAACTATGAATTCATTAATGTAAGTGTATGCCCGGTATTTCAATAAAATATCGATCGCTTCTCTTTCATTTTAGGCTTGGCTTAATCTCTATTGATCATTTATTTTATACCGTTGAAAGTTCCCATCAAGTCCAATATATGCGGATTTGGATAAGAAAAATCTTAGTAAGATAATAAAATATCTTAAAATCATCTCGATTATTCATATCTCTTTTTTTAAAACATTTTTATGAATGGGTTGTAAGTCAGCCCAAACCATAGTTTTTATACAGGGAATGCAATGAGTTTCTATATCGATTTTTATATCGTGTGCGGCTGAAAATCATAAGAGACAGAATGTTCTTATATTTTCATCAATTCGAATCAACCGGAATAATAATGAGCATCTCAGTTCCCTCACCTTCTTTGGATTGTACTTTAAACTTGCCTCCATGCGCATTGGTGATAATATCATAGGCAATACTCAAACCTAAACCCGTTCCCTGGCCTGTCGGTTTGGTGGTGAAAAAGGGCTGGAAGATCTTATCCAGGACCTGTTCCGGGATCCCTTCACCATTATCGACAACCTTTATTTCAACTTTCCCATCTATTTTTTTAGTAATGATAGAAACGACTGGTTCAAAGGAATCTCCTATTTCTTGCTTTTTAGCATTTACTGCATAAAAGGCATTAGTAATCAGATTAAGAATAACACGTCCAATATCCTGCGGGATAATCTTAATGCTTCCTATCTTTTCATCAAAGTCAGTTTTCATAATCGAATTGAATGACTTATCTTTTGCCCTCAATCCATGATAAGCCAATCGAAGATATTCATCTGCCAGGGCATTGATATCAGTGGCTACTTTTTGTTCATTGCTAGTTTGTGAATGCTGCAACATACCTTTTACAATGGCGTCAGCACGTTTTCCATGGTGATATATTTTTTCCAGGTTTTGAGAGATATCAGATAATATATCTTCTTCCAGCGACTCCATCCTTTCACCTCTTAATTCATCTATTAACTCCCCATTTACTTCCGAAAAATTAATGACGAAGTTAAGGGGATTTTGAATCTCATGGGCTATCCCTGCAGTTAGCTCCCCTAATGAGGCCATTTTTTCAGATTGAATAAGTTGTGTTTGAGTGGCTTTTAGTTCACTTAAGGTAATTTCCATTTGATTGTTGGCATCCTCAAGCTTCTTAAAGTCCTCATACCTTGTATAAGCAACAGAAAAGGCTTCTGCTAATGATTTTACTAAAAGAATGTCATCCTCCGAAAGCACTGACTTATTTCCAACATAAAGCATACCTTGCTTAAAAGGAACAAAATGAAGGTCCAGAGATTCGGGAGGAGCTGTTGCTCCCTGGTAGGTAGAAAAGTCTTTAATATGACCTTGATCAATTAAATTTTGCATCCAATTAAGAAATTGTTCTTTGCCCCACTGCTCTGTATAAACAAGCTCTTTTATCCAGTGATCATATAATTTACTCGCTATGTCGTCCCCATTATAGGGCATATTAAAAACACCCAGAGATTGACCATCAGGTGTGGAAAGATAAGACTGAATAACTTCTAATCCTTCATCGACGATAAACACACCACAGCGAATAAAAGGTACACCTAAAGAAGTGAGTTCTTTCCAGATAAGTGGCGTAACACGTGGAAGATCCTCTTTTGAACGCATACTTGCAATTTCACTACGAACTCGCTCAAGAGCCGCTTCAATGCTCAAATCCTTTACCATTTTATTAAAGGCTACACTCAATTCTCCTATTTCATCTCGTGATCTGTTCCGAACAGATTGAGTCAAATCACCTTCTCCTACTTTATTGGCAGCATCACGTAAGGCCAACACTGGTATTGAAATATTCCTTGCCAACCAGTACCCTATTAAAAGCCCGATTATGAATACAATAAGACTGGCAATTAAAGAGGTCATCCGAATCTGCCGCCTGCTTTCTACAATTTCATCCGTAGAAAAACTAAGAATGATTTCACCTGACATAATCGGAGTTGAAAAAGCAGCACTTTTTATAATATAAAAATCATTTGAAACAGCCATTGCATCTATCACCACACTATCTGGAAAAGTTTTAAAAACTGCTTTACCGATTTCATAATTGATACCATCGGCCTCCCATATCGTATCGCTTTGTACTAAACTCACATATCGCAAACGACTGTCATTCCTTACAAAATCAATTGCAGTTTCTACTCCTTCAAAATTTTGCTCTGTTATGGCTATTTTAACTCCTAAGGCAACTGTTTTAGCAAAATTTTCGATCTCATCATTATAATTTTCAAGCAGATATCGCTCCTGTCTTGCAGGGAAATAAAAAAGGATAAATAGCGCAAACAGCATTACGACGAATAATACTGTCAGCAATATTTTACTCTTTACAGAAAGTACAATTTTTCTCATTTGACTTTAACTTTGATAATAGATTGACAGAGCCAGCATAACCACCGGATATAAGAGCTTATATCTGTTTTTTACCATCTACCAAAATAATTTTAATTTGATCATCGGTGGAATTTTGTAAAACTCCGATAGCTCCAGGGGTTTGAGCTACGTAACTTTCAAGCTCGCTGACTGAATTAAAAAAAGTAGGTGCCTTTACTTTTCCCTGGAATACCAGCGCTAAGAAATACTTATTTAGTTCATTTCCTGTCATATTATAAATCTTGTTACAGGTAGTGGTGCCAATAGGGGTATTGGTTTTCATCAAAGCTATTCTAACCGGTGAACCATCATCCCATCGAAATTTTTCTCCCTTTAATACAGACTGAAGTTGATTCATATTCATTTCTGAAGGTACAGATTGTGGATTTCCAATAACAGTAAGTTCAAGGTCCTGAGCAGAAAGGGCCCCCGAAACCAATAAACTTAAACCAAATACAAAATTGTATATCATTAGTTTCATGTATTTCATTTTTAGAACCCAATTGCAATTTGAGTATTGAATAAACTGGTTTGTCCTGACTCTTCCCTATCTATATACTGGTATTCCATTTTAACCACAATCAGGTAACTGATTTCATATCTCAGTCCGGCAAGAAAAGAGGTAGTATCATCCTTTTCATAATAAAACTCTTCTTCCTGGTACTTAAGGTAATCCATTCTGATATATGGAACCCATTTTTCTTTTAACCTATATCCAGCATAAAGGTAGGATAAAAATGAGTGGACCATACCGGTACTATTCGCTCGGTTTGATGCAAAAGTTCCTTCAGTAAGCAATTCAAATTTTTTCCCAAAATGTGCAATAGTCGCAGTATACAATTGTTGATTCACCTTTTCATCTATCACTCTACCATTCACCTCTGCCCCTTCCGATATTATATCATTATAGAAGGAGGCTCCTATCTGGAATCTATCGTGTGGTTTAATATGCACCGCCGCGGTAACTGACTTGTATTTGTCGTTATCCATTACCTCGTATGAGCCAAGACCATTACCAATCATTACATTATATCCGAATTTCAATTTACCCAGGTTTAGTCCCTGAACAGCTATACCTGTTGTATGTATTGGGATAGCTCCGGCAGCAAATAGAAGCGGCCTGTCAATAGTAGGGAAAAATACCCTCCCATGGTGATAGGTATCATTCCAGTAGTTAATAGGTGTATGGTGCTTTCCAATGAGCAGACTGTGATTGCCCTTGAAATTGTAATTTATAATGATCCGTTCAATACTAACATTAAAATGAGTTGGTGAATTGGGGGAGTACTTGAATACCGTTTCTCCTAAAAAGGAAAAATCATCATTAAGCTCAGAAGTAATAAACAAATCCTGTTCACCAATTCCAAAGTTGAGTTTACCATCTTGAACAAAAGCATTAACGTTGGCAAATCCCTTTATCTGGGTTTTTTGAGCAATCACATAATTATTAAAATTTAGCCATACTAAAAACGAAATGAGAAATATTAATCTCTTTTTGATCTTGTCCATAATTGGTTTTTGTGGGGCATTTTTTTTAGTTCAACTTTAAATATAACATTAATATCTAATAAAAGTCAAAATCTTTTTAATGTAGTTAATATCATCAATCCCCAATTGGTATTACTTTATCATCAAGAAATGAGCAGAAAATATCGTATCCTGGATTACTGGTTCAACAGTTCAGTAGTTAATCAGTTCATTGGCTTATCGGTTTCCTCTCAATCAGAGTCACATGAGGAAAGAAGGGGGGAAACAAAAACCACAAACGATACCATACCTCTTTTCAAAGGGAGTATAGCGACCGAAGAATCCCCTGATTTACCTACTGAGGCATCAGATAACTATAATGCTCCCTATAATTAAATAGTAAATCTTAATATTTCCTTCTCTTCAATGATGCCAATCCTTCATGCTGGCCTATCGCTAAAATGATTCACTGAATCATTTATTAACGCTCCATCCTCCTAATGGGGGATTCTTCGCACTATCGGGCTCAGAAAAGGGTAAGGATGAGATTAGTATTATCAGGAGGAGATCCCTAAGGTGGTGCAGTTATAATTGAATGCTCATTTTCTATTGATATTTACATTCTTAATATTTCAGAAAAGCCAACAAGTATCCCTTTTCAAAGGGAGTATAGCGACCGAAGAATCCTCTGATTTACCTGCTGAGGCATAAGATAGCTATAATGCTCCCTATAATTAAATAGTAAATCTTAATATTTCCTTCTCTTTAATGATGCCAATCCTTCATGCTGGCCTGTCGCTAAAATGATTCACTGAATCAATTATTAACGCTCCATCCTCCTAATGGGGGATTCTTCGCCCTGTCGGCTCAGAAAAGGGTAAGGATAATAGAGAGCAGGTATTATTCCGGCATATCAGGTAATTTCCAGCCACCCCGATAGGTATGTCTGATATACTCATTCGCTGTTTCCAATGCATTCAATTTCGCATATTTTGTATCAAAATGCGGATGTCCATCGATCACCTGAAAATCATCAGAAGTAACTACCCTGAAAGTCTCATCGGAAGAAATATTTGTAATTTTCATATTTTCAGCATCCCATATTAAAGTTTTGTCTAAACCCTGCAGCCGTATGGATAAAACTCCTAACAATACCATTTCATTAAACGGTCCGGCATAGGCAAAATTAGCGGTGCCTTCTACCCTGTTTTCTGGTGACTCTTTACATGCTCTAATCCAATCCTGTTCATGTGGTCCATCAACATAACCTATTGCTCCGGAGATACGAGGAATATACGGTTTGACATCAGGAACTCTGCCGGAAAGCAACCTGGGTTTAAATCCACCAGTATCACACAATAAAGAATCTTTTGTTCCCACAAATAAACATCCTCCCATTCCGTCATTCAGAAAACCTTCGCCATCAGCCATCTTATCTGGTCGATCCGGTAATAATCCGCCATCGTACCAGTGCACCTTCACAGCCGGCATTTTTACATTATTATAATTCTCTCTTGCAGGAAACGCAAATTTTACCTTCTCTGCCTGAGGTGCGCTTTCTGTATTTAAAAGTGTAGAACTACCTGTAATGGTATCGGGATAACCCAATTTTAGAGCCTGGTAAACCGGATCAAGAACATGGCAGGCCATATCACCAAAAGCCCCGGTACCAAAATCCCACCATCCCCTCCAATTCCAGGGAGTGTATATCTCATTATATGGGCGCATTGGTGCTGGCCCTATAAATAGATCCCAGTTAAGGGTATCAGGAGGTGTCATCACTTCTTCAGGGCGCATCAATCCTTGTGGCCAGATTGGACGGTTGGTCCAGGCATGAACCTCTGTTATTTCACCGATTTCGTCATTCCATATCCATTCACATACCTGGCGAACACCGTGACCAGAATTTCCCTGGTGTCCCATTTGAGTAGCTCCTTTATGCTTAGCTGCAAGTTTAGTAAGCAAACGGGATTCATAGACTGAATGGGTTAATGGTTTTTGACCGTAAACATGTTTATCCATTGTTAAGGCTGTGGCTGCTATAATGGCATGGGTATGGTCTGCTGTGGCAATCATTACTCCATCCATAGAATCTCCCAATTCGTCAAACATCTTTCGCCAGTCGTAATACCTTTTTGCTTTAGGAAATTCCTCAAAACATCGGGTAGCATATTTCCAGTCTACATCACAAAGGCCTATAATATTCTCCGTATTCATTCCAACAAGATTAGGATAGCCCTTTCCTCCTACTCCAATACCTACAATATTCATTTTATCGCTTGGTGCCTTGTACCCTAAACCACTAACAGTATAACTGGGAACAACGGTAATTCCAGCCCCGGCTATGGTGGCGTTTTTTAAAAAAGTGCGTCTCGATTTGTTTTTAGTTAACATAGTAGATATAATTTTGAATTTAAATCTCAATGAAATATTGAAGAACTTTTATAATATAATTATTTATCCTCCACCCATAAACTCTCAATCTCTTCCAATGATTTGCCTTTAGTTTCAGGTGCAAGCCGTAAAACAAAAATTACCGGGATGCAGAATACTGCAAACACAAAAAACGTCCCTGCCGGCGTTAGATATTCAAGCATCCATGGAACAAGTTGTCCGATTATTGCTGTCCCTACCCATATTGCCAGAGTTGCAACCGACATGGCACGTCCTCTTACGTTATTCGGATATATTTCTGATAATAACACCCAGATAACCGGGCCATAACCTATGGCAAAAGAGGATATGAATGTCAGGATAAAAACCAAAATCAAAAAACCATCAGTTTGCCCGGTTAAAAATAGTATCCCAACTATAATTAATGAGAAGAACATGCCAATAATTCCTCCTGTCATTAATCTTTTTCGGCCAATCTTGTCTATCGTCAGAATAGCAAAAATAGTAGCCACAACATTTACGATTCCAATGACTACCTGTCCTCCTAAAGCATCACTCAACTGGATACCTGCCTCCTCCATTATTCGTGGACCATAATAGATTATTGCATTTATTCCGGTAAATTGAGACATAATGGCCAATACCACACCTACAAATACTGCTACCCGAATCCCTTTTTGTGATAAAACGGACCACGACCCGGCAGATTCTTTTGCTATAGCCCCTCGTATTGATTCCAGCTCCTCCGCAGCAAGTATTTCGTTCTGGTTAATCCTCTTCAATACCCGTCCCGCTTTTTCGTTTTTATTTTTAGATGAGAGCCATCGGGGACTGAAGGGAACGAAAAGCAATGATGCCATAAACAAAAATGCCGGAATCGTTTCACTTCCAAACATGGCACGCCAAACTTCATCAACAAATATTTTCTGACCTGCATTTCCAAATTCGGGACTGCTTTCACTAACATTCAGTAAATAAGCATTTGCAAAATAGGCGATAAGAATACCGATAGTGATTGCAAATTGATACAGTGCAACCATCCGACCTCTTATTTTTGCCGGAGAAACTTCAGATATATACATGGGAGACAACATGGAAGCTATTCCAACACCCACACCACCTACCATTCGGTATAATATTAATCCATTATAAGATGAAACCAATGCACACCCAAGGGCAGAAATAAAAAACAATAAACTTGCAAGTATCAGGGAGCGTTTTCTTCCATATCGGTCTGCCAATTCCCCGGCAACAGTTACACCAGCAATACAGCCAACCAAAGCAGAACTTACAAACCAGCCTTCCATAGTGGTATTCAGTGCAAATTGATTTTTAACAAAGCTTATAGTTCCTGAAATAACTGCCGTATCATAGCCAAACAAAAAACCACCTAAGGCCGCGGTTATAGTAATAAAATACAAAAAAAATGAGTTTTTTCTATTCATCTCAATTCAAGTTAAAAAAAACATTTACCAAGTCCGCGGTAGGTCGGAACTCTATCGATTATCTTTCCTTTTCTTATAAGAATATATTCGTTAAACCTTTCAGCAATTTCGCCAGCTTTAGCTGGTCGGAAAAATATTGGATCCCCAGGTTTCATCTTCATGTCAACCGGTATCTTAACAGGTGTCTGAACTTCTCCAAATCCTTCATTATTAGTTATTTTAAGGCCCTCCGGAAGAAAAGGTATAGGAGATTTATCCTTAGATGTTTCCCCGCTGGCAATAAATCCTCCACTTTTGCAGGTAACAATCCCTTTTTGGGGAAACCGGGTTATCGGCAAAGCAAAACTAAAAGCAGGAACATTCGTATTTTCAGCATAATAATCAAATAGATGTGACTGCAGGAATCCTGATCCGGCAGTTACTTCTGTTATCCAGGGCTCTTTACTGGTTGAAATTAAGCTTCCTGATCCACCTCCGTTAAAAATATCAAGATCAACTCCATGCATCTCTAAATAGTCGTTTATCTTTTTCCTCTTCTGTGAAACATCTTTAATGGATTTCCTTTTAATAAATTTCTTAATCGGGTTAAGAAAGTATGAAAATGGATTTCTTTCCCCCATACCAGCTACCTGTGCTTCATAACCCATTACGCCGGTAAGGTCAACCCATTTACTGCTTTCAATATATTTATGTAAAACCTTGAAATCGTTTAATGACCTAACAGGGGATCGGTGAACACCAAGATGCATTCCCATTGGTCTCCAGGACATATCTACATCTATACATATTTTAACACTGCCTGAAGATTCCCTTTTTTGCTGTTCCCTTTCAATTAGTTGAATATGATCAATGCAGTCAACCATGAGCACAAAGCGATCCTGCCTTGCAGATAGGTTACAGAAATCCCGGATGTCATTTTCACTTGTCGTTGGATAGGCTATTAATATATCTTCTGTGAGGTTTAGTGATGATAAATAAATTGCTTCTTCGATTGAAAAGCACATGATTCCCTGATAGTTATCTCCTCCTTTTTGAAGTATATATTTAATCAATGCGGGTACCCGAATACTTTTTGAGGCCAAGCGGACCTTTTTCCCATATTTTTCTGATTTTGCGGATACCTGGGATATATTATAATCCAACTGGTCCATATCAACTATCATAGCCGGCAAAGATTCGTCCTGAAGGATTTCTTTTACGGTATTGTATTCCCAGTGGTTTTTCATACCATTATTCTCTGCCCTTTTTGCCAACTTTGTTAGAATAGGATTCCAGTTTCAAACCAGTAATTGCAAATTTGATGAATGAAGAAATTCCCTTTGAAAAGAGATTGACAGTCATTGCAGAGAATAATTCATATTTCTTTTTT